>Ga0265780_10006381_pt1 | contig 14653 bp, 9 predicted proteins | sample P1T30metagenome_FD_192432 | JGI IMG/M metagenome (GOLD analysis project Ga0265780, IMG submission 192432) | Plant litter microbial communities from East Loma Ridge, Irvine, California - P1 T30 | ecosystem: Environmental > Terrestrial > Plant litter > Unclassified | place: USA: California... | reverse complement strand
GGGGGCGTTGCCGTCTCAAGACCAAACCGTCCGCCACACACGGACCGTCGCGGGGTGGAGCAGCCCGGTAGCTCGTCAGGCTCATAACCTGAAGGTCACAGGTTCAAATCCTGTCCCCGCAACCAACGGTATCACAACAGGCCCGTCTCGTAAGAGACGGGCCTGTTGTGCGTTTGGCGCGCACGCTTCCTCCGCGAACGCCAGCATCCGGTACAGGTCACCGTACAGCTGGATGGGGCGGCGCTTGCCACCACGCGCGCTGCCTGGCTGCATCACGATCTTCTCGATGAGCGGGCGGATGGTCTGCCGGGCGCTCGCACCGTCGGTGGAGGCGAGGTGCGTGTCGAGCTCGGCAATCGCGCGCGTGTACAGGCTCTCGTAGTTCGCCGGCAGGCGCACGACCGGCGACGCTGGCGTTGCAGCGATGATCTCCTCCAGTCGCCGTTCCTCGGCTTCCAGATCCTTTACCCGTGTCGTCAGTGCGCGGGGGGCGTCCTCATCTTCCTCAATCTGGGTGACGAGATTGGCGATGCGCGTGCGGATCTCCACCAGTTTGTGCTCGGCCGTGGCACGCTCAGCGTTTCCGGCCTGCGCCGCAGCGGCGAGTTCCTGCTGGAGCAGAACGGCGAAGCGCTTGATGACTGCTGGCGTCAGCAGCCGCTCCCGGATGCCCGCCAGTGCGCGGGCTTCCAGCTCGATGGTGGTGATCGAGCCGTTGTCGCATGTTCCCGTGCGGTGCCCCTTGCACCGCCACCGCCCGGCGCCGGTGGCCAGGAACGCGGCGCCGCACGCGCCGCAGGTCACCAGCCCGGAGAGGAGGTGGGTGGGACGCTTGGCACCCGCCAGCGGGTTGCCGGTCAGTTTGAACTTCGCGTCACGCGCGCGGCGTGCTTCGGCTTGCCGCCCCTTCACCTGCTCCCACAGCAGCTGGTCGATGATGCGGAGCTGCGGCTCGTCGCGGATGATCCACTCCGCCTCGGGGTTGAGGCGCGGGCGGCGCGAGAAGCCGCGCCGCTCGTTGGGCACCTCGACCCACGTCCGGCGGTTGAAGATGCGGCGGCCGATGTAGAGCTCGTTGTTGAGGATGCCTTCGCCGAGCGTCACGTCGCCCGACAGCGTCGAGGGGTTCCAGACCCCGGCATTGTACTTGCCGCGCTCGCGGGCGCGCGGAGAGGGGATGCCGTCGGCGTTGAGGGCGTTGCAGATCCGCTTGAGGCTCCAGCCCTCCGCGTACAGGCGGAAGATGCGGCGGACGAGTTCGGCCTGTTCGTCGTCGATCTCGAGCTGGTCGAGCTCGCGACCTTGCGCGTCCTCTCCGGTCACCGCGCGGCGATAGCCGAGCACGCGACCGCCCGTGGCGCCGCCGCGCGTCGCCTTGCCGCGCAGGCCGCGCCTGGTCGTATAGGCGATGCGCATCCGCTGCTGCTCGCCGATGATACCCTTGAACGCGAGCACGAGGTCGTCGACCTTGCCCGCCACCACCGTGTGCACCGCCACCTGGTGCAGCCGGAACAGCTTGACCATGTAATGGAGATGCTCGGCGTCGCGGCTCAGCCGGTCGACATCCTCGATAATGAGGTTGCGGACCTGGCCTTTGGTGATGAGCTTCAGGACCTCCTGTAGCCCCGGGCGCTCCATCGTCGCGCCGGTGATGCCGTCGTCGCCGTGGAAGGCGATGACCTCCAGCCCGCAGCGCTCGGCATAGCCTTGCGCGAACAGCTGCTGGTCGTCGACCGACGACGTCCGCTCGTCGGGGTCGTCGAAGCTCTTACGGCCATAAGCGACGGCGGCGTGGGTCATCGGTCGGCACCTTGCAGCGGACGGAGGATCAAGAGTGCGAATCCGACTGCGCGGAATCAAGCCGTGGTTGTGTGATCTCCGTCGCCATATCGGCTTCCGCTTCCAGCAACAGCGCACGTGCAAGCCGCCTCGCCAGCAGGAGCAGCAGCGCCTCGTCGACCGCAGACAAACATAGCCGCGGCTCGGCGGTGCTGTTGTTCGAGGAGGTGGCGGGAACGGCCATGACGGCGTTTTGGGAGAGGCTTCAAGGCTGTGTGCAAAAACTCGACATTCGGCTGTTCAACTATTTAAGCCGCGTATAGGTGTGGCGCGGTGTCCCAGCCGGATCGTCCCAGCCGCATGTTGCTGCCGCGAGGCGCTGTCCGGCTGCGGGCCGATTTTGGTGGGTTCCTGAAGCGTCATCGCCAGGGCAAGCTGGAGGGTGCGGCATTCGGGACTCAGGCCCAGGTCGCTGCACGTGCCGGTATCACGCGAGGGGCGCTGTCCGACATCGAGCGTGGTGCCGCGTGGCCGGGGCCTGCCACGCTCGACGCCTTGCTTGACATCCTCGAGCTTGGTTGGGAGCATGTCGCCCATGCCGTCGAGACGGACGCCGACCCCCGCAACTTCGTCAACGACATGCCGGGAGGGGGGCGGCTCGCCAGCGTGCCGGCGGAGGAGGCGCCGCGACGGCACCGCACCTTCCTTGAAGGCGTCAAAGGAAACCAGATCATCGCGCTCGGCGAGCGGATCAGATTCGCGCGACGGCAAAAGGAGATGACGCTGGTGGGAGCGGCCCAGGCCGCCGGGATTTCTGCCGCGCTGCTCTCACGCCTCGAGCGGGGGCAGCTTCGGCGGTCCAACGTGTTCAAGTTTATTCCCGGAACTGACCTACGCGACCCGCCGGTACTGGTGATCTGCAATCCGTGGATCGCGCGGCTTTGTGACGGCGGCGACGAGGAAGGAGATTAAACGTTGCGCAGCCCCGGCCGCGATGCGGTCGGTGGCCACGCAGAGCAGCCGGTCCGCTTTGCATTCTTTGGTGGAAAGCGGTCCGGCCGCTTTGGAGCAGCCACGAGGCTTTGTGCCCGTTCGTTCATACAGCGGAGTAGGGCGCTTAAGCGCCTGCCGGTGGTGGGTTGGAGGCCGGCCGCTTTGCGGCGAGGGGAGGCGGCAAGCGGCCCTTCGTTCAAAACCACGAGATCGGCAGCTATGTTGCCCTTGGTGGTAGTTGAGCGCGGTCTTGCGACCTCTTGATCGCTACGGCCAGGCGACTCGCCAAGCAAGCTTGATTGATGCCTTTGCGAAGGATTGCGCCCGAAATCGGGATGGCCCCATGTTCGTCTGCAGGGATTGCGGGTGTGCCAGCGACGGCCATCGGAAGGCCGACCACCGACAGCGCAGGCTCGGCCTGTCCAGTCGAGATGGGCCACTCGCTGCTCTCCGGGCGGTGGCGCCTCACCATTGCGTTGGCGCTCTGCCGCAGTTCACTACGCCTCGGCGGACTCTGCGTCCGGATCCAGGGGATGTCGGCCAACATGCTGACGCGACGGCTGCGGCAAGTTCATGAAACGGGCAGCCTAGTGCGGGACGACGCCGGCCTCTATCGAACGCCACGGCGCACGGAGCTCTCCCGAGCGAAAGAACCGTCGACGACATGGGGCCGGAAAAGGATCCGATCCGGAGCCTTAGCCCCGATCCCAGCGAACCGTCCCGCCCTCTCGGGCGGCAGCCCGAAGCGCTACATCGCCCGCGAGAGCCGACGGCCATCGCGCTTTCCAACCACTGGAATCAATGACAAGTTGCCGTTCTCGACACAGGGGAGTCGATGATGGGGCACCACGGAGCAGGCGAGGACGGAGCAGCCGCTGGGCAGATGCCGCAGGCAGCCGCGCTCGAGGTGAAACAGGCGGTTGCCACGGTCCTGCCGTGTGACGGTGGCGAGCCGCTCGGGTCGGCGTGGCTGATCGGCGAGGGTCTCGCGCTCACCGCCGCGCACGTGGTCGTCGGCTCACAGTCGGTCGAGCTGGCGTTCGAGAATGGAGAGAAGCTGCGGGCGAGCGTCGTGGACCAGAACGAGGCGTTTGACGTGGCCCTGCTGGAACTGGCCGACACAAGGGGCGCTGCACGTCGATCGGGGCTCACCATGAACGATGACGGCGAGGCAAGCGTAGGCGCGCCGATGCGGTGCTGCGGGTTCCCGAAAGGCTGGGACTACGAGTACTACGGTGTCGCCGCGACGCTCAACTCCGCAGTGGAAACACACGAAGGTGCGCGGGTGATGGCGCTGGCGACGAGCAACGATCGCAAGGCCTTGCGCGGACTTTCCGGTGGCCCGGTCGTAGACCTGTCGGGCGCCGCGGTCGGCGTGGTCATCCACTTCCCGACAGGCTTGAGCGGCGTCGTCCACGCTACCCGGCTGGACGACGCGTGGAGGGTATTGCCGCAATGGCGCGCTCGTCAGCCGCACTGGCGTTCGGCGGGCCCGATCTCCCGCCACCTCTCGGCCAAGGAGGTGGAGTGGGGCAGGCTTCCACAGTTCGGGCCGCTGCGGGGCAAGGCCCAGCCGCTCCTGGCCGACGTCTTTGTCTCGCAACGCTTTCGCGTGCCCGCCAGGACTGGGGAGAAGGCGGATAGCCGCGTGCCGGAGCGCGTCGGGGCTCTCGAACGTCTGCTCTCTGAGATCAAGAAACAGGGCAGATCGGTCGTGCTGCGAGGCGACGCGGGCTCTGGCAAGTCGGTCCTCCTGCGGCGGCTTGCCTCCGCACTCGCGGCCGAGTGGCTCGGCCACGAACAGCGGACCCACATCCCGGGGCTCATCCAGGCGAGCGACCTCGTGGACCGTTCCGTCGACGATGCGATCAGCGCCGCCTGGCCGGATCTCCATGCCTCGCATTTCCGGTCCATGCCGGTACTGCTGGTCGACGGCCTTGACGAAATCGCCGACACCGAAGAACGTCGCCGCGTAGTCGAGCGCTTGAAGCATCGCGTAGCCGAGGCACGGCGATCCGCCGCGCCGCCGTTACGTATCGTCCTCGCGAGCCGGCCACTGGCGCTGCTCGACGAGATCACCGCCGCCGACGCGGCGCAATTCGTGGTGCAGCCATGGACCGGCGCCCAGCTGGAGACCTTCGCGCAACGCTGGTTTCGCGACGACGCTCGGGCGCAATCGTTCCTCGACGCGCTGGACCAAGCCCACCTGGGAGACCTTGCCGTCGTTCCCGCGCTCGCGACGGTGGCCGCAGTCGTGTTCGAGCGAAGCCCGGATGGGCGGCTCCCCTCCAGCAGGAGCGTCCTCTACGACCGGTTCGTCGAATACTCGCTGATGGCGCGAGGAAGTGAGGCACGGGCGCGGCTCGGGGAGTTGGCCAAGGAACTCTACCCCGGACGCGGAGCGGCGCTGATCGATCAACTCTGGGGCGCTCGCGACGCACTCCTTGAACACACGGCGGATGAAGCCCAGCGCGGGCGGATTCCGCGGGCCGGCGCGTATGTTGATGCGGCATCGGCGTGGTGCCGTGATAACGGACGGCTAGACCTCGAAGACGAAGGCTCCTTTCGCGAAGATCTGCAACACGCGCTCGTAGAAGAACTGCTGCTGTCAACAGGCGTTTTCGGGCCGACGCCCGAGGGCCTCGGCTTCGTGCACAACACCGTGCGGGAAGCTCTCGTCGCTCGCAAGATAGCGCGAACTCAGCCTCGCGACGCTGACGAGGTCTGGGCGGTAGTCCGGCGCTGGGTCGAGCCGCGCTGGCGGGAGATCGTGCTCCTGACGCTGGCACGCTGGTCGCAATCCGCTTCGCTGCGGCCTATGCTGTGGGCTGAACTGGAGCCCGTGATGTCTAGCTCACCGCGCGGGCTCCAGTTCGTCGCGACCGCGCTTGCGGAGGGTATGGCGCTGGACGCGCCGTCCGAAAGGGAGACCATCGAAGCGCTCCTCGATCGTGTCGAAGAATGGAGTCCCTGCTCGGAACTGTTCTCGACCTTTAAGTCGCCGAACCCGGTCGACGTGGTGCGAGCTCTGTCTAGACGAGAGTCCTTCTTCGACGCCTTAATGGACCGGCTCCGCACCGAGTGCTCCTGCTCCCAGAAGATCAGCGCGCTTGTCGAGCTGACCGGCGACGTCCGGGACCTCGACGGTCTGCGCGCGCTGCTTACCGACGCGACCTCACAGGTGGCGACGGCGGCCGCCGCGCTCCTGGCGCGCGCCGGCAGCGATGACGGCGTTCCGACGCTCCTGCTGGCCGCGAGATCGTTCAGGACCGACGAGCAGGGAGTCGCAGCCGCGTCGCTGATAGGCCAGCGAGCGGAGCCCGAGGAACTCGAGGCGCTGTTCCGCGACGACAAGGTGGGGATTGCGATCAAGGCGCTCACCGCGCTCTCAGCGGGAGTCCGGTTCCCAGACCGAGCGACCGAGCTGTTCAACTCGGTCGCCGATGTACTGACCTGCAATCCCGACGAAACAGCCGGTCAGCTCCTGGCCGACCGCATCGTCCGATCCGAACTCCCGGTCGACTGGCAGAGGCTCAACGGCCGCGTGCTCGCGGCCTGCCTGGAAGCCGCGCGCAGGGCGGAGCGACGGATTCCGGCGCTTCATCGCACCGCGCGCTGGCTGGCGCACGATCTCACGGATCAAGAAGTTACCGCGATCCCCGACCGCTGGTCGACACCAGCATACCTCGCCTTAGCCCTTCTGGAGGATACAGATCCCGAGGACCTTGCGCTCGCGAAGCGCCTATCCCTGGAGGATACGCTGGAGTTTTCGCTCGGTCTGCGTCTCGCGAGCAAGCTGGCCGACTTGGGTGAAGGCGACGCTATGGAGCGTCTGATCTCCGTTCCCTTCGATGATCCGGAAAAGGCCTGCTCTATGGCCCGAGTTCTCGGGGCGGCAGGTCGGCGCGCCGAAGCCCTCGCGCTACTCGACAACCTGCAGGCAAACACGAGAGCCGGAGTTGGTGACCTTGGCGAGACCTATTTCGCGATCGGCGAGACGAAAAAGGCGGTTGAGGTCCACATCGTCGCCGTGCGATCGGGAAGCGGTTGGGCGGTCCGCGGTCTGATGGATATGGGCCGCGCAGTCGAACTTGGCGAAATCGCGTCGGATCGGTCGCTTCCAGCGGATCCCCGTGCTTTTGCCGTGAGATGCCTGGGCCAGCTCGGGGCGGCTGAGACCCTGCTCGGGCTCGCCACGGATGAAGCGCCGAAGACCCTCGCAATGTCAGTCGCGCGCGAATTGCAGAGCCTCGGCTGGCACCGTGAAGCCGACGCGGTGCGGACGCGGGCCACGCTGCCGCGAACGCGGGACGACGAGATCGCCGGCCTAGGCGCCCTGGTCACGGACCCGACGTCCGCGCCAGACGATCTCGTCGAGCTTTACACCAACACCTACGACGACACCGAACTGGCGGCAATGGCACCGTTGTGGGCCCGATCCGACGTGACGTCGGAACAGTCGCTGGCAATGTGGAAACACCTTAGCTTCAAGCCAGAACTCAAGGATGCCTCAGCCTTGATGGCGCGGGTTGTCGTGCGGGACGCCTCGACCGAGGCACTGCTGCAAGCGGTCGAAATCGCGGCGGACCACGGATTGTTCGCACCCGCCCAGACCGCCATGAGCGCCGCGCTCGCACGCGAAGACGCAAACTGCGCCCTCGACAAGATGGAGAGGGCCGCCAGGGCGTTCGCCAATGTCGTGGCAGGCCATGCCGCTGAAACGCTGCAATGGAGCATGTCCTGGCGGCTCGGCACGCTCGCTCAAGCCAGCTACGACGTTCGACCGCGGGTCGCGGAAATCTTGCTCGCCGAGGAGCCGTCGCTGATCGATAGGCTGAAGATACTTCGAAGCTTGCGCGAGTGGTCGCCGAATCCCGAGCGGGTGAACATCCTTCTCTCGGACGAACTTCGGGTGAACCAGCCGGCTACCTCGCTATCGGAGAATTCGATCGACCTGCTGCGCGAGTCGGCGCAACACGTCAGCGACGCGGGTGAGAAGGCCCTCGCGGCGGACTGGCTGGAGGCGGTGGCCAAGCTGGCACTCTCCCCGCCCTGGCTCAACTTCTCCGAAGCGTATCAGGCCGCAGGCAGGCTGGCCGACGACGGTGCCGTCGATCGCGCTCGACCGCTGATCGAACAAGTGGCCCATGCCGAAGCTGCTGACCGGCAGACGCGGGTGCTCGCCGCCTGGCACATGGGAGACTGGCACGGCGACGCCGCGTCCGCGCTCCTGCACCGGCTCGCGCTCGATAATTTCGAAGAGGGGGACGACATTGAGGGACGGTGCGACGTGCTGCGCGCCCTGTTCTTCCTCAAGCGCTATGAGGAAGTCTGCGAGCTCGCGATCGTCCTCTGGCGCGCGGCCGAACCGGGCTCCGACGAGCGCGACACCTGCGAACGCTATTGGGGACGGTCGCGATGGGCAATCGAGCAGCCGGCGGGGGGGGCGTGATGGACTACATGGTGCTGAGGGCGAGTGGGCCGGCCGCGAGGTCCTCCAAAATTCAGACGATGTCAGGGAGGGACGGGGCGGCCACGCTCTCGGTAGCCAAGGAGACCCTCGGAGATCGGCATCTGGCCGAGCACCGGCGCGACCCGATGGTTCGTGCCGTCGCACGCGTGATGCCGACCCTGCTCGTGGCGCCGTTGGCCACCGGTGACGGCGATGCCGAACCGTGGGGTGTCGAGGCGATGGGGTGCGAGGACACGCGCTTCTCCGGAAAAGGCGTCACGGTGGCGGTTCTCGACACGGGCATCGCGCCGGAACATCGGGCCTTCGAGGCGGGTCCGGCCTTGGAACTGAAAGACTTTACCGGCACTACGCCGGTCGACGTCGACGGGCATGGCACGCATTGCGCCGGCGTCATCTTCGGCGGATCGGTGCGCGGCAGACGGATCGGGGTCGCGCCGGGCGTCTCGGGCCGGATGGTCGGCAAGGTGCTCCACAGCGGGCGCGGCGACACGCGCATGCTCTTCGAAGGCTTGAATTGGGCGATCGCCGGCAGAGCGAACGTGATCGCGCTCTCGCTCGGGCTCGACCTCGCGGGCATGATCTCCGACGAGATCGAAGGCGGCCTGCCGGAGCGCTACGCGACATCCATTGTCCTCGACGCGTATCGCGAGAACCTCCGGTTCTTCGACAGCCTCATCGCCACGGCGGTGAACCCAACCCCCTTCTCCGCGGGCGCGGTGGTGATCGCGGCCGCAGGGAACGAGAGTCGCGCCGATCTCGATCCGCGCTATCGGTCGAGCCCCACGCTTCCCGCGGCCGCACGGGGCGTGATTTCGGTCGGCGCGCTCGAACGCGTCGGCGGCCAATACCAGGTCGCCGCCTTCTCCAACGCTGCACCCGACCTCTGCGCGCCCGGCGTGAACATTCTCTCCGCAGGGCTCGACAACGGGCTCGTGGGCATGAGCGGGACGAGCATGGCCTGCCCCCACGTAGCAGGCGCCGCGGCGCTTTGGTGGGAAGCGGTCTGCGAGCCGTCACCCCCGCTTCGGCCCGCCGAGGACGTACGGATGCAAATCGGTGCAAACGCAGATGGCAAGAAGCTCGGCCACATTCCGGTCGGCCTGCGCGGTCGAGGAATGGTGACCATCCCACAAGGGTAAGGTCGACAGCGCATCGTGGGGAGAAGATCGCGAAATGGCGTTTAGAACGGTTGCTGAGCTTCGTACGAGTCGAACTGATTGACGAGCACACCTCGTCCTTGCCAAGTCTGCAATTCAAGGTCTGGGGACATCAGGGGGGGCGTGCCGATCGCCACGCCGCCGCTCTGCGCGATGGCCCCGGCGATAGAGTTCGGATCGCAAGTATCCAGGAACACGCTTGGGTGGGCGCACCGGGTCGAAAAGGCGGCAAGGCTAGCCCCGTCGAGCGGAACGGAGTCGCGCACGCCATCATCGAATGCCTACCGCGCAAAACCAAAGCTCGGCGTCGGCGCCGTGAACGCTCATATGCAAGGTATCCGGTGCATATCGGAAGAGCGCGACTGTACGTCCTCCAGCACGATGTCAGGCAGGAAGGTGAGGCGGAGCGGTGGCTTGCGCCATCGTTCAGCTGTCGCTGCAGGCCCGTGATCTCGCGTTCGAACCGCAGCGTTTCATGCTCGTCCGTCTGCGAGGCGATGTAGAGCACCTGCATTGTGATCCCCCGCTTGAAGCAGACGTTCAGAAGGCCATTAGCAGCACCCGCTCGCCCGTCCGGATCGTGCGGCGTTCGGCGCGCAGCCGATCGCGAAGGAGTGCGTGGCGCGGATCATCGGCACCGATGGCGAACAGCGCGTGCCCGCCGATGGCGCTCGAATCGTCGGCATGCAGGTCGAGCTCGATCGCTCCGTTGGGGAGGAGGCGCGCGGTGCCGATCGAGTTGTTGCCGTGGCTGCCTGCCGCGCGATGCCCGCTTCGGCCGGGAGGCACGGGCTGCGGCGTCGGTGCTGTCAGTCTAACGCGAACCGCTCTCTCCACGATGCACGTTGGTCTTTGAGGGCAGGGGGCTAGCTCGCGACGATCTGCCACTCTGCCAGGGCGGCGGAGCGTCGTTCCTTATAGGTCTGTCGGTCGACGAGGTGGCGTTCTAGACTGAAGTGGTTGTGCAGATTGGCGTGGACGGAGGCGAACTTCTGTAGCGAGCTCATCCGCCTGAACCGGTTCATTGCTCGCTCCCGTCGTCGGAAGGGCAGGTGGCTGTTCTCCATCCGGTTGTTGGCCCAGCGGCCGGTCTCCTGTTTCTCGCGACAGCCGAGTTCGGTTATGGCGGCGCCGTAGCTGCGCAGGCCATCAGTGGTGATTTTATCCGGCGAGCCATGGCGTTTGAGCGCCTTCTTCATGAAGGCGAGAGCGGCCGCCTTGTCGCGGGTCTTGCTGACGTAACTCTCGAGCACCTCGCCCTCGTGATCCACCGCACGCCAAAGGTAGACCATCTGTCCGTTGAGCTTCACGTACATCTCGTCGAGGTGCCAGCGCCAATGACGGAAGCCGCGCATGCGGTTCACCCGCTGGCGTCGGATCTCGCCGGCGAACATGGGGCCAAACCTGTTCCACCACATCCGCACGGTCTCATGGCAGATGTCGATGCCGCGCTCGAACAGGAGATCCTCCACGTTCCGCTGCGACAGCGGGAAGCGCACGTACATCAGCACCACCAGTCGGATCACCTCCGGGGACGAATTGAAGTAGCGAAACGGGCTGGTTGGCTCGCGCTGACGGGGCATCCAACCGCTCTAGCCGAGGGCGCTTACCAACTGGTGCATTTGCTCTGACAACGCCCCGGCGCCCGCTACCGCAGCGCGATCAGCGGCCGTTACGTGACGACGAAACATGGCAAGGCCAGTCCCGGCACGACGGTGCGCGAGAAGTGAAAGAGGCCGGGCCACCCGCCGAAGTGGCCCGGCCACCGTCCGATCGACCATCGCGGCGCCGCGACGCGCGCCGTTCCGATCCGTCGCTACGTGCACGCGCCAGGATTGGCCGTCGAGGGCGGGTCGGCGGAGATCGAGACCAGCGCGCCATAGGGCTGCGCGACGCCCGCCTTGATCGCCGCCACGTTGGCCTTGAGCTGCGCATTGCGGGCGGCGATGGACTTCGCGATCCGGTCCTGCCGCCCTGCGGCGTCCAGCGCCGCGCTGGACGCGCTGCAGTAGCCGATCAAGGCCGACTGCGCCGTGCCTTCGGCCGTCGCCAAATCGACCTGCAGGCCGAGATCGCCGGTCTCCTCGGCCACATCGGTCGCGCGGCGCGCATCGGAGTCGATGAGCGGCTTCACCGCCGCCTCGATCTTGGGCTGCAACCCGTTGAAGACCGTCGCGACGAAGGCGAGGCCCTCGTTGGTCGGCCGCGTCTCGACAACGGTGACGGTCACCGTCACGGGGACCGCGTCCGCGGCGCGCGACTGCATCGTCGGCGTCGTCGATCCCCCGGGCCCGGCCGGCGGGCCGGCGATCGCGCCGCCCGCGCCGGCGCCGCCTCCCCCGACCGGCCCGGCGGCGGGAGCGGCTGGGCCGGCACCCTGACCCGCCGCCGCACCTGCCCCCTGACCGCCACCCGTCGGCGCGGGGGGCGCGTGGAACGTGCCGAACCAGGGGGCCTCGATCGCGTATCGCCCATCTGCGTCGGGCGCCCACTCGCTGGACACGCCGATGCGCCGATCGGCGACCACGACCGCGCTGCCGACCGGATCCGCGCCCGCACGGTTGAACTTCACGGCGATGGAGAGGTCGCGTTCGCCGCTCGCAGCGCCATCGATGGACCGCGCGACGCGCACGAAGAGCGGAGCGAAGGTAAGCGCCTTGCCGTTGCTGGACGCGCCGACCCGGAGCTCGACGTAGTGGTCGACCCGGTAGACCGGAGGCAGCCGCAGGTCGGCGAGGCGCCGACGCTGGTCGGCGGCGTCACCCGGCAGACCGAGGAAGGAGGCCAGGTCGATCGGATCGACCGCCTTGCCGCCCGGCTGGAACGACCCGCGCACGACCACCACGCACTTCGGCGTCTTCCCGGGGTCGAGCTGCAGGTTGCGCGTCGCCGTGCTGCTCGGCAGCGCACCGCCCTTGGCACCCTCGGTCAGCGCCGTCCCAAAATTCTTCAGGAGCGTCGAGGCTACCCCGGTCAGCGCGGCCGCGACCAGCCCGCCGAATTCCTTATCGGCCGGCTCGTGCACGCACTTGTCGCCGGTCGCGAAGACCATCGCCTGTCCGGGCGTCGCGTATGTCAGGGGGCGGAGGCCCGGCAGTCCCGACGCACAACCCCCGAGTGCCACGCACCCCGCAACCGCAAGACCGATCAACCTGCTCATCGCCTACCCCCCTGCGTGGGCCCGGGCCCACTCTGTCAACGTGGCCACGTCGGCCACGACCTGCGCCGTCAGCCGGACACCCGTGTTGGCGCCCGGGTCGCTCTTCGCGGCCTCGGCGTGGATGGCGACCGCCCGCGGCGCGCCGCCCTCGACCGTGAAGACTGGCGCGCCGCTGTCGCCCTCACGCGTGCTGACGGCGTATCCGAGCGAGGTCCCGGCCTCCGCCCGCACGGCCCCCACGCCGAAGCTGCAGCGCACCGCGCCGTCGAAATAGGGCATGGAGTAGCCGGTCAGCGTGACGCCCGCATGGGCCGGCGGGAGCGCGCCTCCGATGGCGAAGACCCCGGGCATCGCCTCCCGCAGGACGAGCACGCCGATGTCGAGCTCGCGATGGTAGGCGAACGCCTTGATCCCGGTCGGCTGGACCGCCCCGTTCGTCCTCGCGTCGTAGCCAAGCCAGACCCCGCCCGCGTCGTAGGGGACGGAGGTCAGGTTGTGCCGGGCGGTCAGGATGACGTCTGGCTCGCAGAGGAAGCCGGTGCCGACCAGGACGAGACTGCCGCCCCGAAAGAAGTTCAGGAGCGCCACGCCCCGCCACGGCGTTTCCGCTGGATCCGGCACGGTCACCCGTTCCGGCGCTCCCGGCAGGATGGAGCGCGTGCCCACACGGCCCCGCCGCCGACCGGGCACGGACGCGTCGGGCGTTGTCCACGCACCCCCGTCCTGCACGACCGAATCGTCCGCCGCCACCGACCGCCCCCAATGGTGGTAATCGCAATGCCGGCAGTAGGCGCCGCGCCGACCACGATGTCAATCACGGCGCCGGCCCGCACCGAGGCCCCGGTCGGCCGCCGGACCGACGCCGTCATTGCGGATCGTAGGTTGAGCCTACGACTGGTCTGCAGCAACCCCGAACAAGGATCCGGAGGGGGCCGGGTGGATGTAGAGACTTCCGTCCGCCCACCCGGCCTGCGGCCACAGCTCGGGCGCTCGCCCCTTCCGGGGGGCGGACTGACCGTCTCGCGCCTCCGCTCGCCGGTCGGCGAGATCCTCGCCGCAACCGACGTGCGGGGTGCCGTGCGCGCGATCGACTTCACCGACTACGAGCAACGCCTGATCCGGCTGGTCCGCCGGCACTACGGTCCAGCGGCCGTCGGCGAGGGGCCGCCGCCGTCAGATCTCGCGGCGGCGCTGGACGACTACTTCTCGGACGACATGTCCGGTCCGGCGCGCCTGCCGCTCGCCGCCCATGGCTCGCCGTTCCAGCACAGGGTGTGGCACGCCCTGCTCGAGCTGCCACCCGGCCGCACGGCGAGCTACGGCTGGCTCGCGGCCCGCATCAACGCGCCCGCCGCGGTCCGCGCGGTCGGCCTGGCGAACGGCGCGAACCCCATCGCCATTGCCGTCCCGTGCCACCGGGTCGTGGGCGCGAGCGGAAGCCTGACCGGCTACGGGGGAGGACTTCCGAGGAAGGACTGGCTCCTGCGGCACGAGGGCGTCCGCCCCGGCGCCCCGCCCGAGCTCCGTCCCCCCGCCGCGCCGAGGGAATAGCTCAGGCGGTCGAGAGGGCCTGCCAGACGAGCGCGCCGACCGGGGCGTTCGCCACGTCGTTGTGGTCCTTCACAATCACGTCCGAAAGGACATTGTTGACCTTGCCGCGGACGAGCGCGACCGGCGCGGCCCCCGCGACGTGCGCCACCGCCTCCCCGGGCTTCATGTGCTGGGTGCCGTTCGCGCCCATGCCGCCATGCAGGTCGTCCGGCCCACCCATGAGCCGCTCCGCGCCGAAGGAACTGGCGATCGTGCCGCTCACGGTCGAGGCGAGCGCGTAGAAGAAGCCGACCGCGGAGTCCTGGTGCGTGTGCGTGACCAGCACCGGCCCCGCGACACGCCGCTGCTCGACCACCTTGCGGAACGCGCCCGCCGTCCGGTTGCCGGCACCGAACCCCGTGCCGAATCCGTTGTGCGAGTAGGCGGCCTGCAGAAGCGAGAGGGATTCGATCGGGGGAACACCGTCCGCCGCGGCGGCCGCGGTCACCAGTCGCCCCCCGAAGCTATGGCCGACGAGGTGGAGCCGGACGCCGCCGGGCA
>Ga0265780_10006380_pt1 | contig 14655 bp, 13 predicted proteins | sample P1T30metagenome_FD_192432 | JGI IMG/M metagenome (GOLD analysis project Ga0265780, IMG submission 192432) | Plant litter microbial communities from East Loma Ridge, Irvine, California - P1 T30 | ecosystem: Environmental > Terrestrial > Plant litter > Unclassified | place: USA: California... | reverse complement strand
TTGATGGGCCACCAGTACGACGAGATTGTGTTGCTTCCTGTTCATCGCCGTTCTCGTCGTCGCTCGATTCACCGTCTGTGGACATAGCATCAGGGTCGCGAGTCGTTCGCCTTCGCTTCCGACGATTGTCCTCGACGACTTCCTTGAACAGTGCAAAGCGGAGGATCTCTGCAGCAACCTTCGCATCTTTGAGTTCGACATTCTTCGACAAACGCGCCTTTGCGTGAGCGGTAGAAAGACGGATGAGGGTCTCGAGTGTACGCGCAGTGATAGGAGATGTTTTCCGTGTTCCGGCGTCTAGCTGATCGTTTCGCAGAGCCGAGTAGACCTCTACGACATGGTCTGCGGCGCCCTTTGTGAGGATTGGCTTCGCACGCTTGGCGTACTGGATGTACTTCTTGATGAAGGGGATGCTTAACACTTCAGTCCTTCGTGCTGCGCCTCGGCCACGCTGGATGGTAACACCAGAATGCAGCATGGGATTGAACTTCTCGTAAACCTCCGTCGGTCGGTTGGCGTCTGTGTCGGTATCGAGGCCAACACCGAGCACTTGAGCGCCGTCTTCGCGAACAGGTGCACCCTCTTCAGTACCGGGTTGGCGGTAGCGGTGCATACGTAATACGTGCTCAGAGATCTGCCTGTCGCGTGCATCTTCGATATCGTCTGTGACGACGAAGAGCAAATCAAAACGCGAGAGCAGAGAATCCGGTAGAGCGATGTTGCGGTGCGGGTCCTTGTGAACGTCGTACTGGCCAAAGATGGGGTTGGCTGCAGCAATGACACTGCAACGGGCATTGAGCGAGGTATGGATACCGGCTTTAGCGATGGTGACCGTCTGCTGCTCCATGACTTCGTGAATGGCGACACGATCGACATCAGACATCTTGTCGAATTCATCGATACAGACGACACCACGATCAGCGAGGACCATGGCACCGGCTTCGAGACGCCGCTCTCCCGTCTCCTTGTCTTGGGTAACAGCCGCAGTAAGACCCACACCAGAAGACCCACGACCAGTAGTGGCGATAGCCAGGGGAGCAGTGTTCAAGACGAAGCGGAGAAGTTGTGACTTGGCTGTCGAGGGGTCACCGACCATCAAAATGTTGATATCTCCCCTCAAATGAGTGCCGTTTTCGAGGTTCTTCTCCTGTCCTCCAAGCAAGAACAAAAGAATCGCCTTCTTGATATAATCATGGCCGTAGATGGAGGGTGCCAAAGACTGTGCGAGCATCTCAAAGACACGCCTGTCCTTGGATATCTTGTTGATATTGCGAATATCGGTGTCTGTGATGTTGACCTGCGCAATGCCTCCACCCGACTTTGATGAGAGCAATATCACATTGTTTGCTAGAATGAGAGTTCGGAAGGTCGAACTGCCTGTTCCGGCATTGCGATTTCCGAGTGACCGGTAGATGCCCACAAGCTGGATCCTGTCTCCGGGTTTCACGCGGTCGACCAGGTCGTCGTCCATGATGACATCAACCGAGCGAGGCAGCTGACCTGCAGGTGCACGTTCTGGCATCTCCTGGATGGATATGACCTGATGGTCACGGTATGTGCAGTAGCCGTACTCTGTAACAAGTGCATTGCCCTCGCCGTCCTCGGTCGGATACACACTCGAACTCGCAGCGCCTGTCGTCATGGTCTGATCGGTGTACTCGCGCATGTGGAACTTCTTCAGGTTCTCGTTGTAATGCACGCTCTTCACGATCTTGGGGCGCACGAGCGACGTCTTGGTCACAATGCCCTCCAGAGACACCATGTGGTTCAGCTGGTTGGAGCTGAGCGTGCGCGGGTTCACTGAAAATTCTCCAAAGCTGCCAATGTAGGCGCAGTAGTATTTCACTTCGTCGGCTATCTCGGATTTGGGTCGGTCTGTAAATGTTTTGACGACATCTTTGAGGCCCACGTCGAAGGCTTCGACGAAGGCGAAAGGCTCGTTGAGTAGGCCGTCGGCAAGTTCCCGGTTGTGTGCTCTGATCTCGTCTAGGCTAACCTGGGAGGCGTGAGTATGCGCTTGTTGTTTGTGACATGAAGCGACGCACTGTAAGTCTGCGCATCCCTCGGTTCAGCATCACCAAGATGTCTGGCCGGTAGCTTCGCTTCGTCACGTCATCTAGATTGAGCAGTTAGCTCCATCTTCTCCCGGGCCTTTTCCAAAACGCACCTGGGTCGAGGAACTCTTGCGCGAGCCTCACGCGCCGGCGCACATCCTCATCCCTGATGAATTCGGCCATGGTGTGGCTGTCGTTGGAGGTGTCGTGTGTTCTCGATTCTGGAGACAGTCTCTCAATGTGCGACTGAAAAGCTGGGTCTGGTGTCGGGTACCCTCACGTGAATGTTTGTTGCGTTGCTATGGATCATGATAGAGGGGCTCGGACGGGAATTGGCAGCAGGAAGCGCGTAAATCGCTGAATCGCGTCGCGATCAATCTCATCCTGTTCGGGCCTAGCGCGGCTTTCTGCAACATCCAGACATTTTGACCGGAGCGTTCCGTCGCGGCTACTGTCTTCTCTCCACATTCTACATGCAGATGATTTGAGATGCTCGACATCAACCCGCCTCCTTCCGGCGACGTCACCGTCATGTCGAGGGCTACAAGGCACCCAGCTAGATGTGCTGGAGAAAAAGACTGAGGGCTTATGTGTGGAAAACTTTCTACAGTTTCTCGCACTTTGTACGACTACCAACCAAAGCAAACTTAATTCAGAACGGCGCTACGTCCTACATGACTTCCCATCTCTTGGCGATCGATCATTCCCCTAGTTCTGCTTGTAATCACTACGCGCTGGCACCCTGTGGCACATTGAGAATGCTGTGAACGTTGCCACGTTGCACCCAAAACCTGAACACTTTCCATGCCACGGTTCTGCGCGGTTTTACATCACCCATCACACGTATATATTGGTTGGAGGCGAGCTCACGAGCCACGCGTTCAGTCTTGTTAGCATCATATTAGCCGCAAATTTACTGCTAACATCAGTCACAGCGGCCTTTGATGACGAGCTGCTTGAGCAACCGCAAATACGGAAGTACGTATATATTCTAATTCTGATACTATACGCTGTCGAGCTTCAACCCATAATGGTTCTTCTTCTACAATCGCGACGGTAGACGTTCACTCATTTTTGCGCTTCAACAATAAGCGCTATCGGCTGTTTGTCACAGTCCTCGCCATTCACACCGCTCATTCAACCACAGAGGCTATTTGAGTGACTTCGGGGTGCATGCTTTCCGACAGCAATGTAACAGCACCGCATGGCTATGCACAAGGCGCATGTGCTGTACGATCACCGCAGCTTGCAACCTCGGCGCCATGCCATTCGATCTCCTCTTTAGGACTCAGAATTGTTACTCTGCGGTTAGATCTCCTGTCGACCGCTCGCGGCCCCTACATTGCGACTAATGCTTGTGCTATTGGAAGTTTGATGAGTGACCAGGGCGTTCTGGCCAACGTCGTAGCCGTAAACGCATAGGATAATGGTCACCTCAACGTTTCGTCCGCAAAAAGCACGTCACAGAGAATGTGACTACGAAAACTACCATCGCGCCTTCACATTGTACACCGTTTTCGTTATCTCGTTCCCGTGATAACTTCTTATGTTGACATTTGTGGATTCTCGATGTAGCAATGGAGATATTTCAGACCTCTACTATCGCGCGCTTCTCCATTGCTATAGTCATCTCCTCTCTCATCACCAGCGCTACATTTGTTCCTCTCATTTTACACTTGACTCGCAGCATTCCAGTCGTACGAGCCCGTCCGCAGGCTGCTGTCGTTCCTCCGAGTGCCCTGGGAATTTATCCTGACCCAGAGCCATGCCATGGCAACTGTTCGTGGGTCCACGACCCCAGTATCGTATATGATGACCACAAATACTGGCGCTTTACCACCAGTGGAAACGTTGCAATATCTACATCGCGCTTTCTGCAGGGCCCATGGACATACCAGGGCGCTTTGTTGCACAACGGAACAAGCATACATCTGCGAGATGATCAAGATATATGGGTATGATACTTCAAGTCCATAATTCGGTACATGGTCACTAAGACCGCACTTCAGGGACCTTCGATAACCAAGCGCGACGACACCTGGTACTGTCATTACTCTGTCTCCTTCATCGGCTCGCAACACTCTGAAATCGGCGTCGCGACCTCCAATTCCCTCAGCCCCGGATCCTGGACCGACCATGGCGCCATCGGCCTGCCCCAGAATAGCCGCTACAACCTCATCGACCCCTACGTCTTTCAAGAATCTCCCGATGGCCTGGCGTACTTTACCTTCGGCAGCTACTGGGCCGGCATCCAGCAAATCGAGATGAGCAGCTATGACGAATTACTTGCATGGGCAGGCGACGAGCAAGACATTAGGACCATCATCTCCAACACCACGGCGAACTTCGCCGTCCAGGAGGGTGCGATAATGTACACGAATGAAGAGTTCTTCTACGTGTTCTTCAGCGTGGGGCAATGCTGTCACCAGGAATTCGAACTCGCGCCCCCCGGCGACGAATACCACATCGTAGTGTGTCGTGCCGAATACATCACTGGTCCGTATTTCGATCGCGAGGGGAGAGATTGTCTCACGCAGAACGGCGGAACGACGGTGCTGGCGAGTCATGGGGATGTGTATGCGCCTGGTGGGCAGGGTGTCATGCTGGATCCGAAGAGTGAGAGGACGGTTGTGTATTATCACTATGGCAAGTCAAGGGTTTGGATGATTGAGTGAAGGGCTAATGTGAGATAGTGAAGAAGAGCGTTGGATTCGAAGCTCATGACTTCTTCTTTGGGTTCAATTATTTGGAGTGGAGGGATGGGTGGCCGTATGTCGTTGCCAGTTCGGATCAGATGGGATGAAAGCATGCTTCGCGGGTTGGAGAACTTGGAAAGTGTGACGGCAAGGCTTGTTTTGAGCGTTACGATCTCGGATAGAAACCCTTGTGGTGGTCGCGTAGTTTGGTTTATGGTTATGGCTGATGATTTGACGAATTCATGGAAACTAAATAACAGGTAGGACAACAATAATGCATTTTGATATCGGTATGGCGGTACCGGAATCATGAGGCTGACTATCTTCCGCTAAGCCCAGTCGCTGTATATGAAGTAGATATAAATGAAGTAGATATAACCATATATCTTCCTAACTTCTTAATTATGGTACTAATATGGTAGGAATTTCCTAGTGACTTTCTCCGCGATTCACGGGGTCTCTTTTGCCATGTAACTGATGTCAGCCTCGTGGATAGATATTGTCATGTTATATCAACGATGCTTAGGTGTACCACACATCCTGTTTCGTGCTAGATGCAATACCACATGCCACCCCACAAGTTATGTTCTGCAGCGGATGAAATGACGTGCAGAAACTAGGATAGCGCTACAGATCGTGGGTCGTGGAGATCGCATTTTGCGAGGCCCAGATGACTGCCACCGCTACTAAGCTTTGCCGGTGTCTTGGGAGCCGTTCGTAGCTCCTTAGCCTAATTTTTTCCCTCTACGTACTCTATGCAACTTTTCTACTTCGTTGTCGTGCGCGCAATTACTCAAGTTGGTTGGTGTGCTATAGACAGGGATTGAGAGCGCTTTGTTGGAGGCTGAATCCGCCAGGTACACAATCGGTAAGGCGCAACATGCGAATTCGCATGTGAGTGAGCAAAAAAAGCTCATCCGTGCTCTTCGCGTCGCATAGCTGCATCACATGCAGCAGTGGTTCGCACAATGGCGGTCGTAGCTCCCCGCAAAGAGGTTGGCGGTGCCTGCCATTACGTCACCTGCGTTAGCCTATCCGGGAACCCGGCACGATCGCTGTAAGCGCAACCCTGCCGCCAAGTGTAGGAGGGTGAATACCGGTTTTATCACCCCACCAACCTTACAAGACTGGTGCATAGCACAGCAAATACCTACCTGCATCGCCTCACCTCCAGCCTCTCGCCCAAGCCCCAGCCCCAGTTGTCGCTACCACAGTCCCCGGAACGTGATTTTCACGTGCACGGCCCATCATGTCTGAGGGACCCTCTGATGGTGCGGGGAAGCGAGGCTTCAAAGAGAGACTGTTTCACCCGTTTAACCACAGGGCCAGCGAGAAGATCGAGGAGATCCAGAGTAAGCTCGCGAGCACAAAGCTTGAGAAGCCCATGATCAAGGTGGTACATGCCAAGCACAAGGCCGGAAAGTTCACCAACATCTTCAACTCCAACCATCGCCATGACGAGGACCACGAGAAGGCAACCGATGCTAAGCGAAGTCGCATTGCGGAGAACCATCGCTTCAATTCGTTTGCCCCAGAGAGAGAAGGTAATCTCGTGAAGTGGTATGTCGATGGAAGAGACTACTTCTGGGTATGCTTGATCGCACGTGATTTTGTGACCTCGACTGATTTCACCTAGGCCGTCGCGGAGGCATTAGAGCAAGCAAAGGAGACCATCTACATTGCCGACTGGTGGCTCTCTCCTGAATTGGTGGGCTTCTCACACATCTTTCTACGACTCAAACTCACACTTTGCAGTTCCTGAAGCGACCTCCTTTTTACAACCAGAAATTTCGATTAGACCAGATACTCAAGCGCAGAGCCCAAGCTGGTGTGAAAATCTACATCTCAGTTTACAAAGAGGTGAGTTCGAAGATAATTAATAGTAAACTTAGCTAACTCTGTGAAGGTGACTGCGGCTTTGACATGCAACAGCCAGCACACCAAGAAGGCAATGATGGGCATGTTCAAAGAAGGAGAGCCGGGATACGGCAATATCAAGGTCATGAGACATCCAGACCACAACGTGTTTGAGAATGCTGGAGACATGACTTTCTACTGGGCGCATCATGAAAAGTTCATCGTCATCGACTACGCCATGGCCTTTATTGGCGGTCTTGATCTCTGCTACGGTCGCTGGGACGAGAAGCAACATCCGCTGGCAGATGTCCATCCTTCAGGAGTGCAAAACAACATCTTCCCAGGTCAAGATTTCAACAACAACCGCATTCTCGATTTCGACGGCGTGGATGACTGGAAATCTAACAAGCTCGACAAACTACAATATGGTCGTATGCCCTGGCATGACGTTGCCATGGGTCTGATTGGTCCATCGGTTTATGATATCGCGGAACATTTCGTCCTTCGCTGGAATTTCATGAAGCGCGACAAGTACAAGCGCGATGAGCGATACGAGTGGCTGACTTTGGAGGGTCGCGAAGGCGATGACGAGGATCTTGTCGGAGTGCAGCGCCCCAAATACCCAGTTGGCGGATACATACATCACCCGAAGTCACCGCTGAGTACAAAGAACCTCGATAATCGTGGAACAGTACATGCACAACTCGTTAGAAGTAGCGCTGATTGGAGCATGGGTATCGAACCGCATGAGCAGAGCATCCAGAACGCTTACTGCGAACTCATTCGGAACGCCGAACATTTCGTGTATATCGAGAACCAATTCTTCATCACAGCTACGAGCAAGCATGACGAGAGTCCGGTACACAACCAAATCGGCGCAGCCATTGTTGAGGCAGTAGTCCAGGCGGCAAAAGAGGGCCGAAACTTCAAAGTCATTATCATCATTCCAGCGATTCCAGGTTTTGCTGGAGATCTGCGCGACAATGCAGCAGCTGGTACGAGGGCCATCATGGACTACCAATTCAAGAGTATCTGCCGGGGAGAAGAAAGCATATTTGGTCGCGTCAAGGCACAGGACGTCGATCCCAGCCAGCACATTTTCTTCTTCAACCTGCGTTCGTATGATCGTATTAATTACACTCCTACGCTTAAGAAGCGTGAAGCAGACTCTGGTCTGACATACATGGAACTTGAGCAGGCTGAAATCGAAGAGCTAGAAGCACCCTTGGAAGAGGAAGGAGAGACAGCACGTAAGAAGGCTGCGGAACTTAGGAAACGCTTTGCCGGTAACCACGAAGACGTCGGTCTCGGAGATCAGGGCGGCATTCTAGATCCCGACTCCATTGCTGATGACGCCATGTTGACAGAGAAGAAGCCAAGCGCAGAAGAATGGGAGGGCGAGCCGGAGGACGAGAAAGAACACTTCTTCCAAGAGGAGCTGTACATCCACGCCAAGCTTTGTATCGTCGACGACAAGTACGTTATCTGCGGTTCTTCGAACATCAACGACCGTTCGCAACTTGGTTTCCACGACTCAGAGCTCTCGATTGTACTGCACGACATGGATGAGATTGATACCGAGATGGACGGCAAGCCATACAAGGCTGCTCGTCTCGCCCATGAGCTCCGCAGCAATCTTTGGCGCGAACATCTCGGACTTCTCCCACCTCAGACACTTGATGCCAAGGACGATCCTAACGCACAACCTCCCTCTGAACACAGCCGTAATGATACCCTCCCAGGTCCGGAAGCTGACTTCGTGTCAGACCCACTCTCCTCAAAACTATGGGACGAATGGACCGAACGCGCAACCACCAATACTGAGGTCTTCCGCTCACTATTCCACGCTGATCCTGACAACAACATCAAGACGTTCGAAGACTACGATAGCTTTACACCGAACCCCAAGGCGGACAAGGACCACAAGCAAGGTCACTTGTATGATAAGGTCCGTCCTGTGGCGGAGATCAGGGCTGAGCTGGACCGCGTCAAGGGTCATTTGGTCTGGATGCAGTTGGAATTTTTGGAGAATGCGGAGCTGGCTGAGCGAGGGTTACAAGTCAACTCTTTCACGGAGAGCGTTTATACCTAAGTAAATTTCAGAGCAGGCGTGTTGGAGGGCAACCTAATTTCATGAAGTATTGTTATTATGCTGATTCATCTTCGGACGGGAACGAAGCAGAATATAGTCATTTTTAATTTTGGGACGGCACTGATCGCATGTGAGATGCTCATACATCGAGCTTAGTTCCGTTCATGGTACGAGAATTTGGTTTTTAGGCTTTTTGTAACGGTATGCTAGTGCTCTGTACGAAGAGCTCGGGGCTATTTACACTGTCCCATATACAAGCCCGAAGATATTCAAAGGCTTATCAGCACCTTGCAAACTGCCAAACTCGCCCTGAAGCTATCCATCCTCAACTATAGTAAGGCATATTGTCGCGGTATATACCAATTATCTCGTGTGCACAAGGACTAGTTTTTGCTGCAACACATATCATCATGGCCCAGTTACCCCTTACTAGCCACGAACACCCACGACACTTCACCTCTCTAAAACGCCCCATCCTCAAACCTCTGCAAGCCCTCCACATTCGGCCCATCCAACCACCCCACCCTACTCTTAACAAATTGTTCAAACTGCGGCTTCATCACACCCTCCACCAACCCTGCATCATCCAGCGTGCCCAACCTTAAAATCCTCCACCCCGGAAACCTCTCGCCAACTCTATACATCAGACTGCCACACGTCTGGCAGAAGTAATTCGTCATCATCTTGCCGCTCTGGACGCTATGTTTGGTGGAATAAGTTTTGAGATTGGACTCCCCGCGCTCGTGGATCAGGTAGGCATCGGCGACGGAGAAATTGGAGGCGAACATGGAGGCGGTGATTTTGCGGCAGTCGAGGCAGTTGCAGATTGTGATGTTTGCGATGCCCGGGCCGGTGGTGGGGAAGGAGAGTTGCACGGCAGTGCAGAAACAAGATGCTGTTGCGCGGGAGGGGTGTGAGGCGCTGGGGAGGGTGGGGGGCTTAGGGGAGTCGGACATTATGGCGTGTTATTCGCAGAGGGTGTGAATTGCGTGTGGTCGGGAGTGAGGATGTTGTATGCATAGAGGTGGCATACTCACTATATACATGTGGCGTTCTGTCCTCATCCTGGTTTGTCATTGGAGAGATTGGCTCATCGTTTGCTCAAGAGCTGCAGGTGGTAACTCCGACTCCGCATCTACTCAATCACTTATTGCACACGACTTTGGCGCGGTCTTGCGCATTCTGCTTACATGATGTATGTCGACTTTACTATCGCACTACGCATGACTAATTATCGGTCCTGAAGTCCTTTGGATTATGCGATAATTGCAGACTGAAGTCAGTGGACATGGGTTGCGATTAGGTGATGCTCATGATATGTCCGACCAAACCCCGTTATGCATGATTTGATATCAAATGTGACGTGGGTTGAGCCGTTCGGGTAGTGATTGACATTCACGATCGCCTGAAGTCACGTTGCTTCATAAGTATGTAGACTAAGTTTTCAGCACGACGGACCAAACATATTCAATGAGAAGATCGCAGCATTTTGAGTTTTACAAATGCTACATCATAGTTTACTCGATGTCTTTGCCCCATCCAGGGTGACAACGAGTTTGCCAAACTGACTCGCATTCTTCATGTCGTCGAAGAGAGTATCGATCTTCTGTACGTCGAGACCGTGTACACTGCGAGAAACAACCGGCTTGAGCTTCTTGTCTCGCACGAATTTGACCATGTCTGCAAACTCCTTGCGCGAGCCCATGGTCGAGCCGCGGACTTCGATGTTGCGTAGGACGGCGCTCATGAGGAAGTCCATCTTGGGTCCGACGGTCATGCCATAGATGGATATGACACCACCAGCCTGTGACATGTGTATTAGCCTTGGTTGTCATAATGTGAGAGTGATGAGAGTGTGTACCTTTAGCAGCCTCGACCCCTTGTTGACGATATCACCACCCGCGCCATCGACAATCGCGTCCAGATACTTCCGGCCCTTTGGTAGCATGCCCTGCAGCTTCTTCTCCCAGTCCTTCTCCTTGTAGATCACACCACCCTTCGCGCCCAGCTTGACCGCCTTATCAATCTTCGCCTGATCACCACTCGTCACATAGACATTGCAGCCCTGCGCAACGCCAAACAGCAGCACCATGAGCGCCACTCCGCCGCCAATACCCGTGACCAGGATGTTCCTACCAGCGACCGCATTCCCAGACTTGACGTGAAACGCGCGCCATGCAGTCAATCCCGTCAAAGGCAACGCAGCAGCTTCTTCGTCGCTCAGATGCTCGGGGCACAGCTCCAGCTCGCGCTCATGTAGGGTGACTACATCCGCCAGCGTTCCTGCGGGATTTGTCTTGGTACCGCCCAGGATGGCGTAGCCCTTGGGGTCCTCAGGACCCTCGAGATCCTCTTGCCAGCCCGTGCCAGGATTCAGTATGACGCGCTTGTTGAGCCATTGTGAGGAGCCAGTCGTGACAATGCCCACGCCGTCGGCGAGCAGAGGGACGCCGAATGTGGTACCAGGGTACAAGTGTTGGCGGATAAAGAGGTCGCGGTGGTTCAGTGCGGCGGCTGTGAGGGAGATGACGGCCTGAGTGGTGGCATGTCAGCGGAAGCGTGTACTCAGGGGCGATAAAACCTACTTCATCTTGTTTCGGCTTTGGCTCGGGGATTGTAATCTTTTCGAGCGGGTAGTAGACTTTTCCTGGCTTGCCGTCGATTTTCTTGATGACGATGGCTGAAGGCATTGTTATGGGGAGCTTCGGAAGCCAGGCGCGAGGTGCGTAGGTTATACAAATCTAGTATGCGCAGTGTGTCTATGTAGCGTGACTTTCAAGGAGGTCTCAGTTGCGATTCGATGTACACAGAGTATGTATTGTCTGAACTGCGGACACAACTATTTGACGTACCCATGGCTGCGCGCGCAGAAGGATGGGTGGTGGAAGACCGAAACGAACCGAGGTTGCGACCCCACTCCAAACTTCGCTGCACTGACAAGTAGGCGACTATCACGATCTTCCTGACATTTATCATCACACACGAATCCGCTCACAATTCTGTGGCAGTTATTGCACATGTGGTATTTGGGCTATTCATGAATTCGAATTGCTTCTTTGCATGTATCCCTAAGTCCTCTTGGACATACATGCTATTGGACATGCATGCTGAAGTGGCCCTTAGTACAAGATGGCAATCTTGCACAGATCTGGCAAGGACTCTTGCAGCACCCGACGCAGTCAAACAGCTCAAAGCTTCCACCTGAACGAGGGATGTCTCCAGTCTAGATCCTCAATTTCGCCTGTTGACTTCCCAGCCAATTCCTGATCGACATCGACAGTCTCTCTCTTCTTGTTGCTCCTCTTCATCCAGAGCAATAGCAGAATACTCGAAATCAAAATCGTGCTGCTAGTCGCCAAGTTCAGTCCATTGCCAATCCTAAAATGTGGAGCGTCGAATGGCAAGAAGCTCCAGGTTGAGATCAGTCCACCGATGTTTCCGAACATGACAACAGTGCCAATGGCGGATGCGCGTGCTGTATCCGTAATGACGTTGGCGGATGCGTGGGAGTTGCAGTATGGACCGAAGGCGAAGGCGCCTGATGCGATAATGAACGTCGCACCATAGCGGACTTGGGGGTCGTGGCTTGCAAGGAACTGATGTGAAGTTAGTATGCACATAACGTGTGGCCGTACTGGGACTTACCATGATGTATCCGATCATCATTAGAGGAGCACTAATGATGAACAGAATCATGCGTCTGTCTATGCGCCAGCTAATGTACGGAAGGAGCAGCGTGAAGAAAGCTCCAACAATGTATGGCGGCACTGTGTGAAGCTGTTGGGAGACAACACTGTTGTTGGGGTAGATGGTGCGGACGATCGTCGGTGTGAAGAAAGCAACACCTTGGACGGTGATGTTGTCCAAAAGGAAGATGAAAGACGTAACCAGAATGACCGGGTTAAGGATGCCACGGATCGTCTTCTTCTTGTTGAATTTATCAACAACTTCGCTCTGCCCAACACGTTCTGACTTGACGCGAGCAATAGCAAGATCCTTTTCTTCTTGGCTGAGCCAACGGGCTGTCTCTGGGCGGTCGGTCAGGGTGAAGAAGGAAATTATCGCAAGGACGCATGTGATAATGCCCTCGATAGCGAAGATCATCCTCCAGCGCTTGAGGCCACCGAAAGAGTCGAGAGTCAGGATCGCCGAGGCAAGTAGCCCTCCGAAAGCACCTGCAAGGGGAGCCATCACGATGTAGAGCGACAATCGGAAGGTAAGTTCGGAGCGGCGATAGAACCTGCTCGCGTTAGTTTCATTTCTACATGTACCAATGCGGGATTATGTACCTAGACATGTAATATGCGATTCCGGGTAGCATACCAGACTCGAATATTCCTAGAATGAATCGTACGACGGAGATGGTGTGAATGTTGTGGACAAAGGCCGTGCCGATAGAAGCAATGCCAAAGCACAGCGTAATGATCGGGATCCACCAGCCTGGGCCAACCCATTTGCAGACCATGTTGGAAGGAATCTGTTAAGTTAGCATTCATCTTAACTGTTTTTCAAGCTCGATCCCGTCGCTATGAGCAAGGCTTGACACATACCTCGAATATAATGTAACTGACGTAGAAGATGGATAGGACCGCGTTGTAATCGTAGCCCGTCAGACCCAGGTCTTGCTCAAGGCCCGCAAGACGAGCATTGCCAATATTGGCTCGGTCAATGAAGCAGAACAAGTACAGAACGGCAACAGTAGGCACAATCATCAAGTCAATCTTATGTCTTAGCCTCGATTCGGCTTTGGGGTCGAATTGCACGAGCGCATGTCCGTATCTAACAAAAAACGTTAGTTTTGATGACTATCGTAGGAGCATGTCAACAACTCACTGATCAGTCGCAGCATGCCCATGTTCAGCGACGAGGTGTACATTCTGCTTGAAATCCTCGCTGTGACTCGGTGCAGTCTTCTCTGCCGAGTTCCGCACGTGAAGTCCGTTCATTGTCAATTCAGCTGTCGTACAGCGTATGTCGAAGGCTGGCGTGTATACAGAGGGCAACTCGAAACGCCGCACCCTCCGCTCTTATACCCTTCTCATCTTAGCTGACCAAATATTGACCAAGCGAGGCCGAGCTGTGGCTATGGCTGCAATCGCGCTTACTTTTGAGGACGCCAAGAGGAGGGTGAGGTGGTGCTAACGGCGAATGGTCAAGCGCGACACTTGATCTGTGGAGGAGTGGTCCACTCAGCGTGGAGAAGTTCGTGCCCGAACCAAGCCATGATCGCCGGTCTGTTCGGAGGCCCAAGGGCGATTGTTCTGAAAGGCTTCGGTAGTCTTTGTCAGTACATGAGTTGGGTCTCGCGCTGGCAGCACTGCGTGTCATGCCTCTGGATGTGGGCTAGAAAACTCGCTACCCCGCGACGCCATCATCTGTGACTGATCGAGCGGGAACTTTATGGGTCTCATTTCGGTCTAATCCGGGGTCGCTGTTATTGAAGCTTCTGGGCTAGGATAACGTGGGGAACGAGAATCGCTACTTAGCCGGTTACCCGCTCCCCGAGCGGATCTGCTGCATCTCATCTGCAATGTTCACACTGACGTGCATGTCGGGCTGTGTTGTTTTTCGGATAATCCAAAAGATATCTGTGTTTGTGTCTGACATTTCTGGTAAAGGAAGATAGACTGCTGCAGTTGGAGCTGCAGCATCAGCAATATCGACACCGCAAAGCTTAGCAGCTGCAACACGACTAAGCATCAGCATCCACAAGCTGGTCGGACCCGCTATTTCATTTGCTTCGTTAGATCGACGCTTCGTAAGTCAAGCATCTGACTTGACGCAAGCGTTGCCCTGTGGGTCTGCCCTTAGCAAAGATCTGATCACATGGCTCTACAATCGCTCTATCTCGCTTCGATTTCAACATCTCGGTCTTTTTTTCCAGCTCGAGCTTTTGTTTTCTGCGGTCTCAGATAGTCCGTGTTAATTCATTGACTTTACCCAAGACGCCTTGTAT
>Ga0265780_10006379_pt1 | contig 14656 bp, 15 predicted proteins | sample P1T30metagenome_FD_192432 | JGI IMG/M metagenome (GOLD analysis project Ga0265780, IMG submission 192432) | Plant litter microbial communities from East Loma Ridge, Irvine, California - P1 T30 | ecosystem: Environmental > Terrestrial > Plant litter > Unclassified | place: USA: California... | reverse complement strand
TTCATGTGACGGTCACCTATATCGAGAAAGGTGGGAATGATTGTTTCATTCGAGGCGGTTTTCGATCCGAGCGACATTGTGCAACTTGGTGCCGCCTAAACGCTCAGCCGTTGTGGCTTTCGTCCTCGATCAAACGGCTCTCCGGCTTCATCAAGATGACCTTGCTATCACCCATATCCCAATCTGTACTGCAGCTTGCGAAAGGCAACATGAGCTCAAATTCACTTGGTCGCGTGACGTCTGTGACCGGTCGCAACAATTGCTCTTCCAACTCCACCCAATTTCGTTCCCATATTCCTTGCGGGCTCGGATCTGTTATCACTACATACAAGTCTCGCAGCCCTTTCATGCTGGCTATTATAGACCATCCGCGTTCCCAATTCAATGTATCTTCGCGGTATGCGACGCGTCGCGAGGGGCCGCGACAAAGGTAAGGCATGGCGCGAATAGCCCAGCGCAGACGAAGCGTACGAATCGAATTCAGGCGTTGCTGTGGGAGGCGGGTAGGCAGGTATAGGAGATGCGTTATATGTAGGAGGGAGAACGTGTGCGGTCGGTAAAGGTGCGATACGGCTTCGGAATATCTATTCACACTGCGTTAGCAAACCTAGCTTTTAAAGGTATCCGAGGTTCGACTCAATGACTTACACACGCCTACATGTCCTCAAAAGACTTACGCTCGCCCCTTCCAGCCTCGCACTGTCCCTACCACCGACAAGCACGCGACAACTACAGTCTCTTCGCCCTAAATCTCCGTCTCCGCAGACAAAGTGTTTGTACCGCCTCTTCGAGCCCATAGTCAAATGCACGGCTTGCGCACCCATGACATATTCATACACCATCTTCCTGATCTCAATCGGCAATTTGGCGAAAAACGTACTTTGGCCTTGCGCAAGCGTGCGCACATCGATCTCCGCATCATGCTCGGACGATAAACTGATCGTAGATTTGCGCGAACGAATCGAGAAATCTGATGGCGTTGAGTGCGACTTGATGGAGAATGGGTTACGCGACTTCTTTGGCCTGGACGCGTCCTGCGACGGTATGTCGGATGGAACCCAACGCACGCCAGGGAGGAGAGTCAAGAGTTTGGACTTCATGGTCGCTATTGTCGCGAGAGAAACATTGATCGTTGGTTTCTCCTCGCTAACCAGAGCACGACAAAGTTGGTTCAACGATGATGACGCCGCGATCTGGTGGGATGCTTGGTATTCTTATGCAGTTGAGCCGCGGGTCAGCCCACTCGGCGCGGGGCTTGCGGCGTTGATGCTTGTTCGGATCAAGCTCCGGTGGAATATGCAAGGGCGGGGAGAGCTGTTCCACGATCACGCGTGGTGTTCTTGTTGTCTAGAGTCGTCGCAATGGGCGGCTCGTTGTGTTCTGTAATCTCTTCATATACTTCGTTGAAAAATCACGACGGAACTGCGGTAGAATCCACGGTCGAATGCCCGCAGAATTTCGCTAGAAGGGGTATCGCGCATTGGTACCCTCGCCGAACTTTCAACAAATCAGCAGTAACTTGTGTTTACTGAATGCTTATGAATAGATCATTACTTGCTTTGATACATACGCACTCTTTTGCTGGTGGCCGCTTCAAGGTCGCAGATATTCACTCGATGAAGAGAGCATTTGTGTGGTAAGCAACTCAGAATGGATTCAGCGATCAAGCGTCGATCAGCTATACAGATGCTCCAGATACCATAGCTTCGCAATTTTCGCAACCTCAATTCGAAGCGTCGCCTTATCGATGCCGTGCTTTTCCACGTATGTTTTCTCTTCAACCACGATGTCGTTCTGTACCCACTTCAAAAAAGTATTCAAGCCTTTGACAGTCGTCTGAATGCCGTGCTCTCGCAAATATTCTAACCCTTGCTCGAGCCTCTGTTCAGATGTCCAGATCCGTGCCACTGCAGCTGCTGCCTCGCGGTTCTGTTCTACATTCTCTGTCGATTGGCGCGGCGCAGGCGCAAAAGTGGGCTTGAAGCGCCCACCTTTGGTTTTGAACCATAGCGCAGGATTACCGTTGTGAGGAGTGGATAAAGGCTTCCAGACAATGCCTTCACCTTCGCCCTCGAGATCAAAAGTTGTAGCAAACGGACACTGTGCAGCGACTTTTTCGGCAAGAGGCTCGAGCTCATCGATCGTGCGTTGTGGGTCTTCAGGATACAGTGTACGGTGAAAGACACCAGCTCTCGATATGTTGTAAATGTCGTGGTTTGGCAAAGCGATGCCACCGTAATCGCTGTCTTTCTGCCATTGGCCGTTGATGTTCACAGAGATGATGACGAAGCGTTTCGACAGCCCGGATATCGCTACACCTTTTTGGATGGATTGGCCGATCCATTCACCAGCTATCAGAACCGGGTGCGCAGATTTGACAGTTGCGCCTGGATTGAGTTCCAAGAAGCGCAATACGATGAGATCACTTAGTCTCAAGATGGCTTTCGTTCTTTGAGACATGATCGTGGCGAAGCCAGCATTGTCTTTCGCTGTGTGTATGTCGACAACGTTTTTTGACTGGAATATGATGCGGCCGTCATCATAGACGAGTATATCAGCGTGCGTACCATGTAACTTGACTGTGCCGATAATCGGTATTGGGTTTAATACCGGTTCATCTTCCGGGCTTTTCGGATCACCGTTCATTTCTCTGAGCACTTTGACGATCTCACCAACGTGGGTCGTGATTTTAGGATACAATGTTGTTGCCGTCGGAGTGGCCATGGCTGGCTGGGGCGACACCGATCGAGATATAATGATTGCTTCGGGTTTGATGTGATGCAAAATCGAGACAGGAGAGCGTAACATTGGTCGCTGTTGCGCGAACGTGAGGACGTGCGAACTAGGTCCGGAGGTAAATAATACAGAAATTGGGTGGATTTTGACAAACAAAATGTCGAATGTTGCTATAGAGGAAGTATTGAAGTCAGGCAACTAAGCCTACAATCTATGACTCCGACTCAAGCGATGATTGACGAAGAAAGCGTTGCGCAGCCGTACAATGTTCGTGTCAGCACCACTGTCTCCATATCTTTCGGCTTCTTCAGTGTAGTAATGTAGCTCGAATTATTACAAGACACGCTTGCGCTTGCGCTTGTCCCTGGTGGCTGTTGTTGTGGCTGTAGATGTGGTACAGGAAACGTCGCCCTGCTACAGTCTGCGCAGGTGCAAAATGTGTATTCGATCACGGATGAGTAGCGTGGGATGATGTAGAGAGCTGATGCTGCATAGACGGGTGCGCGCAATTCAGCGCATTGTTGTGGTTAGAGGAGCTCACGATAGCGGGAACTGCGGACACAGTAATAGCCACCGCCGCTCAGCGCCGATTGGCTGTCAACTGCTCTCCTTCTAGGTGTCAACAATCTCCTATAGGATCAAGTGGCTTCGACACAAGCAAGGAAATCCGGAGCACCCACAATGAGTTTCAATCAATGGATGTTGAGCGATCGAGATTGAAGCATCATTGAGATGGTTGTTGCAACATGTTCCGGCCATCGAAAGTCGTTATCCGAATCACCGTCAAGACGCGTATCTCGCCATTTCCTTTTTCCATAAACAAGCAAACAGCTTGCATGGGAAAACGACCAGTTCTTCGATTCTCTAAAGCCCTGATCAATACCAGTCACTCTTATCGTCTCTCTATATTCTTCTCATTGATGTTGGCTAGTTCGCATCACGCGGCGATACGGAAGATAGACACATCAACAACACGCAATGATCAAATACCATTTTCTCTGCTGCTAGATCTACACAGAGATGCAAAACGTTGATATCTCGATTACGGTGGCAATTGGATGTGGTGATGCGGTTGGGTGAATTTTCGAACGATCTCATGTTCTCTTCGTCTAATCAAAAATACTACCCAGTCCAATAACCACCAAAGTCCAGGAACAGCTAACAACATTGGAACCACTAGAGAATATATGTTTACATTCGTCAGCCTGTTTTCTTCTGATTCACGCTTGTCGTTATCTATGCGATTTGGGAAAGATTAACGCATATACCTCTAGCATACTTTGTAAGATTATGTACCCTATCTGCACCAGACAGTAAGATTAAATTAAAGTCGTGAAAGATTCATCTACTGCCATAGCAGATGCTCAGAAACTTTAGCTACAACGCAAAAGTAGCGGTTAACGTAACATGCGAATTTACATCGCGTTATGAACAGACTCATCCTACTATCAGAGAGCAACTGTTATATTATACACAAGCACGAATAAACTTAATAGCTGATCTTTACGCTACGAAGAGCTTAATTGGCCTTAAAGTAAGACAGCCGAGAAGACTGTGCTGAGGATAATGAGGCACAGTGCGCACGAATTGCTGAAGTGCCTAGTGACTTCCGATACGTGACCTACGCTTCTCGCTTTCAAACAAAATGGTTTTGACGTTCTCACAAACGTAGAATAATGTTGCTGCCCTACTATACTGATAAAAATCAACGTTCGGTCGTCGGTGTGCGCCTCTGAGCTGAACCACGCCCACCTCGAGCTCCAGAACTACCACGACGACTAGAAAAAATGCAAAAACTAACGCTTCGCCACGCTATATGACTCGGAAAGGCACTTCCTGGCATGGCGAGCTTGCGAGCCTTGTTAGGAAGTGCCTTTTACGCTGGGGCTGAGAGAGGAAGGAGCCAGAGGAAAGAGCCGGAACTCAACTAAGACCCAATGCGCGCACAGCAACAACGCAACGAACTAGCAAAAAAAGACTGCGAAGCAGCTTGACTCAAGGGAGGCTCGAACTCCCGACCTTCAGTGTGTTAGACTGACGTGATAACCAACTACACCACCGAGCCAGATCTATGATTTATGAAAAGTACGAGTTTTAGCTGTTATGTATTCTCTAACTCTGTCCAGTCGTCCATGGCTTTATCTACGCCAGCTCAGCAAGTTTAGTCGACGAGTAGCATGTCAAAAGTGTGGTGGTTCCACATCATGGTGCGAAATTTTCGCGGACACTGCGGGGTTCATCTTGGCAGAACCATAGCATCTGCGCGCCACGGGCATATAGTTCGCAAGGGATAATGCTGCAGTATTCAGTTATGTCATCGGCCTGGAGGTATATACAACTTCGAGACCTAGCTGGGCTTCGATTGCAGCAGCCGTACCTTGTATATATATCAAGAACATAGGACCAGCTGCTCCCCCCAAGGCGGCAGCAAAATTCCTATCTGCCGTCACCTAGAGAAAAGGTTAAGGTAGCTGAGATACTCTCAAAATTATTGCAATGCTAAACAAGAATGTCTTAGAGTAGCTCATATTTTCAGGCTCTCTTGTGAACCTACAAGTGCGCTTCTGAACACGGTTGGATTATGTCGTGTAGATGCAGAGATGCAGTGGCATGCTGAGCGCCGAATAGAAATTCGGATCGTAATCAATTCTGGACTGATGGTGTTGATATTTTTTGGAGTATACTACGCGTTCTAGGATGTGTTCGTGCTCCCATCAGCCCCGCGCTCTGGTGCACTGCAATTCTGAGCGGTTGCAAACATACCACTTACCTGGCTAGTGTCAGGCGTGAGTCTACACCCACCACGCCGTCCATCCAAAAGGTTGCAATGATCAATGAACATTGATCATGCAGTGTAGAATAGTATATATCGTACAGGCTGCCTGCCCCGCACGGCCTTACAGCGGCCTTACAGCTAGGTGCAAATGCAACGCCAGACCACCTAATCCGACTTTTGATCCTGTTGCAAGTACTTCAAAAATATGCGCTTTTGATCTGATTGCAAATGCGAAGTGGAAACACCAAGAAATAATTCTCTCGAGCAAAAAGGCCTCGCAATAATGACTCTGTGGGATTGTACGATCGTGCAGCGCGGACACCCTCTGTATCGCGTTCGACGCCAGTTGAAAATTGGGTCAACTCCGAACGGCCCCAGCAGGAGACATTTTCCGATGAAACAAGTTGCCAATATTCGTCGGTGACAGATCGTTGTGGGATTAGGCTCGGACAATGTTGCACTGCGGACCTGCGGGTGGAGTGGAGTCAGGGGAAGGCTAGAGACTGGAGAAGGGGGCAGGAAATCATCTTGAGCTAGCTCAGGAGACAACTGGTCTAGACTTGAGAAATGCGGATTGCAGCATAAAAATTGAGATTCTGAAGTGGTGCGGAGATGAGGGTAGCAAAAATGTGTCGCAATGACTTCAGTTCATGTTCGCGCGATTTGGCATTTTTGCGCGCGAACCTTATTGCTGTACCAAGCATTCAGCTGAGCAGCGCAGGTAATCCCAAGACCGATTGACACCTTGGGAGCGACCCGAAAGTTCATTTTGTGGGGAGACAGCTGGGCGGTGGACTGGATCCACTTCAACGCAGAACAGTCGGTAGAAATGCTTGGTACAGCTGGGCGATCGAAATCGTATGATCTGGAAGTTGTAGAAGGTTATTATCGTATTCAGAATATGTGCATCTCCCTCTAGCTTAAGCAAAGTAAGGGCAGAAACTCCTCTGTATACTCCTACTAGCAGAGATCTTCGTAAAGGTTATTAAGAGTCTAGATAGCTATTAATAGTTTTTTCTTTTAGACTAAACTAGAGAATTATAACTACTTAATAGCTACTTGCTTATAATATTATTAGGTGTTGAATGGGCTATCTATCTTGCATCACGATAGGCTAGCAGTTAGGTACGATCGTACAATAACGGGGTAAGATAAGTAAGGATTGATTCAGATGCTTTGTGCGAAAGCAGAACAGGTGTTCTCTATATATAGCAGAGATTTCTAGAAGGTCCGAATCACGTGACTGCGCTGAGGCCCTGTTTCGTGCAAGAGATACTTATATCAGTGCTTACAACCAACATTAGGTATATTATCATTATAGATTCTTTAGGGGGGTGCACATCATCTAAATAGCACTGATATTCGGGCAACGCAATGCGGTGGCAAGAACATCGATTGAGATCAAGCTATAATAGCCCCAAGGCAAAAGTGGTTGACGAAAGATGGCATCGCATATTGTCTCGTATCAGGGGTGATGAGTCGTTGTCCCTGGAGGGATGCACAATTCGCTAATTACGGCTTTTCCTGTCCCTCTTTCGTCCCGAGGTCCTTCAACATCGCACACCCATTGCGACATGCGCAGCTTCAGCAGAACGCCTCAATCTATTCGTGCGTCTTACATTCCGCTAAACTTGCAAGCTGTAAATGTAATTGGCAACACTCTGATCACTTTTGTGCTACGCTTGCATCCATTCTTGCGATGAGACAGACCTGCGTCAGCCTCTCGCGTCCACTTTCCACCCTCGACAAGCATTCATACTTAAGCTTAGGGTCATAATGTAGCAAATAAGGAATCTTGGACAGAGAACTAGCGATCTCCACGTGAGCCAAGAATTGAATTGTCGCACCTCTGTTACGCTAGCGTGGGTTTGAGCCTGAAAGCCTGGAAGTACCCATCCTCTCAAACCCCCAAAACCGTTCCTTACGCCGCGATCTAGCAGGACCAGCAGAAAAAGCGTCGGGCAGCCCCACTTGGTCTACATCGCATCTTCTCGGAAAAGCTTCTTTGCCCGAAGCTCCATACGTGCCCAGGATGATCATTGTGAAACACTGTGGAGAATCGTCGCCAAGGTCAGGGGTCTCGCCTGCCGCAAGCTCCTGAGGCAACGGGATTGAGTCTGGTTATGGGAGATGCTTGATCGAACAGATCCGTCAACGGCCTCATCCACTTGGCAACTGCATACCAAGCACGGTGACAGCCTTGGGAGTTCAAGCATTATGACTGCTTGCTTGCAGATGTAGTGGCCCGTCACCTGGGCTTGGTATTGCGATTACATGACTTGGCAACATTGATCACTCACTTCGAGCTCAACGTCCAGCACAAACTTAGGAAAGCTGTTGTTGGCTGCTTTTGCTACAATTAGGACCTGATATGACCTTATTTACAACCTCAGGCCAGTCTTCCGCAGTAGAGCCAAGATCTTCAATGAACTATGCCTTTCCCCACCTCCTCGCTGCACACATGCAAAGCACTGGCCATACATAGCGCGCCATACTACGGACCCAGCTCCACTTCACGTTGCAGCCCACCAAGCCCCCTCCACGCCTGGAAATGGAGCAGGCTTATCTCTTCTTGGCTCCGCGTCACAAAAGTTTCGATCAGGCCTCAACTGGCGGGACCTGCTTGGTATCTTGCCCAAAGAGGTGCCAGGGCTGCCATGCTATGCTTGCGCGCTCTTGGCATGGCTTCACAGAAGTGTCAACCTCTCTCAAAACAGTGGGCCACTCTTGGCTGTTCACGATACTCGGCATGCGATATCGAAGCCCTTAGTAGACGTTGCACTGTGTATAAGTATGGCATGAACCCACTTCTTCTATTCTCCAGTCTGGTCACTCACTTCACTTCGATACCTAAGTTCATCACTTCCAGTCCCGGCGACTCTTTCAACGTTCACTTAATTCAATCCCCCCTCATTCTTGGAATCTAATTCTACACCAATTTACTATCATTACACCTATTCGAAACTTTTAAGTTCGTCTACCCACCCACAACAATCAAGATGCTTCCTCAATCCGTCCTCCTTGCGTTCGTCGCCACTGTCGCCGCCGTCCCCCTTAACATCAACTTGGGCGCATACTCTCCTGCCCTGGTAGTTGGTGATGGTGAAATCGCGATCGGAGAAGCGAAATCAGCATCCGAGCTGATGGCCACTTTGGCCTCCGGCTCCAACGAGGCTGCCGCCGGCGCCGCTGCCGGAGAGGGTGGTGCGGCACGACAAGGTCAGCAAGAACAAGGACAGCCGGCCGAAGCCGCTGCCGAACAAACTCAAGAACAACCCGCTGAGGCAGAAGCAGCCAAACGTGCCCCCAACCTCCTCCGCCGCGCCATCAGCGACTTCATCAGCAAGCGTGCTCCCGCACCCGTCCAGGATGACAAGATCGCTGCTATCGAGGCCGCCACTGCATGGATCAAGCGTGATCTTCAGGGCTTCCAGGCTTCTCTCGCCTACGCTCGTGAGGCCATGAAGGACTCTCCCAAGGTTGAGCTTGGTTCGCCCAACGCCGGCATCGGTATTGTCGTCAACCCCGGTGTCAACGTTCCTGCTGGCTCTGCTGCTGCTGGCACCCCTTCAGCCGAGCACAAGGTCAAGCGTGACGAGGCCTCAGACGAGGTCTCCGACGAGGCCGAGACCCCAAAGATGACCCTTGTCGCCATCACAGAGGTCTAAACAACACGTAGCAAGAGACGGCTGTTTCCTTTTGTCATGATTGTCAAGAATTTTGGGCGCGCATGGAGCACTTGGGAGTGGAAAAAGTAGACGCTATTGTATTTCTTTGGTGCGACTAGCGCCTTGTGGGACATCCAACGCCGCTGCTCCAACGAGGATGTGTTGCCTGTGTGTGAACGCTTTCCATCACTGCTTCGGGCTAAGACGTGCGGGTAATCGTCTCGAGTCAAGAAGGGCTGCTTTGAGACGAAGTGAAGCGGGTACACGAGTTGAAGGGGTGTGTTGAAGTAAGATATTCCAATGAAGAAGCCATGTGAACAAGTCGCGTATTTTTTGATCACTGTTGATGTCTTTCTCTCAGCGCTACTCTGATCTCGTCGCAATTCAGACTCATTGTGCCAAACTTCGTGCTCTGACTTAACTCAATGAAGCACTGACGAGGATTCTGGCTACCGCCACTTCACAGCAGATTCACATCCAGTCATGAAGTAAACAACAAGCCTCGGCCAAGTCCAATTGAATTCTCAGCGACGTCTTGACGTTCTTGGCGAGTAACAGGGATGATCGCGGAGCATGAAACAACAGGCACTGCAGACGCGGATGGCACGTGCGATCCGCAGCGAAGCGACTGGCCCGAGAGTGAACTCCATGAGCGGTGGCAAACGAAGCCCCCTTTCCCGAGTGATGTGCACATACACAGTAATGCAATACAATGTGGTTGCTCACTCCCGAGGTCGTATGGCAGCATTATCCTTCACATGTCCGCCTCTCGTTCTTCCATCTCCACGTGTGACCTGTTCAATCTCTCGGCGTAACGACGACGCAATCGTCATTGCGCATGGAAAGGCTTGTTTTGTGCGACAAGAAACGTCTTTCATGGTGGCATCATATATCCAAGACTTTATGGCCTGATTTCGGGCCCAAGGCATGCTTGCGCGCATCGGGAAAGAAAGCACGCGAGCACTGTACCCAGGAGCTACCGGGTAATTTTTTGCTGGGGACTGTGGCACGCTGGTCGGCATGTTGAAACCCTCCTGCGGCCCGATTTATGGTATGCATGCCTTCGTTACCTCGAAGCCGAAAGTCCGATCGGTTATGCAATGCGTCAATGATTTACACAAGTTGCACTCGTGTTAAATTTCTCCTAGAGGATGCATGGGGGCAGATGTCCACTGCAATATTCGGAAATGTCGGAAGCGCGTACTTGGGGCTTCCAGCTCAATGACGTCGCAGCAGAGTGGAAAGGCGAAAGTAGCCACCGATGGAAGAATTGTGTATTCAAACCCTATTACTGCCAGTCAGTGAGGCAAGTCTCCCCCTCCCTAAGCTAAGCGTACTGCAAGCTTACCCTCCAGACAGTGACTCTCTTCTTCGCGTCCATGGCCTCGCTGCTCTTTCCCTTCGGCAAATTCCCGTTCAGATACAAGCCTTTTGGGCTCTGACCTTTCAGTGAGGTGGTCTCCAGTCCAGCAGCAAGGACGTCGCTCGCCGACTCCTTCGTCGATTGTAAAAGACCATTTGGCGATACAACATTAGCAACGCGAGCCACAAGATGGAACACAATCCTCAAAAGCCAATTGAGAGTACCAATTGTGGTGGTGGTTGGCATGATGCCGGGATCGACACCAACGACCAAGATCTTGTTCAGGTTCAGGTCTGAATTGAGTCGGCTCTGAAGCCCGGGACTGTAGCGCAACACTCTATTAGAGTCTTCAAGTGTGAGTGGTGCTGGTTTCAGGGATAATCATATCATCATGACCTGGAACAATTTAAAGCTCCGTACCGTCGGATGCCGTACAGATCGCGCGGACCCTGGGCCGGGTCGTTAGGGCTCCTAGCCCAGGTGCCTTGGGTGATGGAGCCAATAGTATCGCTACTGTCGTCTTCCAGAATTCGCTTCGACGGCTCTTCTTCAAAAGCAGGTTGATCTTGTTGCCCCTGTCTTGAGGGCTATCCCAGTAAGAAATCCTTATGACACGACACTTGATTTATGTATAGGCACCGGACAACTCACTCGTGGACCATGCCGCCTACAACGACTACTCGTCCAGTTTTACGATTCATACTTTGCAGTAATAGCACCGTGAGCAACCAATGACTGAGATAGTCGCTGGCAAAAGCAGTGTCGAAGTCATCTTCCGTCCATGTCTGTCGACTGGTTTCACGATAGCCCGGGCTTGGATAGAATCTTCCATTGATAGCGGCAGCTGTCTCCCGCAAGCTCGAAAAATTTGAGAGATCGAGTAGGAATATGTCGTATGGACGCGCTTTGTAGACTGCTAGTGCCAAATGGACCTCACGGCTGCGACGTTGCTTCGCACCGTGTATAGTGCATGGTAGACCGCAACCTCTAGTGAGATCGCCGAGAGTCTTTCAGCAACGACAATGCCAAGACCTCCATTGGCTCTTGTTACAACGATTGTGCCCTTTCTTGCAGCCATCGCAGTAACTGTCGGATCGGAGACGGCCTCGGAATGTAAGCAACTGCTTCGGTGTAGAAAGCGGGTGAAGCGATCTTGAAGCAGTCGAAAAGGCAAGCTGTATTGCTGAGTTATGATTCATCTGCTAGGTGGGCATGTTGACATGTTGTGGTGTAGTAGTCGCACACGTGATCGGATAATGAAGTAAGCAGCCAGTATATTAGATAGGATCATCTTGAGGGCTCAAACCCTCACCGAAAACTATCGAGAGCTGGCTAGATGCTGAAATCTATCATTTTCTCACCGACTGCGGGTCGCTCCCTGGGTGTTCCTGCCATGAGGAGCTGGCAATACAACCAAGTGTCCGAGCATTCTTCCTCCCACCACAAACAGCTTTGCCACATAGGCGCAGCAGATTCAAAACCTCTTTGGCGTCCAATCGAAAAAAGGACGGCGCAAACTAACGTGCGTTTTGCGCCGTGGTCCCCCCACAAACGAGCAATCGTCCGGGAATCTGACATGACATGTCAGCGACCACACCGAAAGTAGTCATTATTGACAATGCACAGGCACCACAGTACTGGTAGATTCGCTCGCTTAGTTTTGGCGGCTTACTTCAAGGTTGCCATGACCTGGATCACCCGCGTCTTCGGTCTTAGACCTTGCCATTCTTACAGCCTGCGTATTCTGCCAAGGTTGTATTAGGTGCTGTAATGAGACATCCGCGCCCTTTTCAAACTGGAGCTACTACTTATGAGCAGCTGTCACGTTAATTATCAGCCAGGATTCAGTTTATTTTGCGATTATAGACACGGCGCGATACGCAAACAAGTCCTCAAAGTTAATAGCTTACTTGCAGTACTTGCCCGCAATAGCGACACACTGTTAGATAAGGTAGATACAACTAAACGCATACCCTCTGGATATTTCTAGGTGAATAACCTTTTTACTTCTATATGTTTTCCGCTCTCGTAACGTATTGCGTACTAAATTCTAGTCAGACTTAAATTCCCCGTCTAATGTTTCTTCATACTCTTCTGAGATATCTAAGATATCATATCTTCTGAATCCTCTTCATCATCCTCTGAACTCTGTGAGTCTTCTTCCAAACCTTCTGTATCTTCTTCCCCGCTAGATAAATCCGACTCATCATTCTCACCATCACCATTGGCTCCTCTGGATTTACCGCTTGCAATGGCCAATGCGGTCTTTGCGTCGCCTGGATTGGCTACATACAAGTCATAGACTTCTATGCCGTCCTGTTCGACGAGAGTTGTTGTCGTGTAACCCTCGTCCGCAAGGAATCTGGAATCCCCATGCTCACGCTCAAGGTGGTATCGTACCGAGAAGTTCACACCGGCCGACACCAGAGTTTGCGCCATCACTTTGAGTGTGCTGACAGCGCCATCTTGCAATATCAGGTTGTCATCCACCTCCACACAACCAAATTTGTTGTCTGATTCGTCCAGGCCAACGGTCTATACAATTTCCTTCATAGGGAGTCCAGAATTATCGTGCGAGGTGTCCTCTTCGTACATGCGGGTTCTACTGTAATCTCCTACCATGACCAGTCTCGAAGGTCTAGCAGATCAAGATCTTGAGGGTAGTACTCGGGCAGCAAGCACTCGCTCCCGAGTTTGTGACCATCTTCCTCATCAGTAACTTGCTGGCGAAAAAGATGTACATCCAAGATCAAGGTTTTGAGCTTTTTGAACTTTGCGAAAGATCCGATGGACCTCACGCTTTCGGGGATATACATATCCGTTCAGCTGAAATTTAGGAGGTTGAGCAAGTTTTTCAGCATGGCTTGCTTCAAGCGGCTGTAATCGTAGAAGTACCACTCGTCTTCGTAATGCCAAAGAGTACTGTTTCGTCCTACACCTGCCACAACGAGAGTCTCTAGGTTTGCGAGACTAGGTTCTTTCAGTACATTCTAAAGGACCTCTGGATGGAAGTTACAATTCTTCAGATTGAGGCGTGTTATAGCGGCGATCTTGGCAGTCGCAAAATTTTCTCGCTAACCCTCGACCACGAGAACGTTATAGTCCAGCTGCAGAGTCTCCACGTTCGAGAGTACCTTGACCTCGTGTGATGTTCCAACGTATCCCACATTGGGGTTGGTACATCGGACCACGAGCTTAGTCAAAGCTTGGACTGGACGATCGCGTTTGATGCGATCCGTGGGGTGCCACAGAGCATGTGTCGTGTCATTGCGAGACTGTCGCAAGAGTAGAGGTATATTTCGAGACATTCGATGTTTGTCGCCATGCATAGAATCAAGGTGACGGCTCCATCATACAATGTAAACGGCTCGAACAACTTGGCACACATAGCCATCTTTAGTTGAGGATCGAGATCATTGTGGGCTGCCAGACCGGCCAAGAATGCGTCAACCTTGTTTGCATGTGCCATGAGTGAAGTACAGAGTTTGGCTTGATGAACGGCAGTGCCGATACCGACAGAGTCATCGACTTCTGGCGCAGCCAACCACGGGAGCTGATGGTCGTTATACACTGTCAGGTGTTGGATCAGCCGGCGCAGACCTGCACAATTCAACAAGGTGACGAGAAGGCGCTTCGTTCGATGTCCTTGTAAAGGTGATTCTCCGATATTTCGCGGTGGTACTTGGACGCTTGCGACATACTGCTCACATCCCTTTGCTCGAGATAGCTGAGGATACGATCCTCAAGCTCAGTTGGAAGATTTGAAAGAGACATGGCGTAGTTGGAAGGGTTTCAGGGCTTGTCTGCAGGTCGCAGGTGATAGAGTGTGCGGCTAAAACGGAGGCCGAATGCGAAGCGCTGGACGGCAAGGGAAGCGAAGCAGATAAACAGCTACGCAGCTTGGAAAGGGACCCGGTAGGCAAATTTGAGTTTACTGTGTTGGCTTTTTTTGGTAGAATAAGATCTAGGGACGAAGAGTGTGCGAGCTCTGGTTAGACAATTCTCAATATTGAAAAGCTAGGCCGTCGCGCGCCAAAGACGAATTTCGGCGCGCCACGGTTCACCAAATTTTGTGAAAATGTAACACTTAATATGTGCCGATACTAGGCAGTC
>Ga0265780_10006378_pt1 | contig 14656 bp, 14 predicted proteins | sample P1T30metagenome_FD_192432 | JGI IMG/M metagenome (GOLD analysis project Ga0265780, IMG submission 192432) | Plant litter microbial communities from East Loma Ridge, Irvine, California - P1 T30 | ecosystem: Environmental > Terrestrial > Plant litter > Unclassified | place: USA: California... | reverse complement strand
CTCGGGCAGCGGATTGACCATGGCGTCGGCCGCGAAGGCCAGGCCGTCATGGCGCCGGCCGCGCAGGTGGGTGGTGCCGGCCATGCCGCTCCTGGCCGGGGCGCTACGCATGCGCTCGTACACCGAGGCCGGCGTCTCCCCGCTTTCCACCAGCAGCGCATCCAGCGCCAGCCCGTCGAGCGCACCGGTGGCGTAGCCGAACATGCGCTCGGCCTGGACGTTGGCGCGCGTCACCCGGCCGTCGTGACCGACCAGCAGGATGCCGTCCGGCGTCTCTTCGAAGATCCCGCGCAGGAAGACTTCGCTGCGTTCCACCGCGCGCTTGGCTTCGCGCAAGATCCGTTCGGCGCGCTCGGCCTCGTCGCGCTGGATGGTGCGCTCGCGCAGCAGCGCGGCGGTCTGGACCAGCGCGTGGCCGACGTCCAGCGCCTCGTCCAGCGGCAGCGGCGGCAGCACCACCTGTTCGCCGTGGCCCAGGGCGACGGCGGGATGCACCAGTCCGCGCAGCGCCGCCTCGATGCGGGTGCCGATCAGCGCCACCAGTCCGGCGCCCAGTGCGAGCAGGGCGCAACCTCCCAATACGATCCATTCCAGCGCCCGCCACAGGCTGGCATTGAGCACGCTGCGCTGCAGGGCGATCGCCACCGTCCAGTCGGACAGCGAGGATCGGCTGAACACCGTCACCAGCCCGGCCTCGTCGGCACCGGGCTCGTCGACCGTGCCTTCCGGCCCCAGCGTGAAGCCGGCCGCCAGCGCCGAACTGGCGCGCTGGCCGACCTCGGCGCGCACCGCGCGGCTGCTCCACACGATGCGGGCCTTGCCGTCGTAGATGGTAACGGTGGCGCCAGGCGGCGCCTGCTGGCGCTCGAGGATGGCGCCCAGGCGCTCGCCAAAATATTGCATCGACAGCACGTAGCGCACCTGGCCGGCACGCACCACCGGCACGTCGACGCTACTGAGCAGGCGGCCGACGGTGGGTCCCAGGTACAGGTCCGACACCATGGGGCGGCCGGTCTCGAATACGCTGCGGATCTGGCCGGCATTGCCGTGGCGCGGCAGCTGCGCACCGAACGGCAGGCCGGTATTGATCACCTGGCGCAGGCTTGGATCGGACGCCACCAGCACATTGCCCGGACGCGAGTGCAGCACCTCGATCGCCTGGGCGTGGAAGGCGCGCAGATCGTGGGTGTCCAGGCTGGGCGAGGTCGCCAGTGCCTGGAGCGCGGCCTGAGCGCTGCTCAGTTCGCGGTCGATGGCCTGCATCAGCGCCCGCGACACGTCCTGCGAGGCGCGCTCGATGCCGGCCCGCGCGCGTCCATACGAATGCAGGAACAGCACGACCACGGCGATCGTGGTCGGGACGATGAAGGCCGCCAGCAGCAGGGCCAGCCATTGACGGACGGTCGGGGCGCGGCAGTGGAAATTGTGCGGGGCGATGGGCGTGCCCTCCTGACGCCCTCACCCTACCCCGCCGCGCCTTGCGATACAAGCAGGGTCAGCGGTTCTGGTAGCCGCCGAACTGGCGCACCGGACTCCAGGCCGGAGTCACCGCGGGCAGTGCCGGCGACAGCTTTTCGAATTCGCCGGCGCCATAGACCACCTGCCCGTTCACCACCGTCAGCACGCTTTCCAGGTCCTTGATTTTCTCCACGTCCATCGTGAAGTAATCCTGCGGCAGCACCGCGAAGTCGGCGTACTGGCCTTCCACCAGCCGGCCCTTGACCTCTTCTTCACCGCTCATCCAGGCACTGCCCCGGGTCATGAGCTGCAGTGCTTCGTGGCGCGACAGCACGTCCTTGGCTTGCCAGGTCGCCAGCCCGCCGGCCGTCTTGCCCGTCACTGCCCAGTAGATCGACGGCCAGGGACCATAGCTGCTCACCCGCGTGCCATCGGTACCCAGGCCCACCGGCAGGCCGAGCTCGAGCATCTTGCGGATCGGCGGCAGTTGGCGGGTCTGGGCGCCGTAGCGTTCCCGGTAGGCTTCGCCCTGGAAGTACATGCGGTTCTGCACCGCCACGCCGCCGCCCAGCGCCTTGATGCGTTTCAGCTGGTCGTCAGTCACCGTCTCGGCGTGGTCGACAATCCAGCGCAGGCCGGCCAGCGGTGTGTTGCGGTTGACCTTTTCGATCACGGCCAGGTCGCGCTCGATGCTTTCGCCATAGGTGGCGTGGATGCGGAATGGCCAGCGGTTCTTGACCAGCAGCGTGACCACGCGTTCGAGCTCGTCTTCCATATGGTGCGGCAGGTCGGGACGCGGCTCCAGGAAGTTCTCGAAGTCGGCCGCGCTCGAGACCAGGTTCTCGCCGGCGCCTTCGGTGGTGAAGCCGTTGGGGTAGAACAGGTGGTCGTTGCGGTTCGGCTTGGTCATCGCGATCCAGCGCTGGTAGTCTTCCAGCTCCTTGCCGGCTTTTTGGGCGAACAGGTAATACGCGGTGCGCACACTGAGCTTGCCCTCTTTCGCCAGCTCGATCGTCACGCCATAGTCGTCCGGATAGGCCTGGCCGCCACCGCCGGCATCGACGGCGCTGGTCATCCCCAGGCGGTTCAGGTCGCGGTAGAAGTGCAAGGTCGAGTTGCGCTGGTCGGCGCGATCGAGCTTGTTGGTCTTGGCCAGGGTCGAGTACAGGATCATGGCGTTCGGCTTGGCCAGCAGCAGGCCGGTCGGCTTGCCGGCGGCGTCGAGTTCCAGCTCTCCGTCGAGGTATTTCGTCTCTTTGGTATAGCCGAGCGTCTCGATGCCCTTCCGGTTCAGGAAGGCCTTGCCATATAAATAGAGGATGAAGACCGGCTTGTCGGGCACCGCGGCATTGATCTCGGCCAGGGTGGGCAAGCGCTTCTCGGCGAACTGGTGTTCGCTCCAGCCGCCCACGACCTTGACCCACTGGCCCTCGGGCGTGCGCGCGGCCTGCTCCTTGAGCATCTCCATCGCCCGCTTCAGGCTGCGCACGCCATCCCAGCGCACTTCCATATTGTAGTTCAGGCCCGCGCGGATCACGTGGGTGTGGGAATCGTTCAGGCCCGGGATCACGGTGCGCCCGCCGACGTCGACGACCCGGGTGTCTTTCTGCTTGAGACGCAGCACGCGCTCGTTGCTACCGGTGGCGGCGATCTTGCCGTCCTTGACCGCCAGCGCCTGGACGAATTCATCCTCACCCGCGCCCTCGCCGGCCATGGTGGCGATCTTGCCGTTGGTGATGATCAGGTCGGCCTGGGCCTGGGCGGTCGCGGCGGACATCAAACCTGCGGCGAGCAGTGCGAAGGTGAGTTTGTTCATTGCCAGATTCCCTGTTGGTTGGACAGCGTCCAGTATCGGTCGCCATCGCCAATGTTGAAAAGCGGATAATTTTGACGATGGCATTCGATTCCATCGACCGTTCCACCCAGCTTAGGCCCTGGGGTGCGCACGCCAGACGGTGCGCGATTTGCACGCGATCCTTGGCTGCGTGACAATGGACTCACACGAACTGATCATTCAAAGGATGAGCATGAATATCACGGTCCAGAATACCGTCCCCGATACCGCGCGCATTACCCTGATCGGCGAGCTGCACGATGGCAGCTTCAAGGCGAAGGTGATGACCGAGACCGCTGTCCCGCACACGCCCTACTGGGACAATCTGCTCGAGCAACGCATCGTCTATATCCAGCCCGACGATGAACAGCTGGGCTCGATCGTAACGGCTCTGAACGAACGCCGTCTGTCACTCGACGAGTTGCAGAATTACGGCAGCTCGGATGGCGGGACTTCGTCGATCCCGGTCTGACATTACAGGATGCCCTTGCCGTCCGAACCGAGGATTTCGTCGTGGCGTTCCCTGTCGGTCTTGTGCAGATAGCCGGCGGTGGTGGCGATATTGGCGTGGCCGGCCGTGTCTTGCAGGGTCTTGAGCTGCACGCCGCTATTGGCGTGGTTGGTCAGCATGCTGTGGCGTAGCCAATGCGGCGACGCCTGGCGTAGCATGGACGCGCTGTCGCCGTCGCCCCTGGCCGCCGCCTCGCTGGCGGCCAGCTGGAAGATCGCCTTCAGCGCCTCGGAGGCCGCCTCGTCGGTGACGCGCACATGGTCGCGCGTGCGGCTCGACAGCACCAGCGGCATGTGGTCGCCACGGCTGGTCTGCTCCAGCAGGCCGAAGGCGCGCCGGTAGTCGCGGTAGGCGGCCAGCGTGGCCGGCGGCAGCGGCAGCCGGCGCGGCTTGTTGCCTTTACCCAGGACGTCCAGCCACCAGCGGCCGTCGCCCTCGCTGTAGATCGAACCCATGCGGGCGCTGACGATTTCGTTGAGGCGCGCGCCGGTCTGGGCGAAGGCGATCAGCAGGAAGCGGTCGCGGGCGCGCTGGCGCGCCGCGGCTTCGGAATCGGCGTCGCGCGCCTCGGCCGCGGCCAGCGCATAGGCCAGCGCGGCCGGCGTCAGGTAGCGCGTGATGCGGCCGGCATGCGGCGCCCGCACATTGCGCACAAGGCGCGCCGGGTTGCGGCGTAGATAGCCGGTGTGCTCGGCGAATGCCAGCAAGCCCTTGATGGCGATCATCGACTGGCGCCGGCTGGTGTCGGACAACGGGCCCGAGAATGGGCGATAGCGGGCATCGTTGCGCGGCCACTTGGTGGTGCACACCCATTCGGGCGGTGGGTTGCGGATGAATTCCTTGTAGGCGTTCAGGTCGGCCACGTTCAGTTGCTGGAAAGTCTTTTTCGCTTCTTCGCGGCACCAGGTCAGGAAGCGGTACAGTTCTTTTTGCAGGTTGGCGATCGACTTGGGACTCAGTTCGCCGTGCGATATATATTCGCGCGCCAGTTCGGCGTCGTTGCGGGCCGAGGTGACCGGTTCGTCATGCACGCCGGAGAAGATGCCGGCGTCCGGACGACTCGCCGCCGCCCGGTCGGGATGTTCCGTGGGCAGCGGGTCGAGGTCGATCGGCAGGAAGACGGGCATGGTGGTGCGATAAATGACTGTATGGATATACAGTATAGCACCACGTCTCCGGCTCAGGAAGGGATATCGGACAGATCCGTATCAAGCGGCTGCGGCCATGCGCCGGCATGCGTCGGCGCACTCGCGGCAGGCCGCCGCGCATGCCTGGCAGTGGTCCATCGGGTGCTTTGCGCATTCCTCGGCGCAGCGGTCGCAGGCCTCGGCGCAGACGCCGCACAGGGCCGCCGCGATCTCGCCGCCGCGCGCCATGACCGCCGCCGCCAGGCGGCACAGCTGGGCGCAGTCGATGTCGAGGGCGATGCAGCGCGCCATCATCTTGACGTCTTCCTCGCTCAGGCAGGCGCCGGCGCAGCGGTCGCAGGCGTCGGCACAGGCATTGCAGGCCGCGATGCAGGCGGCGTAGTCGGGGCTTTCCATGGGATTCTCCAGAAATGGTTGATGGAAGACACCCTAGCACTCGACCCGCGCCATTCGCGCACGATACCGGCGAGCATGCTCATGCGCCAAGCTCCTACAGCGCCTGTCCACTGCCGCCGATACCCATACCGCCCCCGGAATGTCACAATCGTCGGATCACACACCAATTCGACAGGAGGCGCAGATGACCCAGTCCACATCGACACCCCAGGGCAAACCGGACGACGGCACCGTGACCGTCGGCGTCGGCGGCCAGACCAGCGGCCAGCAAGACGCGACGCCCAGCCACGAGAGCCAGACCGAGACCGGCGGCAACGGCGGGCCGGGCCTGACCCGCAACCAGTCCGGTCCCTACGTCAACGCACCCGACGGCGCCGAGGAACTCGCGCCAGGCGCGGCCGAGGTCAATGTCGAGACGCTCGATCCAGCGCCGCGCGCCGAATCGGTGGACGCAGCCATGACCCATGCCAATCCGGGCGCCCAGGATACCCGCGCCAGCCAGGCGGGACCGAGGGAGACCGGGCTGGGGACGCCCGAGACGGGCGGCAACCAGGACGAACAGGACTTGCCGCCGGTCCAGCCCTGATCAGGCGCCCGCTTCGCGGCGGGCCAGCCTGGTCCACCAGACCCAGGACACGATCGCATTGACCCAGAAGCACAGGTACAGGAAGGCCGTGAGGTGCAACCCACGGCTGTAGTACAGCGGCACGGCGATGGTATTGACCAGCAGCCAGACCGGCCAGTTCTCGATGCGCCGCTGCATCATCAAGAGCTGGGCGATGACGCTGAACACCAGCACCGCCGAATCGATGAAGGGCGCGTAGGCATTCGTATAAAAATGGAGCAAGGCGCCGTAGGCGGCGGTGGCGGCAATGCCAGCCGGAATCATCCATGCGAGGCTGCGCCAGCCGGCATGGGTGATCGGTAGCGGCGCCCCATCATTGCCATGCAGCCAGCGCCACCAGCCCAGCACACCGGTGCCGACGAAGAACATCTGCAGCACGACGTCGGCATACAAGCGGTTCTGGGCGAACAGCACGCCGAACAGCGTGCAGCCGACGATGCCGGTCCACCAGGTGTGGACGTGGTTGCGGCCGGCCAGCAGGATGGCGGCGGCCGTGAAGGCGTTGGCCGCCAGTTCGAGCGGGCTCGTCATCATGTGCGCTCCAGGATTCGGGAGCGCTACTGTAAGGCACGCGCGTGCCCTACTGCAAGAATTACAGTTTGATGGTCCCGTGCTCGCCGTCCACATCAGGCTGGCTGCCGGTCACGGCCGCCTTGGCCATGGCGAACAGGCGCACCATCTTGCTGTCGTTCGAATCCCAGTACTCGGCGGCGTGCGGGTCGACCCGCACCAGCACCGCGTGCTGGTCTCCCGGGCCGGCCGGGAACCAGGCCTGCACCATCGGATTCCAACGGGCCTCGACCTGCGCGCGATCGACGACCCGCTCGGCGCGGCCGCTGACCGAGACATAGGTGCTGTTGTCGTTGTCGGCGAAGCTGACGTTGACTTCCGGCTGGTGCGCGATGCTGTCCCACAATTCGGTCGTGGAGTTGACGAAGAACCAGATGCCGCCTTCGGCATCGACGTCCTGCTTGGTCATCGGCTGGCTGACCAGGTGGTCGTGCTGGTCGCGGAAGGTGAACATGGCGAAGCGCATCGAGCCGATCCGGTCGGCGAGCGCGGCTGCGTGGTGGCGGTCTGCGGTCATGGTATGTCCTTGATGGGTGAGTAAAGCCTCATCCTAACGTGGGTCCGGGCTGCTTCTCGGTGCGCGGCCGTACAGTGGGAATCGGGGTGGCCACCTCCCCCCGACCTGACGTAAAGACCACAAATCGCTTATAGTGATGCCTCTGTACAAATATGACATTGCCATGAAATTTGACGTCGCGATCGTCGGCAGCGGCCTGGCCGGCCTGTCCGTTGCCCTGCACCTGGCCGAGACCCGCAAGGTCGCCATCATCTCGAAGCGCGCACTGCGCGATGGCGCCAGCAGCTGGGCCCAGGGCGGAATCGCCGCCGTCCTCGATTCGGGCGACAGTCACGACCAGCACATCGACGACACCCTGGTCGCGGGCGCCGGCCTGTGCGACGAAGGGGCGACCCGCGCCATCGTCGAGGGCGGCCGCGCCGCGATCGAATGGCTGATCGAACAAGGCGTGCCGTTCACCCGCGACGCCACGGCCGAGCTGGGTTTCCACCTGACCCGCGAAGGCGGCCACAGCCAGCGCCGCATCATCCACGCCGCCGACGCCACTGGCCACGCGGTGCAGGCGACGCTGGAACAGAAGGTGCGCGCGCATCCGAATATCGCCCTGTTCGAGCACCACGTGGCGATCGACGTCATTACATCCGACAAGCTGGGCGCGCCGGCGCTGGTGGGCCAGCCGCGCTGCTACGGGCTCTATGTGCAGGACATCGAGAGCGGCCAGGTGCTGACCTTCGAGGCCGAACACACGGTGCTGGCCACCGGCGGCGCCGGCAAGGTCTACCTGTACACCACCAATCCCGACACCGCCACCGGCGACGGCATTGCGATGGCGTGGCGCGCCGGTTGCCGGGTGTCGAATATGGAATTCATCCAGTTCCACCCGACCTGCCTGTATCACCCTTACGCCAAATCCTTCCTGATCACCGAGGCGATCCGCGGCGAAGGCGGATTGCTCAAGCTGCCGCGCGAAGCCGGCGCCGTGGCCGGCACCCGCTTCATGCCGGCCCACGACGAGCGTGGCGAACTGGCCCCGCGCGACGTCGTCGCCCGCGCCATCGACTTCGAGATGAAGAAGCGCGGCCTGGATCACGTGGACCTGGACATCAGCCACCAGGACCCCGAGTTCCTCAAGGAGCACTTCCCGACGATTTACGCGCGCTGCCTGGAACTCGGTATCGACATCACGCGCGAGCCGATCCCCGTGGTGCCGGCCGTGCACTTTACCTGTGGCGGCGTGGTCACCGACCTGGCCGGCCGGACCGACATTCCCGGCCTGTATGCGGTGGGCGAAACCGCCTGCACCGGCCTGCACGGCGCCAACCGCCTGGCCAGCAATTCGCTGCTGGAATGCGTGGTGGTGGGCCGCGCCTGCGCCGGGCATATCGCGGGCAGCCTCCCGGTCGAGCATCCGGCGCTACCGGCCTGGGACGAGAGCCGCGTCACGAATGCCGACGAAGAAGTCGTCATCGCCCATAACTGGGACGAGCTGCGCCGCTTCATGTGGAACTACGTCGGCATCGTGCTCACCACCAAACGCCTCGAGCGGGCCGAGCACCGCATCAAGCTGCTTAAGGAAGAAATCGACGAGTATTACCGCAACTTCCGCATCACGCCCGACCTGCTGGAACTGCGCAACCTGGTCGAGGTGGCGCACCTGATCGTCAAAAGCGCGCTGTCGCGCCATGAAAGCCGTGGCCTGCATTATTCGCGCGATTTCCCGGACACCTTACCGAAGGCGCTGCCGAGCGTCTTGGCGCCGCGGCGCGGCTGAGATGTCGACGCCCGGCTATCGGCTGACCCCGGCCACCGCCCTGCTCCTGACCATCCCACCCGTGCTGTGGGCCGGCAATGCCATCGTCGGCCGCCTGGTGCGCGACGCGGTGCCGCCGATGACGCTCAACCTGATCCGCTGGTCGATCGCGCTTGCGGTCCTGCTGCCGCTGGGCCGCGCCGCACTGCGTCCCGGCAGCGGCGTATTGACCAACTGGAAGCGCTACAGCATGCTTGGCCTGCTGGGCGTTGGCCTGTACAACTCGCTGCAATACCTGGCGCTGCAAAGTTCGTCCCCGATCAATGTGACCCTGGTCGCCTCCGGCGTGCCGGTGTGGATGCTGCTGGTCGGGCGCCTGTTCTTCAATGTGCCGGTCAAGCGCAAGCAGGTCGCTGGGGCGGTGCTGTCGATCGTGGGTGTACTGGTGGTCCTGTGCCGCGGCTCGCTGGCCGAACTGGCGGCGCTGCGGCTGATGGCGGGCGACCTGTACATGATCCTGGCCACCATCGCCTGGTCCTTCTATAGCTGGCTGCTGATGCAGCAAAAGGACGTACCGGCGCTGCGCGCGGACTGGGCTGCCTTTCTGCTGGCCCAGGTCGGCTTCGGCGTGCTGTGGTCGGGCGCGCTGGCCGGCGGCGAGTGGGCGATCAGGGACGTGCACATCGCCTGGAGCTGGCCGCTCGTGGCCGCCCTGCTGTACGTGGCGATCGGCCCGGCCATCATCGCCATGCGCTGCTGGGGCGCCGGCGTGCAGCGCGCCGGGCCGAGCCTCGGCGCCTTCTTCATCAACCTGACGCCGCTGTTCACGGCGCTGCTGTCGTCGGCGTTTTTGGGCGAGGCGCCGCACCTGTATCACGTGCTGGCGTTCGGTATGATCGTCGGTGGGATTGCGGTATCGGCCAGATAAGCGGCGCTGACCCGGGGAATCGTGTGTGGCTCCCGGATTGCCGATGTTACGATCCCATGCATGGGAGGAAGAAGCGGCATGGCAGAAGGTCTCAGCATTCACGACGGCGTCGACGCGCTGGCCTCTTTTTTGGCGAGGCACCCGCGCACCCTGGTCCTGACCGGCGCCGGCCTGTCGACCGCTTCCGGCATCCCCGATTACCGCGACCGTGACGGCGTGCGCCGCGGCCGCCTGCCGATCCAGGGCCCGGAATTCCGGCGCGACGTCGCGGTCCAGCGGCGTTACTGGGCGCGCAGCATGGTCGGCTGGCCGCTGCTGGCGCGCGCCAGGCCCAACGACGGCCACCTGGCGCTCGCCGCCCTCGAAGCGGCCGGCAAGCTCGGTTTCATCCTGACCCAGAACGTCGACGGCCTGCACCAGCAGGCCGGCAGCCACGCGCTGCTCGAATTGCACGGCAATATCCACCACGTGGTCTGCTTAGCCTGCCATGCGCGCTTCCCCCGTGCTTTTGTGCAGACCCAGCTCGAGTTCGCCAACCCGGCCCTGCTGCAGGCGATGGCCACGCCGCTGCCGGATGGCGATGCGGCGCTCGACCCCGACGCCGTCACCGGCGTCGAGATTCCCGCCTGCGTGCACTGCGGCGGGGTACTGATGCCCGACGTCGTCTTCTTCGGCGATAACGTGCCGCCCGCGCGCACCGCCTGCGCGCTGGCCCAGATGGACGCGGCCGACGCACTGCTGGTGGTCGGCTCGTCGCTGATGGTGTATTCGGGCTTCCGTTTCTGCCGGCTGGCGCAGGCGGCCGGCAAGCCGATCGCCGCCATCAACCTCGGCCGCACCCGCGCGGACGACATGCTGGCGCTCAAGCTCGAAGCGACGGCCGAACAGATCCTGCCGCAGGTGGCGCAACTACTGGGCGCGAACCGGCCCGCGCCGCCATCCGACCTTATCGACCATAGGGGGACCATGTGATCAGCACCTATCGAAGCACAAACGCACGCACCAAGCGGGGCCTGTCGGCCGGCGTCGCCATCGCCGGCCTGGGCCTGCTGGCATCCTGGCTGCTGGTGCGCGCCAAGTCACGGCGCGCCGAGCGCGAACACCCGCCGACGGGCAGCTTCATCACGGTCGACGGCGTCAAGCTCCATTACCTGGAGCGCGGCCAGGGGCCGGTGCTGGTGCTCTTGCACGGCAATGGCGTCGACGCCACCGACTGGGATCACAGCGGCCTGCTGGACGCCGCCGCCCTGCATTACCGGGTGATTGCCTTCGACCGTCCCGGCTTCGGCTACAGCGAGCGGCCGCGCACCACGGTCTGGACCCCGGACCGCCAGGCGCGCCTGCTGCACCACGCGCTGCAGGAACTGAACGTGGACAGCGCCATCGTCGCCGGCCATTCCTGGGGCACCCTGGTGGCATTGAGCCTGGGACTGCAGGTGCCGGAGTTCGTGCGCGGGCTGGTGCTGGTCTCGGGCTACTACTATCCGAGCGTACGCATGGACGTGCTGGTCGGCGCGCCGCCTGCCCTGCCGCTGGTGGGCGATGCGCTGCGCTACACGGTGGCGCCGCTCGCCGGAAGGCTGATCTGGCCGGCTGCGATCGGCCGCGCGTTCGCACCGCTGCCGGTGTCCGATCGATTCCGCGAGATGTCGCCGTGGATGGTGCTGCGGCCCGCGCAGCTACGCGCGAACGCCGCCGATTCGAGCCTGATGGTGCCGGGCGCGATGTCGCTGGCGCGGCGTTATGGCGGGCTGAAAGTGCCGGTGCAGATCCTGTCGGGCACCCAGGATGGTGTCTGCGATTGCGGTCATAATGCCGAGCGCCTGCATGCGGCGTTGCGGCATAGCGAACTGTCGCTGACGCCGGGCGTGGGCCATATGCTGCATTACGCCGAACCGGGCAAGGTGCTGGGGGCGATCGATGCGATCGCGGCCCAGGTCGGCGTGCCGGCGCATATCCCTACCGCGCGCGAGAATGCCGTCGCGGCGGCGGGCGAAAGCGGGGTTTGACGTCGTCCCCGCGAAGGCGGCCTTGACGTCGTCCCCGCGAAGGCGGAGACCCAAGTACTCTCAATTCTGAAGTACTGTCTGGCCTTGCGAGACGCAAGCAGCCTTGGGTCCCCGCCTTCGCGGGGAGTCGTTACTGCCAGTGGCAGTAACGACGATGATCGAGCGGTGCGGGGCGACGATTTCTGACGGAGCGGGCTGACGAATCAGCTATTACCGAGCTTGATCGCCAGGCCCGCGAACAGGCTCGCCGCCATCGCCAGCGACAGCACGCCATGCACGGCCGTCGAGCCGATCGACGACGCTTCGGCCGAGTCGTCGCGCTTGAGCGCCATTGCGCGGCCCAGCACCACCGGGCGCAGGAAGCCGCGGATGCCGACCAGCAGCATGCCGATACCGAAGAACAGCTCGCCCTTCATGCCATACATGATGCCGTCGAGGAGCTGGGGCACGCCCAGCAGCAGGCCGAAGCCCAACCAGAACAGGCGAAAGCCGAGCGAACGTTTCAACTTGTCGGAAGTCGTCATGAAGATCCTGTGAAAATGAATGGTCAGATGATGCGCAGCGAGTAATCGGTGGCCCGCACGTCCTTGGTCAGGCTGCCGATCGAAATGCGGTCGACGCCTGTCTCGGCGATCGCGCGCACCGTCTCCATATTGATGCCGCCGGATGCTTCGAGCAGCGCGCGGCCCGCATTGACCTGCACCGCTTCGCGCATGCGCGCCAGATCGAAGTTATCGAGCAAGACCGACTTGACGCCGGCATCGAGCGCTTCCTGGAGCTGGGCGATGGTCTCGACCTCGATCTGCACCGGGGCGCCGGAGTTCAATGCGGCGGCCGCCTGCAGCGCAGACGTCACGCCGCCCGCAGCCGCGATATGGTTTTCCTTGATCAGGATGCCGTCATACAGCGCCATGCGCTGGTTCTTGCCGCCGCCGACGCGTACCGCATACTTTTGCGCCAGGCGCAGGCCCGGCAAGGTCTTGCGGGTGTCGAGGATCGCGGCACGGGTGCCGGCGATGACGTCGACGTAGCGGCGGGTGGCCGTCGCCACGCCCGACAGCAGCTGCATGAAATTGAGCGCGCCGCGCTCGGCCGTGAGCAGCGAACGCGGATTGGCGCGGAGCGTGCACACCGTCGAGTCAAGCGTCATGAGCTCGCCCTCGGCATAGTGCCAGTCGATCTCGATGTCCTGGTCGACCGCCAGCATCAGGCCTTCGAACCACGGCGCGCCGCACAGCACGGCGGCTTCGCGCACGATCACGCGCGCCGTGACCACCGCATCGTTCGGCACCAGCTTGCCGGTCAGGTCGCCGGTGCCGACGTCTTCCAGTAGCGCGGCCAGGATGTTCTGCTCGAAGGCGGCCTGCAGTCTGTCGTCGAACTGGGCGTGTGGATTGTCTAATGTGGTCACTGAGGTCATGCGGGTCCTACCCCCGAGAACATCGGGGCATTGTTTTCCAGTTTGCCGGTCGGCAGCGCCTTGGCGCGCTTGGCGGCCGCGAAATCGAGCATGCGGTCGATGGCGCGTTTCGCTTGCAGGCCCACAGCCGGGTCGACGTGGACTTGATTGGCGCCCGATTCCAGCACCTCGGCCAGGTTGCGCAAGCCGTTCATGGCCATCCACGGGCAGTGCGCGCAGCTCTTGCAGGTCGCGCTGTTTCCCGCGGTCGGCGCCTCGATGAAGGTCTTGCCGGGAGCCGCCATCCGCATCTTGTGCAGGATGCCGTTGTCGGTGGCGACGATGAAATGGGTCGCGTCCATGGTCTGGGCCGCGTTGATCAGCTGCGTGGTCGAGCCGACGGCGTCGGCCAGGGCCACGACGTTGGCGGGCGATTCCGGATGCACCAGCACTTTCGCATTCGGGTACTCCGCCTTGAGCAGGTCGAGTTCGATGCCCTTGAATTCGTCGTGCACCAGGCAGGAGCCCTGCCACAGCAGCATATCGGCGCCGGTCTTGGCCTGGATGTAGGAACCCAGGTGGCGGTCGGGCGCCCACAGGATCTTCTTGCCCTGGGCGTGCAGCTCGGCCACGATGTCCAGGCCGATCGACGAGGTCACCATCCAGTCGGCGCGCGCTTTCACGGCGGCGCTGGTGTTGGCATACACGACCACGGTGCGGTCCGGATGCTGGTCGCAGAAGGCCGCGAATTCGTCGGCCGGGCAGCCCAGGTCGAGCGAACAGGTCGCGTCGAGGTCGGGCATCAGGATGGTTTTTTCGGGACTGAGGATCTTGGCGGTCTCGCCCATGAAACGCACACCGGCCACCACCAGGGTCTGGGCCGAATGGTCGCGGCCGAAGCGCGCCATCTCCAGCGAGTCCGAGACGCAGCCGCCGGTTTCCTCGGCCAGGTCTTGCAGGTCGGCGTCCACGTAATAGTGGGCCACCAGCACGGCGCCCTTCTCTTTCAGCAGGCGCCGGATGCGATCCTTCAGTTCGGCGCGCTCGGCCATCTCGGGCGCGCTCGGGATTTTCGCCCACGCCTCGGCGGTGCAGGCCATGCCGGCCTGGGGCCGGTCGTATTCGTAGGTCTTGATTGGTACTGTTACGGCATTCATGCTCGCGCGTCTCCTCGCGTTGGCGGGGACCTGCCCCGCCATCTCCTTCAAACCGATGTCTACCTGTCGATCAGTCGATGCCCTGGCTGCGCAGGTATTCCTCGTAGTTGCCCTGGAAATCGACCACGTCGTTCTCGCGGATCTCGATGACGCGGGTGGCCAGCGAGGACACGAACTCGCGGTCGTGCGAAACGAAGATCAGGGTGCCGGCGTACTTGTCGAGCGCGATGTTCAGCGATTCGATCGATTCCATGTCCATGTGGTTGGTCGGCTCGTCGAGCAGCATCACATTGTGACGGCCCAGCATCAGCTTGCCGTACATCATGCGGCCCTTCTCGCCACCCGACAGCACCT
>Ga0265780_10006376_pt1 | contig 14658 bp, 13 predicted proteins | sample P1T30metagenome_FD_192432 | JGI IMG/M metagenome (GOLD analysis project Ga0265780, IMG submission 192432) | Plant litter microbial communities from East Loma Ridge, Irvine, California - P1 T30 | ecosystem: Environmental > Terrestrial > Plant litter > Unclassified | place: USA: California... | reverse complement strand
GATCTTTGGTAATGCTACCTCAAATAAGTAAATTGCACGACTGTGCATGGTTGCTGGGTATTTAGCCATGCAGAATATCCCTGCAGGAAGTCCTCTCTACTAACACACTCGTCAACGCAGCTTGACCAGTATCCGTAGTCTACGTTCAATCTTTGCATGATTTGACGCAGGATTTGAAGCAGCCTTCTGAAAGATCACCAACAGCAGGTTTGACGCAGTTCTGCTCGCCAACGCGAACGCGATCGAGAACTCTTGACCTATGTGGAACCCAAACGTGAGCCGAATCTTCAGGATAAGCAGCACAAATATACAGGTTGCAGATTCAAGGAAAGTGGTGGATGAGAACATTCGTTGATGCAGATGCTGACTAGCTTTACATGGCACACGGCACACGACCGGCCTCTTGGTGGAAGAAATCTGAGGCTACAAAGACACTACTTCTTACCTCCGGCCTGCCCCTCCTTTTCCAGCTTCTCCTTCTTCTTCGCCTCCTTCAAGACGGCGAGCTTCTGCTCACAATCTTCCACAATGGGTTTGTTCTCCCCATGCATAGCTTCGATGGCAGCCCAGTTGCCGGCCTCAACCTTGTTCTTACCCTCGCCCTTCCCCAGCAGCTTGTTCTCATACCCGTAACCCGTGAGATGCAATGCAATGAAATGCCTGTTCTGACCCAGCTGATCACCCTTCAACTCAACAGAAGCCTTCCACGGCGCATAGACAAGCTTAGCATCGTACCCCTGAATCCTTTGCTGAAGATCTGCTTTGGCGGTTGGGCTGTACTCAGTCCTCGGGTCTGCACCTTCAGGCTGTTGCAACACAAGCTTGGGGTTCCTGTACTTGCGCGTCTCCTGGGTTTCGAGCAGCTTTGGTGTCCAGAGGGCTGTGAGCCAGGCCTCCGCTCGCACGAATCCGTGCTCTGGGTCTGAGAGGACTACCGCCGCGATGTAGGCTTCGAAGACGTCGCCGAGGATCTTGTTGAGTCCCTTGTTGCCGCGGTTCTTGGCTTCGAGCTGCATTGTTTCCAGGTCGGCGACTTTAACGCGGTTCTGGAAATCGTACAGGCGAGCGTACTCGGACAGAGTCTCATTCTTGACGAGCAGCTCGCGGATCTGTGATTGCGAGCCGGCTTGCAGGTTGGGGAAGTGATGGAAGATCAGGCGGGAGGCGAGCAGTTCGAGGTAGGCATCGCCGAGAAATTCGAGACGTTCGTAGGTGATGTCTGCGACTGTGGAACTGCGGTCATAGCCGTGGGACTTGTGACGAAATGGAGACTCGACTAAGTTTGGGTCGAGGATCTCGGGGAGTGGCGGTAGGTTCTTTGCTACGGTGAAGGGAGTGTAGACTGGGACGTCGGCTTTTGCGGTGTCGGATGGTGGGAGCTGGTTGATTGCAGGGTCATAGTCGACTTCTTTTCTGGGACGCTCTTGTGCTGAATGCTGCTCTCGTCTATCCTGTCTGTGGGTGTGTTGCGGTGGCGCCTGTCTGCGGTGCTGGTCCGTTTGATGTGAGTCCTTGTGTCTCTTGAAGGCTGAGTCCTGCGGCTCTTGGTTTGGTCTTTTGTTCATGCTGGCGGTGTTGTAGCGACGACTCTCCTCAGCACTGCTTTCGATGGGCCAGCAACGTGGAGATGAGCCGTAATATAAGCTTCCAAATAATTATTGCAAAGAGTTGGAAACTTGGAACAAGGCTCGCAAAGGAAGTTCTGCATGTGATAGAAGCTGCGGCAGTTCTGAGACTAGCGTGATGCTAGCCAGAACCTTATTTGCGGCCTGAACGTGGATTCACGATGGGCGGGCGGGCGTCAGGTATTCGAGAGGGCGTAAACGACGTCGCAGTACCGGCATCAGCACATCAAAATGGCAGTCCCTCGCTCAAGGATAGTCGACCTCATGAAGGTGAGTTCTCACCCGGTCTGACCAGTTCGCGCCCGCCGCTCACCCTTCCTCAGGTCCAATGCGGCATCTTCAGCACCATCTTCAACCCAACCGGCGAGCGCCTCGGAAACAAGGTCCTGCGCCAGCGTCTTCGCGGCCCTGCGCTCGCATCATACTACCCGCGCCGAGTAGCTACCTTCAAGGACCTGCAGAGACTGTACCCGGGCTTCGAGACTTATAACGAACACGAGGAGGACCGCTTAGAACACCTGCAAATCGCAAAGAGCAGAGGCAAGGGCGCGCCGAAGAAGAAGAGGACAGCAGCAGGTAAGATCGGAATCATCGCGTGGCCTGCGACAGTTTTGGAAGACAAGAAGGTGACACTGACGGATTTGACGCAGAGAGCAAGAAATTCAACAGCAAGAAAAGGAAATAGTGGTTTTACGGGACGGATTGAGTTCAGCTTTTGCTGCGAGGAGTTTTGGGACGCGATGGTTTGGAACTGTACTATATCGCCGCACGAATACCCTAGCTGGGAGCGTAGACTTCTGCTGTTTTCATGTATATCATACGGTTTACTACATGCACGCCTGCACCATCGCGGCACCGCAAGATCGCAGTTTCCTTGGGCTTGAATCTCCTTCTCCTCAACTCCATGCTAAATCGGTTTTCAAGGGGTACTGATTCTGCATCGGCAATGGCCTTGACCCAATATCAGGCTGCGAAGACATTACATGCTGACACGCTTAACCGATCCACTCTTGCATAGGCTCGCATCAGTCTAGAACTTTCTCATAGCAAACACTATGCTTCGAGCCCCGATACCCTCCAAAGATCTCGCACGCGACATAGCCGTGTTTCTCGTAGAATCGCCTCGCCTGCGCCATCGCCTTACTGGTCTCAACTTTGACAGTCATCCACCCGTTTTCCCTTGCAACCTGCTCAAGTGCACACAATATCGAAAGAGCGACATTGGGCGCCCCATCTTTGCCAGGTTTGCGCTGAGAAGGCACAACGTACATCCGTTTGACCTCTGCTTGCCCGGGCAGACCTTGGTCGGAAAGCGGTCGCAGACCTCCACAGCCGACTGGTTCGTCACCTTCGTAGGCTATGAGGAATATTGGCACGTTGTCGGCTGAGGCTGATACGCCAGGTCCCATTGGGCGGAGGCCGTCGATTTCTTGTTGCTGTGCTTCGCGGAGAGTGGTAGCGTCGGGGTGCATCCAGTCGAGCGATTTTATGATTATTGGGGCTGACATGTTGGGCGATTGCGCCGTATGTCAAGTGTGTGATTCTTGATTTTGGTACGGCTTTAAATTGGTACTGGAACGGCAAACGATCGAATTAGGTTGTAGAGGTGAGTTACGGTTGTTCAATAGCTCAATTCCCAAGTCGCAAGTGCAGAACAACAGCGTACATGTATATGTACGCGAAACTAGACAGCCACGTGTGCAGTAGATAAGAAACAACCTATACTGTAATAGAGTTACGGGACTTCATGATAGGAAAGTTAGTCTCCTAGTCTACTTCAAAAGTCTCCGGGGTGGATTTTCTTCATTATTCAGTCGTGACTTCCTCACAACAATCGGCACAACCGGGTTTCGATTGGCTCTTCCTACACAATCCTTTTGCCATATCCAAGACATCAAGATTTGGGCCGCTGACATCAAGATCACGGTCATGTCTAAACAATATAAAGCAAGAGTCGCAAAGAGTAGAGTTCAAACTACGAACTCGAGACTCAGAAGAAGTTCGCTATTTGTTCATACTTCTTGTGCAAAAAGAGCTGAAATCACAGAAAGAGAATCATCGCTACCTCCAGCAGCCGCGGGTGAGTGAAGATGGGTTTACGTAAAGGGAAGCAACCCCGCCGTCGTCAATCGTCAAACAAGAACTAGAGTCCCAGATTTACTGCTCAGTCATTCGTGAAAGCTAGGAAAACTTCATCCAGCTATGATCGAGCAGTTGCGCGGCCGAGGCTCTATCTTGAGGGTCCCATTTCAGACAGCACCGCAAGAAGTCGAAAAATTCCGGGACTGAGTCTGGATCCTCGATTCGATCCTCCAGACTGAGAGCGTATATGGGTTCGAGTTTCCAGTTGCCTTGAAGAAGTCAGAAAAGTAATGGGAGCTCTGGCTTGAAGAGAACCTTACCACTGTCATCAAAGAAAGCATCTGTTTTGCTGCAGCGCTCAAGAAAACTTTTTGGCGGAGGACCCAAGCAACTGATCATCAACTTGATCGCATGGTGCTGATCCTGGGCTCCGAAAAGAAATTGATCGACGGTGAGTTGCCAAACCTAAGCTTGTCAACGTCCAGAATTCAGGAGTCAAGTTCCGGGCAAAGGACTTACCAAAACTCCAAAATTCCAGATGTCAACCTTGTGGTTCCACCCAGCGCCCAGGATGATCTCCGGAGCGCGATACGGCAGTGCTTGGACTTCGCCATCATAGTCCTCGTCGTCGGGGAAAGCCGAGCCAAAATCGCACAATATAGCATAGCCGAAATCATCATGGATCATCTCGCGGCTGGCAACAATCTGTGATTCGTTTCTGCCGAGTTTCGATGGGCTGGGAGATAATCTCTCTTTGGCACAAAACTCGTCGAGGTACGCGTCGTCATCCTCACCAGGAAGCGTGAGCTGAATGTTGTCAGGCTTGATGTCTGGGTCGAGTTGGTCAGTTGGAGGAAGCGGAGGGTGCTTCCGGCGGTGTTACTTACCGGTATGGGCAATACCATTCTTGTGGAGGAAATCCAGTGAGTGTAACAACAAGGTGGCTGTTAGACGTACTCTCCGAACGCCGAGCGGTTTGTTGGTCGGTCTGCTAACGAATTCGAGCAGACTTGGACCCAGAGGCTCGAACACAAAGCAGTTGTAAGTCTTTCCTTTCCGGACGAGATCGAAAATGCGTTCTGGTTGGCGAATTAAATTACTTCCCACAGACTCTAGTTTTGGATCCGCCAATGCGATCTTCTCCAGCATCGTTTTCTCCCAGCGGGTCATGGACTCCGCGCCCACTTTGAGGACTTTGTAGGCATTGCTCCTGTCGAAATTCTGTCAGATTGTATTGGGTTGTAATCAATTCGGCTCTCACATACGTACTTGCGTTCCTTGCAAAGCCACGTTGTTGATGTGCCACCGAACCCGAGCTTTACCATTGTAGTGTAAGATTCATTGGTGTCAGGTCCCTCGAGCGTACTTCCTGGCTCGATCGGACAGTATCTTGCAGGGTCGTAGTCGGATAACCTTTCCTCTTCGACATGCTCACGCTCATGGAATCTGATTGCGAAGTGGCGCGACACGTTGTGAGGCAGGCGCAGTTGAAGTCTGGGAGGGCGCAACCATCTCTTCATCGGGGTTCTGATGAACATGATGTGTACGAGATGGATGAGGCAGATTTCTTGAAGTCATGACGGTGGGTGTAGGAGGCGGATAAATGAGTTGATGTTGTGTCACCTCTCTAGCCATTTCGGGCCTAGTACATGCCTCTTCTGTGCAATGAAGTCGTACATCGTATCATCGAGATCAAGATGATGGTGCCTGTATGGAATGGTGTTGCTCTCAACATATAGGCAGAAATCAAATAGCTAAATCGAACAAGATGGGACTAGACTTCTCTGTTGCAAACATGCAACCTACTTCTTCCTCCCGAAACGTTTGAAAGGGTTCCCGTACTGCTCGATGTCTGCGCCGAAATAATTCCAGTTACGTCCGCTCCCGGTCATCTTGGCAAGCTTGCTTTTGTAAGTGCTGTCTTCGTTCCAATCGTTGACCTTCTTCGATCGCTTGGAGTGCATCTTGTCGTTTTCCGAGCTTGAAGTGGCCATGATAGCACTTATTGACGCAGCGCTCACTCCAGCAGGTGGGTTGGAAGCGCTGCCCGGCGAGGCACGAGGTACAGGCTCCGCCGGAGGGTTCGATTGCCTCGTAGATCTACCGGCTCGACTGTAGGTTGGAGGTTGATCGGACTGCTCACTATACGATGGCAGTGTGGTTGATGTACTCTCGGAACTGCCTCTTGGGATGAGGGATGATCGCTGTGTGGGATACGAATCACTGCTATCCTCGGCCGCGTTGACTCGATCCTGTGCCTTCTTCGCGTCTGCCGCCAGCTCTGGTCGGACTTTCTGTCCCATGGCGGATGCTGGATTGCAAGTAATCGTTGCGAAACCGTGACGATAAGAATTGAGACTTGGACAGCGCGCCTGCCACTGAGTGCTTGTCAGTCGAGGTCGAGACATTGAAGCGCAATTGCCTACCTTGAGGTACTGCAAGTGACCTGAGAAGAAGGTGAGTTTGATTCGTACACGAATTCGATGATTGTCCGGAAGTGAAATACCAAAAGTCCTCGGACTTGTTCGTGTTGCGGTAAAGTTTGAAGTCGTTTTTGCGAATGCCAGAGTCAGGAAATGCGTGATAGGAGAATAGACAATAGAAGTAGTGTGGATAAATGACTGGAGGGACTGGCGAGACGTCACAGTGCGTGTTGTCGAAACATCTAAATGGCCGGTCGGCATCCGTCCAAGACTCTAGGTCTCGGCGGCAAGACGTTCAGGCAGCATCGTACAGATAGGATAGGTAGCTTTGACTTACGCGCTAGATAATGTCTAGGCAGCATAAACGACGAAGGATTTTTTGATCATCGCTTCTCGTCGTTGTTGACATACAAATGGTATGGGTAATTTGAACGCGAACACTGTAGAACACGTCCAATCAATTCGGCAAGAGCGGAAGACGGCACAGTCCTTGGCAAGAACCGGAGCTTTCCACTTGCACGTCATGTCGAGAGAGACGAAGGAAGCAACCAAGGTACAGTACATTCCTTGGAGGTTGGTATACTAGCCGCTGACTTGAATACACATGGTCCGCATGGGTTCTGTCATTTACAATACTGGACCAACGCTGGACAAATTTCTCTTCAGCTGACCGACATTTTCCGCAGCATTTCCATCTTTGCCGCCAAGTCGACTATGTACAGGATACTGGCGCGCCAATGAGTCCATGTCGGCGAATAGTCCCCATCCTTATCTGGAGTCACCCTAGAACGTACCGTCGTTGCGTATCCAAAGTACAATCGATTTGTCCGGGTCATCTGTGATGCTGCCGCCTGGCCCTCTTCTGAAACTCGATCGCCTTTGAAGGTGGTTCGAGGATTCTTCAAGTGTCCCTTGAAACTAGAGGTAACGATGGTAAGCAATAGTCAGAGCGCGTTATCTCTCTTGTCAGATAGAGACGGGCAGCATGATCAAAGGGCTTGGATCAGACCAGACCAATCGCCACAGAGGAACCTTCGGAGTTTGATGCCACCTGGGCACACCTCAATGGGTTCTTCGAACCGGGATATCTGCTTGGGGTCGTCAGTCACTGTGCCGTCTGTCTTGCTAGGTGCCAAGTAAGCAAACGACATGGCGGCACATTCCGCTTGAACGTCCACACCGGAAACGCAGTCACAATCCTGCTTACATGGCCACGGCGACTCCGGGTGCATTCCAAGAGCCCAAGCCCGCTCGCAATCACTCAAAGTCAGAATCCACCGCACAGGCGGCATCGTGCTAGAAACATGATCCTTCAACACTTCACCCGTGGTAAGCCTGGGCCTGGCTGACAATTCTTTTCTCGCGAATCCTCCACAGCATCATGCATTCTATTCATGGCCGTCATCCAGCTTGATCATCCCGACGACTGGCCGCCACTGTACGGAAGGCCACGGCAAGCCTGCGGTCTCAGGCTACTCTGGGGTGGTTTCTGGCATCAAATCGTCGCTCCCTCTCTAGCCGTATACGGTCGTTTCGTCTCTCGAAGTGTCATCAAATTCGGAGAATAGGTTCTATCCGAGAAGTGTTTCGTTGCATTCTGGGTCTTCGCATCTTTGGGCCGTCTTCATGCCCTCGTCAACCTTAAAGTCGATCCTGAAACGAGGAATCCTTTCATGTTTTGTCGCTTCTTGCTTTTGAACTCCTGCGGTGGCTTTGTCGAGTCGCTGGTTGTGGATCGTTTGGTTCCCTGGGATGTGAAACGTCACGTGCCCGCGTTGGGCAGGAAGATGTTGGGTTTCGCGTGGGCGTATCTGTTCTTTTGTTGTACGGTGCCATCGTATCAGTGGGCGGAGTACCACAAGCTTGCCTTGAAGCGGGGGAGTGGCTTTTTGATATGGTTCCCCTGTGTAGTTGTCGATGCTTCCAGGACTAACGTACTCGTAGCTACTCCGAGTTGTTGATGGATTAATCGGTAACAGTTTAACAGACGTCGTTTCGACCGAAAAGAGTCAAATGGCTACCAATTATCATGACATCTCACGTTAATCTTGAGCTCTTCTCGAAGTTGAGATGATTGTTTTCAAGCTCCTTCCGTACAGCGGCCATTTAGGTTTTGGATTGCGTTACAGAGTGAGCTGACGGAAGTCAGCATGACCGCGTACACGCAATATTGAGACCCGACAAAGTGTTTCGGACGTAACTTACCCAACTCAGCTAACTTCAAGCAGTAAACTTTATCAAGATCACAGAAGTCTACGAGAAGTAAACGAGGAGACAGACTTTCAGATGGACTTCATACATGTTTGACAAATCCGAAGTTAGCAAAAGTCCAGACCCGATGCGCGTCTTCAGTGTTCACCACGCACTGCCTTGTCGACATCATCCACCGTCGCCCCTTTTCACATTTGAGTTGGAAATCCTTCACTCCTTCAAGCTCGCTTTGCAATCGGCTTGGCATGGCTGGCTCCGTTCTCGCTCTCGGTAGATCTGGGGCAGCAAACTGAACAGATGATCAGACTGCCAGGGTAGCCGGAGTAGATCAAAGTCGCGAGGATGTCGTGCAGCATTCGAGAGTTGTGATCTTCCTGCCCATGTGTCTAAGCATCACTGCGTCGAAAGCGTCTCTTGCGTCTGCCACGTTAGTAAATTGCACAATGGTCCACGCAGACGTGACCAGCACGCGCAGGATTCCCAACCGTTGGCGATATAGAACCCCTAGCACGCCGCGGGAATCGGGCCACGACGGCACGCTGCATGCCGACTCCATCACTGTCACCGGCTCGGTAGGAAGAGCGCGTGAGCGGCTCGTGCTGCCTGCCTGCTTGCCGATACGGCCTTTTCGTAACACAGGCCATCGAAAGCGAAAGATCGATAGCCCGGCGGAGTGGGACAACGGTTTCGTTGATCCGAATGGTGGGCGTGCAGCTACTCCATTGGACGATTGTTGCATCAGACGCGACAGCTGAGTGTGATGGCAACAATATTAATCAACACCAAGCTTCGCAAATTGCTAACATGTTCCGGCCCAGGCTGTGGCGTTTTCCGATAGCCGAATGCACAATCTGAACACCTCGTCTAGCATGCTGCATGCTGCTCTTCTGCAGCGGCAGCCTTGTCAATCGTCAAGGGCTTCCCCAGCCCTCTCTCATCACGGTACGGTGCGTAGCCGGGGTCCTTGTCATAGCATGCACACCTTTACCATTTAGCGAGTAGGATGATTGACTGTATGCATGGCACGGCCTGGGCCATATGCATGCAAGCGCGCGTGCCTGCAGTTTTTCGATTGCAGCAGCAGAGTACTGTAGTACTGACTAGCGACACCAACGACGATAGGCTATCGAAGCCAGCACAGCATATGATATCTTGGGCTTGCGTCTTCAATCAGCCAACGGTATTCAGTCAACTGCCACAAGGAGAGCTCCGCCCACAAGCTTTTCTTCACACCTCATGCTTTCGGTCGGTCGGCCGTACAGCCAATGATCAGGCGACGATGACGGGTCTAGTGTCGCGGAGGACCCGGCCGTCCTTTCCAAACTTTCCACGCACTGGAACCTTAACCCCTGGCTGGTATTATAGTACCGCAATGACGGGATGGGCGGGCACGAACCTACAGTACAAGCTATCGTGGGAGACGAGGGCAATGAGAGGAATACTGGACTGGACTCACTGCGAGGTCTGACGGTGAGCTCCCAGCTGTATCGTGTGAATTTTCGATTTTCTCATGAAATTGCCGACGGACAGCTTGCCTGAAACTGCTAGCCGGCAGTAGGCCAATTGCAGGTCTAATAATTCAGAGTCAATCTATGTAGGCGCTGATTTCAGGAGCAGCAGACCGCCTGGCGGGAATCACACACACGATCGACAGGCGGCGTGCATTACCAATGCAGCATGCACGGACAAGGCCCAGTCGGATCTTGGGCTGTGGGCTCTTAGCATGGGCATGAGCAGCGCGTCCGCCTGGCACGAGGTCGGAAGAGGGAGAGGAAAGAGGAGGAGAGTGGTCTCGTCGTCGTCGCGTGGTTGATCAACTGCAAGTACCGCTGCTGTACCTCACTTCATCTTATCCTGCCTGCCTTTTGTCTTTTTTGTCTTGCTTTACTCTGACTTGCTGCATACTGGCATACATACCACCACCACCACTACTACCGCCACATCCTCCAACAACAAAACATCTCCACCAGCAACAGCGAGTCGCGGGGTAAGTGGTCCACAGTCCCTTTCACTACTACTGCACAATACATGTAAGTAGTACCCAGTGCCAGTACCGTGCCCAGCAAGGATGGGCCTCGCCTCCCGTATCCGTCGCTGCCGCCATACTCGTTTCAACGTCGCCGTCTCGCCTCGTCCACCAACGGCGACCTCTATTCGAGTCAGGGCCTGCGTACAAGTGCGTTCTGGTGCCGGCACCTCGCTGACAATATGTCCAAGTACAGACCCTACTGCGACACTACTGCCCTCACTCGTCGCTTCATCATACCGCCTGTTCATCATACCGCCTGTTACGAGCATTTCAGCCTTGATCGCCTGTAGCACAGCTCATGTGGCTGCTTCTCGGTCGCCACTGAGTACGGTGAACCCGGCGTGATGGTATATTGATGTCTTTTCCTTTTCTTTCGTAGGTCAGTCCCCGTCTCTCTCGCCTCGCAACGCGATCGCGTGCTCCCTCTGCGAGGATGCAAAGCTCACTCCGCGCAGCATGCGATATCTTTTGTGCATATCTAGATACCCTGGCCGGCGAGCCCGAACACCGATCCTGGATCCAGTTTTACCTCGACGTTGATTTGCCCGATTTCGAGCCCTGGCAATCGAGCAATATGTCCGACTATTTCAGCGAGTACTCTTCCTACGTGGGCGCGAAGGGCCTACCTTCGCCCGCAGAGACTCCCTACACAACTCCCTACGAAACTCCCGGCTTCTTGCGATCCAAGCGGAATTCGAGAGCGACCACCATTGGCTCAGCTCGATCGCGCGAAGCTTCCTCATCACCTCCACCTCTGCCGGCAGACGCATCAGACTATGCAGACAAGCCGCGAGAAGGACGCTATGGCTCGCTCGATCCCAGACGTTTCACTCCAACTTTGCACGCAAACCTTGTCTCGGAGATTCTGTCCCTGCGACGAGAGCTAGACTCGAAAAACAACCTTGTTGAAAACCTGGAGACCACTCTGGCGACCGCAAAGACCGATTATGAACTTCTCTCTGAGGAGCTGACGACGAGCGCCAAGGAGGTACGCAATGCCAGACAGCAAGTGGCTCAGATGGAAAGCGGGACCTACGAAGCTCTGGAGACTATGGTTAAGGAGAGGGACAATGCGAATGATGCGCTACAAGAGCTAAAGGCCAAGCTTGAGACGACCCAGAAGAAGACGAAGGGTCAAGACGAAGATGCGGAACGCACACAGACAATTTGGCAACGCGAGAAGGAACAATGGGAGAACGAGCGTCGGCAACTCGAGATGCGCGTGCATGTCACGGAGACGCGGCTACGGTCCTTTGTCGATGAGGTGGCAGCTCAGCAAGCTTCTATCGAAGAGATGCCCTCTCAGCCCGACGATCTCGAGGAACCGGACACGTTCAAAGACAGTGCTGTTGGCAACGATATCGACACAGTCAGCATCAAGTCGAGCTATGGCAAGAAACACACCCGCAATGTCAGCAGCTTGAGCTCAAGGACCGGGTTCAGAACCTCAGCGTTTTTGCGAACTGCCGACACCCCCGAGCCGTTCGCTAGACCTGGAAACAGTCTGGCTGACGAGCTTGGTATCGACGAAGAGTCCGAAGAGACCGAAGGCGACCTTGACGATACTGAAAGCATCGAAGAAGAACTGCAGTACCACGATCGCCGGAAATCAAGGCTGGACTCTCGACACGGATCAATGGTGGGCGACATGGACTCGAAAGCGAAGCGTGTTCTCGGACTTTCTGGCGACATGTCCGTCTCTCCAACTGTGCGCGAATTCCCTAGCGGCATTAGGGATGATGAGGTGACAAGTCGTAGCGAGATTGACTGCGTATCGCCTTCGACTCCCAACTTCCCCAAGCATCTTTTGGAACCCATCGCAGCTTCCACTAGAAACTCTAAAGCTCTGGATGTTGCCAGGCCTGAGCGAAAAGTACAATATGTCGATACCGGATATCAGCCTTCGCCACCCTCCTCTCCCGCCCAAACTAAGCACAAGCCTGAGCCTCTTCAAGTCTCGCTTCCGGCACGTGCTGCTCCAACAGTTCGTATCGCTTCGGGCAAGGAACACGGTCAGCTCCCAATGCGGCACCCTGTCTCTTTGGCTGCCAACACTGCCGTGTCACCGATCAGCCCGCCTGAAACGCCAATCGTCGATGGTGCTACGTGGTCTGAAAGCAAGAGACCAATCGTTGCCAGCCCGAAATACTCCAGCACTTCTACGCAAACAGAGATCGTTGCTCCTCTGCCTGAGAAAGACGAGCTCCCGAGACCGATCAGCCTAGCCGTGCCCATTCCTCAAATTGCCATTCACCCAGCTACTTCTCGCTCTTCGTCACCGAGGCCGTATGCTTTGCCACCAAACACCAAAAATGCTGGTGCGCAAGTCAATATCCCCTGGCCAGGAAAGGACGCGTCTGTACAGACTGAGGAAATCAGAATCGATCAGCGTCCTGTCAAATTACCCGCGCATCTGTTGCCATCGCATGTTGACAACCTGGCCGAATCAGCTGCAGCTGCAGCCTGGAAAGCAAGAAACGCGGCTCCTGTCGCGCAGCCCAAAGCTGTCAAGCGAAACCCTTCCCACAAACCGAAGATCTCCACCGATTTGCCCATGTTGGCTTCTTTCCCGTCGCCACCCATGCGTTCCCCAACAGAGGCATCAACTTCGATGCACACGCGGGATGGAAGCAGCAGCAACTACTTCGGAAAAATGCCGCTGAAGGCGATACCTCTTCCCAAACCTACTCTTGCACCCGCATTCTCCATGGATGAGGTAGCTAGCGAGACATCAAAGGGCCCCCTCAACCGTTCATCGCAATTCGGTGTCAGCAACGAGAACAGGACGAGCAGGCAGCTTGCCGAGATTGATCATGCGTCGGACGACAGCGATGATTCAGACAGCGAGGCTGTAGACCAGGCGGGTTCGATGCCTGTGATCAACGCTTCTGGGCGGTTCGAGGGCCCAGATCTCTCGCAGTTCAATTTCGACAACTTCATGACATCTCCACAGCGGAGACCGACGACTGCCAACTCGTACGACGCGGCACCGGCGCCGTCAGTTTCCAGCAGCAGACATAACTCAGTTCGCGCTCCTAGCAGCAGGCGTCCTCCCCCAGCCAAGTCCAGCGCTCAGCTGAAGACACATTCACGCAGCCCCAGTTTTGGCAGCGTTGCATCTAGCAGCAACTTCAGCACACAGTCCGCGCTTCCGCCACATGCGATTCCGAAGAGGTCAAGCTCGCGATTCGTTGGGCACACCCACGTTGGAGGTGCGCAAAGTCCGACTCCTGGTAGCAATGCCGTCCGGGGCAGCAGAGTTGCGCGCGGCGGCCATCAGAGACAGGGCAGCTTGCGTAAGGTGCAGTCAGCAGTCTCGATCCGCGGCAGGGCTGGTAAACTGTCACCTCAGAAGCCAAGGCGTCGCAGAAGGTCACCCAAGCTTACGCCTGTGCAATCCATGGCTTTTGAAAGTCCCAAGCCTACCAGCTTCCCCATCCCGGAGCTGCCAACTCCTCTCCAGCAATCACTGGCGTTTGACTGGGGTATGCGTTCTGCACCGAGCCCTGCTGCTCCAAGCCCGAGCAAACGCCCCGATACTGCTACCACTGCACCTCCGGCCGAGGAATCGGCACTCATCGACTCGATCGCCGGCACAATGGTGGGCGAGTGGATGTGGAAATACATGCGGAAGCGTAAGTCTTTCGGTGTTGATGCAGCGGAAGCGTTCACCGGTCGCAACGGCAACATCGAGGAGAGTGTTTCCTCGCTCACCAGTCATGGTACCAGACACAAGCGATGGGTCTGGCTGTCCCCGTACGAGCGTACAATCATGTGGGACAGCAAACAGCCATCGTCTGGTGCCGCACTGTTGGGCAAGAAGGGTCGCAAGCGTAAGTCCAGTGCCACCACCAAACGCGAGAATCGATTTCAATGCTAACCATTCACAGTCGTGATTCAATCTGTTCTTGACGTTGCAGATGAGACGCCGCTGCCAAAGCGACCCGAGCTCCCAGCCGCCTTTCACCGCTCGATTCTGATCTTGACGCCATCTCGTGCGTTGAAGTTCACTGCTGTCAACGCTGAACGCCATGCACTTTGGATGAATGCACTGTCGTTCCTCGCTGAATCCGATCAAGTGCAGCTCCCAGAGCTGCCACTTATGCCGCCTGTCCCTGATGAGTACACAAAGACACAAGTAAAGCGTCAGCGGTCGCCTTCATTTGGTAGATCGCATCTTCGCGACTCTGTGAACTTGGCAAAGGGCAGACAGCCTAGCCTGTTGCGCAGCATTTCTGCACAAAACAGCAGTTCCGCAGAAATCCCCGACATCCCCAACATCCCCAAC
>Ga0265780_10006374_pt1 | contig 14660 bp, 15 predicted proteins | sample P1T30metagenome_FD_192432 | JGI IMG/M metagenome (GOLD analysis project Ga0265780, IMG submission 192432) | Plant litter microbial communities from East Loma Ridge, Irvine, California - P1 T30 | ecosystem: Environmental > Terrestrial > Plant litter > Unclassified | place: USA: California... | reverse complement strand
TTTGTATCAAATTTACCCAGCTTTTGAAGTTCCCTGTATTGTTCTTCTGTAAGTATCTCAACACCCATTTCTGCCGCCATACCTATAGCGCTGTTCTTAGGTTTATTTTCTTTCCTTGATTCAAGAGCTTCATGATCGTAACAGATGCTTCTTCTGCCTTTAGGGCTTTCTGGCGAGCAATCGTAAAAAATATATTCTCCCGCTTCTTTATCATAATCAACAACATCGGGCTCCCCTCCTGTTTCCTCCATTTCATCAAGGATCCATAACTTTTCAGGAGCCGCCTCAAGTTTTGCCTGTACCTTAGCCCACTCAAGGCCGGCATGCCGGTCCATGTTTTTCTCAAAACGTGTTTTTAATACCTTGAGGAGGCTTTCACGTTGTTCAGCGGGTAGTTCCAGTGTGTTATTACTCATAGTTTTTTATAGTTTACAGATGTATTAAAAAATCTTCGTTCAAGGAATCAACGGGCAGGGGTATTATTTGCCGCTATATATATAGCGATTAAACCCAGCCTGCCTCCTTCTTTTGGTCATGGAAAATTAGGGATAAACGTCGTAAATCTAAAATTTTCAACCGTGGTTTTGTTTACCCTTCGCTTACACCTTCTTTACCCTTTCTTTACCTAAGGGGTAATAAATAGGTAAAGAAGGGGTAAACAAAATACTAACCAGGGGTAAAGAATATTTTTCTTAGTAACAAGGAGCTGTTGGCATCCTGGAAATATCTTCCCAGGAAGTTTTTTGCCTGGCAGGCTATAACATTGTCACAAATCCACCTGTAAATAGCCGCATTATAACCCTTTCCGGAAATTATTTCATTTGCATCTTTGTATACATCATTAGTCGGTGGAGCAGCAACCACATAAGAAACGGGCGATTCCGAAAAGCCAGACGAGTAGGAACAAAATAAAGAAATGATTATGTCAGACAACAAGGTTTCATTGCACAGAGTAATTAAAGCCTCGCCCGAAAAGGTATACCGGGCTTTCACCGAAAGTCTCGCTCTGGCTTCATGGATGCCCCCTTACGGTTTTCTTGGCATCGTACACGAGATGAACGTACAGGTAGGCGGTACTTTCAAGATGTCGTTCCAGAATTTCACAACCGGCAGCAGTCATTCATTCGGAGGTGAATATTTAGAAGTTAAACCTAACGAGTTCCTAAAATACACAGACAAATTTGACGATCCCAATTTGCCTGGGACAATCATTAATTCCATTTGGTTTCAAAAAACATCTGTAGGTACCGAAGTCAAGATACTGCAGGAAGGCATACCTGCTGTGATCCCGGCCGAAATGTGTTACCTGGGCTGGCAGGAATCGCTTGAAAAACTTATTAAGCTTGTAGAGCCTGAAATACCCGATGCCTGATCAGACAACCGGTAAAGCCACAATTCAAGTGGCTTTTTTTCTATCATCACTTTCTTAAAATCTTCTCCATTGGCCTTCCTTTGGCCAGTTCGTCAATCAGCTTATCCAGATAGCGCACTTTTTGCATCAGCTGATCTTCGATCTCTTCCACACGATACCCGCAGATCACTCCCGTGATCTTAGATACATTCGGATTCAGTTCCGGTGCGGCGGCAAAAAAGGTTTCAAAATCAGTCTTATTGTCTATGTGTTGCTGCAGTGTTTTTTGGTCATATCCGGTAAGCCAGAATATAATTTCATCCACTTCGGCTTTTGTACGGCCTTTCCTTTCCGCCTTTGTTATGTAGTGCGGATAAACGCTGGCAAAAGACATTCTATAGACCCTGGTATTATCCATAGTTGGTTTTTTTATTAAAGTTAGCGTTTTAGCAATAACAACGAATGGATTACAAATACAATAAATTGAAATCGGATTTGTAAAGCAGATCAAAGATGAATATTAGTCGTAAATTAGTATCATGTTGATTTTATTAGACATAGATGGCGTATTGGTTCCTGCGAACTCCTGGAAAAAACCGGAATTCATGGAAGATGGCTTCCCTATGTTTAGTTCAAGGTCGGTAAAGGCACTTCAGCGAATCCTGACTGAAACCAACGCATCTGTTTTATTAACTACATCGCATAAGTCAAAATATAAAGTTGCTGAGTGGAAAGTCATGTTAAACTCAAGAGGAATCAACCCAAAAAGAGTGCGCCGGCTAACCAGCAATAGCTTAAAAACAAGTCGTAAAGATGAAATATTACACTGGTATACGAAAAAGCGCGTATCTAATGAAGAATTTGTCATTATAGACGACGACAAAATGCTAAACGGCCTGCCCGAAAACATTAAGCACAACCTTGTACTAACGAGCTCATCCGTCGGACTTACCGATGATCTGGCTGATCAAGCTATTTCCATTTACAAAAAGCAGGTGATCTTTAAGCTATCATTGATATCTGTACAAAATGCAGCAGGTGCAGTTTAGCAATTCATAGTGCTGAAACTTGACTCTTCTTCTAAACATTTAAGCAGCTAAAAAAACCGTTCCTTATCTTTGCCGCAGATGGAAACGAATGAGAAAATCGAAACGCTGCTGGCGGCAACTGCAGCAACCCGTGAACGCCTGATCGGCCACCCTTTATATACGAACCTGAATACGCTGGAACATTTGCAGGCCTTTATGGAGCAGCATTGTTTTGCGGTCTGGGATTTCATGTCGCTGCTTAAAGCCCTGCAGCAGCATTTAACCTGTACTACTGTGCCCTGGTTACCGGTCGGCAATGCCAGCACCCGCTACCTGATCAACGAAATTGTTACCGGCGAGGAAAGCGATGTCGACGAACAAGGCAACCGGGCCAGTCATTTTGAGCTATACCTCCGGGCAATGCAGCAGGCCGGAGCAGATACGGCGGCCATAGACGGCTTTATCAGCTTGCTACAGCGAGGTAAAACTATTGAAGAAGCACTGCAAGGCTCTTCTGTGCCCGATGCGGCACGCCGGTTTGTAGAACATACCTTTGAAGTGATCGGCGAGGCTAAACCACATGTCATTGCCGCCGTCTTCACATTCGGCCGGGAAGATCTGATCCCGTCTATCTTTATAGAAATGGTACGCGGCATTGCGGCATCCTTCCCCGGTAAGGTAGACATACTCAACTATTACCTGGAACGCCACATCGAAGTAGACGGCGATCATCATTCGCATTTAGCCTATGAGATGACTGCTGAACTTTGCGGAAGCGATGACACCAGATGGCAGGAAGCAACCGCAGCTGCGAACACCGCATTAAACGCCAGGCTGGCCTTGTGGGACGGTATATTGAATACGCTTACTGCCGATGCCGATTACCGGCAACAACAGCATTAACTATCGGCGAATATCTCTCATTGATCTTTTAGAGGTTTAAAAAAATATCTAACTTTAACTTATGAGAATGACCGTAATGCTTTAAGAAAATTCAACAGCTTTTGCCGCTGCCCGTTCAGGGCGAGGCATTTTATTGTCCGAATTTTCTATTAAACATTATAATCATGACCGATATTCTCAGTGCTGAACAAATAAGCTCATTCATAACCGACGGCTTCGTCCGTATTGACCGTGCCTTCCCCGCCGAACTGGCATCCCAGGTCCGAAATATATTATGGAAGGACCTCCCAGGTGCCGCCGGCGACCCATTAACCTGGACCCAGCCCGTTGTGAGGCTAGGCATGTATACCCAGGAAGCGTTTGTTAAAGCTGCAAATACCCCCATCCTTCATGCAGCGTTCGATCAACTGGTTGGTAAAGAAAACTGGTTACCCTGTGGCAGCATGGGCAGCTTCCCGGTACGCTTCCCCTCCCACACTGATCCGGGTGATACAGGCTGGCATGTCGATGCCGGCTTTCCGGGTACCGATCCTGCAAACTACTTTGAATGGCGCATCAACGTCGGCTCGAAAGGCCGTGCATTGCTCATGCTCTTCCTGTTTTCAGATGTTTCTGAACCCGACGCGCCAACCAGGATCCGTAAAGGTTCGCATGCGGATGTTGCCCGGTTGTTAGCCCCTTATGGCGAGGATGGTTTATCTTTTATGGAACTCGCTCAAAAACTGGCAAGCCTTCCCGAACGGGAGGTTCTTCTGGCTACCGGAAACGCAGGCACCGTCTACCTTTGCCATCCTTTTCTCATCCACGGTGCGCAGCCGCATCACGGCACCGAGCCAAGGTTCATGGCACAACCGCCTTTATTGCCCCGTGCCGGCGTAAAGTCGATTACGAACTGCCCTTTGGCCGAAGCGATCAGGCTGGCATTGTCCGCCCATTGATCATTCGCCTCAATTTTAAACACCAACGGCCATGTTCAGATCATGGCCGTTGGTGTTTAAAACAGATAGCGTTCCGCGCCCTTATAATCCTTGATAATGAAGGCCCTTTCATAATTACGTACTGGTTTTGGCTACGAACCCTTTCCACACGCTGATATCTGCTGAAAAATGAGGGTCAAAGAGATTTTTACGTTATGCTGAAGGGTATTCCTGCATACAATTTCCTTAAATAGATGACTGAGTTAAGAAAACCATTAATGAATAAAGGCGAGACGCGTCTTAATACAAGTACTCAGACAATATCTCCTAAAATAAGTTTACATTAATACTTTTAAATATTAATCCACTAACTATGAACCTCTTAAAAACGGACACCCTCTACATAATAGAGAAAGTTTTGCAAGTTGGTAGCACCTCAGAAAAGGCCGTCCCTTTAGAAGAAATTGTTCCTCTGTTGCAAACTTTGTTATGGATAGTCTTTGTAGGATATTGTATTTATTTTTTTAAAGATCAGATAATCTTATTGCGTGAAGCGGTATCCTTACGTCTTAAAGATGGATCTGCTATTAAATTAGGTTCATTTGAACTTGGAGAAATTAGAAAAGAAATAAATACAGTAAAAGATAATTTGCAAGCCACAAATGATCGAATTTCACGATTATTTATCACAACGATGGGAGCAGACTTGTTTACCAACTTAGCAAAAATGAGCAGCGGCAACTTTGGTAAGTTTCATAAAACCAAAGGACTAGTTAGGGAATTATACTATTTGAGAGATTTGGGATATATTCAAGTGCCTTCAATTACTGATATCCCGGAAGCCGGTGAGCAGCTTTCAGAATATGTTAAAGTTACTTCAGTTGGGGATGAATTCGTTAAACTAAGAAAAGAAAATTTTAACAGGATGAAAAGCATGGCACACACGGCACGCAGTACGCCAGCAAGCGTATGATGTTATTGAGGAACTCCTGTTTTATATAAATTGTCACTTAACCATATGTAATTTGTAAGTTTGGTTTAATTATAAGAAATCAGCACATTTATAGCAAGGCAGATAGCACCTATTATAAAGGCCCGGTAAACAAAGCTTTCTGGCAGTACAGTAACGCGCATGAGGTAGACTGCTGATGAAAAAAGAGCACGACTTTTCCATCTTTGAGATCATGGCAACTCAAACTCATTAACATCGCGTCAGGGTCGCACAACACATTAGGAAACCCGCAGATAATGTGTATATTAAGTCGTTCAATGGAAGCTTCCGCAATGAGTACCTGAAACATCAGCTGGTTCTTTTCAATGGAAGATGCCTAAAAAATTGAGGCGGCACAAATGAAGAAATTCTTTACAGTCTTTGCACTTGCATGCTGTTTCTTATATGCAAAACCACAAAATCAGGTTGCGAAAACAAGCTTTCCGGATAAAATCCTGCTTATTGATAAGCTGGTAAAAAAAGAGATGGAAAAGCAGCATATTTTTGGCTTGTCTTTAGGCATTATAAAAAATGGCAGGCTGGTTATGACCAGGGGATATGGCCTGTCAAACATTGAGCAGGGTACACCAGCCTCTGCGGAAACCGTCTATAAAATCGGCTCAGTAAGTAAACAAATGGTTGCGGCAGCTGCAATGCTGATGATCCAGCAAGGAAAACTAAAACTAACCGATTCATTACCAATGTTTTTTAAGGGAGCACCCGCAGCCTGGAATAAAATCACCATACGCCACCTATTTAATCATACCTCTGGTTTACCCCGTGATGCACCTGGCTTAGATAATATGAAAGAACAATCAGATTCAATTTCAATCAGATCTGCGTATACCAGCAAACTTCTTTTCGAGCCGGGTACAGATTGGAAGTATTGCAACCTTGGCTATTTCATGTTAGCAGACATTATTCGTCAGCTATCCGGCGAAACATTTCCAGATTTCATGCAGAAGGAAATATTTAACAAATACAAGCTTTTAGATACCCGGACCACATCTACATCGGCAATTGTTAAAAACCGCGCTGCCGGTTATGTCTACAAAAACGCTGACAGCATTTATAATGCTAAAGATTACATCGCTTTGCGTCCCAGCGGTGCTTTTCTTTCTTCAGTAAGCGACCTGGCGAAATGGGAAATGTTGATGCAGAATAACGACATGCTCCATAAAGAGAACTGGGACAAAATGTGGAACGATACCGTTCCAACATCTAAAGCCAGTCAGACTCCGACGGGGTATTATGGATACGGATGGGATGTAAGCGAATATAAGAACCTGAAAGTAGTGCATCACAATGGCACCCTTCCCGGCTTTACCAGCAGTTACTTCCGCTTTGTGGAAAGCAAGTCGGCAATAATTATCTTAACAAATGCTGATAATGCCTATCCGAAAACTATTGTTTTGGGAATAGCTGATCTAATATTATGACTGGTATAAAATGGTCCGAGTTAGGTTAAGCCCTTGCTGCGCGCGGGGTGTATGCGTGTCGGTCAGGCCGTGATATCATAAAGTTCAGTTAACATAACAAGGGTATCTTGTAAAAGAATCTGCCGTGCTTCCTGCCGGGGTAGAACACCGGATCAGAAAGCTTTTTCATGAGGGCAATCATTTCTTAACACAGATCAAGCTGAGCCATGGAAAAAAGCAACAGATTTGTATTACTAACATAAACAATATTCATGACCTTTAATGAGAAAACAATGAGCACAATCACCACAACAGACGGAGTCGAAATTTTTTACAAAGACTGGGGAACAGGACAACCACTTGTTTTTCATCATGGCTGGCCATTATCCGGCGATGACTGGGATGCACAGATGATGTTCTTCCTTGAAAAGGGATACCGGGTAATCGCACATGACCGCCGCGGTCACGGACGGTCAAGCCAGGTTTCCGGCGGACATGATATGGATACCTATGCAGCCGACGTAGCAGCCTTGACAGAGGCACTCGATCTGAAAGACGCCATTCATATTGGCCACTCAACAGGCGGTGGCGAAGCCATTCACTATGCGGCTAATTTAGGTAAAGGCCGTGTAGCCAAAGTAGTGCTCATCAGTGCGGTTACACCTTTAATGGTTCAGACTGAAAATAATCCGGATGGTGTTCCCATAGCTGTATTTGACGAGATCCGCGAGAATACTGCATCTAACCGGGCGCAATACTTTGAGGACTTTACCATCCCGTTTTATGGCTATAACCGCGAAGGCGCTAAAATATCGCAGGGCATCCGCGATAATTGGTGGCGCCAGGGCATGATGGGCGGCGTCAAAGCACAGCACGACGGCATCAAAGCCTTTTCGGAAACAGATTTTACACAAGACCTTCAAAGTGTTGATATCCCTGTGCTGGTACTGCATGGAGAAGACGACCAGATCGTACCATTCCCGATTTCGGGAGCAAAGGCTGTCAAGTTATTGAAAAATGGAAAATTGATTTCTTATCCGGGGTTCCCTCACGGCATGCCGGCTACAGAAGCAGCCACCATTAATAAAGACCTTTTGGAGTTTATCCAATCCTAAAAGATTCACTAACAGGCACCGGGGATACGCTGGCGCCTGTTTTCCTTCCATTCTCCCGCATACCAAACCCTGAATTTTATTATAATAAGAAGGCATTGCCGTCGGTAGTGCTTTTTGAGATTAGACACACGCCTGCGCCAGCATGCGTATGGGCATGAGCATAAGGTAGTTTACCAACCTTATTGCCCAGGCCCTGAAGCCAGAGAAAATATTCCTCTTAAACAACCTCCAAAAGGACAATTTCCAGAACGACTACGCCGAGCTGCTGATCGTATTTCAGGGCGATACCGGCAAGAGATTACTTACAATTGAACCCCTGGCCGAATTTCTCATCGCACCGTTTTCCAACATCAGCTGTTCCCTCTATGTATCAAAAAGACTCACTCAACTTTTAAATGAAGGTTCCGTTTTTCATAATATAGCTTTCACCGCAGAGAATCTGGTTTACTCCGACGGCTCTAAAGAACTGCCAAGGCCTCCGGCTTATAAACTGGCTGCTATAAAGAGAAAGCTACCAAGATTTTTAATATCGGTCTGCCGCTCGCCAAATCTTTTTTTATTGCAGCAGAGGTATGTTGCAAACAAAAGAAACCAGAACAACTACCTTTATGCTGCAACAAGCCACAGAACTCACATTCCGCGCCATAATAAAAGCATTCTGGAACGCCGACCAGAAAACGCATTCTATCAGCACACTCCAAAAACACACCCGCAGAATTACGCCTCAGCTAAATGAACTATTCCCTACAGAATCAAGTAGTGATCAGCAGCTATTACAACTACTCGACAGCTCATACCTTGAAGCCAATATCAATTAAAATTTTCGGCTCCAGATTTGGATCAGCTGCAATTTAGCTGCATATATGCGGTTAGCCGGGCCAAAACGGTTTACCCTTAGTGATAATGCCTGAGCGGATTCCACTGAAGCACTAAATATGGTTCAACCCATTAATTTATTAATTACTCCTTTATACTAGATTTGCAATATGAAACTTATCATTACTCTTTTATCACTCTTTCTGGTGCGAGAGGCCCTCGCGCAAAAACCAGACACCATCTGGTATAATAATAAATGGGAAAAAACGCAGCAACTGAGTGCAAGACATTATTATCGGGTAATCGAAAAATTAAATACAAACAATTATAAAGTCAAAGATTATTATGAAACCGGATACCAACAGATGGAAGGTTTTTTTTCATCCTTAGAACCAGACATGAAAAATGGCGAATTTAAGTATTGGTATAGAAGCGGAAAAAAACAAATGGACGCCACATATGAAGACAACAAAGAGATCCAGGTTTGCCAATACAATGAGCAAGGAGAAATCATCAACGAATGGGAACGTATCCCAATAGTTAAAATAGAGAATGGTAAAATTGTAACAGAATTCCGAATACTACAGCGATCACCAAAGTTTCCCGGAGGCAAAGAGGCCTTGAATGAATTTATTTTAAAGCAAATCAAATATCCTCATGGCGGCTTCAACACCAAAGGCGAAGTTGTAGTCCAGTTCAAAGTAAATGTAGAGGGCAAAGTAGTAAATCCGACTATTATTAGCAGCTTAAGTCCGGAACTTGATCAGGAAGCCATTAATTTGGTAAAGAAAATGCCGAAATGGGAACCTGGTAAACAAAACGGGCAATTGATTGCAGTTACACTCTCGCTACCAATTAAATTTAATTAAGGGCCCGGATTCTAACCCGAAGGTTACAATTATATATAGTATTAGATAATATTAGCCTCGATAGTTATGGAAGTACAAATTCAGTTATACGACAGGAGTGAAAAAGTTCTTACAACTATCTACGTGGAGCAATTGACCGAAAGCAGATTCAGGATGACTGAAAATGATATTTTTAATTGCCAGCTCACCAAAGGGACAGAATTCCAAACGAGGTTAAATCAGGATGGCCAGCATGAGATCGTTAGAATTATCCAGAACTCCGTGTATATTACCCGAAGATTCCTTCTTCCAATTAAATTCAACGTTAATGACTATCGTGTGCTTGGCGACGAGCTTTTAAATTACGGAGGATTTTGGCAAGTAGATTTTGGCAGATTCTTAACTATCAATATACCAAAGGATTTCAAGTTTGATATCGATTCCGTAATTAAAAAGTTTAAATTGAAAGTATCGGAAATCAGATAATGTACACAATTGCTCCCAAACAAAAAAGCCGCCCTGCTTTCGTAAAGCGGCTTTAGTAGCCCGCAGGGAAATTGCCCCCCTATATTTACATTCTATGTATTTTGTCAATCACCCTTATGTATTTTGTAAGTTTGTCTTATGTATTTTGTAAGTTTGTTTAAACCTATAACAAATGAGCACATTCATACAAAGGCAGATAGCACCTATAATTAAGGCCCAGCAAACAAAATTCCCCGTGTTGGCTGTTACCGGTCCTCGGCAATCAGGTAAAACAACTTTGTTGAAAGAGCTTTTTAGCGACTACCGTTATGTAACATTAGAAAATCCCAATACACGTTCATTCGCATTAGAAGATCCCATCGGTTTTTTGAATCTCTATGATCAAAAAGTTATCTTCGATGAGGTGCAGCGGGTCCCGGCTTTATTCTCTTATATACAGAGCAGGGTTGACGAATCGAAAATAATGGGACAATATATTCTGTCGGGCTCGCAGAATTTCCATTTATTAAATAGCATTACTCAAACACTGGCAGGCAGGGTAGCTCTATTTAAATTACTTCCTTTAGACTTTACGGAATTGAGGAATGGAGGCTTATTGTCAGATTCCTATACTCAAGCCAGTATTAAGGGCTTCTACCCGGCTATCTTCGACAGAGACATTGATCCAACTGTTTTTTATGCAAATTACGTTCAAACCTATATAGAAAAAGATGTAACAGAATTAATGAACATAAGAGACCTGAAACTCTTTCGAACATTCTTAGGCTTATGTGCCGGACGCGCAGGACAATTGCTAAATTTAAGCGCGCTAGCAAATGAATGTGACATTTCTCATAATACAGCCAAAGCATGGTTGTCAATACTCGAAAGCAGTTACATTATATTTCTTCTACAGCCCTATCACCAAAATTTCAATAAACGGCTAATCAAAAGCCCTAAACTATATTTTTATGATACCGGACTACTGAATCACCTATTGTCAATAAGAACACCTGAAGGACTGGAAGAAAACAGGTTGAAAGGCAATATATTTGAGAATATGATACTGGCCGAATATCAAAAAAAGAACCACCATCTCTATCTGCATCAGGATTATTATTTCTGGCAGGACAGTAATGCGCATGAGGTAGATCTGCTAATGAAAACAGGGCAAGGCTTTTCTATTTTTGAGATCAAGGCAACTCAAACGATTAGCACCGCATTATTTAAAGAAATGGACAGGTTTGAAGAAATTGCTGCTCCGGCCGAAGTAACTAAAACACTAATTTACGGCGGTGCTGAAAATGAAAAAAGAACAAAATACAATGTTCTTAGCTGGAAGAATATCTCAAAATAATTTTTTATTGATTTCATTCTTTTATTTTTTAATAAACCAGATTATGACGCCTTAAACAATTACAATAATTGAATAGGTGATAAAATAGTAGTAAACGGTTTTTAATTATTGGATGAGTTAAAATTCAATTTTCCGGATTCCCCGTTTTTATCGGCAGCAAACGCACCAATGCAAGGCACAATACAATAGCGAACACAATCACAATGAAACTCCGCTCCATTGAAAAATTAATCGAACCCGACCGTTGTGTTATAAAGAAAACCGAGGTGATGGCGGCAGCACCAATACTGCCGGAAAGCTGTTGCACTGCACTTAAAGTACCACTGGCGCTGCCTGCTTCTTCGGGGCTGATATCCCCAATAGTGAAATCGAACAATGTACCGAAGCAGAAGCCCATCCCGCTGCCCATCAAAAAGATGGCCGGTGCAAATGCCCAGGGATTGCCGGCAGTAAGGGTTAATTGATAGAACATAATGGCCAGGCCAATCAGGGTTATGATTAACCCGATGCCAATAATATTTCGCCCGATCTTTCTGATTAGTGGTGGCGTAAGGATTGATGAGATGATGATCCCCACTGATAGCGGAATCATTTGGATCGATGCATCAAACGGTGTAGCGCCTAATCCCAACTGAAGGAAAATAGAAATAAGATAGGCAAGGCCGGCGACTACACCAAAGAAGAAAAATCCCAGTAAAAGGCCGGCACAAAACCCTCTGTTTTTGAACAATGTTGGCTTGATGATTGGGTTACTCGATTTTATTTGCCGCCAGATAAAAAAGGCCGACAACAGTATGCCCAAAAAGATGATGCAGACTGAACTCATCTGCCAGTTGTTAGCCGACCCTTCGATGATGCCGTACAATAAGGAAAGCATCATCCCTCCCAGCAAAACTGAACCAACGCCATCAATAGACATATCTTTTTTGCAATGATCCTTTGGAAGCAATTTATACGCTGCTATAAAGCCCAAGGTGCCAATCACAATATTGATGAGGAAAATAGAACGCCAGCCGCTGTGAAAGATATCTGCATGAATAAGAAACCCCGCCAAAACAGGCCCGCAAATAGTGGCGATGCTTAGCACAGGACCAAAAACTGAAAATGCTTTGGTCATCATTTCCCTGGGAAAGTGTGCAGCCATGATAGCCATCCCCTGCGGAATAAGCAAAGCGCCAAAAGCTCCCTGAACCAGCCGGGCAATAATAATCATTTGGGGCGACACAGCCAGTCCGCAGGCAAGAGAAGCCACCGTAAAGCCACCCATACCGATAAGGAACAGCCTGCGCTGACCATACTTGTCACCCAGCCTTCCGCCAATCACCAGCAACACCCCCATTGTTAGTGCATACCCTGCGCCCAGCCATTGCATAAGCTCCTGGCCTCCGCCAAGTGTCCTGGCAATCATCGGAGCAGCGACATTGGTAATGGTTGAGTCTAACATATCGAGCATATCGGCAATCATTACTACGGCTAAAATGCTCCACAATCGAATATTTTCTTTCATATCTATTATCTTATCTGTTAACAATGATTTTACTTAGAATAAATGGGTTTCTGAATGGCAATGAGGCTATCATGAGCAGTACTTTTTATTCACTCCGGTTTGAGAGAAATACTCGTGATGGTTCCAGTAGATTTTAATAATTCTTATTTTGAAACTTCAAAGCCGTTTAGCTTTTTGAAATTATAGTAAGTCAGAAGATAATTGTAAACCGCTTTTACATAGTTCTGCTCAGCCGTATTGATGGTGGCTTCTGCATCGAGGATAGAGCTGTAGGTAACGGTTCCAAGCTTGTAATTGTTCAACTGGTTTTGGCGCAAGGTCCGTGACAATGTTAAACTGTTTTCGGCCGACTGAATGTTACTGGTGGTGTTCCATAACTCAGTTTTGTTCTTTGCTACCTCGTAATTCAAATCCTGTTGCTTTTGCTGATACTGCATTTGAAGCTGCGAGGCTTTAAGCTGAAATTCTTTTTTATCAGCGCTTCTTATAAATAGTTCAGTAATGGGCAAACTGGCTTTGACTCCGATATAATTATAAGGCGTCCACATAGAGCCGATATATTTAAAGTCTGCAGCCTGGTAAAGAGTGGTATAATTGCCGGTTAGCGATAAGGTCGGCGTCCATTTATAGATCTCTTTTTTTATTTTCAAGTCGTTGGCTTCTTTTGAGAACACCAGTTGTTTCAACTCCGGACGTTCCTCCATTTTTACCTGGTAATCGGTCAGTTGATGGGTCTTTATTAAAATTTGAAGTGAATCTGTCAGGGCCAGTGGTGTATCGTCATTCAGGTTCATCTGGTACCTGAGTGCATTCATCGCCAGATCATAATTCTGGACACTTTCTTTCTCCGTCAGCTTTGCGTTCCCGAGGTCGGTCTGCGCCTTTAATAAATCGGTTTCCAGGATGGTCCCCAAGCGTTTTCTTTCCGAAGAAACATCCAGGTACTCCTTGTATCGCTGCGTATTTTCTCCAGCCAGTTGTAGTTGCTTCTGTTTTAATATCACATTCAGATAAGCTTCCGCAACCTGCATACTGATGGTATTTTCCTTTTCTGCTGTCTTTTCCTGCTCTGCTTTCCTTTCTGCTTTAGCAATTTTGATATCCGCTTTTAAGCCCGGTTTATAGATAGTTTGCGAAAGGTCCATACTAAGCGTAGTAAAATTAGTGGTACCCACTTCAATCTTTTGCTTACCTCCATCACTGCCAAAACCGTCCAGTATCATGGTTTGTAATTGGGCATTGTAACGCACTTCTCCGTCCGCTTTAAGGGTTGGCAGCCATTCGTTCTTTATTTTGGAAATTCTATTCTCGGCAATGTCTACATCCAGTTTATTTGCCCTGACATCGTAGCGCCTTTCAATGGCTGTTTGCATTGCCTGTGCAAGTGACAACTGCTTTGGTGTCAAGGTTTGTGAATGCGAGGCTGCGGCTATCAGCATCCCTATTAGTATAATGATCCGTTCTTTCATTTCTGATAATTATTTTGCGGACCAGACGAAATACACCCAAATAGCTATTTCACTGATCCCGATTTTACATTCTGAATATTTGTACCGGTTCGAGTTTGAAGATCTTCCGCATCGAAAAAACATTTCCAACCAGGCTGATGGCAAACGTGACGAGGAACAGCCCTGTCAATAAAGCCGGTGAATACACAATCGCTTGATTAACTGCTGCCATTGCCGCCTGTAAACCGTAAAGCAAACCCAAAGAGGCCACGAAGCCCATTACCGCATAAATCATGGCCTGCCTGATGATGAGCTTTGCAATAAGGATGTTGCTTCCGCCAATAGCTTTGATGGTTCCATAGTCGCGGATATGGTCGTTAACGGAAGAGAACATCGTTAATCCGACAATGATAATTCCCGTAAGCAGCGAGAAGCCTATCATCAGGTAAAAATTAGCCACAATGCCACTCGCGGTTTACGGGAATTATCATTGTCG
>Ga0265780_10006371_pt1 | contig 14660 bp, 16 predicted proteins | sample P1T30metagenome_FD_192432 | JGI IMG/M metagenome (GOLD analysis project Ga0265780, IMG submission 192432) | Plant litter microbial communities from East Loma Ridge, Irvine, California - P1 T30 | ecosystem: Environmental > Terrestrial > Plant litter > Unclassified | place: USA: California... | reverse complement strand
GGATAACGGCAACAGATATACATAGAACGCGGGATCACACCGTCCTTCGATGTGTATGTTGTTGTGGCTTCTCCATCGAGAATATCGAAGAGGCTGGGCCTAGATGGCTGATAAGCCGAGGCGGCCAATTCGCACAGTAGGGTGGTAGCTTGATGCAGTGCATCGGGAGCTAGCGCTGACTGACATCATGAAAAACAGCGGTTAACGTGATGCTGCATCCATCAGCCCATGTCGAATCCTTTCCACAAGTGCCCGCTCGAATCAGTGCCGCCGCAAGGCCTGGTGAGAACAGGGAAAGGACGGGAGACCGGCCGGACCTTGTTGCAGCTCGATGATATCGACTGGGATGGCACGGATCACTCCGTCTCATGATTAAAGCCGGCAGAAGGAGAGTACTCCTTGAGCCAATGAGCACAAAGCTGTCGCCTGTCAGAAATGCCGCTTATGCAGTAACGTTCGCAAGTGAAGGCTCGGCTGGAGAAATAGCGATTTCAAAGCAGGACGAGAAGGTCTAGTCCTTCACTCCCAAATTGCGAAACTTGTGGCACTGCGGCATCTTGGGCGCGTACTCGTGTTCGGCACAATGCTTGCCTGGAGCCCACTCATGATATACCCCGGGAAACAGATGTCGGATAGACACCCAAGCTGCACCACGACCCTCAAGGGATGCGGGAAGCAAGGTCGAGGGGGCCTGGAGATCTTCCAACCGGGTGGGTGACTGGGGCTCGCATCACCAGCATCAAGATCTTATCGCACAATCTGATAGACATTCCTGCATCGCTTCTTTGGATGTGACTGATATCTGCCGATAGAGTTGCAATAAGCAAATGCAGGCCTAGGCCCATCAGAGCTGCCTAGCCTATTCCACACGACAGCTGCCGCGAGCGGAGAAAACTTGACAATGTAAAAATGGTCGATGTGATGGGGCTCACCTGCCGATCGCTCCCCGGTCGGTCAATAAGCAGAGAACCTTCGGTAGATGAACCATCGGGGCCTGCGACCGCACTGCGCATATCATGGTAGCTTTATGTGACGTTATTTCCACGCGCGAAATCACGAATCGGGGGTATGCGGTAGTGGTAGCGGTGGTGTGCAGCATGATCCAGTGTGCAATGCTGGTGGTGAGCGAGAGACTTGCGGGACGAGTCGGATCCATGTACGGTAGCGTCGCGCACCTTGTCCCTTGTGATCGTCGACCGTTGATGCCCAGGCATGTATCCCTGCTTCCCGCGAGCGGACAACGGTGTGCAAAATGTGGTTGGCCAAAACGATGGCCTGTCAACCAAATAACCGTACGCGAAGGCAACAACCATGACGCCCTCGCGATATTGGGCGTAACAGAGCGTTCTTGATTAACGGTTATCATGGAATCGACACCACGAACGGAGTTGGAGGCTGTTGTAGAACCTGGCGGCGGGCGACGCGCGAGAATGTCGACGAGCCACCCCAGCTGACCTTGGCCGTCATGCACGTCGCCGTCAGCCGTGTTTGCACCACGTTGCGGAGACACACAGCTAATCATTACATATGGGTGGAGTGAGAAGAGCAACCCGATGTAACACGGCATCGTTTTCGCTGACAAGATCGACATGGCTATGTCCACATCTTGTGCAACTAGTGCAAGCGTGGCTAATCGTCAAAGCGTGAAGAGGCGCCGCCTGAGGGTGTTCAGGAGGAGTTCGGCTTGCACAAAGTTGGCAGTGAAGATTTTGAATTGCCAAATCCGCAGTGGATGCGCATGCTGACGGTGAGAGAGTGAATGCGCGCGCCCTTGTGCGCCGCGAGTTGGGCGGCGGAGGTAGTCACCAAGTGTTGTGTTGTATCGAAATGTAGCGGGCGGCGTCAGAATAGAGTTGATGGTCGCTCGGTACCTGACCTATCTCCCTTGTCGTGAACAAGGCCAGCAAGCGTGCTCCCAGGGTTTCTCCGCACTGCGAACGCCTCGCTCGGAACTTTTACAAGCCCAGGTCCCATGCCACGATCATCGTGACAGGGAGGGTAATGCTCACAACATGTAACGGCGCGCTGTTTCCAACGCGATCTTCTCGAAGCCTGGCACCGAGACATGCCGAACAGAACAAGAGTATTTGTGTTGGTCGCGTCTCGTGTTTCAGTGCGCATGTGATACGTGAGGACAAGCGCGCAGAAGCAGGCTTGAGACGTCCGAGAAGGGCACGGCATTACAGCATTGAATTGACGCCGGAAGCGATGGAGCAAATGCACCGAGACGGCTGCAGACGTGTATTGCTATCGCGATGGGCTAAGCGGCTATTCGCCCGGATGTTGTAGCGGAGTTTATCGACGCGTGTTGCGCGCGTTGAGCATGAGGGCAATTTTACTGGGAATAGCCACAGCAGCAATGGGATGGCAGGGCTGTCTGGCGCATTGAAGGCGGTCCTGCCACGATGCGGCCCCTGAAGCAGCAGTTTGCTCGGTGGCATGGCTCCGCAGAGGTTGCGAACCCGACGTCCCAGGGCCGATCAGCGGCGATTTGAGCAGGCAGCCCATGACCCGTTTCCCGAGAAGCATCTCCGTGTGGCAGCATCAGGCATGGCGGTGCCGATCAGGCCTCGATGGCGATTGGAGGCTGCGGGCGTGCATCGGCCAGTCACAGCGGGCGACGTTGGGGGCACAAAGAGACATGCTGGTGAGCCGTTTTGGGCGTCTGCTCACCGGCGCCACGGTCCAATGGCGTGCGAGACGGCGGGGCGCTGGGCTGGGTGGTGCAACTGCTAAAACGGTCGACTAGCGGCGGTGAATTGGACTCGAAGGACGCGTCAGAGCAGCGGCGGGCGGAGCACCGTGTGCCCTGGGCGAGATGAAATGGCAGAAGCAGCAGGTGGCATCGTGTGCGAGCTATAGCAGGCCGGATTAAGACGCCATGGGTGCGAGGGAGGTACCGCGGGGTCGCGACTGCCATGTCGAGGATTTAGCCGAGCGAGGCAGGGGCGACGAGCATGCGACGGGCAGGCGCGATGGGGCAGGCGATGGGCAGGCGATGACGGCAGCTGCTATCAGTCTCACGTCGCGAAGGAACCGCTAGCTCGTCCTCGAGTGCTGTCTTTTGCTCTGGTTCTGCTCTGGGCAGCAAGCCCCCACCCGCCCAAAGCCTGACCGTCACGTGCTCCACCGGACGCGACAGCGGGCAGCACGACGACGCGCCTTTTCCATCAAACAGCAGCTCCATCCTCGCAGTAGCAGCACCCACCCTCCGCGACGACATCGCCATCGACCAGGGCTATTCCGCCGGCGATCCCTGATCCCGGCCCCTTCGCATCCGCGGCTTGGGCGCTCGAAACAGCTGCTCCGTCCGAGCGTGCAGCAGAGCAGGGAGGTGGCTGTTCCAGGTTGATTTAACGACCGACTCCACCCTCGGCCCTCCCACCGCCTTTGCAGACTCTCCTCGCTGCCTTTCCCTAGACGTCGCTAGCGCCACCTGCTCTGCGCGTGAAATTGCGCAGGCCACGCTACTGCATCGCTCCCCAACCCTCGTCCACCGCTGCGCCCGGACCCTCGCAGCCCGGATCCTTCGACGTCTACCACCGCGCAATAATAACAATGTCGCAGCCAAAAATCCCAGATAGGGCCCGCAAGTATAAGGAAGACCCGGCGCCTGTAGCGTCGCAAAAGATGGTGAGTTGCCTCTGCTTCCTTGCACCCCCTACCACGCACGCTCGACCACCTGCATCATCCCATACACTCGCTACCCTCCGCTCGCTCCCATCTTGATCGGCCCTGCCGCACCCTCGACCGTTGGAGTTTCGTCGTGCGCGTCGCAGAACCCTTCCCTAAACCCGTCACCGCCGCTGGTAGCTTCACACTCGCGCTTTTTGCATGCTGCAGCAGCCACTGCACGTCGCGGCCACACACAACGAGTTACCCCAGCTCCGGCGCGTCTCTGCCTACATGGTATGCCCTTCCCGCCAAGCAGCCCTGCTACCCAAAACCCGCCTCCCCTGTCGCACTTGCCAAAGCTTTCCTTGTCTCCTCTGAAGCCAGTCCAAGCCTCTTGTCACGCAGCCTACCAGCAGCGGAATCCCTGCCATCCTAGCAGCCTTCCGCTCCCACCGCTGGTCCGCTCTGTGTTGTCAACGTTGCGAAGTCCCGCCCTGCTTTCTTTAGTCTGCCCTTCCCATCCTATAAACTATACCCTACCGTCCTGTCTTTTTCCAGACCCTGCCCCTCGCCTACCACGCTGCTGCTGCACATCCGTCGCTACACCCTAGCCGCCCAGCCAACCACAGCGACCCGCACCCCCACCTCTCACCTTGCTTGCACCCCCAGCCCCGATCACCACCACAGCACCTCAAGGCGACGCTTGCTTTTTATCTTTTGTTTGCCCCCAGCAGCCTTACTGACTGGCTGTCTTCTTAGCATCATCCCCACTCGGCTCAGGGCTTGCCACCGCCTAGTCACCTTCCTGTTCACCACCCTAGGCCTGGTGTAGTCCATCAACAACATCAACACCAGCACCATCCCGACTCTCCCCACCAGTCGGTGCCTTCTCAGAGTCCTGCACAGGGCCACTACCCATCACCACAACACCCAAACCCTCAGGGCCCGCCGCAGCACCAATCACCCTACATTCAGCAGATTCAAGGCCCCCCACCGCCGCAACAGCAGCAAGAGGTTCCCTACTACTCCCAGCACCACCAGAGCCCCTACAGCACCAACAGTGCGCCGAGTAACTACTCGTCCTCAGGTATGTTTTGTTTTTGTGTACACAAATCACCACGCGTTCGTCCATGCGCCCAGCGCATTAATGACGCCTCGACTTGGATGCCCCCGTCGTATATACCCCCGGCACAAAATGGAATTCTAACAATTCGCAGAAACCCCAGAGCTCATGGCGGCCGCAACAATGAACAGGGGCGGTTATCCTCCGATCTCATATCACACCCCGCAGTCAAACTCACCAGCATCTGTTCAGTCTCCACAGCACGACCAGCACGGCCGGCCAATCTATGGACAACCGCCCAGCCAGATGCCTCAATCAATGTACTACACACCCTATGCTTCGGCGCCAGTTCCCCAACAGTCACCCTACCAGCAGCACCCTTCAAGCGCGCCACAGCAACCAATGGCGACGCAATCGCTGCTCATGTCCCACCAGCAAAACCAGCAGATGCAGCATCAGCAACAACAACAACAACATCAGCAGCATCATCCCCAAACTCCTGGAATGACGGGAAGCCCCAAGTCGCGCATGTCGCAGACGCCACTTCAACGGCCACCGTCAGGACTCGGCCCGCCTCAAGCTCCGCCTCAAGGCCCTCCCGTCGGCACCCCCAACATGCACGCTGGCCCTCCCGGAGGACCCAACGTCAACCCTAATGCCGCGCCTGGTCCCATTCCTGCCACCACTCCCCTTGTTGTGCGACAAGACCAGAATGGTGTGCAATGGATCGCGTTTGAGTACTCTCGCGACAGGGTCAAGATGGAGTACACCATCCGCTGCGATGTCGAGTCTATCAATGTTGACGAGCTGCCGCAAGACTTCAAGACCGAGAACTGTGTATACCCTCGCGCTTGCTGCGCCAAGGACCAATACAAGGGCAACCGTCTTCACTACGAGACTGAATGCAACACCGTCGGCTGGGCTCTAGCGCAGTTGAACCCTTGCCTGCGCGGAAAGCGTGGTCTCATCCAGCGCGCTGTCGACAGCTGGAGGAACAGCAACCAAGACCCCCGACTAAGGAGCCGACGCGTGCGCAGAATGGCCAAGATGACCACAAGGAAAGCCCAATCGGCTAACCATGGTAACCACATGGCTGGACCAGGTGGACCAGGTGCTCCTGGCGTTCCCAACTCTGCCGGATTAGCAGCACCGCCCCGACAACCGAACATGGGCATGGGCGGCCCTCAGATGCACCATCACCATGATGGACCTGGAGGGCCCCACGGAGGACCAGATGACGTTAGCGGTATGTTTCACCAGATGTGATGTGATAAGGCGCAATTGTTGTTGGCTGTTAAATGATACCTCTGTCGTTCTTTCTCCATGTACATTACATACTCCTTGATGTAATACCCCTTCGATACCACTGCCCCATGCATGCTTGCATATATACCCACCCCATAGTTACACATGTTTTTGGTTCAGCAGCGCAGGACGGGAAGTAGAGACATGTTTGGACGTGCAAGCTAACTCTCTTTGTGTACAGCCAATGAATACGGTGAATCACACACTCACCATCACCAAGCGCCAAACGGTCAATCATCATCACCTACCGACGGGCGGCCCGCTCAGAGCTTCTACCCGAATTACCCATCGAGCGACTCCGTCGCAGGCTCCAGCGGCATGCCGCCGATCCACGACAGCCTGAGCCACCCTCCGCCTCCATCGCACGCAGCGGGTGTGCCCGTTTCAAAGCAGCAAGAGCAAGACGAAGAAGAGCGAAAGCTAGCCATGTTTGGCGACTTACCTGACTCGAAGCGCCGCAAATTCATCCTTGTAGATGATGCGCAACGAGGAACTAGGGTTCGCGTGCGAGTTACTCTCGACACGGTCAAGATGGAGGAGATGCCTGATTCTTACCGCAAGTCCAACTCAGTATTCCCTCGTAGCTACTTTGCCATGCAAATGACCTCTCCACCTGCCAGTCCTCGTGGCAGCAAGGTCTTTGCTGACGAGCCCGACGTTGAGAGCGACCCGAGCTTCCCTCTGGCTGGCTCTACTGTTGTGCCTGTTCCAACGCTGGATGGCGAGACTCGTGTGCCGAAGCCGCGTCTTACTCGGGCGAAGCGGTCGAAGGAGATTACGCTCAATGATCTTGGTTACCGCATGAGCTGGAGCCAGAGTCGTGTTTTCGCAGGAAGGACATTGTTTCTACAAAAGTCTCGTAAGTCAATGGCTCGGTACGAAGAAGAACGTTTTACTAACCTTATCAACAGTTGATGCCTACCGTAACAAGATGAGAAGTAGCATGATGGGCCAAGGTCAAGATGTGACCCAAGTAGCCCCACATTTCGAGACTCGTGTTGGAAAGAGGCGGTGGAACGAGAGAATCGAGAAGAGCAAGAAGGCGAGGCGCGATGGCTCTCCTTAAGAAGTCTCAGGCCACATGCTCCAAACGGATGCCCTGGTTGCAGGCAGCCGCCCCGTTGACCCACTTTCTCGGCACTTGCAGGGAGCCCCTACGAACGACCGGGGTTGACAACCCTTTTCGACTCGGCACCAAATCCTTCGCGACAGGCCCGGCTGTTGCTTACACCTATGTTTCATCGTGGCTGTATTGGGTTTCAGACTGGTCGTTCATCTGCCGATGACTGCTTCTCTCTCTTTTCGATACTTCTCGGCCACCCACCACCGTCTTGATACCCGTCGGCAAGTTATGATCTCTTGCGACATACTCGGTCGGTTTTCGGTCTGTTCTTTCCTGTCTGTTTATAGCGTGTTGAGCGATCATCTCTTGTGCGAATGGACTTTGGCGTCTGCGGTAAAAAGAGACAAGGGAGCGTCTAAAAGCATGACTCAGGACGCTGTTTATGGCATGAGGAAGGCGTCTTGTCGGCTATGATTGCGTCTTCGGATATGTTTATATTGCGCATGTTTTTTTTAGTATTCGGTAGATGGGCTAGTTGTTGCTACCCTGGACATATAATAGACATCTCAAAAACAAACATGCAGTCTGACATTAAGTGATTACTTGCGAGTGTTTACAGCCCGGCAAAAGTCCAGAGTAAATTGCCCTCCTCCAAACCTTGGAAGAGGCGTTTTGTGTATCATCGAGAGAGACCCGGAGGATGCATCCCAGATGCAGCCAGCTGACCAGTTCGCCCGCAATCCTTCAAAGCACCGAACGAGAAGAGAACCCACATGAACCGCTCAGTAGCCACTCACGATCACTTACAGCGGCACGGCACGCAAGCCTTTCCATGCATGCTCGACGTGATATTGTCCGAGACAAATAAATCACGTCGATAGTCGTTCGGTCGACCTACTCTCCCCTAGGGACATCCCTCCCCCATACGTTCGCAAAGCGGAAGGCGGACAGGTGACAGGCCGGGAGAGCCTGGTCTCGCGTGGCTGAATACCACTCATGTCTACGCGTTGCGTGCCTGGTGCCTGACTACCCAGCTCAGGCACACAAGGATGATTTGCTTTTCAGGGTGGGTAAGGTGTGGGTAGTAAGGGGCGAGGGGGGCGCACCGCACGCAACAGGGCAGGGTATCAAAGAAGGCCAGGCACACGACTGCAACGCAATGCAATGTTGTGCGACGCGACGCGACCCGACGGTTGTTGGGGTGTGTGTGGGCAGAACAGGCTGATTGCGGTTTAGACACGATTGCCGGAGCGGCTGGCCGTTGGAGACCGAAATTACCCATGCATGCATGTGGCATGTGGCACGCGAGACGAGGTACGCGCGGAAAGGACCCCAACCAACCCACCTGCTGCCAACCCCCCCGAAGGCGTCGAAAACGGTAAAACCGTTACGAACCTAGGAGTAGTCGGAAAAGGCCCCCCTCTCTCCCTCCCTCCGTCATCCAAAGCAACGTAAGAAAAACTCTCCGAAGTTGCAGCGATGGTGCTTGGAGGGCATGTCACACTGGGCGGGATATGCCTAGTTGGCTTGTCAAAACTAAACCAGAGATGGGCTGACATATCGTCGCTTTTCGCGCTGACGGTAGTTCCAAGGCTCTTGGTATACTCATGTGTGAAACAGATGCTTTTCTCCGTCTGCGCACTCTACTTGCAACAATTCACTTTCTAATCGACGCCTTCTGTCCCGTCTCGCAGTATCTCAGATCAATCCTCCGCAACACCAATTCCGCGCCTACGCAACCTCCATCAAAGACTCTGGTCATCCCATCCACTCACGGCCGCCCCGATTGCTAATACCAAGAAGAACCGAACTCCCAAGACCTTCTCCACTGCAAGTCTGCAACCTAGAAAAGCGCGAACTAACTAATCCGAACCAACTATGTCGCTAGCTAGACTAGCTAGCTACTCCACTTTCCAAAAAAAACTCCGGGCACCCAAAGCCAGCCAGTCACAAGTTGGTAAAGCCCACTTTCCGGCACTAAAACAGCTAACACCTGACGTTAACGTTAATCTTCGGCGCGACTTGCCAAACCGTTGAAAGTATTAGCACCGCCGACCATTTTTTCTGCGTCGTCGATGCTCGGTTCCCCGTCTTGGCTTTCTCGTGTGCAGGATGGTTGCTTGAGCTCGTCCTCTTTTAGATGCACGGAGCGCCGTTGAATGATTGAATGAGGCTGGCTGGTCGCGTCAGCTAATGAGCTAGTATTTTAGCTATTGCGGGGCAAAAAAGCTTTGCCTTTTACTATTGACGACTGTTAGGGCGTTTACTACTACTGTAGATGAGACTTTTGGACGCGTCGAGATTCGCGTTCCAGGGAGGCGTTTGGGCGCTTTGCTGTCATGCGCTTAGGAGAGTGGGGAGGCAGGTGCGTGAACGGGGACGGAACTAGTATGTTTGGCCGATTCGGTGCTTTGATAAGTTGCAGCGCATCGTCATCTCCCCGTTTGCAGTCTGTGGTGATCTGGATGCTTTTACTGTGAGTAGGCTGTGGATGGGTTAACTCGCTAGGGGCTGTTCGTTTTGCCTTCACGTAAGAGATATCCATGGATTTGACGTGTTCGATGGGCTCACGTATGATATGGTACGGAACTTTGTACCCGCTTCTCGTTGTTACTAGCTCAGCAAGAACCTTATAAAGCTTTTGGGAAACGATGGAATGTAGCTAGTGCAAAGCATATCGCGACTTCATGCGAGTAGACGAAGATACGGATACTTCGATACATCCTGCTCTGCAAGAGACATCTCCACTGCTAAACCCTCTTGCGACATGGGAGTCTCATTCGAGGTACATCGTACAAGGCGTAGCTTTCAGTTAATCCCCATGGCTCCAGTCCCATGCTTCTCATCTCATAGTCTTTCTTGCGCGCCTTCCACTCTGCCCAACCATACCCTGAGCATGCTCCGGCATCTCAACTGCGGTCACTACACGTGCGCGACTGCCACCGTCTGTCCCTCTTGATCTCATATGCCTTTCCTGCTCTTTCGTCAGTCTCAATCTCTCTTGATCCGCCTCATGCACAATAACGCCGTCGATGACGCTGTACTTACTGATGTCCGGGTCATCATAGTCGCCGTCCTCGTCGTCTCTCACTATAGGCCGAGCAGCGCGAGACTTGGCAAGATACCTGTCGCCATTGAAGCGAGAGTCTGTCCATGAATTCAATCCAGCGCCGTGTTTTGGAGATGTGATCTCAGAGTCTGAAACGTCGGCCAGCATTTCTACGTCCTCTGCAGCGTTGCTAGCGGTGCTAGGCGCGGGAGTGATGGACATGGCCCGCATGCCACCTCTGACTTGCTCGAAGATCCCAGCTGCAGCTGTTGCTTTCTCGCGCTGGTTTGCTTCGTCGGTAGCAATGCTGGTCCGAGATTGTAATCCGGCCTCGCTGAGCTGCGTAATATTTGCAGATGCATCAAGCTTGGCTTTTCGAGGTGAGCGCGGCACCATTGCTCCTTGAGTCTTTAGCGTGATAATCTTGGACTTCTGAGACGTGGGCGTTGGCGTAGATGGTGTAATCGGTTGAGACTTTCTGATCGGTGCACGCGGCGGGGTGCTCGGTGACGCGCAGGCTGTTTGGCTGTTGACCTTGGGTTTGGGTTTCGGCAAGCTCGTGAAGCCAAAGACATTCTTTCCTTTGTTATACACGCCCTTCGAGGCGAGAGCTGGTGGTAGTGGCGGAGGAAGTTTAGCCTTCTTGGTCGCCGGCTTAGATGTCTGCTTCTCCACACTCTTAGACGCCTCGTCCGTTAGAACAGGGGACTGGGGCTCCTCGTCATCAGACGGCGGGGCATAATCACTCTCCTCATCGCTGCTGAGATCCACCACCTTCCGTTTGCCCCTGCCTGAACGCGATGAGAAGGAAGGATGCGATGCGACTGATGCATCACGTTGACTTTGCGAAACACTCGAAGCGCGATTAGTAGGCGTAGAAGTAGATGCCTGCGACCCAGCCCAAACACCCCTAGCAACCGCAATACTGTCTTTGGTGGCACTGGCTGGGAGGAATGGCCTTCTGAAGCTGGGAGTTGTAAGAGTTGTAGGAGTAAGTAGCTCTGCGGTTGGGGTGCGAGGGCTCTCTTGAGTGGACATAAGACCAGTATCTTGAGGTGATGGCAGCATGTTTGGAGTGTGCTGCTGTGGCCTTGATGGAGCTATGTATACGTTAGTTCAGTCACTATAAGATCGAAGACAGCAAGCTTACTACGCGGAGCTTCATGCACCATCGTGTCCATACCATTCGAAACCGATTTACAAAGGTCGCTTTCCACGCTTTTGGTTGCATGATTCGGGACAGAATCAGGACCAAACCTGTCTTTACGTCCAAGGTCTTGTGAAGACACGATTGAGCCATTCAAATAGTAAGCATGGCCTTCCTTTCGCAAAGCTCCGTGGTCGTCTCGAGGAAGGCCATGGAAAGCTGATTCCCGGAACATCGATGACTGGCCTGATTGATAACCTATACTTTGTCGCGCTTGAAACTTGTCTGGCTGGTGTGCTTGATAGAGCCTCGAAGAAGCGAAACCGCTCGTCGACTGCAGGCCTTGTGAAGCAGAAATTGTGGGGGTAGCCCACGGAGAGGAAGCCGGTAATGGTCTACCTCCAAGATTGAATGCTGTTCCTTGACGGGCATCTGGCATGCGAGACACATTCGCCCAGTCGCCAAAACCCACACCCCTGGCCGAGCTTGACTGTGTACTGAGAACAGCAGCCGGCGCATGCTGAGAGGCGACGGAGTTCGAGAAGTGCATACCGGGAGTGTTACTGCTACTTGTACATAGCGCAGGCGGTTGTATAAGTGGATGTGGGGTTTGCTGAGTTAAGACACTGTGTTCAGGCTTCAACTGTGCTGGCTCTGACGTATTTTATATAAGTTAGTCTTAGGACAAGAATGTTTTGAGGATTTGCCGACTTACCGCATTTCTGATCTTGCCAGACAAGCCGGCAGGGTCTTTCGCGATAGGCTCTTGCCCGGCTATCTGTAAAGCAGGTTTCTCCTTGAGTAATACTGGTTCATCGTCATCCTCATCGGAACAAAGATCAATGATCGTGACAGCGGCCTTCTTATTCCTGAGTCCTGCTACCGACGTGGCTGTGTTGCTCGCTGGCTTGGATATGGATGGTGCTTTGGGCCTCGGCGCCGGCGTCTTCTTGGTGGTGGCAGCAGCTCTCGGTGGTGCAGCAGTTGAACGACGATTTGCCTGACTCTGGACATCCGTCTTAGACCCGACAGCCGTGTTACCAACCTTTTTCTTCTCCCTATTTGCTGCCGCCTTTGCCTTGCTCCAGAACTCTTCCTCTTCTTTCTGGTGTTTTGCGAGAATAATTGCTCGCTCCTTGTTGACGTTGTCCTGAAATTTGGCAAAAGACTCTGTCGCGTGCCGTTGGAAGCCTTTGAGTTCAGCTTCGTGCTTTTGTCGGAAAGTGAGCCACTGTTTGTCTGCAGCACTGACCTCGGGGGGTTTCGATGCCATGCTGAGAGTCGCAATGCACTGAAGTCAAGGCAAAGATATTAAATACTGTGAGGTAAGAGAGTTCGTTGCGAGCGGGAGAAGGTGGGTAGATGGAGTGGTGATATACCAGCTTAGACAAGGTGAAGGTGAGTGAGAGACCTGCGCGATTACAAACGGGACCAAGATAAAGGCGCAACTCATGGTGACCACAGATTTGAGGATGCGTAAGTAAGGTAAGACCTCTATGTCCATAGCTTAAGCTTGCAGGTAGAGTGCCTTGAATAATAGGTAAACGGAACGCCGAGACGCAAACGACGTGTATCCACTTTTTGACCTAGTAGCTGTTTGTGACCTAGGATGCTATATAGAGAGGGAGTGGTTGCGCGCAAGCCCAATGCAAAATATTGGTCCAGTAGAGTGCTTATCAAGAGATTGCGTGCGCGACAGAGACTCTATCGCATCAGCTCTCAAAATATTGATCCTCCTGTTCTCAATCATCATTACCCAGACAAAGCGCGACATCGACATCGGCTAGGTCTCTTAATAGCCTCGCGGGAATTAGTAGCCATGCATCTGCTCAGTGCAAAGGCTTGCAACTAGCTCAGAGGCTCCCGCAGTTATTGCCTTCCTTGTCTCGGATTTGCGTCGCTGCGAAGGGGAAATGAGACCTTTCAGCAGTCGTCTTGCCGAGACTCTCCAATCAGGTCGCAATAATCTTGACTGCTCTTGTGCCGTTCACCGTGCACCCGGGTATAAGATGGGTCTTTTCGCCTGTGGTCGTCTCCATTCTGGAATCGGTAATTCCGTGATGCTTTCTCTCTCTTCATAGATACTTCTTTGCCGCAGTCGCAACTCTCTGCCTAAACACTGGGCTCTTGATGACTTCGCCATTGCCCACAGCAAAGAAGGGGTTCATGATAGTCTTGACCCATGCCTCGTACACGTCAACCATGAAGTTCTTAACAGCTTCTTCCGTGGCTGGACTGCTGGGGTTGTATAGACCAGCACCTCCACCTAGAGCAGCTCTTCCACCTGCTAGACTTCCCCTCGCGCCTCCAGCGCCTCCACTTGTCAGCCCCAGACTTTCGTCCCGTGGTCTTGTGAGCAGAAGAAAGCGTGTGTTGCCGCCGGTGATCCAGCACGACACGAAGCAATTCTGGTATTTGTCGATGTGCTTAAGGTACATGGGCGCGGAGCCACTGGACGTAGAGGGGCCCCATTGTACTTCCTCGACTATATCGAGGGACGAGTGTAGAATGAACGGGACCAGGGCGCGCTCGGCGGGGGTATAGTTCGCGACACCGGTGCCGCCGCTCCGTGAGGTACCGAAGTCGTGCGTGAAAAGAGGGACATCGAGAGGCGATAGAATAGAGAATGTGTACGACATGGTGAGGTATAAGGTTGTACGCCGGTATACGTGTGGAGTGTCTGGCGAGCGCCGCGTGGCCCAGGTTGGGATGCGTGATCTAGCCTAGTAAAGTCTTTCTAGCTTCTACTGATGTCGAAAATAAAGGCGCCAGGATTCGTAATTCGTATCGTCGTAAGTGTAGCTCGGTGTTTAGCTGTACAACGTGTGGGGTGTGCTAGTGAGCTTCCCCACGCTAATTGGCATGTCTGCCAAGAAAGTCCGCGGGAGTGCCTTTCGAAGAATATCGCGACTTCAGTTGCGCAACCCAGCATCGCCAACCCCAGCACGTCACCATGTTTGGTCCTTTCCGCCTCACAAACCCGCTATCGGGTGGTCTATTATGGTGCGACTCTCTACATATCCCGAAGCATCGATCCCGCGCAATCGCTCATTGTCGCCATCGCATTTCCTGCTCCGACGCATCTTCTACCATTCACGACACGATATAAAGAAGTCCATGCTGACAAATTCATAGGAAGATACCATGGCGGCTATCCAGACATCAGAAGTACAGGCAGCGCGAGCGCCTACGGCACGTCGACACGGTGGTCGGCACAATTGATACCGCGCTACGACGCATGGGACAAAGCATGAAGAAGGTGGAGCGCTGGAAGATGGAGATGCCAACCGAAGCGGAGATGCTGCCCAAGGACAAATACACCGTCTTCGACCGTAAGGTGAAGAGGTATCGAAAGGGAATACACAGTAAGTTGCATACTTCTAGTGCACGAGAGCACAAAATTGTGGTTGCAGAAGGA
>Ga0265780_10006370_pt1 | contig 14661 bp, 10 predicted proteins | sample P1T30metagenome_FD_192432 | JGI IMG/M metagenome (GOLD analysis project Ga0265780, IMG submission 192432) | Plant litter microbial communities from East Loma Ridge, Irvine, California - P1 T30 | ecosystem: Environmental > Terrestrial > Plant litter > Unclassified | place: USA: California... | reverse complement strand
AAGGCGTTGTGTAATAGTCCTGTCCTTGACAGTGAGGTAAGACTGTGGGGCTTCAGAGCGATATGTTTTACGGCGCTTCTCTTCGGCGGGTGCATCGCTTGCGCGCTTGCCCTCCTTCTTCGGGGGCGCTTGCCCTCCTTCTTCGGGGGCGCTTGCTTGGGTGAATCTGCGGTCAGATCGACGGCTTCGGTGGTCTTGATGGACTTCTTCTTTCTCTTTCTCGGGGGCGAAGGAGACTCGAATGGCGTATCTTCGTCGATCTCGGCATAGCTGATGATCTTGCGCTTGCGTGAAGGTCGACCTTCTGGCGCGCGAAGCTCGGAGTCCATGATTCGTGGTGCAGATGTCTGCTATTGGTGAATAAGCGTTGCGAATGACAGCAAGTGCTCTCCAACTCCCGATTGGGAGCAGCGAGTGATGGTCGCGGGAGTGTGGCGGGGTGGATGAGGGCAGAGTGGAGTGGCGATAACGATAAAGGGCACCGCGACTTTTCGCGCCTTCCTCACGCGAAACCACGTGATGACGTCAATGTCAGACATCACTCTCCAGCTGGGCGCATGAAGGTTTGCATTAGCATGGGCAGCCTCCTGATCTTAATGTCAGTTACGCGGACTAATATCGTTCATGCGCGACATAAATGCGACGGATCTGGGATAGGTTGAAGTATATCAAGCTACTCAATTGTTCTCCCATACCACAAGCAAACCTTGTATGATGCATTTGTTGGCAGTATGGGATTGCAGCTTTGTCTCCTTACCCCCTGGAAAGGCATTCACGGGACTTGATTTTGACAATTCGCTTACAGACTTTCCACCCTTCTAGCGCCGAAGCACGGGCTCGAACTCCCCTAGATCTGAAAACAGCAACGCGAGATGCTCTATTCGGTCACACTTTTTAGAGATGAATCATTCTTCCATGATCTTATAAGATATGGCGTACATATTTGCTTATGTTGTGAGCCGCGAATTGCGCAGCGATTGAGTATACTACATTTTGACTACATGCAAAAGAACATCTCTGAGCGGCACAACTACACTAAATTTTACAGCCGCATTTCGGCTTGATCTAGTGGCACTTCAGCTTTATCAGTTCTGGAACAACAAAGAATCATGAAAAAGCCTCTGCTATATCTGGTTCCATGACTTGCGTTTACCGCTATTAAACGAGCAGCCCTCGAAAAGAGACTCAGCAGTCCTGTTCACTCCCCGTAGGGCATACATTCGTTTTCAACTCGTTTCTCCCACACCCTTTTGCCAGCATATTGTCTCTTCCACTCCTCGTTCTAACGTCGCTTCTCAGCATTGTGGAAGCACAAACCAAGCCCATCTCAAAGAATGCCCGCTGTGGCAGCGTATACAAAGGCCAAACATGCCAAGGATCAACTTTCGGGAACTGCTGCTCAACTTACGGGTACATTACACCCTACCTTGACGAATCCGACATCTAACATTATCTACGCAGATACTGCGGGAGTACCATCGACTACTGCGCGCCGTCAAAATGCCAAAAGGACTTCGGCTCATGCAACGGAGCGCAGGTATCTTCTGTCCGCGGAACCACGCTGAGCTCTGTCGTCGTTCCTGCGAATCCTAGTCTTGCGTCTGCTGTGCGAGAGACTGTGACGATTACCAGCGTTGAAACTCTGCCTCCTCTGGCTCCTTTGACGGTTACCAGCATTGAGACTGCGCCTCCTCTACCCGCATCTACCGTCGTGCAGACCGTTGTGGAGACGCTCCCTCCTCTAGCAGCGTCCACGGTCACCGTTATTGAGACCGCACCTCCTCTAGCGGCATCAACAATCACTGAGACCTCAACTCCGCTTCCCGCAGTAGTGGTTACCAGCACTATCACCACCAGCGCTGCTGCCTCTTGCCCAACCGGCAATGTCGTTGTCAACGGGGACTTTGAGCAATCCCTGGCAGGCAACTGGGTCGCTTTGCCCGCGGGAGAGGCCCTAGTTGACCGTAGTAACCAGGCCGGTGAGGGAGGTTCTACTTTCGGTTTCCGAGTGCGCATCGCAAGCACCAACGCCAACCTCCCACAGCGAGTTGTCCAGGCCGTCAATGTAAGTCGATCGTACATTCGAACCCACAAAAAGACTGCTGCTGACACGACACGCTACTCTTAGCTTTGCCCCGGAGCTACCTACCGCGCCTCGTTCTACTCAAAGCGTGTGACTACTGTGGGAACCATCAGCACATATCTGTATCTTGGTGAAACTATAATGGCGGGAGGAGTAATCAACCAAGCTAGCTTCGCTTCTTCCACTCAGCTTGGGCTTTTCGTCGCATCTAGCTCGTCTGCGCTTCTCAGGTTTGAGTTTGCGTTCTCGGGAGCAGTTAATTCTGCCAAGGAGATCCAAATCGACTCCGTTGTTCTGACAAAGGTCTGATAGAATGTCTTTCGGACATAATAGTGGAAAGAGCGTCGAGGTGAAGAACGTGGGTCCTCGGTGCCACACTGCGGGTGTAATGTTAATATAATACATATCTTGAATCATGATAACGAAGTTTCCTGCTCTATCCACAATATCTCGATACTAGCTTACCTCTCTATGCCCTGTCATGTTCCACCTCACAAAGTCCCGCACTGGGCCAATCCACTCTATCACTTTCAGTGATTCATGAGTACAGCCCTTGCACCGAGAAGACAGTTGTCTGATATGTACGTATTTGGTATTTGCTTTTGTGACTAACATACTGCAAGTTTGCGAACGACTAAAGCATACTGGACACGACATGAAAAAACGACGCCGAAGCGGACCAAAACGGCACGTCACATTCAAGCACTGTCCATCTTCTCCGCGGTATCAGCGACCTCGTCTGCCGTCTTCGCTGCCTCAGCATCCTCCTTTGCCTTGTTGTCGCCATCTGCGCCTCCACTGACAAGCTTCCTGACGACCTCAACAGTCGCGTCAGGGCCTCCAGGCTCAGCAGCAAGCACCTTGCCTGACTTGTCCACGACGAAGACGCCGCGCACGGTGCCCTTGGGCGCCTTCTTCAAGCCAATGGCAGAGATGAGCGTCTGTGCTGGATCGCACAGCAGCGTGTAGGGGAGCTTTTGCTTTGTCTTGAAGGTGGTGTTCGCTTTGGGGCTGTCGTTGGAGAGGCCGTAGATGCTGTAGCCGGTCGCAGTGAGGGGCTCGTAGGAATCGCGGAAAAGGCAGGCTTGCTTGGTGCCTATGGTGGTATTTTGTAAGCAATGCGCTTTACGGGGGTTGTGTCAGGGGTATGCTTACAGCCTGGTGTAGAAGCCTTGGGGTAGGTGAAGAGCACAACACCGCCCTTGCTCTCATCGACAAGCTTCACAAGCGTTGTCTTGTCTCCGTCGTTCGTCTCAATCTCTCCGCCGAAGGAAGTCAGGTCAATTGAGTCGCCAGTCTTGGCCTTTCCACTGGTGGCCACGGCGGGCTTGGAGGCTTCGCCATTGACCGCGTCGGATACGGCCTCCTTGACCGTCTCGACAGTCTCGGCAACAGTTTCCTGGACCTTTTCGATGACAGTCTTCTCCTCAGCCTTCTTCCCCTTGGCAGGCGCCTTCTTCTTTGCCTCGCGTACTGGCGCAGGAGGTGCCTCCTTGCGCTTGCGGAGTTCGACAGGCATGGTGAAAGTGTTGTCGCGAAGCTGAAGTGCGGTCGCGTTAGTGTCGCGAAGATGTACAGATGCGATTGATAGCAGTATTGGCACGTAAAGAGGTTGGAGGAGTTGGGCGCAGTGCGTATACAGCGGTCGAGGTCGGACGGCGCTTACCTGATGAGATTCGCCCACTAGTAACCTGCAGTACAACCTTGTCTAGTGTCAGGTTGGATGGAATTGGCAGACGAGGTTTATCTATGTCAACAAAGCTAGAACGATGAGTGTGACGGCGCAATATCAGCTATGTCCCGTGTGCAGGACAGTGAGCCCGAGGATGCTCACCAACCACCTTCTTGGCAGTCGTCCATATCGATATTAGCCAGATTACATGAGCAGCGTCTTTTGTTGGAAAAGATGCGTGCTTCAGCTTGCGCCCGGGGTAGCTGAACCGTTGTGATTGGGCGTTGGGTGTGAGGTTGTGAATCTGCCCCGATGGCTTTCCGTTCGCTTCGGCGGCCGAACGTGTCATAGCTTCCTTCCCGCATCCGCGGCGCGATTCAACGGCCCTGCGTTGTCTGCTCAACACCATGGCGACTGTATCGAAGGAGTCGTCTTTGGCTGAGCCTGATGCTCTACGACATGAAACCGAGAACTGCATCCTTGATGATGTGGTTTGCAGCAACAACGCGGCCTCTGAAACGGCTCACTTCTTCACATCGTGAAGTCCTCCAACCTCACTCGAACCGCCTTGACAGCGAATCATCTCTCTGCGTTATGATAGCTGATATCTGATAGCAAATATGTACGCTGTCACTCTTGTGCTGGGTGTTCAAAATAGCTATCAGCGGACCATAGTGTGCTAAGGAAGGGGCGACCCGAACCGTACCATACTTTGAAGCAAATCAAGCATGCCGATTCGACCAAGGCTGCTCTTTCGCGATATGCGCACTCAAACAGTGGTAGCAACGTCATATTGCGCTCAATTCCCACAAACATATTACTCTCTAAATCCTTTTGTCTCTGAAGCGCATCTCCTTATCTCTGCACCCTCCGTCTACGACCAACACTACCAAGGTATCGAATAGTCTTATCTCACTTCCGAACACCCTATAAAGTCTCTTTAATTCATACATGCAATACAGCCTGTGTAACTCACCACACCCGCTCCACTCACAATGGCCACCATGATGGAGAGAGACGGTAGCGCTTCCAGCGCATCAACGAACGAAGCACAAGCCCGGCAGCCACATGCAAAGACTGCCGAAGCAAAGGAAAGTGGTCTACTGCAGCAGAGCACAAATGCTTCAGACCCTGAAGGCCAAGTCGAGCCAGTCGCTGAGCACGATGCTTTTGGCAACGAAGACGGCGCCGAAATCCACTACAAGACATGCAAGTGGTAAGTAAGACCTTCTGCCATTACATATTCAGATCTGACAGTGCAGGTGGCATACCGGCGTCCTCATGCTCGCCGAGAACGTTTCCCTGGGCGTCCTCGCCCTTCCTCAAGCTCTCGCTGTCCTCGGTCTCGTCCCCGGCCTCCTCTGTATCTTCTTCCTCGGCATCATTGCCACATATACCGGCTGGATCATCGGCGAATTCAAGCTGGCCCATCCTTCCGTGCAGTCTTTTGCTGACTGCGGTATGCTGATTGGTGGGCCGGTTTTGAGAGACATTTTCGCTTTGGGACAGGTTCTCATCCTGATCTTCATTCAGGGTGCACATGTGCTTAGCTTCTCGATTGCTATGAACGCTATCACTGATCATGCCATGTGCACTATCTGGTGGAATGTCATAGGTATGGTTCTTTGCTTGGTTCTGGGACTGCCGAGAACGTTCAAGAATGTCAGCTATCTGTCCATCTTCTGTAAGTTGCTGCACCCTAGATCCCGCCGAGCACACTGACAGAACTAGCTTGCCTCTCCATCATCATCGCTGTCACTGTGGCAATGGTCGCAATAGGTATCCAGAAACCTGACGTGGGCAACATCCTCGCCGTTCGTCCCGACGTGCCTTTGGTCAAGGGATTGGGACCAGTGCTCAACATCATCCTGGCATATAGTAAGTGCTACTTCCTTTAATACCCCCAGCCTTCACTATCGCTTACCATAAGTAGCTGGCCATGTCGCTTTCTTCTCGTTCCAAGCCGAGCTCAAAGACCCGCGCGACTTCAAAAAGGCCCTCTTTTTCGAACAGGGCATCGCCGTCACTTTCTATATGACCATATCCGTGGTCATCTATTACTACGCCGGCCCACTCGTCGCCAGCCCCGCGCTCGGTTCCGCCAGTCCGCTCGTCACGAAGATTGCTTTCGGAATCGCGCTCCCTACGATCATCGTCGCAGGTGTTGTCAACGGTTCGGTCGCATGCAAGTACATCTACGTCAGGATCTGGAGCGGCACAAACATCGTACACCAGAAGAACTTTAAGAGCATGAGCAGTTGGTACGGCATTTGCACGGTCGCTTGGATCGTGAGCTGGCTGCTGGCTGAGGTCATTCCGAATTTCAACCTCTTTCTGGGTTTGATCGGTGCGCTGTTTGGAAGTTGGTTCAGTTGTAAGTTGTTCGTTTAGCATGTCACACGACAGTTGCTGATACTTGCAGATGCCCTCCCACCATGCCTATGGCTGTATCAGCACAAAGGCAAATTGTTCTCGACAAAGGGCAAATCTAGCCTGACCATTCTCAACTGCATCGTCGGAACACTTGGTATAACCATCGTGAGTATACCTTCTCATATGATAGTAAAGCAACAGCTTATTCGTATACAGTTCATCCTGGGCATGTGGTCCTCTGGAACGGAGCTCGCCAACGGTACGGGTGGAAAGGTGTTCTCGTGTGCGAACAATTGGGAACCCAAGAGCTGGGTTGCGGCAGGCGAGAAAGGTGCGTGATGTGTTGCTTGTCTGCGCAGCGCAAACATAGAAGATAAATGAAAAGCTGTAACGTACCTCACGGGTAAGCGAGCTACACAGGTGAGTAAGCTACCTAATTTTACTAGGGAAAATTAATAATCTAGAGCTTAATAACTCTAGATTTACTAAATAGAATAATCTAAAAATTTTACTACTAAGCTATATCTATATAAACTTTCTATTTCTAGAATCTTTAAGCTATAGCTATAGTATTTAGAAAGTTATTAAAGAAAATCTAAATTATAAGAATTATTTTAGTGTACTTTCTAATATCTACTCTTCTAGACTAGCTAAAGCTTAGTAATCTTAGCTATATAATATTATAATATATAAAAATAGTATGTTAAATTTTAAGAGAATTCTATTTAGTAGATCTAGAGTTATTAAGCTCTAGATTATTAATTTTCTCTAGTAAAATTAGGTAGCTCGCTTATCTGTGTAGCTCGCTTACCTATAAGGTATATTATTATAATATTATATAGCTAAGATTACTAAGCTTTAGCTAGTCTAGAAGAGTAGATATTAAAAAGTACACTAAAATAATTCTTATAATTTAGATTTTCTTTAATAACTTTCTAAATACTATAGCTATAGCTTAAAGATTCTAGAAATAAAAAGTTTATATAGATATAGCTTAGTAGTAAAATTTTTAGATTATTCTATTTAGTAAATCTATAGTTATTAAGCTCTAGATTATTAATTTTCTCTAGTAAAATTAGGTAGCTTACTTACCTATGTGGCTCGCTTACTTATAAGGTACGTTACTTACTTTACGGAAGTCGTTGCACAAATAGTAGATATTAAGATACTTATCGCTGTGTTTATAACAACTACGTGCTAGTTTGTAGATATAAGCACCTATTAACTTTTGTTTTAGTATCAGCTTATCGCTATTGTCACCCTAAACCTCTTTGACCCAGGTATGAACAGGTGCATAGACGCGTGTGCGGACTGCGCGACGAGATCCTCTGTCATCGTCGTCGTCAGATTCTTCGGGACGCGCACGCTTGCGACTCGAGACTGCAGCAGGCGCAGCAGTATGATCGCGTCGAGGGCTCTTCGGAGCGTCTAGAGGAGGGAGCGTTCTAACAACGGTCTGCACGATGGTAGATGCAGGTAGTGGAGGACTATCAGATATCTCAAACAGTGTTCTGCACCCGGTCTTGTTGGAGCGCAGTGTTCTTCAGTGCTTTGTAGATATGTAAACACTGGTTTATTGCGCACTGAAACCCTGGATGCTGCACGATCTCTCAACCTAGATTCTACGTTGCTCGCCGGTGAAATCCTGGATTATTCGTTATGATCCTGAAAGTAGCACTATGGGCCACTAAAATTCACACCTGCTCTTTGCTGACAAGAAGAGGTGAAGAGGTAGCCTGTATACATTCAAAGATCTTTCTAGAATTATATGGAGACTCTTATAGTTGCGTATACACCCAAGACCCTCTATGAGCCTATAGAAGATGTGCTCCAGAAGGCTATCCAGCTGATGCCTCCAATCTCGAACAAGAGCGGTACACAAGGCTTTGCCGTGATGATTGCATGATAAGGATTTGTTTGCGTCCTGAATGACAAGTCCAGCGGAGTGCCTTCTGATATGTGCCTAGCTCTGGGCGCCTCAGGCTCAGCTCATATTGCACCGCCACGTACTCATGGACAAAGGGTAAGAGCATCTCGCTTACATGCAACGGCTTAGCATCCTCTGGAGTAAACGTGACCCTGAAAACTGCTGCTTGGAAGAATCATTCCATAGAGTGATTGCATGTAGTTAGTTCTCGCTCGGCGTTTTACCATTGGAAAAAACCGTGAAGTCTTCTAGGTTGATCGATCCTTGACTATGACATATCGCCAGGCTCAGTGAGACTCGACAGGGTAGAACGGAGGCATGGTGCTGAGCCGGACCATCCAGACAACCAGGTCAGCATTTTTCGCCAGTTTCCGAGAAATCACTGCTTCGTCGTGAGTCCATAATCATACTGTCACTTGCCTATCAGGTCTCCAATGCGCCCGAAGCAGACACGTCTTCAGCTTCATCGAGATGATTTGCTCTCACCATCTCCAACATGGCAGAACTCAAACGCTAATTCTCACTACCATGGCGTCGTCCGATCTCACGCAGCAGATAAAATGCCGAACACACCCAGCGATAATCAAGCCCACGTGTTCTCTACTTGGCCGTGGAAGATCATGTTCGCAGCGCTACACTAGCTCTTAGCGTTGGTAAGCTATAAACATAGATTCGAGCATGTGACCCTCTCCCACCCCACGCCTTCGGAGATCGCGGGAAAGCCCTTGTGCAACATCATGTGGTGCATGGTACTAGCGGGAGATGCGATGCGATAGCGTGGGTAGGTATAGCGAGGTGTGGAGGTGGGCATGTGATGAAGGATATGGTAGCGTGGTTTGCTTAGTGTAATGAGCTCTCTCTTTCTCAAGCGTAGAGCTGAGAGGCGAAATCGTCAGTGGATGGCTGGTGATCGACTTGCTGATCTGACGTGATCTGGAAAGTACCGCTGGTGTGTCGTGAATGATCGCGATGGATAATCGCCGAACGTTGACCGCAGTCCATCTGCCGAGGATGTTGGAGTTGGGCATTCCCATGCTGTTTGTCGTTGTAGATCCTTGAGTAAGACGCGCGTGTTATACGCCATGCTGGTGTGGTCCAGGCACATCGCGGAGGTATTGCACAATGATCACGGGACTTGAATATGATGTTAGTGCATCAATGGATTGAAAATGAGAGTTGAAGTCTGCGATGCTGGAACAGACGATTGAGAAAGAATCAGCTGGTGCTCAGACATCGTGATGTGCTTCCAGAGACCAGATCTGTTCTCAAGTTTGAGCTTGTCATGTGCCTACGATTGCGATGAAATTACCAGGGAAATCCAGAGACTTGCAGAATTGAAGTCTGGAATCGTGTTGTACATGTCGTGGTTGACCGTGTCTGTATGGAGAGTCAAGTTGCATCATCGTTCCTGCCAAGCTCAAGGGTTCTGCCACCGCCTTCCCAACAGCTTCCCCAAGCTCAACCACAACTCCACGTCGCAACCCCGCCATCTCCCGCTACGGCTTCGACAAGACACTCGTAATCGATAGAGTACCCTTGTCAACACCGCGCCCAGGTTTACACTACCGCAAAACCCTCGACTCCCGACTAGGCAGCCACAATGGCGTCGCGACTGGTGCTGGTCCTCGGCGACCTGTTCATACCAGACAGAGCAGCAGTAAGCTTCTACAGAATCACACTCATAATGCTAGACCTCACAAACTTACAGGCTTCCTAGGACATACCGACAAAGGTACGCTTCAGCCAGCCCAACCACCACACCCCCAGCTTCCAATATCAAATGTACAGCCACTCACCATGTCAACAGTTCAAGAAGCTCCTCGCGCCGGGAAAGATTGGCCAAATCTTGTGTCTAGGCAACATCACCGACCGCGAAACCTACGAGTTCCTGCGCGCCATCGCGCCGGATCTACAAATCGTCAAGGGCGACTTCGACGTCGAAGCGCCCAACCTCGCGCTGTCAAAGGTCGTCACACACGGTTCGCTGCGCATAGGCTTCACACATGGACACACCATCATACCACCGGGCGATGGCGACAGTCTGTTGATTGCAGCACGGCAAATGGACGTCGATGTGCTGCTATGGGGCGGCACGCACAAGTTCGAAGCATACGAGATGGAAGGCAAGTTCTTCGTGAATCCAGGGAGTGCAACGGGGGCCATGACGACAGGATGGTGGACGGAGGACGAAGACCCCACGCCGAGCTTTGTGCTCATGGACGTGAGTTCTAGCCCAATATGCAACATGGAGGACGAACGGCTGCTAACCCAGACTTAGGTCCAGGGCGATGTGCTTGTGCTGTACGTCTATCAGCTAAGGAAAGACGCAGAAGGCAACGAGAATGTCGCGGTGGAAAAGGTGTCATTTCGGAAAAATGGCGGTGGTGTATCATAGGCGGCAGCATGGGTGTCCGGCTTCACGCGGCTCACCAGGCACAGCGTGCAGGCAATTGAGGAGGGAAATGGTGTCACAGCGTAGGCATGGACTCCTCGGAGGAATCGAGCACATTGATTGGATGGGTCAGTTATCCAAAGGACACTGCCTTGTCCACAGTTACACACATCCAGCAGGTGAAAACGTCCACGGTTTAGCCTCTGGGAAATCCCGCGCATATCTTTCTTTTCTTTTCATTCTTGTGTAGCCATGCAAGGCCCGCTCCACTTCTGCAAGCTGTAAGCGGATATCCCTGTATCTCAGCTGAGGCTCATGCTACCCTACTCGTCCTCCGACTTACCCCACATGGTGTAACAGTCCGGTGAGGCTCTGTGCCACCGCCTCAGCGTGGTACAAGCAAATCCTTCGAGCGCCCGGGTGCTACGTTCGGGTCAGCCATGCGTGACAATCACGTTGCCATTAGACCTCTCGCCGTCCGAGGACGTCCTTGACGGCCCGGTCGACGTCCCCGAACACTTGAGGCATGGCGCCAATCATGCCGAAGTTGACCTCGCCCTTGATCTGGCGGCCGCACCCGAAGTCAATCAACTTGCCGTGGAAGTCCCGGATCATACCGCCTGCTTCTTCGTACAGAATGTGTCCGCCCGCGTGGTCCCAGATGTATGTGTATCGCGCTGCGGTCTTGGGGACGCGGACTAGCACGTCTGTTGCGCCAAGGGTGAGTGCGACGTACTTCATCTGCTGTGACCAAATGACGGTGCCGGGCCATTTGGATCCGAGGGCTTCCGCGACGGCTTGATGCTCGGTCTGTGAGAGCGAGGTCTTGCCGATGGTCGCTTCGACGAAGTTCAGATCGGCGGGAGATCTAGGGGGGAGGGACGTGAGGTCGACCAGACGTGATTGTCCAAGACGGTATTCTTCCATCGAGCGGATGAATGTGCCCTGGCCCTTGACAGCCGAGAGAATAACGCCGTAGCCAGTCGAGTCGACTTGGTCCTCATGGATCGGTGTTTCTCTTAGTGAGCCGTGGACATTGAACGCGAGGTTCGGGCATCCCACAACCCCGACTTGCTGCACGCCGTCGACGAGCAGACACAGCGCAACAGCATACTGCTGCCCCTGCATGAAGGTCGCCGTGCCATCGACAGGATCCATGACCCATACCCTCCCCTGTCCCGTGACCTCTCCTTTCCCGCCTAGATCAATGTGCTTAAACATCTCCGCTTTGCTTGCGGGGAAAGCCAGTGTCTGTGCTTCCGGAGTTCCCTGCACCTCGCTCTTTCCATCCTGCCGCGCATAAGCACCTGCATCTTCTTTGGCGCGTAGCACAAGCTGCCAAACACGGTCCGCTAGCGGCTGGTTCTGGCGCAGTGCATCAGCGCTCTCCTCTCCAATAAAGCGGTCGTCAGGATACACAGCATGCAGCGCGGAGATGAGCAATGCCTGCGCAGCAAAGTCGGCAATGGTAACGGGCGAGTCGTCGGCCTTTGTTTCGGCGCCGACGTTGTTCTGGAGCGCGCGCAGCACGGATTTGGTGAGGAGAGATGCGGCGTGGACTGCGCGGAGCGCAATTTGGAGCTCACCGCTATACAGTGACGCACTCATTGTGAACAGTACTATCAATTGCGTGACTGGGCCCTCAATTGGTGTGGCGCGATGTCTGGATCAGTGGATTTGATGTGTAGGGTGTAGATGAAGTGAGGCCTTTCCGAGCGTTTGAGTAAGCGGGGCAATCCACCTCTCGGTCGCGAATCAAGATGTGTCCGCAGCGCTTGCCAATGTGCAAATTGTACATGCAACAATTACTTCGAAGCAATGTTCTCCGGTCGCACTTGGTGCAAAAGAGCACCAATGCTGATTGGCTACAAAACCACGTTCTGCACGGGACAAACATTGGCGCAGAACTTCGAAGCTTTCCTCGGCATCAAGACATAAAGCCTTGGGAACCATTCAGATAAGTAGTCTCTGTGCGGAGCGCGTCGGGGCTTACTATTGTCAAGTTCTTGCATGTAGGTACCTAGGTACCGTATCGTTCCATCCACTTTGACAAGCGCTAGTAGGGGACGCAGGGGATGTGAGCCGCATTAAACCAGAACACGTATAGTTTTGATCCACCTCCACAAACCTTGGCTAGACACGTAATCAGTCTTAGCTGGTTAAGGGAAAAAAGGCTTTATTACCCAGGTAAACTGATCTGATCTGTGCCGTGATCTGTCTAGCGTTCGACAAAGTGAATAAAAAGATACAGTACCGCAGTAAAGTAGCACCAGTGGGGCACTTCGCGTACTTCCTTCCTATTACTGCAACAGCGCGGCGCGACGATAGATTTACTTCAGAGATAGTTAACACGATTTACCTGCTTTTGCTCTACTAACCAAAATTCAAGAAGCAGTCATCTCTTCTTTGCTACCTACTGCTGCGTAGGTCGGATTAATGTTTGCCGAGCTCCTTAGGTCGGCGTCCTACCGGTGTTGACTTTGTGCTGCATAGATAGTTCCTGTGGTAGTTATTACGCCGCTTTCGGGCCGCTCTGGGGCTTTGTCGGGCTGGACCTAGGTACACCGTACAGGATCGTCAGAGAAATTTGTGTACCGCGGAAAACGTTTAAACAATTAAAACTTCTAATCTGCCTATTTAAGCACTCTACGTTGCTCTGATAAGGAAGCTCTGTTGCTCTTAGACTTCCTGCAAGTATATATGCCCGCAGTACCGGGCATGCCTATATGTATACTACCTATGTAGGTACATAGTTGTAATACTGTGCAAGATCTCACGTTAGCTTCGTCAGAAAGCATGCTATGCCCGCGACCTCTACTATATTAAGTTAAGTCTACATACCTTAGTAATTAAGGTTTTTATGCTGAACGTTTTGAAGCCGAATTGTAGCCGATTTATCTTCTAGCAGATAGACTGGTGACGATCTGATACGGTTGGGGAATATGGGTATATTTATTATAGCTATCGGTGCTTTTTAAGTACACCGCTCTACCCCAGTATAATATACTAACTGCCTCGAATACACGCTATCAGATATTCTACGCTCTTAATTCGCGAATATCTAGCGTGCTGTCCTGTATAATATGAAATATAGCTAATGCACGGTAAATTCTTAGTAAGATAATCATAGAAGACGCGTCTCGGCGCTTCGAGCCGCATTGTAGATGATCTCTGACACAAAATTATGCCCTCGAACACAATTGATGTATTACGAATATATCCTCAACTCGAGAAGACCTCTTGCCACCGATAGTCATACAGAGGATACTTCACCGACACTTTCGCATTCACCTCATCAGGCGCCTTCATGTACTTCCATTCTACAAAACTGCCCGCGCAGTGGTCCGTGTGCGCAATGCTACTAGTCCAATTGTCCATTGGCCAGTTGAGAAACACAGCTCGCTGAAATTTGCGCACCATGAGCGCACAGTGCGCAATATGCTGACCCCAGGTGACAAACACGTAGTCAAAATCGCCCTGTAGTACCTCGTCCTGGCTTACAATATCTTTGTTTTCGCCGTATGCGTATAGCCATGGTTTGGTGTCCCACTCGACTCCTAGCTCACGGTCGTAACATTGCGGGGGCACCCAGGCGGGGTTATTGGATTCGAACATGCAGCCCCGAGATCGGGCTTCCGCTGGCGTGTTACCGCAGTGGTTGAACGGTATAGGTATGTTCTGCGTGCTGAAGGTAGTCGAAATTATTGTTCCAGCTACATCTGATTGCTTGTAGAGCATGGAGCCTCCGAATGTGACGAGTGCCAAGGTAGCGAGATTCAGGGGGACCAACAAGCAAAAGATCTTGACAGTCAAATGTGTTGGCTGGGAGATTGTTCTTCTCTCATGAGGGTCATAGAATTCGGTTTGCGACGTCGGAATACCCAATCCATCGGGGTGAGACCCGGGTGGGTGGGGATGGGAAGATTGGAAATGCGCTGAAGGATGGACGGACTGAACACGACGATTTAGTGAGGAGCCATTACATTCGATCTTAGACAAACAAATGCGTGTGAGACCATGTATCGGAGATTTCGTTCACTTGATTTCGCTGCTATCAAGAAATTACGGGTATTATTATAGATTATCGGGGATTTTACTAGTGGCAGTGTTTGTTTATACCCACAGGCGTTTATCCGACGGCAGTCAGTCGGCCAACAGAGCAGGCAACCGCAGCAAAGATGGCATCTTCGTTCGAGAGAGAGTGATACATGTTT
>Ga0265780_10006369_pt1 | contig 14662 bp, 11 predicted proteins | sample P1T30metagenome_FD_192432 | JGI IMG/M metagenome (GOLD analysis project Ga0265780, IMG submission 192432) | Plant litter microbial communities from East Loma Ridge, Irvine, California - P1 T30 | ecosystem: Environmental > Terrestrial > Plant litter > Unclassified | place: USA: California... | reverse complement strand
TGCAGTCCCCCGTGCAGGGCCAGATGATGGACCAGCCGCTGTTGGTCAGCAGCATCCTGGCGTTTGCCGCCCGCCACTACGGCGCCACCGAGATCGTGTCGCGCCGCGTCGAGGCCGATTTGCAGCATGGCGCGCTGCATCGCTACACCTATCGCGACTGCGAAGCACGCGCGCGGCGCATGGCCCATGTCCTTAACGGGCTCGGCGTGTCGATGGGCGAACGGGTCGCCACGCTGGCCTGGAACGGCTATCGTCACCTGGAACTGTACTACGCCGTTTCTGGCTCCGGCGCCGTGCTGCACACCATCAATCCGCGCCTGCATCCCGATCAGATTGCCTATATCGTCAACCACGCCGAAGACCAGTACGTGTTCTTCGACGCGTGCTTCCTGCCGCTGATCGAAGCCGTGGCCGCGCAGTGCGGCACCGTCAAGGGCTTCGTGATGATGAGCGACCGGGCGCACATGCCGCGCGAGACGGCGATTGCCCACCTGCTTTGTTACGAAGATTTGCTGGCCGCCAGTTCCGCCGATTTTGCCTGGCCTGAATTCGACGAAACCGCCGCCGCGTCGCTGTGCTACACCTCGGGTACGACCGGCAACCCGAAAGGCGTGCTGTACTCGCACCGCTCGACCGTGCTGCACGCGTACGGCGCCGCCACGCCGAATGCGCTGAATGTGTCCGCGCGCGACACGGTACTGCCTGTCGTGCCGATGTTCCACGTCAACGCCTGGGGCTTGCCGTACGCCGTGCTGCTGTCGGGCGCCAAGATGGTGTTTCCGGGAGCGGCACTGGACGGCAAGTCGCTGTACGACTTGTTCGAGGCGGAGGGCGTGAGCTTTTCGGCCGGCGTGCCCACTGTCTGGCTGGGCCTGGTCAACTATGTGCTGCAGAACGATTTGCAGTTTTCCACCTTCCGCCGCACGGTGATCGGCGGCTCGGCGTGTCCGCCAGCGCTGATGAACACGCTCATCGACCGGCTCGATGTGGACGTGGTGCACGCCTGGGGCATGACGGAAATGTCGCCGCTCGGCACCGCCGGCGTGCTGCAGGCGCGCCACCAGGCGCTGCCGAAGGAACAGCAGCGCGCCATCCTGCAGAAACAGGGCCATGCCATTTTCGGCGTCGACATGAAGATCGTCGACGATGCCGGCGCCGAGCTTGCCTGGGACGGCAGCACCTACGGCCATCTGTATGTGAAGGGGCCATGGATCTTGAGCAGTTATTTCCGCGAGGAGGGCGGCGACGTGCTGCAGGATGGCTGGTTTCCCACGGGCGACGTGGCGACGATCGATGCCGACGGCTACATGCAGATCACCGACCGCAGCAAGGACGTCATCAAGTCCGGCGGCGAGTGGATCGGCACGATCGACCTGGAAAACATCGCCATGGCGCATCCCGCGGTGCTGCAGGCGGCGTGCATCGGCATTGCCCAACCGGAATGGGACGAGCGTCCCTTGCTGCTGGTGGTGAAGCGCCCCGGCGTCGACGTCACGGCTGCCGAGATGCTGGCCTTTTTCGAGGGCAAGGTGGCAAAATTCTGGCTGCCGGACGATGTCGCGTTCATCGATGCCCTGCCGATGGGCGCGACGGGAAAGATTCAGAAAAACAAGCTGCGCGAGCAGTTCCGCCACCACAGGTTGCCCACCGCCTGAATAATTCGACGTAATAATACGACCGTACTTTTATCAGCTTGTTTTCAGTTATAGTCTTCTTTCCCCGCCAACAAACTACAAGGAAGAGACATGAGCGCCGACTACCAGGTCCACGATACCGTTGCCGTCATTACGCTGAACAATCCGCCTGTCAATGGGCTTGGCCTGGCAACCCGCACCGACGCGGTGGCGGCACTGCAGCGGGCCCGGCAGGATGAAACGGTCAAGGCCATCGTGCTGACTGGCGCCGGCAAGGCGTTTTCCGGCGGGGCCGACATCAAGGAATTCAATTCGCCGGCAGCACTGGCCGAGCCGTCGCTGTTCACACTGATCGCCACCGCGGAGTCGTCGACGAAACCGGTGGTGGCCGCCATTCACACCGTTTGCATGGGCGGCGGGCTCGAGTTGTCGCTGGGTTGCCATTACCGCGTCGCGTTGCCAGGCGCCCAGATCGCACTGCCGGAAGTCAAAATCGGCCTGTTGCCCGGGGCAGGGGGCACGCAGCGCCTGCCGCGTGCCATTGGCCTGGAGGGGGCGCTGAACATGATTGTGTCCGGGAACCCGGTGCTGTCGGAGAAGCTCGCCGGCACCCGATTGTTCGACGAAGTATTCCCGCCCGGTACCGAACTGGTGCAGGCGGCCGTGGCCTTTGCGAAAACGATTGCCGATGTGCGGCCGCTGCCGAAAGTGCGCGACCTGGTCGTCGATGCGCCCGATCATGACGCCGTCCTGCAGGCTGCCCGCGACACGGTAGCCTCCACCGCAGGATGCTTTCCGGCGCCGCTCGAATGCGTCGAGACGGTCGCGGCGTCGGTGACCATGCCATTCGAGGACGGCATTGCGTTCGAGCGCCAGCGCTTCATGCACCTGATCGACACGACCGCATCGAAAGCGCTGCGCCACGCGTTCTTTGCCGAGCGGCTTGCCAGCAAGGTACCGGACGTCCCGGCCGACACGCCGACGCGCACGATCGCCAGCGCCGCCGTGATCGGCGCGGGCACCATGGGTGGCGGCATCGCGATGAACTTTGCGAATGCCGGCATCCCGGTGGTCATGCTCGAAACGCAGCAGGAAGCGCTCGACAGGGGCCTGGCCACCATCCACAAGAATTATGCGAACACGCTCAAGAAGGGCAAGCTGACGCAGGAAGCATTCGACCAGCGCGTGGGCCTGATCACCGGCACGCTCGATTACGCGGCCATTGCGCACGCCGACATCGTCGTCGAAGCCGTGTTCGAAGACCTGGCCGTCAAGGAAAGCGTGTTCCGGCAGCTCGATGCGGTGATGAAGCCGGGCGCGATCCTGGCGTCGAACACATCGACGCTGGACCTCGACAGGATCGCCGCGTTTACCAGGCGTCCGCAGGACGTCATCGGCACGCACTTTTTCAGCCCGGCGAACGTCATGAAACTGCTGGAAATCGTGCGCGGCGCCCAGACCGGCAAGGACGTGCTGGCCACGACCCTGGCCCTGTCGAAAAAGCTGCGCAAGACTGGCGTGGTGTCGGGCGTCTGCGATGGGTTCATCGGCAACCGCATGGTCGAACAGTACGTGCGCCAGGCCGGCTTCCTGCTCGACGAAGGCGCGTTGCCGGAACAGGTCGACAGGGCCGCCGAACATTTCGGTTTTGCCATGGGCCCGTTCCGCATGGGCGATTTGGCCGGCAACGATATCGGCTGGTACATCCGCAAGCGCCGCGCCATCGAAGCGCCGGGCATGCTGTATTCGAAAACCGCCGACCTGCTGTGCGAACAAGGCCGCTTCGGCCAGAAAACCGGCGCCGGCTGGTACGACTACAAGCCGGGCGACCGGAAGGCGTATCCATCGGACGATGTGAACCAGATGGTGATTCGGCATTCGGCCGGGCTGGGGATCACGCGGCGCGCCATCTCCGACACCGAGATCGTGGAGCGGCTGGTGTACGCGCTGGTCAATGAAGGCGCGCAGATTCTCGATGAAGGCATCGCGCTGCGCGCGTCCGACATCGACATGGTGTACCTGGCCGGCTACGGCTTTCCCCTGTACCGGGGTGGCCCGATGTTCTACGCCGATACCGTGGGACTGCCAGCCGTGCTGGCCGCGATCGAACAGTATGCGCGCGGCGCGAATGGCGCGGCCTGGGTGCCGGCGCCGTTGCTGGCCAGGCTCGCACACGAGGGGCGCGGCTTCAACGGCTGAACCGCGTCGCCATTACAACTGGCGCAGCATCCAGAGCCAAGCCGGGATCGTCAGCGCGGAAAACAGCGTGGAGAGGAGGATGGCGGACTTGACGAGTTGCCCACCGGCGAAGGCGTCGGCATTGGCGTCGGCACTGGACGCCTGGACGACGAACGCGGCGTTGACGCCCACCGGGCAGGAAGCCAGTACGACCAGCACCATGGCTGCCGGCTTGGGCAGGTGGAAGACGCCCATCGCCAGTACGGCCACGCCAAGGGGCAGCAGGACCAGCTTGGCGGCGACAATGAGGCTTGTACGCAGCCACTGGCCGGGCATCAGGGCTGCCACCGAGGCGCCCAGCGATAACAGCGCGCACGTTAGCGCGCCGGCACCGAGCAGGTCGAGCGCGCGCATCAACTGCGGCGGCAGCGCAACGTGGCACAGGTTCAGCGCCAGGCCGAGCAGCAGCGCCGCCACGATGGGATTGCGCAGCGTGTTCAGCACTGGCTGCAGCCAGCCGGCGGGCGCCGCGTCTTCGCTGAGGTGATACAGCGTGAAGCAGAACAGGCTGTGGAAGGCAATCACGGGATAGGCGAACTGCAGGCTGCCCGGTCCCAGCACCTGCACCAGCACCGGCACGCCGACGAATACCGTGTTCGAGTAGGTGGCGGCCAGCGCTGCCGCTGCACCAGCGCCAGCCCCGCTGCGCCGTGCGAGCAATCGCGCGCCGATAAAGATCGCGCCAAGCGGCAGGTAAAAGGCGCACAGCACTTTCCACGACATCGACTGAGGCATGCCGGTGCGGTAGGCGCCGGCGAACAGCAGGACGGGGACAAGGAACCTGGCGGTCAGTTCGGTGACGCCGGTGTGCCAGCCGGCACGCAGCCAGGGCAGGCGGACCAGCAGCGCGCCGACGCCGGCGAGCAGGAAAACGGGGAGGAGAAGGTTCAGCATGCGGCATCATAAAATAAGGTGCTGTACTCATTAAGTAGGGAAGAGTGAATTATTTCTTGCGGCTGAGGTCCAACCGGTACCGCAAACGCCGGAGATCATCATGGACGCCCGCACGTTCGATTCTTTTCTGAATCAAATCGACGATTTTTCGAGCGTGCAATGCGCACGCATGCTGTCATTGCTCACATCGCGCAATGAGAAAGTCAGGTCCGCCAATATCCTCCAGGCGGCGTTGGCGGACAAGCTGAGCTGCCCTCGCTGCGATGGCAAGCATCTGTACCGGCATGGCGCGGCCAACGGCTTGCAACGCTTTCGCTGTCGCGCCTGTGGCTGCACGTTCAATTGCCTGACCGGCACGCCGCTGGCGCGCTTGCGTCACAAGGAAAAATGGCTTGCGTATGCCAGTTGCGTCCTCGCATCCGACGCCGTGCGCAAAGCCGCTGCGCTGCTCGACGTCGATAAAAACACCACCATGCGCTGGCGCCATCGTTTTCTGACAAGCACCAAGGCGGACCGTCCCATCAGCCTGCACGGCATCGCGGAGGCCGACGAAACTTTCGTGCTTGAATCGAAAAAGGGATCACGCAAGCTGGATCGGCCTGCCCGCAAGCGTGGAGGCAAGGCAGCGAAACGCGGCATCTCGCACGAGCAGGTCTGCATTTTGGTGGCGCGCGACCGGACCGGCGGCACCTGCGATTTTGTGACGGGAAATGGACCTGTGACAACAGCTCAACTGCTTAAGCATCTGCCGCCCATCCTGGCCAGCGACAGCTTGCTGGTGACCGATGCCAACGCAGCCTATCGCGCCTTTGCAAAGAAGACAGGGATCTCCCACGCCTTCGTCCACCTGCGCGCCGGCATCCGCGTCCCAGAACACGCGCGCGGCGCCATTCATGTGCAGAACGTGAACGCCTATCACAGCCGCTTTCACGACTGGCTGCGCCAATTTCGCGGCGTCGCCACGCGCTACTTGCCGAACTATTTAGGTTGGCGCTGGGCGATTGACCAGCAGCGTATTCATTCCTCAGAGACGTTGCTCAGAGCAGCAGTCGGGGTCTTCCATAGATAACGGGTACAGCGCCTAAAAGAAAGGGCGCAAAAAATAGCAAGGCCGCAAAAAAAATGCCGCTATCGCGAGCGGCATTTTTTATTGTCAGTACATGGAAAGTCAGTCAGCGGCGTAGATGTCGTTGTCCTTGGTTTCCTTGACGAACAGCGTGCCGATCACGAAGGTGATCAGCGCGATCACGATTGGATACCACAGGCCGTAATAGATGTCGCCTTTATAGGCGACCAGCGCGAACGCGGTGGTCGGCAGCAGACCGCCGAACCAGCCATTGCCGATGTGATACGGCAGCGACATCGACGTATAGCGGATCCGGGTCGGGAACATCTCCACCAGCATGGCGGCGATCGGGCCATACACCATGGTCACGTACAGCACGAGGATGAACAGGAACAGGATCATCATCGGCTTGTTCACCTGCGCTGGATCGGCCTTGGCCGGATAGCCCGCCGCCTTGATCGCGCCGCCGATTTCCTTCTTCAGCGCGGTTTCCTTGGCCTTGCTGTCGGCATCGAAGTTCAGGCCGTCGGCAGTCATGGTGGCGTTGAACGACGTGTAGCTCTTGTCGCCGACGCGCACGCTGGCGAGCGTGCCGGGTGCGGCATCCTCGCGGGTGTAGCTGACGGACGACGCGGTCAGGAAGCCCGAGGCGATATCGCACGACGACGGGAATTTCTTGGTGCCGGTGGGGTTGAACTGGAAGTGGCAGGTATTTGGATCTGCCACCACGACCACTGGCGACGTGACCAGCGCCGATTCCAGCGCAGGGTTGCCGTAGTGCGTCAGCGCCTTGAAGATGGGGAAGTAGGTCAGCGCGGCGATCAGGCAACCACCGAGGATGATGTACTTGCGGCCGATTTTATCCGACAGCCCGCCGAACAAGATGAAGAACGGCGTTGCCAGGGCGAGCGCGATCGCGACCAGCACGTTGGCGGTGGCGCCATCGATCTTCAGCGTTTGCGTCAGGAAGAACAGCGAATAGAACTGGCCGGTGTACCAGACCACGGCCTGGCCCATCGTCAGGCCGACCAGCGCCAGGAACACGATTTTGGCGTTGGCAGGCTTGAGGAAGGACTCGGTCAGCGGAGCTTTCGACGTCTTGCCTTCGGCTTTCATCTTGGCGAAGGCCGGCGATTCGTTCATCGACAGGCGGATCCATACCGACACGCCCAGCAGCAGCACGGACACCAGGAACGGCACGCGCCAGCCCCAGCTCTCGAATTCGGCTTCGCCGAGTGCGGTGCGGGTGCCGAGGATGACCATCAGCGACATGAACAGGCCCAGCGTCGCCGTGGTCTGGATCCATGCCGTGAAGCTGCCGCGTTTGCCGTGTGGCGCGTGCTCCGCGACATAGGTGGCCGCGCCACCGTATTCACCGCCGAGCGCGAGGCCTTGCAGGATGCGCAGGCTGACGAGGATGATCGGGGCGGCGATGCCGATGCTGGCGTACCCCGGTAGCAGGCCGACGACAAAGGTTGACGCGCCCATGATCAGGATGGTGACCAGGAAGGTGTATTTGCGGCCGATCATGTCGCCGAGGCGACCGAATACCAGCGCGCCGAATGGACGCACGATGAAACCGGCGGCAAAAGCCAGCAGGGCGAAGATGAAGGTGGTGGTCGGGTCGCCGACAAAGAACTGCTTGGCGATGATCGGGGCGAGGGTGCCGTACAGGTAGAAATCGTACCACTCGAAAACGGTGCCAAGCGACGATGCAAAGATGACTTTGCGCTCTTCCTTGGTCATGCCTGCGGGTGAGGGAACCGATTTCGGTCCACCAGCCGTCATGCCTGGGGTAATTGCCATATGTGTCTCCGTTATATATTTAGATGCCATCGGACGCCGCATTGTTTGCAGCTGACCATGAGTGTGGACCGTTAAACTTACGTCATGCTTGCACCAAACTGACGCGAAACTTACAAGACAACCCGCGCCGCTCGCATTCCGTACCCGGGTAGCGGCACACTTTTTGCGAACGACCGTACTAATCATGCTATTCTCAGGTTGCTTCGACCAGGCGGCGCCAACGTAGGGTCGCCAGAAATATCCCCCGCTACCATGGAGACAACATGCCACGCACCCGCGCCACAGCCCACCCCTGCGCCGTCGATTCCATTCCATTGACACGCATTAGCGCAATTCAATTGCTCAAAAATCAGGGTCAGAGTCACATTGTTTAGTAATTTTTTCAGTTCGAACGATTATTAATCAGGGTCAGAATCGAATTGTTTTGCAATTAGTTGCCGAATAATTCGACTCTGACCCTCCAATTTGCTTTATTGAATGAGTTGCTGATTAATTTGACTCTGACCCTGATTATTTTTTAGGCGGGAGGTGCAATGGATTCAAAGATATTGTCTCGGAGGGATATCGATTTCTTGCTGTATGAATGGCTGGGCGTCGAGGGGCTCACTGCGAGCGCGCGGTATGCGGACCATTCGCGGGAGACCTTCGATGCGGCGCTCGATACCGCGCAGCGGATGGCCACCGAGTTGTTCGCGCCGCATAACCGCCTGAGCGATGCCCAGGAGCCCACGTTCGATGGCGAATCGGTGGCGATGATTCCCGACGTCAAGCGCGCCCTCGATGTGTACGCTGCCGCCGGCCTGATTGCGGCAGGCCAGGATTACGAACTGGGCGGCATGCAGCTGCCGTGCGTCGTGGAAAAAGCGGTGACCGCGTGGTTCACGGCGGCCAACGTCGCGACGTCGGCCTATCTGTTCCTGACGATCGGCAACGCCAATACGCTGCTGAAATGCGCGACGCCCCGCCAGATCGCGCGCTTCGTGCTGCCGCTGCTGGAAGGGAAATTTTTTGGCACGATGGCGCTGTCCGAACCACAGGCAGGCTCGAGCCTGTCGGATATCACGACCCGCGCCGAGCCCGATCCGGCCGGCGGTGACGAAGGCGAGCGCCAATACCGACTGTTCGGCAACAAGATGTGGATTTCCGCGGGCGAGCACGATCTAAGCGGCAATATCGTGCACCTCGTGCTGGCGAAGATACCCGGGCCCGATGGCAAGCTGATTCCCGGCGTAAAGGGGATCTCGCTGTTCATCGTGCCGAAGTACGTACTCGACGACAGTGGCGCGCCAGGCGAACGGAACGATGTCGTGCTGGCAGGGCTGAACCACAAGATGGGCAACCGCGGCACGACCAACACCTTGCTCAATTTCGGCGAAGGAAAATTCACCCCGGTCGGCAAGGCCGGCGCGATCGGCTACCTGGTGGGTGAGCCGCACCGCGGCCTGGCCAATATGTTCCACATGATGAACGAGGCACGCATCGGTGTCGGGCTGGGTGCGGCAGTGCTGGGCGTCACCGGCTACCTGCACGCGCTCGACTATGCGCGCAACCGGCCGCAGGGACGCCATCCCGCCGAAAAAGATCCGGCCCGGCCGCAGTTGCCCATCATCGCGCATACGGACGTGCGACGCATGTTGCTTGCGCAGAAAGCTTACGCCGAAGGTGCGCTGGCCCTGGTGCTGTACTGCGCGAAACTGGTCGACCAGCAGCGCACGGGTGGCACGATCGCGCAGCAGCACGCCGGGCGCCTGCTCGATTTCCTCACGCCGATCGCCAAATCGTGGCCGTCGCAATGGTGCGTCGAGGCCAACAGCCTGGCGATCCAGGTCCATGGCGGCTACGGCTACACGCGCGACTACCCGGTCGAGCAGTTCTACCGCGACAACCGCCTCAACGCCATCCACGAAGGCACGCACGGCATCCACGGACTCGACCTGCTGGGCCGCAAGGTCAGCTTGCAGGATGGCGCGCTGCTGCGTGCGGTGGTGACGGAAGTCGCCGCGACAGTCGCACGGGCGCGTTCCGTGCGTGAACTGGCGGCATGGGCCGATGCGCTCGGAGGCGCGTGGACGCGCATCGAAACCGTCACGCGGCAGCTGTACGATGCAGGCGACCTGAACGTGACCCTGGCGAACGCGTCACTGTACCTGGAAGCGGTGGGACACGCGGTGCTGGCATGGATCTGGCTGGACCAGGCGCTGGTCGCTGTGGAACAATTGAAAACCGCCGCCGATGGCGATTTTTATCATGGCAAACTGCAGGCTTGCCGCTATTTTTATCAGTGGGAGCTGCCGAAGACCGGTCCGCAACTCGACCTGCTCGGCAGCCTCGACACCACCACGCTCGACATGCGCGAGACGTGGTTTTAACGCTACGGAGCAGCAAAAGTATGATCAAACACATCGTCATGTGGAAGTTAAAGGAACTTGCCGAAGGCGCCGACCGCGCCACGAACGCCGCCGAAATGAAACGGCGCCTGGACGCCTGCGCCCAGCTGGTGCCCGGCATCCTCGCCTTCTAGGTCAGGATCGCGCAGCCGGGGCTGGAAGCCACCAGCGACGTCGTGCTGTATTCCGAGTTCGCCGACCGCGCCGCGCTTGCTGCCTACGGCGCGCATCCGGCCCACCAGGCGCTGGTGCCATTCTTCAAGTCGGTGCGGGATGCCCGCGAATGCATGGATTACGAAGTTTAAAAAAATTCCAAATCAAATCAAGGAGAGACGATGCGTACGACCCAGGAATTGTTTTCACTGAAAGGCAAGACGGCGCTCGTGACCGGTGGCTCGCGCGGGCTGGGCCTGCAAATGGCCGAGGCGCTGGGCGAGCAGGGCGCGCGCGTCGTGGTCTCATCGCGCAAGCAGTCCGAACTCGACGAAGCGGTGACGCACCTGGCCGCGCGCGGCATCGACGCCAGCGCGATCGCAGCAGATCTGTCGCAGGACGCGCATGTCCAGCCTTTCGTCGAAGAAGCCATCCGGCGCCTGGGCCGGATCGACATCCTGGTCAACAACGCCGGCGCCAGCTGGGGTGCGCCCGCCGAAGACTACCCGGCCGAAGCCTGGGACAAGGTCATGAACCTGAACGTGCGCAGCGTGTTCCTGGTTTCGCAGGCGGTCGGCAAGCTGTCGATGATTCCACACCGCCATGGCCGCATCATCAATATTTCGTCCATCGCCGGCCTGGCCGGCAACCCGCCCGGCAGCATGCAGACGCTGGCTTACAACACGTCGAAAGCAGCGGTGATCAATTTCACCCGTACACTTGCCGGTGAATGGGGCCGCTACGGCATCACGGTCAATTCGATTGCGCCAGGCTTTTTCCCATCAAAAATGACCAAGGGCATCCTCGCGGCGGTCGGCGCCGAGGCGCTCGCCAAGGATGCACCGCTGAACCGCCTCGGCGACGATGAAGACCTGAAAGGCGCCGTGGTGCTGTTCGCATCCGACGCCGGCAAGCACATTACCGGCCAGACGCTGGCCATCGACGGCGGCGTGTCCGCCGTCTGACAGGAGATCGCAGATGAAAAACTTTGCAGGCAAGGTGGTCGTGATTACCGGCGGTGCCAGCGGGCTGGGGCGCGAATTCGCCAATCTGGCACGGGAACGCGGCATGAAGATCGTGCTGGCCGACGTCGAGGGCAATACGCTCGAACAGGCAGCCACCGAATTGCGGGCCGAAGGCGCCGAAGTCCTGTCGATGCTGTGCGATGTGCGCAAGGGCCCGCAGGTTCAGGCATTGGCGGACGCGGCCATGAAGCGCTACGGCGCCGTGCACCTGGTGTTCAATAATGCTGGCGTGGGTTCGGGCGGTCTGATCTGGGAGAACTCGGAAGCCGATTGGGAATGGGTGCTTGGCGTCAACCTCTGGGGCGTGATTCACGGCGTGCGCATCTTCGCGTCGCTGATGCTCGAACTCGCGCAGAACGACCCCGCCTTCGAAGGACATATCGTCAACACCGCGTCGATGGCCGGCTTGCTGAATGCCCCCACGATGGGCGTCTACAATGTCTCCAAGCACGCTGTCGTATCGTTGTCGGAAACGCTGTACCACGACTTGCAACTGGTTGGCGCGCCCATTGGCGCTTCCGTGCTATGCCCGTACTTTGTGCCGACCGGCATCAGCCAGTCGCACCGCAATCGCCCGGCCGATGTGAAGATGGACGCGCGCCCCACCATCAGCCAGATGGCTGCGCAGGCCATGACGCAGAAGGCGGTGGAATCGGGCAAGGTATCGGCGGCGCAAGTGGCGCAGATGACATTCGAGGCGATCGGCGCGGGCCAGTTCTATATCTACTCGCATCCGGATGCGCTGGCTGGGGTGGCCGAAAGAATGGATGAGATCGTGCATCACCGCAACCCGGGCGATCCCTATCGCGCCGTGCCGCATATCCGCGACATGCTGCGCGCCAAGCTGAGCACCGAGCAGGGCAAGAAGTAGGGAAAAGCAGGGCAAAAAGCAGGGCAAGCAGCGGGTTCTGTTCGCGTCAGTTGGGTCACCGTCGGCAGGCGGACCGGACAGCGAGGCCCGTGGCCGCGCCGGCATCCCCGTGCGATGTCAAGCCGGCTGGAGCACCCGCTCGACCAATTCCGGATCGCTGTCCTCGAACAATTTCACCACGGTCGAGGTGCGCGTACCGTAGTTGTCGGTTTCGATGCACACGGCCGACAGCACGCGTTCCATCGCCAGCGTCACGCCGGTCGATGGCAGGCGCTGGTCGGGCGCGCGCGTCGTATCGGCCAGCATCTCGAAATAGGCCTCGTCGGGCGCACCCAGGCACAGCAGGCTGGCAAACTGGGCCTTGGTGCGCAGCACCTTTGGCCACGGGTCGTCCAGCAAACCGTTCGAGATGCCGTAGATGCCCGCTGCCAAAGGCTGGCCGTTGCGGGGATCGTGGCCGGCGCGGTTCGAATACCAGTACAGGCCGTCGCGGTCACCCAGGATCAGGTTGTAGCCATTGTAGGCAGCGCCGCTGGCGGCCACCTGCGCGATGTAGTCCGGCGCGGACATGGCGCTGTTCAGGAAATCGGCGACCAGCGCGCCGCGCGTGGGGGCATCGGTGCGAGTTTCCTGCGGACAGCGGATATTGGTCAGGGCGGCAAAGCGCGGGCCGCGCGGGCCGCTGCGCGTGACACCCATCCAGCTGCCGCCGCCGTGCAGGTCGCGCCCGGCGATCATGTCCGGGTTGCCCGGCCAGGGCGCGGCGGGCAAGGCCGGACGGTCGTAATATTCATCGCGGTTGGCGCAGGCGATCACGGGCATGCCGGGGACAACCTGCCAGGCAAAAACGATCAGGCACATGGTGGCATCTCCGTGAACGTTTCGGTGTGGCGCCCGCCTTCGATCAGGGGCGGGATGCCGGCCGCGGCGACGGCGTTCACCAGTTGCTCGTCAAAGCCCGGCGCCGCGCCGGTATAAATCTCCATCCAGGTCTGCAGGCCTGGTTCGGCCTCCGGCCGGCATTTCAGTGCTGTGCCGACACTGTGCCCCACCGCCAGCGCCGCCTGCATGGCGCGTACCCGCGGCAACAGCTCGCGCGCGTGTGCCGCGCTGACCCGGTAATAAACATACAGCTCAAACATGGTCACAGGTCGAGCGCATCAAGTGCATACGGCATAGGCAGGAACTCGACAACCGCGCCCGTGGTCGAACCAAGGTGAACTGCCTGGTCGAGGGCCGCGAGCTTGATTTCCACCAGCGCATCGACTCCGCCTGCGCCATTCGGTGCGGCGTTGACGATCATGCCGCAAGGCTGCGCCGGGTCGTCGACCGAAAACAGTTCCTGGCCCGCTGCTGCTGCGGGGTCGGCAATCGTCGCAAGCGTCGTGCGGCGCTTGAGCTTGCCAAGGTACTGGCTGCGCGCGACGATTTCCTGCCCGGGATAACAACCTTTTTTAAAGTTGACACCACCGACCAGTTCAAAATTGATCATCTGCGGCACAAACTGTTCGAGCGTTGCCGCCGTCACCTGGGCGATACCGGCGTGAATGCCGGACAGTTCCCACGCATCGGTGCCACCGAGCGTCAGCGTCTGGCGCAAGCCAGGCAGCGCCGCGAGCGCGGTCCCGGCTGAAGTCAGCCACAGATAGCGGGGTGCGCCGAAGGCGTCGGCCAGGCGCAGGACCATGCCGTTCGCCGATTCACGGGCTGTATTCGGGGCAGGTGGCAGTGTGTCGACGTGCTGCGACAGCGCGGCGCCGGCCCGCGCGCCGCCGAATCCGAGCACCACGGCAAAGCGCGGGTCGCGCGTGGCATCGACCAGCCTGGCCTTGGCGCGCATGACGAACATCGACAGGCGCTTCTGGAACGCCGGTTGCAGCGCCAGCGGCAGCTGCAGGTAGATCGTGTCCGGCGTCGTCGCGCCGAACGCTGCCGTGCCGTCGGCGCTGCTTGCGGACACCGGCGCGGGGACGGCCGCGCCAGGCCCACTGGCGGCAGCGGTGCCGGATGCCGACGGCGCCGCGGAGGCGCTGGCGGCGCCGCGCCACATCTGCATGGTCGCCTGCAAGCGGCCCTTGGGCGTGCAATAGCCCGCCAGGCGCACTTCGCCCTGCGGCAGATTGGCCACGTCGTTCGTCAACTGGCCGTGCAGGAAGGTCGCGGCATCGGCGCCGGTCGCGGCGATCAGGCCCAGGTTGCCGATGGGTGCCACGAAGCCGTCAGCCAGCTGCGCGGCCGTCAGCGCGGCGCCGAAATTGGCGTAGCTGTCCGCAGCAGGTGTCCCGGTCGCAGCGGCTGACGCGCCGGCGGCACCCGCTGGCGCCGTTGCCGGCGCCGCCGCCGAGCCGGCGGGGGGCACCAGGGCAACGGCACTGTCGACGGCAAACGCTATCGCGCCGGCGGTCCCGGTAACAGCCGTCGCCGCAGTGGCAACGCTCGCAATGGCGGCGGCTGCGACCGTGTTTGCGGGGGTGGCAGGCGCGGCTTGCGCCAGCGTCGCAAGCGTTTCGTTCCAATTATTCATCATAAGTACGAAATGTTTCCCGGTTAGGCATTATCATTACGGGCTCATTATAGAGTTGTAGCGG
>Ga0265780_10006367_pt1 | contig 14666 bp, 14 predicted proteins | sample P1T30metagenome_FD_192432 | JGI IMG/M metagenome (GOLD analysis project Ga0265780, IMG submission 192432) | Plant litter microbial communities from East Loma Ridge, Irvine, California - P1 T30 | ecosystem: Environmental > Terrestrial > Plant litter > Unclassified | place: USA: California... | reverse complement strand
TGGTCGCCAGGACGTCCGTGGTCATCTTGTGCCAACAGTTGATGAGCTCGTCTTCCACTTCTCCATCTAACAGAGTGCCATGTCGGACGGATGGAGTCACTAGCTTCAGTATCTGTAGCCGTGCAAGGCGAGTAACAATATTATCAAGGTCGGAGCTGAAGTCGCCATGGGTCATATAGTCCACCATCGATTGAACCTCCTCGGTACGCATCGGTGCCATGCTGGAGTTTATGTTGGAAAGGTCCAAAGTGTCGGCACAGTTGCGGGATGAATCATCACGTGTGACCTTGAGGGCGTACTTGAGGTCGGTATGGTGAGGTCCAAGGCGAAGGCTATAGAAGGACTCCTTTCCGAATCGCACCCTGGTTTTGAGTTCGATTTCGCGACAGGCGAGGCGCAAGCTGGTGAGATCACCTCCGCCTCCGGTGTCCCTGGAGATCGGTGGAAAGTGATCAATGATAGTGTGAAAGATCTCAACCGGTAAATCGGGCAGGGTCGTCATCGTGAATTGTCCTCTGTTCTGAGGCTGTTGTTTCTACGTCGCTGTATCTTTCTAGAGCGTCAGTCCTACTAACACACAAAAGATCAAGGGCCACCGTACCTCGAGCGAGCTATCGTGGTATTCGTAGCCGCCACTGCGCTACCAGGTCCGCAGGGAACTATATCGAAAACCTATGTCGTGCTAGAAGAAGAGTAGCAGAAATACACGTGCGCCGGTAGAGCAGAAGGAGCAAGTCGAAGAGATCAAGTGAGGTGGTGACATGCAAACGAGAAAGCGCTAGTGCGCACGTGCTACAAATGAGCGAGTGAGAGAATAGAGGAAGGAGCGACTACGCCCAGAAAGGCAGATCACGATCGATTATCCGGCTCATTTCAACTCTGATTCATCACCTTATACCAACCTTGTGACTGTTCTGGTGCTGACTTTAAAGAAAGCTACTCAAACACCCCCCTCTCACAAACAACCTCATACCTCTCATCCAGCACCTCACCCACCCCCTCCGTACCCCCACTCCACACTTTCTTCGCCCCCATTTTACATATCTGCACTCTATCGATCCGCACATCTTGGGCCCAGATGAAATCCTTGTACTCTTCTATCAACGAGCGCGCATCGAAGCGTGTCCAGCTGTTGTTCGCGGAAAGGTTGTGGGCTTGATTTTGCTCTGTATGAGAGGTGTGTTCGTTGGGGTCGGGTTCGTGGTAGTGCGGCGAGATTTTATGCTCGACGTGCTTGAGCGTGTGTTTCACTCTCTTCTCCCTTCCCCGTGGTTTCGCATAAATAGTATTCACAACCGTAGCATGCAACCTCAACGCCCTGCTATCCTCCACCAAATATCCCTCGCCCATAAATGCATCCCGTATGGCACTTGCGAACGGCACAAGTCTCCCCTTCCCATCCACCGGCTTCGCATACAACACACTCGTCCTCCCCGGCTCTTGCATAGTCGCCAATCCCTCCAAGTCAACCGACAAGAACTCCGTCTCGGGTAAGTTCGCAGCGTTCAGATTTTCCGCTATAGTGCCGTCCTCAGCTGCATCTTGCGCGACGGCGAGATGCGTGATGTCGCGGAGTATGCGGTGCAGATGCAAACTTTCTAGATGATCTTTCGCGGCTTGGAGACTTTGACCGTCGAGGCTCATTACGCCGAGTGTGAGATGTAGACTGTCCAATGGTCTTACGGCTTTTTCGGAGACGTTTGTATGCCGGGCTAGATCTTGCTTGAACTTTTGCAGGCCGGCTTGGAGCTGTGGTCTGGATGTGTCTGTGACCAGGGGCAGGCAGAGGAAGTGTGTGAGTTGCGGTTTATTTGTTGGTGCTTTGGAGGGTCGTTTACTACTCCCGGTGTGAAGTCCATTCTGTCCCGAAGTTGGTGCTGGTGGTGATATCTCTTTCCCCGAGGTCGCCGAAGAAGGCCCATTCAAACTCGTGCGTATCTCAGCGTTGTCGCGCAGTTTCTCGCCGTCCAGGTAATCATTGTATTCCCCAGCATGCTTCTTCTTTCCCATAGCTGAGGACGGTGTGTTGTGAAGATGGCACACAAACGAGTGTGTCGGAGATCGATAGACTTGTGGGGATGGGAAAATCCTTTCACGTGCGGTCAACAAGGTTGCCGGTGATCGACGGATGATAAAGGTGCTGGATGGTCTAGTGGTGAGTAGTTGACTGCCAGCTCGAACAAACCCTTTCGTACCCAACATTCGATGTCTCGGTGAAGCCGGTGCTAAGCGAAGAAACGTTGGGTAAACGACGTATGACAGCTGTCATTAAAAGAAACACACACACGCTTTTCCACGAAATTCCTCTGGTACGGATACTCGGAATATCACATGGCGCCAGTCCAGTACCTAGCGCACGCAGCAGTAACCACGGTACCGTACACGACGATGCCAGGCAATAAAAGTGCAAGTGCTAGTCTCACAGCCCAATTCCATGACGTCGGAACTTAGCCATGCGACAGTGGGGTCCAGACACGCTACCTAGCGCCACGCTTTCACACACGCAATCGGGCCTTCACGGTATAGGGCTGAAAGAAAGTAGTGCACAGGGTCAAGGTCAATTCGTTACCGGAGAAAAAAAGAAAAGTCTATACAGAAATGCTAGCTGGAGTGAGGGGCTCCGGATCCTGCACGCGTGTCATATGCACTCCACTCCCCGCCATTCATGAACGAAAGGATAGGAAGAAGATTCGTCAAATTCGTGGGCTGCGCAGACAGTACTGTCGTGCCTCTCAAAGTAGCTTTGTGTGCCCCCATCCCAACCCATCCCATCCCACCGCGCCCCTCAAGGCTTATCATCATAAAACTTCTCCAGCACCTTCTTCACCTCCTCAAACTCCTCCTTAGCCTGCGCAATAATCGTCTTGAGCTTCTCCTGGCTCTCCTTCTCCGTAATGTCCTTTGCGCCCGTGTCGTCCTTGAGGCTGCCGTAATGCTGGATCTTCTCGCACGAGTCCTTGACTTTGGTCAGGCCGAGGGTGGCCGACGAGCCTTTGAGGAAGTGGCCCAGCTCGCTGAGCGTCTTGAGGTAGTCGCCCTCTTTCTTGTCTCTGGATCGCGGTGGGGTTAGCAAGTGTCCTGGTCGTGAGTGTGGTTGGGTGTAAAATGGGAATGGGGTAAGGAAGAAGGGTGGGTGTAATGTGGGGGGACTCACAAGTTCGAGTCCATCTTGTCGAATGTGCTGTCCGCCTGTGTGAAGAAGTCAAACACAATGCTCCGGCTGAACTCGCGCTCGCCCTCGTCCTCGTCCATCTCCAAGATCTGCTCAAACGTCGCTGGGTCGATCTGGTCTTCCGCACCGGGAATCGACATGATGTCGCCGTCGTTCTGTCGCAGTGTGTCAGAATAGGTGTGCGTGTGCGGGTAGGATGGCGCCGTTGCGCAATAATAGGTAGGTAGCGTAGTTGCAGGATTTGAATAATGTGTGTGAGTGTGTAAGGACAGGATCGTGGAGGGGCTAAAGGGAAAGCACGCCGCGTGCGATGATGCGAGACTCGCGAACGGAATTGGAGGGGCAGCAACCAACCTTGTCTCCGCTAGCCGACATTGCTTAGAAAACCGCACGTCAAGAAACCGCAGCTTGCGAAAATATGACCTCGTTCCAGCCCTGCCGAGAAGGAATGTAAATATTCGCGACACCTCTCGTGTACTTGGTGTCGCAGCGTAACAAAAGGGGCGCGCCTCGTGGATTGAGGTGTACACGCGAACCGATTTTTCTTTTGGTTCTGGGTCGCGCCTAGGCTTGCGCCAAAAGTAAGTATTCCGACTGGCTACCGCGCGAGCGAGTCTTCAACTGACAGCCCTGGATGCGGCTAGATTGGGGGATGACGAAAGGATCGGCCCGCAGGAGCAGTGAGGGTGAGGGCTGTAGTCGAGAGAAAAATGTTGTCTAATAACAACAATGATGGTGACTGCGGTTAAGAATGGAGACTGGAGGGCTCACTTGTGTTTATGTCTTCTTTGCTCGTTTGACTATATGCTAAGTCAGAATTTTAAGTCCCACTAACAACCCAAGATCTCGGGGTAAAGATCTGGCCGCCGAGAAATCTGGCTGCGGGCAGCTATGCTACTCACGGCAAGAGAAGAGAGAGCGGTAAACGCTGGCTCGATGTTGTGAACAGGAAGGTTAAGATGCAGCGGCGTCGAGCACAGCGCGAGTGTCACGGGAAGCTTGCTCATATACGGCTGAGAGCACTAGCAAAGGGCAGCGCGGGCGATAATTGCTTGCATCACCGACCGGCGAAAGAGGGGCACACGCGCGAGCCAAAGAATAAGGGCCTCGCTATACGTGGGTGGAGGTGGATCCCCTCGACGTCAATCTACAAGCCCTCTCACTCGCTGTTGATCATCTGTACGCTTCTACCCCGAAACCCGCTGCTGGGACTGGGACCTTTTCCAACGCAATGCCGCCTGACATGCCATGACATGCGACCGCCCATCACCCACCCCTCGCGTCGTCGGCACCACGAACCAAAAGAAAAAAAGAGAGTAACACGCGGTGGACCCGGTTTCTGACCTGGCACGCTGCCCGCGAGAGACAGAGGCCCTGCGGCTGATGCAGCTAGCAGGGTCCCTTCCATTGGGGTGAATTGGCCTCGCGTTGCTTTGTCCTGCCAGCCAGCGGGAACATGCACGAAGGGAGGTAATAAAGACGGTGACGGAGCCGCCAAGGAGGTCTAGAAGCGTTCGAAAGTGCTGATTTCCGCTGTGCAAAGGGTCAGGGAGGGGTGATAATCGCACATTTATGGGGAGTCGTCTTCGTTTCGATGTGTGATCTGACGTATGACGTACGGCGATGTCACCGCGCATGATGCAGGGTTCGAGCGTGGCATCGTGTTATGCCGGATGCGTCTAGTAGGGTTTATCTTTGAGATGTCAGTACTTCAATTGCTGCTATAATTACTGCTATGGAGGGTTGATATCAAGACGTCAACAATACACAATCACATTCTAAAACCATCATATCTATTAGATCTCACACATAAACGCACTGCACCCTAACATCCCCCAGCGCAGCAATGCAAGCAAGCAAGCACAAAACAACGAGCATATTCCATGCCCCGGGAACCGGCACGAAAACCTGATAGATAGTCTGACATGGACCCCTCCGCACCAACACAACAACGACGAAGCGATCGAAGAACGGTGAAACACAAACCCAACATTTTATCAGCCATAGGCAGTCACGATCGCCGCTCGTGATCCGCGCCGCACGCGCTACTACCTGCAGGGGTAGTCCGGATCGCAGCCGAAGGGATGGTGTGGTAGGTTCACGCTGCTGGAGGTGTACCCGAGGTGGAGGTTTTGATAAGTGAAGTGACGGATTGACATGACGTGCCAAGCAACGATCGTGAGATGCAGGGACAACTACAGTTCCCTACGATACTGTTAGATGGTGAGTACTTACTGTGTAGACGTCAGACAACAATATGCTATTAGAGCTTGCTCCTCTGTTCGTCCGTCCTGACGATTAATTTACTCCGTGAGTTCACGCGAGGTCGCACGAGCCGTGGACAGTGGTACAAACTAGCCGTATACGGGACGAGATCTGCCATGCACGATTCGTGAGGTTTGGTTGAATTATCGTGGGAATGTGGGGTTAGTACCACACCATAGTATTGCAGCTCCACGCGGTCGGGGATTACTGACTGGAAAGAAATGGTAGTTTGTCGGAAAGTTACTTTATTTTCCCGACATGGCTGGATGGAGCATATTCAAGAAATGATCTGTAGATGAGAGAGTGGCACAGTGAGATCTGTGTAATCGTGAAGTGGGTTTCGTATTGTAGGCAACTACTGAATGTATTGCAAGCTAGAGTGTGCGGTCTAATTGCTGGCGCTTTTGTACTGTACAGTGTACCGCTATGTCATGTCGTGTCGTGCTGTGCTGAGTGTTCGTGAACCACCACAGAGGAGTTGCGAGGTCAGATCTAGCCCTTGACCTTGTAGATGGCCTCGGCGAGACGACCAACGTTCTCGCTGGTGATGCCGGCAACGGAGATACGGCCGTCCTTGGTGGCGTATACGGAGTGCTATGAGGAGTCAGCATGCACGACCAAAAATAAACGAAAAACTCGCCTGCTTGGCCAGAGTATCCATCTGCTCAGACGTCAGGCCAGTGTAGGCAAACATGCCGATCTGGGAGGTGATGTGGCTCCAGTCGTGCTTGCTGCCGAGCTTCTCGAGGTTCTCCTTGAGGAGAGCACGCATGGTGATGATGCGGTCGGCCATGCCCTTGACCTCACCCAGCCACTGCTTGTTCAGCGACGAGTCGTTGAGGATCTCGGAGGCGATGCGGGCACCGTGGACGGGAGGGTTGGAGTAGAGCGGGCGCACGAGGATCTTGATCTGAGAGTCGACGCGCTTCTTCTCCTCGGCTGACTCGCAGACTACGGAGAAGGCACCAACACGCTCGCCGTACAGACCCTAAAAAACGTGAGCATCAGGCTTTCAGCGTAATCGTGAGATGTACATACCATGTTCTTCGCGAAAGACTGAGCGAGGACCGGCAGAAGACCCTCCTTGATGAAGTGGCGGAGAGCAAAGGCGTCCTTGGAGGTGTCACCGCTGGCGAAGCCCTGGTAGGCCATGTCGAAGAATGGGAAGTGGCCGCCCTCCTTTACGGCGTCGGCAATCTTGACCCACTGCTCCTCGGTAGGGTCGACACCAGTTGGGTTGTGGGCACATGCGTGGAGAAGCACGACGCTTCCCTTGGGCATGGCCTTGATGTCGGCGACCATTCCATCAAAGTCGAGGCCAATGGTGTCCTTGTTGTAGTAGCGGTACTTCTCGACCTTCAGGCCGCAGTCCTTGAAGACGGCAGCGTGGTTTGCCCATGAAGGCGTGGGGATGTAGATGCTCTTTGCGCCGGGGTAGTGGCGCTCAAGGAAGGCACCGCCAATTCGTAGGGCGCCGGTACCGGAGATGGTCTGGGTCACGGCGATGCGATCCTCTGTAAAGGGAGCTGAGTCGGCGCCGTATGCGAGCCTGAGGGAGGCCTTGGTGAAATTGGGGACACCCGTGATGCCGGCGTACTCCTTGTCGAGCGAGGCGTTCACGATCTTCTGCTCGGCCTCGCGCACCGAGGGCAGGACGTAAGGCTTGCCCTTGTCATCGCGGTATGCACCGACACCTGCGCTGGTCAGCTGTCGCTTCTTGGCATAAGGTTGGAATGGACGGACCCAGGTTGATCTTCTTGGGGTTGGTGTCGGCCTTGAAAGCTTCGGTGATACCCAGAATGGCCTGCGTGGGGTGGCGGTGAGTGACTGTTACTCGCGGGGTCGACGGGACGCTGCACTTACATCCTAGAAGCTTGTCAGTACTGTGCGAGGTCAATTGATGTGCTCGAAGCTGTGGGTACTCACGGGAGGGCCCATGGCGACCTGCGACCAAGCGGAGACAGCTCGAACGCTGGCCTTGAGGGACAGCTGCTGCTTCGCGGCATGACGCAGCGCGGTTCTTGAAGACGCGAGCATGATGGAGGTGTGGTAGTGGGGTATCAATTGGAAGGAGAGGAGAGGAGGGAAGAGCAATGGAGGGATGAGTCGACTCAGGGAGAGAATTGTCTGTGGCCTGAGTACTATTTTCCCCGGAATAAGCAAAACAGGCGGTGGTTGTACGAGTACCTCCACGTTCGCGGGTAGGAAGCTTGGGCCAGTAACCTTTTAGGACCTCCGATTGGGTGGAGCACTGCATCCAGAAATAATTTCATGGCATCATGTTCTGATGTGCCGCGGCATTGAATGTTCGACAATTTGAATGACTTCAGGACTTACCGAACAACTACGCCTGTGCTGTTCCAGCTAGACGCCATCTAGAAGAAGTTACCACTTCTCGCTGTTGCTTACACCCAAAGAATGCGACCGGCGCTTCGCCAGGCCAGGACGCTACTCAATCATGAAGCCTACCACAATTCGATACCAACCTTCCTATGTCCTGCCCTTCTCAGGGCACCGGTCACGTCTCGAAGTCACTCGTCACTCACCGCAAAGCCAAAGACGTTCTCAACATGCAGTCGAGCGCGGCAACAAAGCAATGTCGCAACTGCTCCCGGTGATTCCCCCGAGACGCTACCATTAGACGTGCCTCCAGCAGCGCGTCCCACGCAACCATCACTCCCCAGGGCGTGTCCGGGATGTGGAGCGGCGTCTCAGGTCTTCGACAAGCAAGAGGCGGGCTACTACAATGTGGACAGAAATGCCGTCTACGCGTACCTGAAATGGAGCCCTAAAGACGCGCAAGAAGTCATAGAGGAGGACGAAATATACAAGAGCACACTGAAGAATGCAGATGCTGCCCTGCTGGGCGAACTCGGGCTCGACAGCGGCGAGGTGGAGGCGCCACCGAAGGACGAAGGGCCAGAGACACCAGTATGCGACCGCTGCCACAACCTCATAAACCACAGTGTAGGCTCGCCCATCCACCATCCGTCCGTCGAGGCAATCCAACAGACAATCGCCGAGTCGCCACACAGACGCAACCACATCTACCACGTCGTAGACGCTGCCGACTTCCCGCTCTCCATCGTACCGCAACTACAAGCATCGCTGCGCATACCGAAGCTGCGCACCCAGAACAGGCGAGCGAAGCACAAAGGGTGGGTGGCAAACGATCGCATAGCAGAGATCAGCTTCATCGTCACTCGAGCAGATCTACTTGCACCTAAGAAGGAGCAGGTGGATGCTCTGATGCCCTACATCCAGGACGTACTTCGAGACGCTCTCGGACGAGAGAACAGAGGCGCACGTCTAGGAAACGTACGGCTCGTCAGTGCAAAGCGAGGTTGGTGGACCAAGCAGGTCAAAGAAGACATCTGGGAGCGCGGCGGCGCAGGCTGGATGGTCGGCAAAGTCAATGTCGGCAAGTCCAACCTCTTCGAAGCCGTGTTCCCAAAGGGCCGTGGCGCAGACTACCAACAGCTCCGCATAACACGCACCGCAGCCGAGCGCGAAGCCATGATCAACGCCGCAAAAACCCTCGAAGACCTGAACCGCGTGCACCGCCAACTCGCAGACGAAGACGCCGAGTCCGAACGCCTCCTAACTCAACCCCAAGAACACCAGCACAAGCCCCCCAACGAAGAACCATACGACCCCGAAGACGAATTCGACGACCCCAACGCACTCCTCCCCCCTCCCCAACCATACACCCTCTTCCCCGTCCTACCCATCGCCTCCTCCCTCCCCGGCACCACCGCGTCGCCAATACGCATCCCCTTCGGCCGCAACCGCGGCGAATTAATCGACATGCCCGGGCTCGCACGCACAAACCCCGGCCTCGAAACCTTCGTGCAACCCGCCTCCCACTCCGAACTCGTCATGACCAGCCGCATAAACTCAGAGCGCTACGTCCTGCGCCCCGGCCAATCCCTCATCCTCGGCGGCGGCCTCATACGCATCACGCCCGTCACGCAAGACCTCGTCTTCATACTCCACCCTTTCGTCCCCATACACCCACACGTCACACGCACCGACAAAGCAATCGACTACCAAAGCCAACTCTCCCGGCGCAGCCTACAAGTACGCCCCATCCTCGCGCCCTCCGCCGGCCCCCAAATGTCCTCGGCGGGTATCTTTCCGCTGAAATGGGACGCTACCAAGCTCCTCGCCGGCCCGCTCACGCGCAAGGAAGCAGGACGCATGAAAATCGAGAATCTACCGTTTCGCATTTGGAGTACGGATATTCTTATTGAGGGAGTGGGCTGGATTGAAGTTAGTGCGCAGACGCGCAGGGCTGTCGGGTGGAAAGCGCCGGGGATGATCAAGAAGGATCCGAATCATGCACGCGTCGCACGACTCGCTTCCCTAGCCGCGCATCGCGACCGACAAGAGCGCAAATTCGCCGCTGAAGCATCTAATCTCGACGCTGACGAACTCCTGAACTCGGAACCCCCCCGACAAGACACGAGGCAGGAACAAGAAGTATGGGATGAGGACCCCGTCCCCGAAGTCCAAGTCTTTAGTCCCCTGGGTAAATTCATCGGTCAGCGGAAACCGATGTGTGCGAGTACGGTTAGTGGGCCCAAGTATGTGGCGAGTAGGGATAGGAAGGAGAGGCCGCGACGGAGTATGGTTAGTGTGAAGAGGCAGAGGGGGAAGGGGGGGGAGGTAAAGGAGAGGGGGAGGTGAGTGGGATATGTGTAAGATAGAGCGGTGAAACGTGTAGAGATATGTTGTACCAAGGAAGTTTTCACGAGATTCGCACGGCATGGTCCCTGTGCATGTGATGATGTGGTGTAGTAGTCTAGCATAGAGACCATATCCTACGCCGTTTGTCGTTCGCCAGTACTCCGTTTCCGCAAGCTGTTGCACCGCGTGTAGTAAAGTCGGCGCAAAATCTCTGGAGTAGCTCCCAGCTGCCTCAAAAGGTCTTGAAAATGCATTGCGTCTTTACATCGTGTGCTACAATCCGCAGTAGAGGCATTGGCGGATGGTGTGAATGGCAAAGGTAGCTCGCCCAAGCATTTTAGGATTAACATATTGCATGGTCTTGTATGAAGCGAAATCGATCCCATCATCGCATCACATCGCATTCAAGAAACAGTATTGTACATGCAGCCGTCTGCATCAAGTCCTATGGCATGCGTAAAAGCCAATATCCTACGCCCATTCGCCAATACGCCGTCTACAATCCATCTTGTGCCTGTGCCCACCCTTCCGCCCTCCTCGCCTCCACCATCTCAGCATCACTCCCTCCTCCATAACACTCCCATCCCAACTCCCGCATCGTCGAAGTCTCCAGGCTCTTGCATCACACTTCCTTTGTACTGATTACAAAAGTGACTTCAAACCGCCCCTCCCCCTCCCACCTCAAGCACCTCAAAATACGGCCCCTGTTCCGCCTTACAACTCCTTCCATCCCTATCGCACCCCGGAAAATTCGCCACCAAATCGCCACTCTTGTACTCCCCGTCCCGCGGACTCGCGGGGCCGTTTGCATATGCGTTGATAAGGTTCTGGGGTACCATGGCTAGTTTGGCGAGGATCGTGCCGTGCCATCTACAGTATTTGACATTACACGTTAGCTTCATCTCATTGTAGGACTGTGGCCTCGAATTATATGTACTCACTGCACGATGTGTTCCAGCGCGTGAAACTCCGCTTTTTGGAAATTATAACTCCGGTAAATAGGATCGAACCACACGTCCAGAAAGTACTTTGCCCACTCGCCATTCCTGACGACAAAACTACTCGGCGCCAGGCCGTCTTTATCCTGACTGACCACAAAGTCAATGCGATCGCCCTTTAAATTGCCGAATGTCTTGATGACGGAGTCGGGCGGCACGACGGGCGCGTTGGCGATCATGTGGGTCTCGAGTTTGCTGGGTGTGAGCAGCGAGGTGTGCAGTGCGATGGACGGGTTCATGATTATGGCGGTGTTGTCGAGGTGCCAGAAGAAGAGGCTGCCTGGGTGGAGTGTCATGGCGTGGCGCATGGCGGGGACGCGGGCCCAGGAAGGGGGCGCGTTGGCGAGGGTGTATTGGGAGTTGTAGGGGAAGAAGGTTTTGTAGCCTGTGTGTGTCGTTAGCCCTACTAATGCCACTGTCACGTCTTTCTCATGTACGTCGACCTACCGTGTCTTTTGGCGTAATCCTCCCGGTTCTTTTGTATCCTCGTCGTCCATTCTGGGTCGGCTTTTGGGTCGAGCACTGTGACTATGACGACGGGCGGGCCGCTGCCTATTGCGACTTTGGGCAGCTTGACGGTGCTGGTGGATTTGCTGCTTCCGCCTATCCGCCCGAGCAGCCAGAAGACTGATAGGAAGCCTAGTATGCCGAGGATGGCTAGGCGCAGCTTGTCTCTTCGTAGGAGGTTCTTCAGCGCCGGCGGTATCCTGAAGCCGCTTTGTTGTTGCCGCGCGGCATATGGTGGTGGTCGCGACGTCTTTCGCGGGGGCATAGCGAAATGCATTGTGTGTGTGGTGTGCCTAGGGGAGGCCAATTGTGAGGAAGTAATTGTTCGGGTCGATTGCGAAACGAGGGATGGCAGTTGGGGATGGGACAATTGTGGGTCGGAGGCACGTTATCGAAGCATAATTAGAAACGATATGCGATCGCAGACTTCTAGAGAGGGAGAAGGTGGAGGCAGGTTTGCGCGCAGAGGCTCGTGGGGGATTGGGGAGCGGAAAAGGGACGAAATTACTGAAAGTACACGCGATTGATACGGGATGCATCGTTGGGCTTGGCCTTTGACCCCTGCCACGAGGGACCCTTGCTTCACCTAGCGCCCGCTCTTCACATGCATCATGTTATTCCACCTCTCTTTTCGCATCATAGCAGCGCTCTTTGACATCTCGTGCGTTATTCCAGGGGAGCAATAGTAGCAATGGTAAAAAGGCGCTGACTATGCATGCGTCAGCGAATTGCTCAGCAGCTGCCGACCAAGAGGCCAAACTCGGCATTTGATGCCTCCTGGGATGGAAGTCATCAAGCACAAGCGACATGATCTTGAGAACCTCCTGCTCCAGAGCTCGGCAGACCTTCAGTATCAGCCTGACGTCGTATTGTCGAGACTGTTCTGCAGCGTCAAGCTTCGCGCAGAGCAGCTTTCAGATACCCGCTATGACGTCGAATCACTGTCACAGCAATTCATTTTACTATGATAACCACACTTTTAAGACGTGAAATCTTGTGGCACTTTCATCCGCCTCCAACACATCGAATTCAACCTCCAACTTGCAATCATGGTCGAAAAAGTCATCCAGCTGAAATGCAACTGCAACGAGTACCCATGGGGTAAGACTGGCAGAGACTCCATCGCCGCAACACTATGCGAGAAGACACCCGGAACAGACTTCAAGCTCGATGAGAAGACTCCGTATGCCGAGATGTACGTTCATGAACCCCTCTTTGGTATGGTCACGACTAAACTGAGACAGGTGGATGGGCACATACCCAGAGCTCCCATCATACGTACTTTCAACCGGCGAAGACCTGCAAGATGTCATCGACAAGTACCCAGACGAGCTCATCGGCAAGACCGTCGCCCGGAAGTTCGGCCACACCAAGCTTCCATACCTACCCAAGGTTCTCTCGATCGCAAAAGCCCTTCCCCTACAGCTACACCCCGTAAGTCGCCCAGAACCCACCATACCCACCTTCAAAGTACTAAAGTATCTCAGAACAAGTCTATGGCCGCCGAGCTCCACCGCAAAAAGCCAGACCAATTCACCGACCCCAACCACAAGCCCGAAATCGCCCTCGCGCTCGGCCCCTTCGAAGCCTTCTGCGGCTTCAAGCCCCTCCGCCAAATCCAGCACCTCCTAAACCTCGCCCCGCTCCAAGAATTCCTCCCAGACGTCAAGAAGCCAGACTTCGACAACCAAGTCCTCAAACACGTCGTGGTATCCATGCTCTCCGCCCCCGAAGACACCATCCGCGCAGCAAACGACGCGCTCATGAAGCTCCCCAAAGACCAATTCGGGGCGGACAATTATATTCCGGACATGATCCCACGCCTGGCGGAGCAGTACGACAAGGCTGATAACGGCACGCTCGTTGCGCTAATCACGATGAACTACTTGCAGCTCAAGGAGGGCGATAGTATTTATATTCCAGCTGATGGCATACACGCATACCTCTCGGGCAACATCATCGAATGCATGGCGCGCTCAAACAACGTTCTCAACACGGGGTTCTGCCCGCGCGCAGACCGCGACTCGGTCGATCTATTCACAAACTGTCTTACATTCACCCCCCACGATACCAAGGAGTGCATGCTCCAATCCCAATCGTTCGCGAAGAGCAAGAACGGCAAGTCGAAATTGTATGCGCCGCCGCTTGCGGAGTTTAGCATGTATGCTACAAGTCTGGGGGATGGGGAGATGGACGCGATTGGGGCGGTTGGCGGGCCGAGTGTGATGGTTGTTACGGAGGGTGAGGGAACGCTCAAGGCTGAGGGGAAGGAGTATAAGTTAAGTGCAGGGTATGTTTTCTTTGTGGGGCAAGGGACGGAGATTGAGATTGAGGCGGAGAAGGCGGTTAAGGCGTTTACTGCGTATGCGGAGTAGGATGTGGGGGGGATTGATGTGTTGTATGTACTCTCGAGCTAGTCTTTCACCGAGTAGGTACAAGTCATTTTTCGATACAGCCTATTAGCCTTGACGTGCAAGCAGAGTTTTAGTCTCTTCGAGCATCTCGCGCTCGCGTCGCAATCTCGGAAGATCTTCTATTTGTCGTACCAACGCGGGGCTCGAGTATCTGTTTTTCCTTCCCGTTGCTGCATATCAAGCGCGCCGTAGCGCGAATTTGCTTTTTCCACGCCGTATCTGCTCGTTCGCCTTTTCGACAACAACTATAACTCTTCACCACCAGCGCCGCGCTACCACCCGCTGCCTGTGTTGTACATTCGACATGCAGCAGTGACTTTCACACGCATAATTCTATATCGTGAGTTGCAACTTCTAACACTACCTTACTCGCTTCACTGCACTGACGCGGTACTAGTGAATGCTACATCTGCATGTCGTACGCGTGGCAAGAACACACAGCACAACAGGAACGACTCTCACTTCTGCAGCCAAAGATATACACGACGACCAGAATGGCTACCTTGGCCAGCTTGCCGGTCGAGATCTTCCAACACATCGTCGATGAGCTACCGCACACATGGGACAAAAACGTGAGACAAAGACACAATCTCAAGCAGTTTCGACTGACATGTCGCGAGA
>Ga0265780_10006366_pt1 | contig 14666 bp, 18 predicted proteins | sample P1T30metagenome_FD_192432 | JGI IMG/M metagenome (GOLD analysis project Ga0265780, IMG submission 192432) | Plant litter microbial communities from East Loma Ridge, Irvine, California - P1 T30 | ecosystem: Environmental > Terrestrial > Plant litter > Unclassified | place: USA: California... | reverse complement strand
ACGACAGCGACCCTCTTGCTCGCAAGGAGCCTCTACAGAAGAAGAAGGAAGCTGCACAAAAGAAGGAGGACGCCAGCAAGCCGGCTGAGGATACCAAGATGGAGGAGGTTGAGTACAAGACCGACGCCCAGGTCGAGGCGGAACGCGCCGCATCAATCCTTGCTGCCAAGAAGGAGCTCCTCGCTCTTGTGGACTCTAAGATGACTGCAGACGAGGGCGCAAACCAGACCGGTCTCTACGAGCTGAGGGGCGTCATTACGCATCAGGGCGCTAGCGCTGACAGTGGCCACTACACGTCCTTTGTCAAGAAACAGGGACCCAAGGACCCCAACACTGGCAAGCGGAAGGAGGAAGACGGCAAATGGTGGTGGTTCAACGACGAAAAGGTATCCGAGGTGGATGCTGAGAGGATACAGACCCTGTCTGGCGGAGGTAAGCACCCCAACCCTGACTGTGTGAACTGACGATGACTGACATGTTCCAGGTCAAAGCCACTCGGCTCTTATCCTCCTCTACCGCGCCGTTCCTCTACCCGTCATCGACGAGGACGTGCAGATGGGCGACTCATAGGCTGAATCGACACGCTTCACTATGACCATCTCCTTGGGTCTCGCGCGCAAGAGCATGCTGAAGCGCAAACGGGAACGGAGCAGCGGGTAATGCATGGCATTCGGCGTTGTACCAGCTGGAAAGGCTATGGGACGATACCTCTGAGAGCTTAAGTAACGATTGCATGACTTCAAGACCTTGCATTAATAGATACGGCATTAGACTGGTGAAGTGTACTTTTCGTCCCTTTCCGTCTTCACCTCACCACGCGTAGAAACGCGTCGAAGCGTGCTGCCAAGCCCTTCCATGATCGTGACGCTCACTTCCAGGATTGCTTTCCTCCCCATCTTTTCTACTGCTGCGCTTCTATCATAATCTATCGCGTTATTCGCGAGACGCGCAATCTTCTTCCTGTATCATTACACTTGTACAATCATCTGTTTCATGTATTAAGTACCGACAGCATGTTCTACAGTCACGAAGGTAAGCCCCAAACCGAGACTGCAGCTTGGAACGATTTGACTAACACTTGTAGTGCTAACGTCGCGCAAATACGGTGTGGCAACCGTGTGGTATGTTAGAAGGCGTCCGGTCGCTCTTGCCCTGTACTGACCAAAGTGGCAGGCTCGTCGCGACGACCCAAAAACGAATCGGCCGCAAACAAATTCTCGATGTCGATGTACAGAAAGCATGTCAGACCATTGTCGATCCTGTAGCGCCTATGGCTCTACGGCTACAGGGCAATTTGATGTACGCCGCGCTGTTATACCTTGTCCGAGCGACAGACTACTGACGCATGCAGGTACGGTGTATCGCGTGTATACCTGCAACAATGTGGATATATCCTTTCAGACGCAGAGAGTGCGCGAAACGCCCTGCTAGTGATGCTACGGACGGTGAAGCACACTGCGCTCGACCCAGATGCCGGCAAGGCTAGGTAAGCAAGCATCATCCTCATAACATGGTCGGTCTACTCACAGCGTCTATCTAGGCCTGAGCAGCTCATACTCGAAGATGACCCTTCCTTCCTGCCCGAGCTCGCGCCTCCTCCCCCAGACTTCCTCGCGGAACTAGACCTCAACTTCAACCTCAACATTGCGCGGTCCGGCGACTCCCAGACGCTCACACCCTTCAGCTCCCAGCAAGCACGGTCCTCTTCCCATGCCGATGGCATCGGTGGGCTCATCTTGCCTACATCATCTCCCGTGATGGCGGCCGAGTTCAGACTTGAAGGCGACGATGTAGTGGGCAGTGTTGGCGGACCAAGTGTCATGGGCGCTGGCGATGCGATCCAGCTTGAAGACCCAGACTTCATGATCGCAGACGATGGCGAGATCATCCAGTTGCCACCACGGCGAAAAATGCCCAGCACGCCAGCTAGGACCGCAGGTGCGAAAATGTCCAGCGATGCTGGGGCCAGTGCGCGGGTTCGCAAGGAACATGAGGATGGACAGCAGGTCGGCGATCAGGTGAGTTTTGCTACGTTTCCTCACGTTTTTTTGCGCTGCAATACTAGCCCTCAGTTTCACGCTGAGGCTTCGCTGCTCTCACTCGAGGCGCATGTTATGGCACCACACTGTCTCACCGCCCTCGCTCGACGCAATTAGTCGGCCGCTCATCGCGATTTCTAGTGCTTGTGTTTGCTGCTTACCTTCTTCGGTATCTTTGTCTGCATCTTCGCTGCTTCTAACCTTCATTGCCTTCACATACTCTACCTTACTACCAGCATCTTTCAGAATGATGACTGACATATATCAGTTCCCGGGTGATCAAGCAGACATCAACTTCCCGACCTACGACGATGATCCTATCGAAGGTGGAGCACTTTCATCAGACGGTCCGCAACCGTCCAGTCAGCATTCAGAAGTCATTGAGTCATCTGACTCGTTCGCCGCACCCATGCGCCGGCGTCGGGTTCCACGCACTCTTCCTATCGATGCAGCTATAGAGCTTCCCAACAAAGAGCTCGCTAGTTGGCAGAGGAACTACCGTCAGAACATGAAAGCAGCAGCTCGGCAGAAGATCCAGAAACGTGCTGCTGCTCAGGCCAAGAAGAATGCCGAGCACTATGTTTGGGGCGCTGGCATCGGTGGTATCGGTGAACGTGTCTTGGGCGGCCACGTTCCTCATCCGTTCGACATGTTCATTGGTGACAAGTTCTTCGAGACGATTATGGGCTTCAGTCGCAACAAGGCTAGCGGAGCGAAACATGACCGCGACAGTGGTATCGATGATGCAACTCAGGAAGAATCCCGCCGTGTGCGTCAGAGAACCGGCGAGCCTGAGGTCGGTCGCTCAGCTGACAACGAAGACATTCCTATGTTTGGTGAAGACGACATCGCCGTCGAACTACCTCGCGAAGGTGTCTCCGCACTTGACGACCAACAGATCTTCTCAGCGATGCCATGGAACATCAGCGCTTCTATCAGAGGCTCTTCGGTCGTTCCTCGAAGCGGACGCGCTGGTATGATAGGCTCCGCTGATCAGAGCAGACCTGGAAGCCGCTTCGTGTCTGCCTCCCCCTCAAAAGGTCGCGGTCAGCCTCTTGCTCTTGAAGGATTCAAGAACCTTACGAGCGATGTCGATTACGGTGGCGACGACTTTGGGCTACCAGGTTTCAGCTCCGACTTTCCCGAGCCAGCAGTTCAAGAACCATCAGCACGCGTCCGCGAGGCCTTGTCGACAGAAGGTGAAAACTTCATTACTTTCATCCACGAACGTATCGTTGAAAAGCGCAGGCGGGCTCAAGCAGACCTAGAGCACGAGTCCGACGTGCTTCAAGCCGAAGCCGCCGCTGATATCGAGGACATCGCCTTTGAGGAACTTCTTCCACCCGCGGAAAACACCAAGATGATCGCTTGCCAAGGCTTCATGATGGTGCTCGGGCTTGGCTCCAAGGGAATGCTCGACATTCAGCAGCTGCAGCACTTGGGTGAAATCAACCTCAAACTCTCCAGAAAGGCCAAGGAAATGCAGGTCGTTGAGCTCGGCGACACTGAAGAATCCGACAGGGACGGTGCCCAAGAGGATGACGATCTGACCGAAGACGAGGAGGTGGCGGATGCTCAAGATATTGCACGACAGCCGGAAGTGGAAGATCAGGATATGCAAGAGCACGACGCGATGGAAGAACAAGAGGGTCACTTCCAGGAGCAGTTCGCCGCAGGCCATGCTGCTCAAGAGGATGACCATGACTCACTCTATGATGACTGAGTGATCTGGCACTATATCGAGTCAGATGGATGGACATATACAGGCTGCTGTTTAGCCTATGTTTCTCATGTATCTTCCCGCCTGGTGGCGTTCGCCGTCCATATCACGGGTTCTCACAGGGCGATGAGTATCTGCATTTAATGGGGAAAAGAGAACTGGCAGACAATAGTGTCGCATCTATGACAATACATCAAAACTATATTGAAACGTTGAGTCATGATCGTGAATGCAGGAGGATGGTGCGCATGTTGTGAAGTGCTCGTTGAATGACCAGTGCGTTGGGCAAGGTGTGATGATTGGTTGTTCGTAACAGCAATTTCTCGCTGATCCATAGAGCCTGCTAACTTGTCTGCTTGCAGTCATGCAGAACCTTCTAGACTAGGATTGTCCATGACCAAGTGCTGCAGCCAAGCCGCTAGGATGTTTGCATATAAAGTCGACTTCTTCTTGCACTTTGCACTTCTCTTTCAAGAAACCTATAGGTCTTTTGGATAATTAAGGTGAAAGTGAAATTGTAGCTAGTCTAGGTCTAGCTAGTGTTCAAAGAGCTTAGTGCGAGCTGACATAAGCTTGGTCCAAAACTACCTAGTCAATGCAACATAGTATACTTACTTCCTGATTCGACACCGCTCACCCCAGCATGCCTGGGGTCCGCACGGGCATGGAAGTCAGCAACACCCATCTTGGCGCCGCGAAACAACCAAACAACGACAGCATTGCAGCGCAGTCTGCTGTCAAAGACGAGGACGGCAATGACGACATCTTCGCAGAAAGCGACAGCGACGATGGGTACGATTACAAACCGCGACCAAAGCTGCCACAGCCCAATGTTCACATGCGAAGTTTGGGAAGTCTGATAAGTGAGTGACAGAATGGCTGGATACGCGAGGGGATCTTCTACTGACAGCGGCCAGAGGAACTGGAGAGCGGTGCGATCGATGTCGACCCGGAATACCAACGTGAGGTTGTCTGGACAGGTAAAAATGCCCAACTTGATTGTCACCGACATGCTAATAGCAATAGCCGATCGTATGACGGGTCTGGTTAATTCTCTGATGGGTATGATCTCCTCGACGCTCTCTTAACATGAACGAATTCAAAGATTCCTAATACTCGCGCAGAAAACTACTACATCCCACCCATTATTCTGAATAAGAAACGGATTATTGGAACAGATGGTACAACACGTGACGTTCTTGTCTGCGTGGACGGAAAGCAACGACTTTCCTCTGTCAGGGCATTCGTCAAAGGTATGATTCCTTGCCACGATCACAAGGGCGAAAAGTGGTAAGCAATTCAGTCTAATTAATATCTCCCGATGACTTACTGACAGTGCAAGGTGGTTCTGTGAGACGCCTATCAATAAACGCAAAAAGGTGCTTCCTTCGGACACTCAAAAGTCGTTCTTGGAGAAAGACTTTGTGGCCTTTCAGTTCGCAGAGCTTACGCCAGTACAAGAAGAAGACCTTTTCGCTAGGGTACAAATGGGTGTGCAGCTCACTGTAGCTGAAAGAATGCGCGCGAGACAAGGCCCATGGCAAGAATTAGCGAAGCTTTTCGTGGAAGACTTCCCTATGATCTACAACTTGATGAAGGACCGAGCTCGAGCGAAGGACTTCCAACTCACTCTGTCTTGCTTCAGCCAAATTCTGGAAGTACAGCATCCGACTCCTGCGACTGGCATTCCAATGCTGAGGACAAGCCACAGTTTGATCCCGAAAATGCTAAACAACACCGGCGCTGTAGACGATGCGCTCAAGTCACATCTTGCAAGCGTCTGGACCACCTTCAGAGACCTTATTGCCTTAGATCCCGACACTTTCACGAATGCCGATAGGCATTTGAGTGGTGTACAAACCTTTGCGCCCATCGAGATGGTGGCCGTCGCCGTCCTTATCTCTATGTATTCGGAAACGCGCAACAATGAACTATTGCTAGGCGATATCAGAGCGCTCCGAGAAGCCTTTCGCGAGCACTTTAAGGACCTTCGATTGTCTGCGCCAATGTGGAAGTTTGCCTGGGACTTTATAGAAAACCTGGAGGGGATTCGAGGTGCGGTGGATGGCACTACGATAGACCGTAACCAACCGGCAGAGGCTCCAAAGCCGAAGCCGTCTACTTCAAGAACGAAAACTCTATCCTCTCCTACTTCCGCCGTTTCGAGGAAAAGGGTAGCACCCCTGGACAAGCCGCTCTCCATACTGCCACCACGCGATTCGATCATCGCAATGGAGGAGACACAACCGATTCCCACAGGACCGAAGCGACAACGGACTGATCCTGGGCCATCAAACGCTCAAGCACAAGTCAATAGTCCCGTATATGAACAATTTGCCACTGCAAGGAATGCTCCTTCGGAGCGAGTGCGCACAGCGGGGGTACCGACAGACTCTCCCATAATGGGTAACATTTTTACAGATTTTGGTTCTCAATAACCATCACCTGTCAGCGCAACTTCTGCTTCGCCACGTCTGTGGCGTCCAGGCGAAGCGTTACAGCTAAATCCAGCCCTGACCAACTCACCACAAACTGTGCCAACACGCACAACGTCAGGACCACCGCACCAAATCTTCCAGAGACCAGGAAACGGACATGGAAATCAAGTTGTACCGGGCTCTGCCCCGGCAGCGAGAGGTGTTGCCGAACAATCTATACCGCCGGGACGGTCTCGAAACGATCCTATACATCCCTCGCCCTCCGACCCTAGGCCTGAACCTCCTCAAGCCGACTATCCCGACTATTATATTCCAAATTTGTCGAACGCACCTATGCAAGCATATCACCAGTCTCGCTTACCCGTGACGCAACTATACGCTACTCATACACCTTTCACACCGGAGCACACACCTCCCCAGATCCAGCAAGCCTGTGTGCCTGACTCTAGGAACCACCCTGCGCCGGTAGCGCAGATGCAGCCATCTAGACTCCCTCATACAACTTCACGGCAAGCTCCTCAAACAAACCAAAGTCTACAGAACGGCACACCATTGTCATCCCGACCCTCAAGCATGACCCAGGCTCATCCGACGAGTAGAGGAGCATTCGCACCCACTCATACGGATGCGCAATGGGAAGGAGTTATCGCCACTGCATCCCCACGGATGCAGTCTCGGCAGCTTGGTCAAACTCAACAAGGGGCTTCTTCCGCAGCCTCGTCACCAACGATACCGACCTCGGCTTCAACTATCGCAGCGTCACAACCAAGTGGTACGAAGCGGAAAAGCGTTGCCCGCCCGATCCCTGCTCAGTACGATGGAGTCATTGATCTAACGAGCGACGATGAGCTTGAGGAAGAACGCCAGAACCTTCTATCTTCATTCAAGGCCAAAACGGCTCCAGCAAAGCAACCTCCAGCTACAGCTGCGACAGCACCCACATCAACGCAACGAAAACCGATAGTGATACATGATCTCGATCTTGATGAGGATTATGCGCGTGCGAACAATCCTTATGAGAGGTTTAGAAACAATCCTAGAGCAGGGCTCTCCGGTCCGAGACGTTGAATTTAGTGTTACACTTCCCAAAGCGTGGGGCTCGCATCAGCGAAGCGCAAAAGCATTTTCAGCTATATATTGTAATTAAGCATAATGATACCCCGTTTGAGAACAGTGTGCCGTCCAGCTTTGGTTCCCTCAAGCATTAGGATTCATGCAAGTAAGCCGTAAGCGCGAACTGGCAGCGCCACTTCGACGACGACTTTCTCACAACCACAAATTCTGCATCGTACGTAGCATCCACCTCTAGCATCACAGAATGCACATCGCGTCCAGACTTCAACACGGGTTCCGAAGCGTTACAGGAGACGCGTTCACATGCAATGGAAGACGTCATAGCGCGTTTCCAACCTCGGCATCCGACGACGAAACCCCGTGGACGGACCGCACCGCAAGCTAATGATGGATTGAGGGCCAACAGGATGTGCGCGGGATTGCGACAGTCTCCTGCTTGCGTCAACAACCACGACGAGAGACATACTTCGCGCCGACGTTGACGAGTACCTGCTATATCTTGCGCCATTTCGCGAACAGTCTCGACTCCCTCTCACTGCGCGCACGCAGCTTTGCGACATCCATAATCCGCGACCACAAAAGACCAGCAACATGGGAAAGTCATTCGACCCTGCTAAGGACATCGGCAGTCTGGATGGGAAGGTCATTCTCGTCACCGGTGGTGAGTGTCCCCCATTCCTGAGCATGAGCGACTGCATCATGCGACTAACACATACACAGGCAACGCCGGCTTAGGCAAACAGACCATCGCATACCTCGCTGCCCACAACCCCACGCGCATCTACCTCGCCGCTCGCACCGATTCCAAAGCCCGCGATGCCATCTCCGACATCAAGAACAGCGTGCCAAATGCCTGCGAGATCGTATTTCTCCCGCTCGACCTGACGTCTTTCTCGTCCATTGCCGACGCGGCATCGACATTCAAGAGCCAGGAATCGCGACTCGATGTCTTGATCAACAATGCTGGTATCATGGCGCCACCATACAGCACCACCAAGGAGGGATATGAAATACAATTCGGCACGAACCACATGGGCCACGCGCTGCTCACAAAGCTCCTTATCCCGACGATGCTGGACACGGCGAAACAGCCCGGCGCTGATGTCAGAATTGTGAACCTGAGCAGCATGGGCCACCAGATGCCAGTATCAAAGGGCATCGAGTTCGACCAGCAAGCGCTCGAGAAGGAGAGTACCTGGCGTCGCTACGGCTCGTCGAAGTTGGCGAACATACTCTTCGCTCGCTCCCTAGCGCTAGAGTACCCTACGATAACATCCGTCTCCCTGCACCCCGGTGTCATTTTGACGGATCTCTTCGACAACCTCCGCACGAACATATTCATGAAGGTTGGTCTGTACATCTACGGCATCATCGGCATGATACTGCCGGGTCACTACCAAGGTCCGGAAGGAGGCGCGCTGAACACGACGTGGTGTGCTACGACCGCAAAGGACGAGCTAGAGAATGGTGCATATTACATGCCAGTAGGCAAGAAGAGTTCTGGCAGTTCATTTGCGAGGGACGAGGGGCTGAGGAAGAAGTTGTGGGAGTATACTGAGGCGGAGTTGCAAAAGCATGGGTATTGAGATTGGAAATGACTTTGTACTAATAAAAGCGTAAGAGGAACATATATGAAGCCCTGCTCATTGCGATCATGATCTACATGACATTTACAGCATCTACAACTCCAGTACCACGCTGACAATCGCCAATTCAAACAGTTTCCAACGGCACCCTAGGCAACGCCGTCAACTGCTTCCTGTCACTAATCTCCACTCTGAAGTCCTTTTGTACACTGACCTGCAAGCCATCACCGCTCGGTCGCTGTCCACCACGCTTCTGATCGCCATCAACGTGTTCCAGACTCGTGTTACTGTACTCATCCAAATCGCCATAGATTTTCGTTTCGACACCGACGCTCTTGGGCTTGCTACCCGAATGCGAGTGGTTCTCCGGTCGCTCGTTGAGCTCCATCCATTGCTTTGATCCTGGACCGGCGCGGATGGAACCCCGAGGGTTTTGCTTCTTCGAGTAGCCGCCGGAAGGGTTTGAGTGGCTTCCTGACCAGGATGAGAAGTGCGAGATGAAGTTTGTGAGCAGAGGGCGGCAGGCGGGTAGGTTAGCGACGAACATGCCGACGTTCATTTCTGCGCAGGCCCAAGCGAGGATTTCGCCGAGGTTCTGGAGGAGCCGGGTTGGGTCGTTTAGGCCGATGAGGAACTTGAGGCGGACGATGGGGGCGATGGATGCGCTGTTGTATGCGTTAATTGTGATGCTTGGTGGTTTGGCTCCAAGTGCGAGATGGCTTACAAGATTCCTAGGCCGAGCATGGACATCACGGAGATCTTAACGCGCCAATCGAGTTGGACGTCCCAGAGGAGGAAGATGGGGAGGGTCGCAAAGATCCAGTCTGTGGAAATAGACACCACGGCTACGGCGTATGACAGTACCGTTTGGATATTGCGGCCATTGCATTCACCGTCCATCGTGGGGTACCAGTTCTTCCTGTTCGTCTGTTAGCTGCTGGTTGACATCAAGGGGAAGGGAGTGAAGACATACTGTACTGGCCTACATTGGAAGAAGAGATACATTCCCGTCCCGCCCATGACGACGAAACAGGATATCATGCAGGCGTAGATGACCATCTCGATCCATTTCTTGCGGTTCGCAATTCGGATCAAGGCGAATCCGATGCTGCACTTGATCGCGACGAGGGTGAAGCACCATGGCTCTTGGAAGACGTAAAACCACTGCTTCTCGTCAGTATACCCTTTCGAACGACTGAGGCGCGCGAGAAAACGACGGTCACACACCTTCAAGGACATGGAATATTGAGACGCGGTCAACGAGCCATCATACTGTCCAACGCCACTCCAAGCCATACCGAGTGTGGCAACTGTGCTCACCGTCCAGACCGGCTGGGTTCATGTCAGTAAGACCCCAATCGTGGATGTGTACAAAACTTACCAAGTTGATGAGCATAGCCCAGTCATCTGGTCCCCAGGCCTTCCTCTTCGAACGAATCCAAAACCGCAAGATGGTCGAAACGATGACGAAGGGTAATGGGACCAAGACCGATAGGGCCATATGGTAAGAAGTCGGTGGCGCCATGGCGTCAATCGAACTTTGGAAGTACCTATCCTATCCTTAGGCGCGCGTAATGGTCGAACTGAACAAAGAGGAAGAAAGCAACAATAGAGTTCACTGATCCACACAGTGCAAGCACCGGGCATGCAAGAAAATAAGAATACGCAACGAAAGGCTGGTAAAAAGGAGCGCCACGATCCCAACAGTATGGCACTCGTCCACGAGCCTTCTTCCATCCCAGCTCGATCCGTAGGCCACAAAAACGCTCGGCGCCAACCATCTAGGGTTCGCCCGGATGAAGCCGTACGAGTTTAGGATTAACAACGGTAACGGAGAGGCGAAGCGGCACAGGCTTCCTAGTGCCGGCACTGTTACCCGTCTGCAGTAGTTCCCGGTTCGTTATATGTCCGATGCTCTTGGGAGCTGTTGATGCGCGGGACGACGACCCTTGGGAAGGATCGCATGCTCTGGCAAAGGTAATGTCCGCTTCAGAAGGCCTGTTCGCTCAGACGCTGTTGGCATGAGCCTACCTAGCTGACTACAGCGTTCATGATTGTGTCCTTCGGTATAGTTGCAGAGATGGCAGACAGTCTTACGTATCACCTTCACATGCGCCGATGTATCTCCAAGCTCGAGTCCAGACTCTCGGTCTTGTGCAAAGCGGTGGATTAGTATAACCTGCTACGTCTGCGCGCGAATCCTGTTTCAAGACCTTCTTCTGCACAAGGATTGGTACATCGCCGCGTACTGTGCGTGCGGGGGCGTGGAGCATGCAGGAGTGTCGTATTGAATCCATACACTCGGATCTCGACCAGAGATGAGGTGGTCCCAAAGTACCTAGATATCAACTCAGAACTTGGAAATCTGGTATAAGGAGAGAAAGGGGGGTATCAACTATATGTGTGCCAGCTATGACTATCCTCATAACATGGCGTGAGGAATACGGTCTGTCAATGCTCGGTGTATGCGTCGGCACAAGATGGAGCTACTTCGGGGAATTTCTATCGAGACCCACAGCACGAAATAACGGTCTCCACCGCCAGACATTCCTCTACGGATCCTGGATGTTTTACATAGTCAAGGGTTCCCCGCGACGCCTCTGCCGTGCAAGCGGTGGGCGTTGTCACGACTACTTCCATATATACATGTACAGGCCTCTTACCCAGGTTTCAACATACCTCAGCACGTAGCAATTTCCAAAATGTCAGCACCCAGAGTCTTTGAAGGCAAACTTGCCATTATCACCGGTTCTTCGCGAAGTATGTTCTACCACAAGCCCATAGTCCTCGATCATGGCGATGTAACTACGTACTGTTTGATTAGTAACTAACGTCCAACTAGGCTTCGGCGCCACACTTGCCACCTACTTCGCCTCGCGCGGAGCTAACGTAGTGATCAACTACGCAACATCGGCGTCCGATAAGATCGCGACTGACTTAGCAAACCATCTCTCCACGACCTACAAGATCAACGCGCTCCCCGTACGCGCCGATCTTCTTGACCCTTCCGCCCCGCAAACCATTGTCAATGCGGCAAAGGCTCACTTCACCAACCCAGCGGCCACCCCTTCGTTCCAGATCGACATCCTGATCAACAATGCCGCTGTCGTGAATGCGCAGCCCATCCAGGAGCTCGATCCAGAACTCTGGGACCAGACGTTCAACATCAACTGCAAAGCTCCTGCGCTGCTGATCAAAGCCGCGTTTCCTTACCTTCCTCACGACAGATCTGGTAGAATCGTTAACATCTCATCCGCGACTACGACGTGGGGTCTGATCCAGCAGACATCCTATGCCGGCACCAAGGGCGCCATCGAGGCCATGACGCGTGTGTGGGCGCGCGAGCTTGCTGAACGCGCAACTGTCAACAGCGTGAGCCCTGGTCCCATGGACACCGGTCTCTTGAACGGATTGCCTGAGGCGCCAAGGGAGGCGCTGAAGATGTACAACGCTTTGATTCCGTTGGCGAAAGAGAGACCTGGGGTAGACAGCGAAGACATGTTGAGATTGGCTGGCGAGATTGGTGGTAGGCCCGGTACGCTCGAAGAGGTGGCAGGTATCGTTGGTATCGCGTGCTTGCCGGAGAGTGGCTGGATGACGGGTAATCAGCTGGGCGCGAGTGGAGGCGGCGCTTTTGTCAGGTAGAGCTTCGCTGTCATATCTGCATGGCTGCTGGCAGCAATCGATTTACACATGAGCCCTTCTAGTTTTCAACCTTGAGTGTGGTGATGGTTGTGCTTATGTCGAATGGGAGAAGCCGGAATCCGATGACGACTTCGGGCAGGTGTGTCACATGATGCCAAGACCCAATCAGCCTTTCGAGATCATTGCGAGCTCGTCTTCACGACGCGTCGACTCAGCCGATGATCTGCCAAATATAAATCTACGGTTCGCACTCCATGCTGGACTAAGTATGATGTCTTCGAGATACGCGTCCTAAGAGCTGGATACCTACCATGAGCGCGCTCGTCGCTTCCTACCGGAAATTGAAATTTGCCGCATCCCCTGCAGATTGGCGCCACGTCCTGCAATCCCAGATCTTGGCTTGCATTTTGCGTGCTTGCGGCGCAGCAAACTGGTTCTGCGGGATTTCCGTTGCTGACTCTTGTGCGATCGCGAAACATGCAGCAAGGAATGGGTCTGGATTCTGGCATGAAAAGCGCCTGAAGTGATCCGTTTGCGAAGCATTACGAACGTTGGAACCTCGTGTCTGTATATTGCTCTCCCGCAACGCCAACCGACGGGACATTCCCTGCACCCGACTACCCGCACGCGCTATCATCCTCGAATAGTTCGCGAGAAAACGCCACCAAAGCACTAGGCTCGCCGCTGAGAGTGGTCGTTTATTGCTGCTTGGCTCATCCTTCGTAGTAGCTAATGGCTAAAACACGGACTACCTGCATGGAAGTAGCCTCAATGGTGAAAGCTGCTTTCGAGATATCGAACTACAGAATGCGGGAACGGCACGGCATGCATGTATAAGTATACACAATTAGAACATACCCACTAATACACGTTTCTGTTTCTGTTTCCCTCCCGTCAAGATGAAGGTCTCAACTTTGGCAACGGCAATATTCTGTGGCGGCGTTGGGGCAAGCCTCATAGAAAACGATGCCTTGGCCGCTGAAGCACTCGTGAAGCTTACGTCTAACGTGGCTCAAAATGGCTACCCAGACGCAGAAAAATGCACATTGGACAATATTGCCGTCCGACGAGAATGGCAAGTAGAAGGCATACGCATTTCGCGGTAACTCGACTCACACAAATCCAGGTCCACTTTATCGGAGGATCAGAAGCTCAATTATATCGATGCGGTCAAATGCCTAGGCAGAAAGCCAGCGAAAACCCCAGCGGGCATAGCCTCGGGCGCAAAGAGCCGATTTGACGACTTCATCGTCACGCACATTCTGCAAACAATGAGCATTCATGGCACGGTACGCTGAGAATGCACATCCAGCTGAGTCCGACTAATGTAGAACAGGGGAACTTCCTTAGTTGGCATCGCTACTATATCTGGGTTTACGAACAAGCTCTTCGCGACGAGTGTGGTTACAAAGACTATCTCCCATACAACAACTGGTCCAAGTGGGCAGAAGACCCGCTCTCATCACCTCTCTTCGACGGCAGCAAGACCAGTATTTCGGGTGACGGCGAATATGTTGCTGGAAGAGGATCCTGGTGCATCCCAAACGAAGCGCGCTGCATGGTCACGTTCCATTCAGCGAACGGCGGAGGCTGCATCAAGTCTGGACCCTTCAAAGAGTATGTTGATCAAATTTAGACTAGATCGACAATTCGCTAATTGAAACAGCTGGAAGATCAACCTAGGTCCACTCCAAACGACAGTGAAAGACGCCCCACCGAATCCGCAAGCCGATGGCCTCGGGTACAATCCTCGCTGCCTGAGTCGCGATATCAGCACACAAGCGTCGAACGAGACACGAGATGAGATGGTCGTAGACCTGATCAAGAACTACCCTGATATACTCAGCTTCCAGAACAAGATGCAGAACTTCACTCAAGGGGTTATGGGCGTCCACAATGGAGGACATTACACGATCGGAGGTGATTCTGGAATGGATATGTATGCTACACGCCGCCTCACCATCGCTAGCATGAGACATGTACTGACTGAAGCGCAGGTTCAACTCCCCAGCAGACCCAGCCTTCTACTTCCACCATGGCATGATCGATCGCGTTTGGTGGACATGGCAGAACCTCGATTTGAAAAGCCGGCAGAACAGCATCGCGGGTACTATGACTTTCTTGAACAACCCACCGAGCCGCAATGCCACTCTTGATGACGTGC
>Ga0265780_10006365_pt1 | contig 14667 bp, 12 predicted proteins | sample P1T30metagenome_FD_192432 | JGI IMG/M metagenome (GOLD analysis project Ga0265780, IMG submission 192432) | Plant litter microbial communities from East Loma Ridge, Irvine, California - P1 T30 | ecosystem: Environmental > Terrestrial > Plant litter > Unclassified | place: USA: California... | reverse complement strand
GCGTTCTTCGCCCTCGATAAAGCGCTTCATATGGCACCCGTAGGATGAGATACTGGCTCAACGTTTACCGACCCGGTTTCGTTTACATGGCCCTACGTTTTTACACAGCCTGGGCCGATAGCGGACGGTAGGTATAGCCGAGTGTACGACCTCGTTGCAACCTGGACAAGCCGCAGATGCCCTGGTAGGCCGTGGCTGTTGTGGCAGACTTCACCGTTTTGTAGCGGATGTTATTAGTCGCCCACACGAAGGGATGCGGCTGACAGGAAAAGTCGCATGCGTGCCTGGTCTCACAAGCTTGTTATCATGTCACCTTTGCGACGCGCACACCGAGGCGCGGTTTTTCTAAAAGCAACGGGAATACGATATGAAAACGAAGGCGGCAATTGCATGGAAGGCGGGCCATCCGCTCACGATCGAGGAAGTCGAGCTGGAAGGTCCGAAGGCCGGCGAAGTGCTGGTGGAAGTCAAGGCCACCGGCATCTGCCATACCGATTACTACACCCTGTCCGGCGCTGATCCGGAAGGTATTTTCCCGGCCATCCTGGGCCACGAAGGCGCTGGCGTGGTGGTCGATGTCGGTCCGGGCGTGACCAGCCTGCGCCGCGACGACCATGTGATTCCGCTGTACACGCCGGAATGCCGCCAGTGCAAATTCTGCCTGTCGCAGAAGACCAACCTGTGCCAGGCGATCCGCTCCACGCAGGGCCGCGGCCTGATGCCCGACGCCACCTCGCGCTTCTCGCTCGACGGCCAGCCGATCTACCACTACATGGGCACGTCGACCTTCTCGAACTACATCGTGGTGCCCGAGATCGCGCTGGCCAAGGTGCGCAACGATGCGCCGTTCGACAAGATCTGCTACATCGGTTGCGGCGTGACCACCGGCATCGGCGCCGTGATCTTTACTGCCAAGGTCGAGGCGGGCGCCAACGTGGTCGTATTCGGCCTGGGCGGCATCGGCCTGAACGTGATCCAGGCGGCGCGGATGGTGGGCGCCGACAAGATCATTGGCGTCGACCTGAACCCAGAACGCGAGGCGATGGCGCGCAAGTTCGGCATGACCCATTTCATCAATCCGACCAAGGTCGAGAACGTCGTCGACACCATCATCGGGCTGACCGACGGCGGCGCCGACTACAGCTTCGAGTGCGTGGGCAACGTCAACACCATGCGCCAGGCGCTGGAGTGCTGCCACAAGGGCTGGGGCCAGTCGATCATCATCGGCGTGGCGGCGGCTGGCCAGGAAATCTCGACCCGTCCATTCCAGCTGGTGACCGGCCGCGAGTGGAAGGGGTCGGCCTTCGGCGGCGCGCGCGGGCGTACCGACGTGCCGAAGATCGTCGACTGGTATATGGAAAACAAGATCAATATCGACGACCTGATCACCCATCACCTGCCATTGGACCGCATCAACGAAGGCTTCGACCTGATGAAGTCGGGCGAGTCGATCCGCTCGGTGGTGGTGTACTAAAGTACTCGCCCATAAATAAATGTGTTTTTGGCTGCCATAACCGGCGCGCTGCCGCGTTGGCTCCTGCTTGCAGTGCTCGCACTGCGGCGCACTCGCCGCCTTGCATCGCTTCCGGTTCTGTTTGCCAAAACTCACATTTATTTCTTGTCGAGCACTTAGGGTTTTTCTGGCGGGCGCCGGGCCTGTCACGTATGCATATTGCGCGGCCTTCGGGCCGCGTTGTCGTTCCGGCCCCGCATTGACCGGCGGTTCCACGATTTCGACCGTCTGTCGCAGCGCGCTGGCCCGTATGCGCCGCTTTTCCTACAGTGCTTCCATCGCCGGCTGCGCCGGTCAACGTTCATTCGCCGCAATGGCCAAGGAGGCACACCCATGTCACGCACCGCATCGCTCAGCCGCACGTTCGCGCTTCCCCTCGTTGGCCTGTCCCTGCTGGCCGCGTTCGCCGTACCGGGTATCGCCGCGTCCGAGGACAGGGCGCGCGTGGTGCGCGTGGCCGCCGCCGACGAGCCCTACGCCCTGGTGCGTGACACGGCGGGCCGCTTCGACATCAGCGGCAGCAGCGACGACTGGGACGATGTGCGCGCCGCCCAGCGCAGCATCAAGGGTGAATTCATCTGGTTCCGCGAGGGCGGGCGCAGTTATGTGATCCAGGATCCCGAGACCCTCAAGCGCGCACGCAAGGCCTGGGAGCCGCTCGACCGGCTGGGCGCGCTGATGGATGTCCAGGGCAAGGAAATGGACAAGCACGGCAAGAAGATGGATGCGCTGGGCCGCGAGATGGAGCGCGCCGCGACCAACCGCCAGCAACTGCCGAGCGAGCGCGATATGCGCGAGGTCGACGAAGGCATGCAGGCACTGAACAAGCACATGGACACGCTCAGCCGCCAGATGGCGGCGGCGCGCGACGATGCCGAGCGCCGCGTCATCCAGCAGAAGATGGCCGAGACCGGCAAGCGCATGTCCGATGCGGGCGAGCGCATCGGCGAGGCGTATAACGGACCGGCCGCGCGCCAGGCTCGCACGTCGATGGAGGATATCGGCCGCCAGATGGAGATGGCGAGCCAGCCGATGGAAAAGCTGGGCAAGCGCATGGGCGAGCTGGGCAAGGAAATGGAGCGCGAGAGCAAGGCGGCCGATAAAACGGTGCGAGGTTTGATCAAGGATGCGCGCGCCAGGGGCCTGGCGCGGACGCTGCCCGCAGCGTAGGGTCGCGCGGCCGGCGAGGCGGCTTGCGAGGCGGCCGGCGCGGCGTGGCGTGGCCGGCGAGGACGGCGCGGCCGGCGAGAGGCTGGGCGCGCGGCCGGCAGGGCGGGTTTCCCGCCGACGCTATGGCAGCATGGAACCGGTCTCGCGATAGCGCACGTGCCATGAATACGCTTTCTCCAGTACATGCGGCGTCTGGCCGCCACCCCGGTTCGCTTCGAGCACGTAGTCGCGCAGCATCTGCCGGTAGGGCTCGGCCACGCAGTGGTCGATGATGCGCTGCGCGCGCTCGCGCGGGGCCAGCCCGCGCAGGTCGGCCAGGCCGACTTCGGTTACCACGATATCGACGTCGTGCTCGGTGTGGTCGACGTGCGCCACCATCGGCACGATGCTCGAGATCCTGCCGCCCTTGGCGGTCGACTTGGTCGCGAACACCGACAGATACGCGTTGCGCGCGAAATCGCCCGAGCCGCCGATGCCGTTCATCATGTGCGTGCCCAGCACGTGGGTCGAGTTGATATTGCCGTAGATGTCGAACTCGAGCGCCGTGTTGATGGCGATGATGCCCAGGCGGCGGATCAGTTCGGGATGGTTGCTCACTTCTTGCGGGCGCAGCACGAGGCGGTCCTTGTACTTCTCCAGTTGCGCGAACACCTGCCTGCCTTTTTGTTCCGACAGCGTGATCGAGGAGCCGGACGCGAAATCCAGCTTGCCGGCATCGAACAGGTCGAAGGTCGAATCCTGCAGCACTTCGGAATACATGGTGAGGCCATGGAAGGGGCCGTCGATGAAGCCGGCCAGCACAGCGTTGGCGATGGTGCCGATGCCGGCCTGGATCGGCATCAGGCTGTGCGTCAGCCGGCCGGCGGCGATCTCGGCGTTGAAGAACGCGGTCAGGTGGCCGGCGATGGCGGCCGTGTCCTCGTCCGGCGGCAGGATGGTCGAGGCGCTGTCCTCTTTTTCGGTCATCACGATGGCGACGATTTTTTCCGGCGGGATCTCGATGGCGCTCGTGCCGATGCGGTCGCTGACCGTCATCAAGGGCATCGGCGCGCGCTGCGGCCGGTGCCTGGGGATGAAGATATCGTGCAGCCCTTCGAGCGCCGGCGACTGCGACAGGTTGATCTCGACGATCACCTTGTCGGCCAGGATCGCAAAGCTGGCGCTGTTGCCGACCGAGGTGGTCGGGATGATGGCGCCGGTATCGGTGATCGCGATCGCCTCGACGATGGCGACATCGACCGGCGCGATCTGGCGCGTGCGCAGCAGTTCGACCGTCTCGGACAGGTGCTGGTCGACGAACATGACGTCGCCGCGGTTGATCGCCGCGCGCAAGGTCGGGTCAGCCTGGAACGGCGCGCGGCGCGCCAGCACGCCGGCGTCGGCCAGCGTGGCGTCGATATCGCTGCCGAGCGAAGCGCCGGTGAGCAGGCTGATTTTCAACGGCTGTTCGCGTGCCCGTTCGGCCAGCGCCAGCGGCACCGCCTTGGCGTCGCCGGCGCGTGTAAAGCCGCTCATGCCGACGGTCATGCCATCTTCGATCCATGCCGCGGCCGCGGCGGGGGTGGTAATCCGTTCGCGCAGTTGCGGCAGGCGGATGCGGTCGTGGGCCAGGTGCTGGTCGTGGTGCATGAAATCTCCTCGGGTGTCGAACAGGTAGGGCGTCGTTGTGATCAGGTCAGGCAGTAGTCGACCGGGCTCAGTGGTGGCGGCACATTGGCGTCGCGCAGGTAATTGCGCAGATCGATCTCGATGGCGCGGCACATGGCGTCCAGCGGCAGGTCATTCGGCTCGATGCCGAACGGCTCTTCCAGCTCGTCGCCCAGCGCGTCCAGGCCAAAGAACGTATAGGCGACGATGGCGACCACGAACGGCGTCATGAAGCCGATCGAATCGACCAGGCCGAACGGCAGCAGGAAGCAGTAGAGGTAGGCGGTGCGATGCAGCAGCAGCGTGTACGAAAAGGGAATGGGCGTATTCTTGATGCGCTCGCACGACGCCGCAGCCGCGGTCAGGGCCGACAGCGTGGTGTCGATGTTCGCGCCCAGGCAGGGATCGATCCGGCCTTCCCGGATGCAGCGCTGCAGGTCGTCGCCCATGTGGCGCATCAGGCTGTCCGGCTTGTTGGCAGCGCGTGACATGTCTTCGTATTCTTCTGGCAGCAGGAAGCTTGCGACTTGCGGCGACACCGTCTGGTCGCGCAAACGGTCGCGTAGCGCGTGGACAAATGCAATGGCGCGGTAGATGATGCGCACACGTGTATCCTGCAAACCATTACTCGCTAGGGCAGGCCGGGGATCGTCGATCAGGCTCGCGCTCTGGCGCGCCAGGTTGCGGCAGCGCAGCACCAGTTCGCCCCACAGCTTGCGGCCTTCCCAGAAGCGGTCATAGGCCGAGTTGTTGCGAAAGCCGAGGAAGATCGATATCGGCAGCCCGATGAGGGTGAACGGGATCGTGCTGAGGGTAATCTTGAGGTCCCACAGGTCGCCATGCGACCAGGTGACAAAGGTTGCCACTGCAATATTGACCAGCAGGACGGGCAGGATGCGGGGCAGGACAGAGCCGCGCAGCAGCAGGAACAGCTTGAGCCCGGAAGGGCGCTCTCGGATAATCACGGGCAGACCGCATTCGTAGAAAAATAGACGGAATCAAGAAATTCACTAATATGTTCGTAGTTAATCACTAATATGTTAGCTGGTCAAGCTGCCGGTGTGTCGACCTGGCGTTTGACGTACACCCCTACAACACGGAGATTAGATTTGGCACGACGTATCACTCACCGCAACCTGCCGCAGCTGTTCCTCAAGGCGCGTGAATCGCTGATGTCGCATTTTCGCCCTGTCCTGAATCACTTCGGTGTCACCGAGCAGCAATGGCGCATCCTGCGCGTGCTCGACGAGCACGGCCAGCTGGAGCCGCGCGAGATGTGCGAGCTGTGCCAGATCCTGAGCCCGAGCATGACCGGCGTGCTGTCCCGGATGGAAGAGCTGGGCCTGGTGGAGCGCCAGCGGGTGGCGGCCGACCAGCGCCGCATCTGGGTGCGGCTGGCGCCGAAGGGCGACAAGCTGATCGACGAGATCGCGCCGCTGATCGAGCAGCAGTACAAGCTGATCGAGCAGGCGTACGGCACGCAGATCGTGGCCGACCTGTCGCAGGCGTTGGAGGGGTTTATCTCGGCGCAGGCGACGCCGGTGGAGCGGGTGGCGCTGTCGCCGGCGACCAAGGCGGTGAATAGCCGGCGGCCTTGAGGGGTTGGCGGGCTTGAGTAGTCGGCGACCTTGACCAGGTGCAGGCCTGTCGAATGATCGTTAGCGTGACAACGTCATTCCCGCCCTTGCCAGGCGGCCTGGCGGGAAACCGACTACTGCGATGTATCGAAACGCTGGCAAACTTGGGCCCCCGCCTTCGCGGGGACGACGGTTTTACGGATCACTCATCGAGTGCGGAGCGCCGATCATTCTTGATCGATCAATCCTGACAGCGCGACCCACAGCCATCAATTCGCACCCATCAACCCACGCCCGTCAACCCACACCGATCAATGCTGATCGATCTTGCCGCGCCAGCCACCCGTCTCGTGGCCACGCTTCTCGAGTAGTTCCTTGAAGTTGGCCAGGTTCGAGCGCGCTTCCATGCGTACCGCACCGAACGCGTCGCCCAGGGTTTCCAGCGGGCCTTCCGGCTCGTAGTCCATCTGCAGTGCGATGCGGGTGACGGTGTCCGAGATCTTGTGGAAGGTGACCACGCCGCCGTTCTTGACGCCGGTGATGCTGCGCCAGGCGATGCGGTTGTCCGGGATCTGCTCGGTGATCTCGGCATCCCATTCCTTGTCTTCGCCGGCCACGTTGGCTTTCCAGTGCAGGTGCTTGTTGTCCAGCTGGCGGATTTCCTTGACGCTCTTCATGAACTGAGGGAAGTCCTCGAACTGGGTGAACTGGTTGTACGCGGTGCTCACAGGAACGTTGACCTCGATGGTTTCGACGATCGACGAGCTGGCGCCAAAGCCACGGCTCTGCTTGAATTTTTTCGACAGCAAAGCGCCGCCGACGGCCAGTGCTGCCACGGTAACTACTCGACCCAACATAGTATTCTCCTTTTGTTAGCGCCACCCGCGGGCGGATGGCGATGACTTGAACGATCCAACCTTGGCGTGTCCGCGCCCTTGTCGCGAATCTCTGATTAACATAAGCGAAAAGACAATACGGGGGCGCGCGAATGGGAATTCCCGGATTCGCGAAAATTGCGCGAAGTTAATGTGGTTTCCTAGGTGTAATCTCAGGAGATGCCATCATGGAGGTGCAGATGAGCTTGTCAGGCGGATGCTACTGCGGGGCCGTGCGCTACGAGGCCCGGGGCCAGCCCTTCAACAGCACGCTGTGTCATTGCGTCGATTGCCGCAAGGCCTCGGGTGCGCCGGTATTTGCCTGGTTCAGCGTCGAGACCTCCGGGCTGCACTGGACGGCGGGCGCGCCGCGCCGCTTCAGGTCGAGCGGGCACGCCGAGCGCAGCTTCTGCCCGGATTGCGGCACCACGCTGACGTGGCAGGACGATCGCTGGCCCGACGAGATCGACATCGCCACGGCCAGCCTGGACGATCCAGAGCAGGTCCGTCCCGGTGATCACACCTATGTACGAAGCCGGCTCAGCTGGATGACGTTGCACGACGGCCTCCCGGTCTTCGAGCAAACCCGCTCGCTCGGCTAGCAGGCGATTTCATGCGGCCCGCATTGCACTCGCCCAAGAAAGGTGGGAGCATGGCTCAAACGCCACCATTCCAAGGATCCAGCATGAGCACCGTTTCCGCCAGCCGCCGACGCCGTCTCTGCATCGCCCTGCCTGTCGTCGCTCTGGCAGCCACCGTGAGCGCCGCCGCTCAGGCCCAGCGCCTGCCACTGGCCGGCCTGGGCTTCGTCACCCGTCATACCGGATTCGAAGTGGCGCTCAAGCTGAACATGTTCGGCGAAATCAGCAAACCGGTGGTAGTCGCGCAGAATGCCGAGCGCATGACGCTCAGCGGCATCCATAACGACACGCCCTGGAGCCTGGAGTTCACCATCATTCGCCAGGACTTCGCAGGCAACCTGCGCGTGGTCAGCCGGCTGCGTAGCGGCGATGAGGTGCTGGCGTCTCCCATCAGGAATGCCACGGTGGGGCAACGCGTCGTCGTGCGCGCCGACGACGACTTCAATGTTGCCATGGTAATCCGGCGCGTCTGAGCCCGCCTGGCCTGCGCCAGCTTGATGCGAACGCAACGAAACTGGATGGGCATACAGTAAATCGCGGCGGTATAATGGCCGCATGCAGACCCTTCTTCACAACCTCAATCCCGAACAACTTGCCGCCGTTACCCTGCCGTCGCAGAGCGCGCTGATCCTCGCCGGCGCCGGTTCCGGCAAGACGCGCGTGCTGACCACGCGCATCGCCTGGCTGATCCAGACCAACCAGGTCTCGCCGGCCGGCATCATGGCGGTGACGTTCACGAACAAGGCGGCGAAGGAGATGCTCACGCGCCTGTCGGCGATGTTGCCGATCAATACGCGCGGCATGTGGATCGGCACCTTCCACGGCCTGTGCAACCGCCTGCTGCGTACGCATTATCGCGACGCCGCCTTGCCGCAGACCTTCCAGATCCTCGACTCGCAAGACCAGTTGTCGCTCATCAAGCGCATGCTCAAGGCGCACAATGTCGACGACGAGAAGTACCCGGCCAAGAGCCTCATGTACTTCATCAACAACGCGAAAGACCAGGGCCTGCGCGCGTCGCAAGTCGAGGCCTACGATCCGATCGAGCGCCGCATGGTCGAGTTGTACGAGCTGTACGACCAGCAATGCCAGCGCGAGGGCGTGGTCGATTTCGCCGAACTGCTGCTGCGCGCCTACGAGCTGCTGGCGCGCAACACTCCACTGCGCCATCACTACCAGATGCGCTTCCGCCACATCCTGGTCGACGAGTTCCAGGATACCAATGACTTGCAATACAACCTGCTCAGGCTGCTGGCGGGGCAGGGCGAATCCGGTGGCGGCGCCATCTTCGCCGTGGGCGACGACGACCAGAGCATCTATGCCTTCCGCGGCGCCAACGTCGGCAATATGTCGGCCTTCGAGCGCGACTACCAGGTCAAGAACCTGATCAAGCTCGAGCAGAACTACCGCTCGCACGGCCACATCCTCGATAGCGCCAACTACCTGATCGCCAACAACACCAAGCGCCTGGGCAAGAACCTGCGCACGGATGCGGGCCAGGGCGAGCCGGTGCGGGTCTATGAAGCCTCGTCCGACCTCGAAGAAGCGCAGTGGATCATCGAGGAAGCAAAGAGCCTGATGAACGACGGCATGCGCCGCAACGAAATCGCGGTCCTGTACCGCAGCAATGCGCAAAGCCGCGTGATCGAGCACGCGCTGTTCGCGGCCGGCATCCCGTACACCGTGTACGGCGGCCTGCGCTACTTCCAGCGCGCCGAGGTCAAGCACGCCATCGCCTACCTGCAGCTGATGGACAATCCCCACAACGATTCGGCCTTCCTGCGCGTGGTGAACTTCCCCACCCGCGGCATCGGCGCGCGCTCGATCGAGCAGCTGCAGATGGCGGCCGACAGCCATGGCATCTCGCTGTACGCCGCCGTGCCCTATATGAGCGGCAAGGCCGGCACCGCGCTGGGTGGCTTCGTGAAACTGATCGAAGGCGCGCGTTTCGAAACGCAGCAGCTTCCGCTGCCCGAACTGGTGCGCGTGGTGCTCGAGCGCAGTACGCTGCTCACGCATTATGGCAACGAGAAAGAAGGCGCCGACCGCATCGAGAACCTGGAGCAGATGGTCAACGCCGCGACCCAGTTCGTGCAAGAAGAAGGTTTCGGCACCCAGGCCCCGGCCCACCTTGGCCCGCCATCCCAGGCCCAGGCGGGCGAGGCCGTGATCTACCAGGACGGCATCGAAGTCATCGACGGCGGCGCGCCGCTGGCGACCGTGATGTCGCCGCTGTCGGCCTTCCTGTCGCATGCCTCGCTCGAAGCCGGCGACGCCCAGGCGCAGGCCGGGCAAGAAGCCTTGCAACTGATGACGGTGCACTCGGCCAAGGGCCTGGAATTCGACGCGGTATTCATTACCGGCCTCGAAGAAGGCCTGTTCCCGCACGAGAGCAGCGCGCGCGAAGCCGAGGGTGTCGACGAAGAACGGCGCCTGATGTACGTGGCGATCACGCGCGCGCGTCGCCGCCTGTACATGAGCTTTACCCAGCAGCGCATGCTGCACGGCCAGACCCGCTTCAACATGAAGTCGCGCTTCTTCGACGAACTGCCCGAGGAAGCCCTCAAATGGCTGTCGCCGCGCGTGCAGACCGCCTGGTTCGGTGGGCGCAAGCAGACAACAGCCTGGGACGACGCCAAGTTCCGCGACGGCGGCAGCGACAACAAGATCGCGCAACAGATCACCCAGAAGTCGGGTAACGGCAGCGGCTGGCGGGTAGGGGAGTCGGTGTCGCACGCCAAGTTCGGCGAGGGTGTGATCGTCAACATCGAGGGCGGCGCCGGTGCGGCGCGGGCCCAGATCAATTTTGGCTCGGCCGGGATGAAGGTGCTCGACCTGTCGGTTGCCAAGCTGGAGCGTATCGGAAGGTAGGCGCCTGGGGCCGGCAGCGACGCTTCCGGCGCGCTGCCGCCCCCGGTCGGCGTCGGGGCGCCCGCGCCAACCCCGCCAACCCCGCCAACCCCGCCAACCCCGCCAACCCCGCCAACCCCGCCAACCCCGCCAACCCCGCCAACCCGGCGGATGTCCATGGTGGCTTATTTCTCCAGGCTGACCTTGACGTCGGCATCGCCCTGCGGCGCGCCGAAGATCTCGCGATAGCCCACATACAGCGCGCACTGCAGCAGCAGGATGAACAAAAAGATCACCCACATGATCACCACCCGCGCCAAGCTATTGCCGCCCAGCAGCATCGCGATGACCATGCACACGCCGAAGAAGATCGCGAACCAGGCCAGCAGCAGCACGAAGAACACGCTGGCGCTGCGCTTGACCGCAAAGAAGCTGTAGAACACCGCCTTGAAAGGCGGCATCTTCTGCCAGTAGGTGAGCGGCGCCGCGAAGGACAGCGAAATCAGTGCCGCTGCATTGAGCCCGAAAATCAGGAACATCACCAGCACGTCGGAGCCGGCCAGCACGGCCGGGGTGCCGGTCGTGCCCTGGGCCTGCACCTGATCCCAGAACGCCTCGTTCACGGCAAGGCGCATCACCAGCGTCAGTATCAGCGATACGCCCAGGTACACCAGGCCGATCTTGCACAACTGGCGCAGCACTGGCTTGCGAAAGCCCGTCAACAGCACTGCCGGCGTCGCGCGCTGGCCGCTGTCGATCATCGAGCAGGCCATCATGAACGCCATCGAGAACGACGGGATCAGCACCACCGCCACCATCGCCCCCAGCACCGGCACGGCGCTGATCAGGATGCTGATCAGGATATTTGCGAACAGCAGCGTGGTCAGTGCAGCGGGTTGTTGACGGAACAGGCTGGCGCCGCGCTTGAGCCAGATCCAGCCAGTAATTGCAGGCAAGTTATTCATGTAGATGGTGGCAACGCCGGCGCCGGGCGCGCTATGCGCTCGCGCAGGATACGTTCGAAATGGGTCGGATCGTGCGGCGTCAGCAATTCGGCAGCACGTGGAAGATGCAGATCATACAGGCGCGACAGCCAGAAGCGTAGTGCGCCCGCGCGCAACATCGCTTGCCAGGACTTGTTTTCGTCAAGCGTGAACGGACGCACGGCGTGATAGGCGTCGAGCAGGGCGCGCACGCGTTCCTCCACCAGCACGCCCGTGGCCAGGTCGATGCACCAGTCGTTGACGGTGACGGCGACGTCGTACAGCCAGGTATCGACGCCGGCGAAATAGAAATCGAAGCAGCCCGACAGGCGCTCGCCGTCGAACATGACGTTGTTGCGGAACAGGTCGGCGTGCACGGGACCGCGCGCCAGGGCGGCATAGGTGTCGCCGGCTGCGAATCCGGCCTGGTAGGCGACCTCGCTCTCGAGCAGCGCGGCTTCGCCCGCGCTCAGGAATGGCGCCACCTCGGGCGCGGTCGCGACCCACCAGTCCAGGCCGCGCAGGTTCGGCTGCTGCAGTGTGAAATCCCGGGCCGCGAGGTGCATGCGGGCCAGCATGCGGCCGACCTCGGCGCAATGCACCGGCTGCGGATCGAGCTGGGACGCTCCCGGCAGGCGGCTGACGATGATCGCCGGCTTGTCGTGCAGCGTGACGACCAGTTCGCCATCGAGGTTGGCCACCGGCGCCGGCACCGGAATGCCGCGTGCGGCCAGGTGGGCCATCAGCTGGACATAGAAGGGGAGCTGGTCGAAGCGCAGGTTCTCGAAGATCGTCAGCACATAGTGGCCGGAATGTGGGCCGTGCTGGGTGTTCAAGAAGAAATTGCTGTTGTCGATGCCGGAGGAAATGCCTTCGAGCCCGACGGCACTGCCGAGCGGGAACTGCTTGATCCACTGGTGAAGGTCATCCAGCGCTACCGCGGTAAATACTGCCATGTGCTAGCAAATGAAAGGTGAGAGCTGAGCGCGGGGCCGTGCGAAAGCGGCCCGCGGGATCATCGTTTGGTGGTCGGCTCCAGCGCGGGCGGTGGCGGCACGTCGGCGCGCGCGGGCACGCCCGGACGCGCAGGCGCCGGTGCGACCGGCTGGTCGGCGGTGTCCTGCTTCTTGGGATTGCCAAAGTCGAATTCCATCACCTGCCATTGTGGGGCACGGATATTGCTGCTCTGGGCATCGCCGGGTTGGGCGTTGCCTGGTCCGACATTCGGTTTCAGGGTGTAGCGGCTGGGGCCGCTTTGTACTTCGGCCTCGGTGATGCGGCCGTCGTTGCTGCGTTTTTCGGTGATGCGGGTGCCCTGCTTTGGCGGAATCGTGGTGGCCGGGGTATCGGCGCCCGGTTCGATGCGTTCGAGTTGGGGCGGCGCGTCGCTCGGACGCTGGGTCGGCTGCTGGGCCGGCGTGGTTTGCGTCTGCGGCGGCTGCGCAGGCTGCGCCGTGGCAAGGCCGGCGCTGGCGAACAGGCACAGCGTCAGGAGGGCAAGGCGGGGTGTCGAGCGCAGCATATTGGTCACCTAATGTCGTTTAGTCCATTGTAGCAAACAGCGCTGCTTCCCTGTGAAAAGTGTACCGTTTCTCATGCTTTCTGCAAGGAATTGGAATGGACCAGCAGCGCGGCCGTTCATGCGGATTCTGCGATAATGACGGCATCCTTGGCGCCACTGTCGGCGCCGCCAGCCTACTCCCCAAATTCGCCCTATGGACAATACCCTGCTGCTCGTTGACGGTTCCAGTTATCTCTATCGCGCCTACCACGCCTTGCCCGACCTGCGCAGCCCGGACGGTTTCCCGACCGGCGCCATGCACGGCATGGTCAATATGCTGCGCCGCCTGCGCGCCGATTTCCCCGCCGCCTACATCGCCTGCGTGTTCGACGCCAAGGGCAAGACCTTCCGCGACGACCTGTATCCCGAATACAAGGCGACGCGCGCCTCGATGCCGGAAGACCTGGGCAAGCAGATCGAGCCGATCCACGAAGTGGTGCGCTACATGGGCTGGCCGATCCTGATGGTCGAGGGCGTCGAGGCGGACGATGTGATCGGCACGCTGGCGGTGCAGGCCACCGCGCGCGGCATGAAGACCGTGGTTTCGACCGGCGACAAGGACCTGGCCCAGCTGGTCAACGACAAGGTCATGCTGATCAACACGATGACCAACGAGCGCATGGACGAAGCCGGCGTGCTGGCCAAGTTCGGCGTGCCGCCGAATCGCATCATCGACTACCTGACGCTGGTGGGCGACACCGTCGACAATGTGCCGGGCGTGGCCAAGTGCGGCCCCAAGACGGCGGTCAAGTGGCTCGCCCTGCACGGCTCGCTCGACGGCGTGATCGAGAACGCGTCCAGCATTGGCGGCGCGGTCGGCGCCAACCTGCAGGCGGCGCTGGAATGGCTGCCGAAGGGTCGCGAGCTGATCACCGTCAAGACCGATTGCGACCTGGTCAAGCAGGTGATCTCGTTCGAGGAGTCGCTCGTTGGCCGTCCGGAAGACGCCGAGGCGCTGCGCGAATTCTTTGCGCGCTACGGCTTCAAGACCATGCTGCGCGACCTGGGCGGCGCCAGGCCGGGCGATGGCAGCGTGCGGCCGGCGGCCGGCAGCGCACCTGGCGGCGGTCCGCTGAATTCGCCGGAAGGCGCGGCCACCCTGGCAGGCATGCCGGTCATCAAGGGCGAGTACGACACCATCCTGACCGATGAACAACTGGACAAATGGCTGGCGCTGGTCGACGCCGCCGAACTGACCTCGGTCGATACCGAAACCACCTCGCTCGACCCGATGACGGCCGAGATGGTCGGCATCTCGCTATCGGTCGAGACCGGTAAAGGCGCCTACATCCCGGTCGCGCACCGCTACGCCGGCGCGCCCGACCAGCTGTCGCGCGAACACGTGCTCGAGAAAATGCGGCCATGGCTGGAAAATCCGGCCAAGCCCAAGCTCGGCCAGAACCTCAAGTACGATATGCACATCTTCGCCAACCATGGCGTGGCCTTGAAGGGCATCGTGCATGACACGCTGCTGCAATCGTATGTATTCGAGTCGCACAAGCCGCACGATATGGACACGATGGCGATGCGCCACCTCGGTTACACCACGATTCCCTATGTCGACGTGTGCGGCAAGGGCGCCAAGCAGATCTGCTTCGACCAGGTCGAGCTGGCGCGCGCCACCGAATACGCCGGCGAAGACTCGGACATCACGCTGCGCCTGCACCAGAGCATGCTGCCCGAGGTCGAGAAGGACAAGGGTCTTGCATATATCTACCGCGAGATCGAGATGCCGACCATGGAAGTGCTGCACAAGATCGAGCGCAACGGCGTGCTGATCGACAGCGCGCTGCTCGACGTGCAATCGGGCGAACTGGGCAAGCGCATGATGGAGCTGGAACAGCAGGCCT
>Ga0265780_10006364_pt1 | contig 14668 bp, 14 predicted proteins | sample P1T30metagenome_FD_192432 | JGI IMG/M metagenome (GOLD analysis project Ga0265780, IMG submission 192432) | Plant litter microbial communities from East Loma Ridge, Irvine, California - P1 T30 | ecosystem: Environmental > Terrestrial > Plant litter > Unclassified | place: USA: California... | reverse complement strand
ATGCACGGCCACGGCCCGGCCAATGCCAGAGTCGCCGCCCGTAATAAGAGCCACTTTGCCCTTGAGCTTGTCGGCCCCTTTGTAACCCTCGCGGATGAACTCGGGCTCGGGGGTCATCTTGTATTCCAGGCCGGGATTGCCGGCGCCGGCGTCCTGCTTTTGGGGCGGGAAAATCGTGGGTTTGTCAGACATTGGAGGAAGGAAGATTGGGAAAGGTTGAGCTTTTCCTAACGGCACAACCCGGCGCAGGTTACCCCGTAGCGCGGGCTGTGCGAGCTCGCACTACGCCAGGGCCGTACCTTTGGAGCTTCTGTTGTGATTGCCGCATCTGGCATTGGCGGCAGCTTTCTCAAATGCCCGCGCCCATGCCCCCCGTTTCCTCCACCCGCCTCAACAAGTTCATCAGCGAAAGTGGCCTGTGCTCCCGCCGCGAGGCCGACCGCTACATTGAGCAGGGCGCGGTGCTCATCAACGGCAAGCCGGCCAAAGTGGGCGACCAGGTAGGACCGCGCGACCGGGTGAGCGTGAATGGCCACAAGCTGGAGCCCAAGCAGGCCGAAGACGCGGTTTATCTGGCCTTTAACAAGCCCGTCGGCATCACCAGCACCTCGGAGCCGGGCGTGCGCGGCAACATTGTGGACTACGTGAACCACGCGGCCCGCATCTTCCCCATCGGCCGGCTCGACAAGGACTCTTCGGGCCTGATTTTTCTGACCAGCGACGGCGACATCGTGAACAAAATTCTGCGCGCCGGCAACCAGCACGAAAAGGAATACGTGGTAACCGTCGACCGCATTCTTACCGACCGCATGCTGGATGAAATGGCCGCCGGCATCCCCATGCTGGGCACTGTTACGAAGAAGTGCGTCATTCAGAAGGAAACGCCCTACATCTTCCGCATCACGCTGGTGCAGGGCCTGAACCGCCAGATTCGGCGCATGGTGGAGCATTTCGGCTACGAAGTGCTGAAGCTTGAGCGGGTGCGCATCATGAACGTGAGCCTGAAAGGACTGCCCGTGGGCGACTGGCGCGAACTGACGCCCGCTGAGCTGGCGGGCATCATGAAAATGGTGGCCAAATCCAGCAACACCGAGGAAGCCTCCGGCGGCCAGCGCCGCCCCACCAAAACCTTCAAGCCCACTGCTGAGACACAGGCGCCGGGCGAAACCAGAGCGCCGCGTGGGCGCAAGCCCGGCCCGCCTTCCATGCACAATCCCTCGGGGACCGGCTGGTGGGGCCCCCGTCCTGAAAAGCCCGCAACAGCCGGTACCAAGCCCGGTTCTGGTGGCAAGCGCCCGGCTACCACCGGCGCCCGCCCCAAAAGTGGCGCTGCCGGTGGTGCGGGCCGGCCCAAAAATGGCAGCCTGGGCAGCCGGCCGGCCGCCAGCGGCAAGGGCAAATCCGGCTCGGCCCGGAAAGGCCCGGCCCGGCCCCGCTAAAGCCGGCGCCCTATTCACTTTATGCGGTAAGGAAACGGGATTGGCCGCATATTGCGCGAGCATTCCGGAATTTAACCCGGCTGTTTTGCCGTTAGCTTCCGAATGAAATATCTGCTTCTGCTTTTCTGCCTGTGGCTGCCCGGTGCGGCAACGGCCGCGCCCATTCCCCTTCAGCCCCTCCAGATTGCCGAGCAGTTTGTGGCGCACGCCGGCTGGCCCCCCATGAAGGAATACCTCTGCTGCGAGGTAGCAGGCCAGGCCAAACGCCAGACCCTGGGCCAGCAAATTCCGCTGCCGCTACGCCGCACCTGCCAGCTGGTGCAGCAGGACTCGGCCACTGCCGTAGTGGCCGTGGAATTGCGCGATTCTGCCAACCGCCGCGACTTCTACCTGCACTTCCGCCGCGAGGCCGAGGGTTGGAAGCTGGGCGCCATTCGTAATTTGGCCATGACGCACCTGGGCCCGCCCATGGTGGCCCTGCTCTCGGCCATGCCGCCAACCGAAGTGGCCGAATACGACCGCAAGCATCCAGATGCCGACCACGCCTTCACCGTGGGCAACCTGCGCTTGTGGACCAGTGCCGACGCCGAAATTGCCGACCATTTCCAGCGCAACCGGGCCGAGTTTGAAGAGATGCGCCGGTTGGTGCAGGCCGGCCAGTATTTCGATGCCCCCCTGGCTCCCGACGAAGAAGCGGCCGAGCAGGCAGCCAACGCCAATCCGGCTGTGCACGCCCTGCTCCGCCGGCTGTTTCTGGGCCGCGTCACGCGTCGCGAAACCGGCTGCAGCACCTGTCTGGAGTTCGTCATTGGCGGCAAAGTCAGTAGCACGGTGGGGCTGCTTTACCAGGCCCAGCCGGCGCAGTTGCCCGCCATGAGCCCCGCGCACCTCATCATTCTAAAGCCCCTGGGCGAGGGCTGGTATTTATTTAAAACGACGTAATTGACCTCATGAAGCTTTCTACTCCCGCCATCCCTCCCCAGCCCGCCGAAAAAGACCAGCTGCACCCGCGCAACCCGCACCGGGCACCCTACGACTTCCCGCAACTCAGCAAGAGCAGCCCGGAGCTGGCGGCCTTCGTGCGGCCCAATAAGTTTGGCAGCTTATCAATTGACTTTGCCGACCCAGCGGCAGTAAAAGCCCTGAACCGGGCGCTGCTGCGGCAGTTCTACGGCATAGAATACTGGGACATTCCCAAAGGCTACCTCTGCCCGCCCATTCCCGGCCGGGCCGATTATGTGCATTATCTGGCCGATTTGCTGGCCGAAAGCAACGGCGGCACGCTGCCGCCTGGCCAAGAAGTAACAGTGCTGGACGTGGGCGTGGGGGCCAACTGCATTTACCCCATCATCGGCCGCTGCGCATACGGCTGGCACTTCGTGGGCTCCGATATTGACGGCGTGGCCGTGCGCGCCGCCCAGCAAATTGAGGCCGCCAATCCCCGTTTGGCCGGCGCCATCGAGTGCCGGTTGCAACCGGCCCGCACCCGCATTTTCGACGGCATTTTCCAAGCCGGAGAGGTGTTTGACCTCACGATGTGCAACCCGCCGTTTCACGCTTCGGCGGCGGCAGCGGCGGCTGGCAGCCAGCGCAAAACCACCAGCCTGGGCACCGTCCGCGGCCCCCGCCCCACCCTGAATTTTGGTGGCCAAAACGCCGAGTTGTGGTGCGAGGGCGGCGAGGCAGCCTTCATCCGGAAGATGGTGCAGGAAAGCGGCCGTCGGCCCCGCTCCTGCTATTGGTTCACTTCGCTGGTTTCGAAAAAGGAAACGCTGCCGGGTGTTTATCGGGCCCTGAAAACGGCCGGTGCTACCGATGTCCGCACCATCGATATGGCCCAGGGACAGAAGAAAAGCCGGTTAATTGCCTGGTCCTTCCTAAACACTGCGCAGCAGGAAAACTGGCGTAAAACCCGGTGGGCCGACCCGCACTAGGCCAACCTAGCCATCGGCCTTATATATTGCGTATCTTCGTAACAATCCACTTCGCTGTTCATTGCCGGGCCTGCCAATCGGTGCTGACAGCCACAACGATTTAGCAGCAAAAACTATGGGTAGGTCTCAAGAGACATTTGGTAAGAAAGACAACGAGAAGAAGCGCGCCAAGAAGAAAACCGAAAAGGAAGAGCGCAAAGCGGAGCGCCAGGCCAACGCCAAAAGCGGTGCGGCTCTGGAAGAAATGTTCGCCTACGTGGACGAAAACGGCAACATTACCTCCACCCCGCCCGACCCCACCAAGAAGCGCGTCATCAAGGACGAAGAAATCCGCATCAGCGTGGCCAAACAGGAAGACCGGGAGCCGGAGGACACCCTGCGCACCGGCACCGTCACGTTCTTCAACACTTCGAAGGGCTACGGTTTCATCAAGGATTCGCAGAGCCAGGAAAGCATTTTTGTGCACGCTAACGCCTTGGGAGGCATCACCATTGGCGAAAACGACAAGGTAACTTTTGAAACCGAAATGGGGCAAAAAGGCCCCAACGCCGTGCGCGTGAAGAAGGCCAGCGCCACTCCACCCGCCGCCGAATAGCCGCTAGCGGGTATAGAACAAGAAAACGGCTGATGCTCCAAGAGCATCAGCCGTTTTCTTGTTCTATACTCGGATATCATGCGATGCATGACGCTCTTTATTTCCGGGGCTGCTTTCAACCAGACCCCTACCAACTGCTAGGCATTCGCATCGAGTGCCGCCAGATTTTGCTCGGCAGCGGTTGCGTCAGCAGTGGTGTCGGCAGCACTGGCTTTGCGGCGCGTAGAAAGATAGCCGAGCCCCAGCGCAACGAGGGCTGCTCCGCCCACTACTTTCTGGGTGGTGCTCAGCTTGCCAAGGGCATTGCCCTTGCCTAGCTTCCTGAGCGATTTGGCGGCACCGCCGAGCAGTGTTTTCTTAGAAGAATTGTTTTTTTTATTCTTTTTCATGGGGTTGAGGATTGGGCATGCCAACGGTTGATGTAGGTGGCTGGCAGGAATGGTTATTCGGATTGATGCTTGTGCAGTTTGCGTGTACGGCGCGGGGCTGGCGCTTCGCTGGCAGGGGCGTCGTCGTCCGGAGCCGGGTCTTTGGCAGAAGATTCGTCGGTTTCCTGGGCGGCAAGGTAGGCCAGCCCAGCCGCCGCCAATGCGATGCCCCCCACCAGCTTCTGGCCGGTGCTAAGCTTGGAAATTTCCTTGGTCACTTTGCGAAATTTCTTGAGCGACACGGCGGCGACGTCGAGAAGGTCATCCGATACCTTATCTTTTTTCGAGTGCTTCTTTTTGTCCTTGCCCATGAGAAGTTGGGGTAAAACGGTTTCCAGCAGGAATTGAAAAGGAAAAGCCATGGCGATGTAGGCAGCCTGCCCGGCCCGAACGAAACCGGTGCATCAGCTGGGCTTGGTATTCGCAAGGCGCGGCCCGAAGGTTGCCTCTTTTTCGAGGGCCTGCCAGGCAGTGTCGGGCTTACTCAATGCGTTTATATATCAGCTGCCCAACGGCTCCTTCCTTTGCATGGGCCGCTATAGCAACAGCACATCAATGCGGTGGGCGTGCACCTGCTGCAAATCTTCGGACCAGGCGAAGACCGTAAAAAAGCCGTCCATGGAGGCAACCAGGGCAATGGCGTCGTGCTGGTCGTGCACAAATTGGGCGGCAGCCAGGTGCCGGGTTCCTCCGTTTTGAGCCGGGTGCAGGCGCAGGGGCTCGCTGCCCACTACCGGCTCGGTGAGCGTCATGATTTCGACGGGGGTGCTGGTGCTGGCCCGCGTCACCTTTGCCCCAAAGGCCAGCAGGTGGTAATCCTGGGTGATGATGGTGGCGCCGTCGACGGCGGTGAAGCCACCCACCACTCCAATGCTGCGGTGCAGCAGGTCCTGCCGGCGGCGGCGCGACTGCCCCGGGCGCCGCCGCAGCGTGATGCCTTTGTAGGCCGGAGCCACGGGGTAGGTGAGCGGGTGCACCACCGATTCCTGCCATTTATCCGAGCCAGGCGGCACCACCAGCACTAGGCCGCCGCGGCCATGCGCGCGCATGGCCGCGGCCAGTTCCAGGAGCACGTTGTCGGTTTCGCCGGAGCCGGCCGAGGGCAGGCTCCGGCCGGGCAGGAAGGCCCGCAGGGCCGGGCAGTCGCTCAGGCCGCCGTGCTCTTCATCAACAATTTGCAGACGGTCGCCGCGCAGCACGGCTACGTTCACGTACTTACCAAAGCCGCCCACGCGGCGGTGCTTCACTACTAGCAGGCCGGGCTCCACCACTTCCAGCACAAAGCACAGCGGCGGAATGGTGTTGGTGGTGCCCCACAGGTAGAGGCCGTCGGCATCGTGCCACACCCCGAGGTGGATGCCCGGCTGCTCCACGGCAGGAGCCAGTTTGAGAAGGTTGTAGGGGGTGAGGCGGCGCTTGGAGCCGAAGAGCAGCGGCCGCCGGGTTTGCGCAGGCGGCAGCAGCGCCAGCGAAATGCGGGGCGGGTGGCCCTCCTCGCGGCGCAGGCTGGCCCAGAAGGCAATGTCAATTACGGCTTCTACCCACTGGGCCTCCGGCGGGGCCGCCAGTTTGGCCGCATCTTCTAGGCTGGCGGCTCGGTGCCGCGCAAAGTGGGCTTCGACCATGGGCGCGGCCATGCGCGCCGTGAGATACGTGGGTTCTGAAAGCATAAGGGGCAAATACGCAGATTAAAGGCGAAAATGGAGAACGTCCGCAAGGCTGACACTACGGGCACAGGCGCCTCGCGGACGTTTTCAGCAACCTGAATGAGCCACTTGCGGGCAGCAGGACGTCTTTTAGTAGCTGGGCTTCAGGAATCCTTTCGATTCAATGAATGAGAAATTATTAGTCCATTCCAAGCGGGTGGCAAGACCGAATTTTGTTGCCGAGCCATTGCAAGGCACTACTTTATGGCTTGATGCTCAGTGCTGGTTATCCAATTCACTCACCATGGCCACGCGGCTACGCCTGGCGGAAGCCCCGAATCACTCGTACTTTGGTGCATTCAGCGCATCTTTTCCTCCTTTCCACGCCTCTATGGCATCCTTTTATGCCGAACTGCAGGTTGAAGGCCGCACCTACCCCGTGCGCCGCTGCAGCTTCTCCTTCCACCAGATTACCGACCCGCGGGGTCGCGTGCGGGCCCGGGTGCGCCACGAGCCGTTGCATCTGCTGCTTGACGTGCCCGACGACGAGCTCCTGCTCCACTGGGCCAGCACGCCGCACAAGCCCCTGGCCGGCCGGGTCGTTTTCTACGAAACCGCCCAGCGCGTAGCGCGCGAAACGCTGGCTTTTGCCGCCGGCGAGTGCGTAGGCTATACCGAAGTCTTCGAGTCGGGCGATGCCGGCGCCGGGGCTTACCACTGCCAGCTGGTTATCACTGCGCCGGCTTTTGAGCTGCGCGTGGGCGGCCCGGCTACTGCCCTGGCCATTGCGTCGACCCTGCACCAGCTCAGCCAGGGCAAAGTACCTACGCCGGTCCTGCCAAGTGCGCCCCCGCCCACCGACGCGTGGCTCGACGACCTGGAAGCCATCATGGGTCCGGGCGAAAATGTGCGGACGTTGGTGGCCACCTGGGTAGCCGAGGGCCTGAGCGAGAAAAAGCTTAAATCCAGCCTGCGGGCAGCGGTGGATAAACGGCTGGTATTTGAGCGCCTGCGGGATGCCAAACGCGGCATCTACCAGCAGCGCGTGGTGATAGACGACTACGCGGCAATTCCCGGCGTGACCCCGGAGCCCTACGTGCCCAATGGACTGCCCAGCATTGCCATTCCGGCCAGCGACTTTGGCGTGAACGACCCAGATTTCGACTTACCGGCCTGGAATGCGCCCACTTTCACCGGCAGCGCCAAGCTGGTCGAAGTGAAGCCGGGCGAAAAGCTCTACCGCGTCACCAACGACCCCGTGAGTGAGCCGTTTGCCAAGACCGGCGGGTACTGGACCCGCACGCCTCCCGCGAGCCTGCACGAAGTAATCAGCGGCACGGCCGTTATGCCCGAATGGAATAATTTTCAGCGGGTATACGAATTCACCGCCCCGCCCTACGCCGACCCCATCAACGAGGAACCCAAATTTTACGTGTGGGAAGGGCCAGCCGCAGCCCAAGCCGTATCGGGCGACTACAAGGAAAAACTCAACAACGGGCACTGTCTCAAAGGTGGCGACGGGCAGTGCTTCGTACCCAACAAGCTGGCCCGCGACAAAGGCTACGGGTTTGGTAATCACATCACAGACGTTACAGCCATCCATAAATCATGGTAGACTACCGCGAAGCGTATCAGGCCCTGTTGCGACGGGGAGCTCAGGCACTCGACGAGCTACTGCAGTTATACACGCCCGATATCAGGGCCGGGAAAGACTGGGCCGATGTAAGTGCCGCCGATACGCGCAATAAGCGCAACAGCCTGACGGAGCGACTCGCCGGCCCGCTCCAGCCAACGGCCGCCGACGCCAGTACCCTGGTGGTTTCCCTGGGACACTACCTCGATAGCCACTGGGCCGATTATCAGGAAGACTTTCCCATCGCAAACCCTCAAAAGCGCGCGCGCCTGGAAGCCCTGCACAGCGAGTTGGCTGCGGTAGTTAAAGGCATCGGCGAGATTTACAACGCCCTGCGTACGCCGTAGCAGCCAGTGGCCGTGCTCTCCAGCCTTGACTTGCTACTCCAATGTGGTTGACGGTTAAGCAACGGTCCTGCTGAGCGTAACACGACGTTACAAGACACCAGCGGGCTTATTCCCGGTCGTAATTCGCCCGCTTGCCTAGCGCCGCCAGACGCACAGTTTCGGCTACGCGGCGGGCGCGGGTTTCGGGCTGCTTGGCGCCCAGCACCCAGGTCAGAATCTGTTTGCGGGCGGACGGTGAGAAAGCGGTGAAATTGGCTTGGGCGACGTCGTTAGCGGCTAATGCTGCGGCTAAGTCGGCGGGGATGTGGCCGGCTTCGGCGGCGTCGAGGCTTTCCCAGGCGCCGTTTTGCTTGGCGCGGGCAATGGCGGCTAGGCCGGCAGGCATGAGCTGGCCAGCGGCTTCGAGGCGGGTCAGGCGCTCTTTGTTGACCTTGCTCCAGCCGCTGCGGGGCTTGCGCGGCGTGAACAGCAGCTGCGTGCGGTCGGCGTCGAGCTTGCGAGGGTGCGAGTCTATCCAGCCGAAGCAGAGGGCTTCTTCCACGGCCTCGGGGTAGGTGACGCTGGGCTGGCCGCTGGCTTTTTTGCAGTACACCAGCCACACGCCGGGGGCGCTGGCGTGGTGGGTGGCCAGCCACTGCCGCCACTCGGCGCGGCTGGTGGGCTGGGCTTGGGCGAAGGCATCGGTGCGGGACATGGGCGGGGTGGGGAAGGATGAGGAAACGAGCAGCTTCTGGCTCCGTATTTCTGACCAGATGGGTTCCGTAAAAATGCTGAATTGGCGGCTAGGGACCAGCTTTTGCATGCCGCCGGGGAAAGTTACTGCGTAAAGCCGAGCCCGGCGCACGAGGTGCGGGCGCTGCTTCCTTTCCCTTCTTTTTCCGATGAAAAACTTATTCGCATTGGTTGTCGGCCTGCTCCTACTGGCGGGCTGTAGCAAAGACAGCGACGACGACCTTACCCCGCAGGTGCCGTCGCTGAACGTGGCCCTGACGCCCGTGGCCACCTCCACCGTGCAGTGGACGGGCGTGGCTGTGGCCCGCGACGGCCGCGTGTTCGCCAACTTTCCGCGCATGGAAACCGACACCATCCCCTACTCGGTGGCGGAGGTGAGCGGCACGTCGGCCACGCCTTTCCCCGATGCGGACTGGAACACCTGGGACCGCAGCATGGCGCCCCAAAACAAGTTTGTGTGCGTGCAAAGCGTGTACATCGACGCCAATAATTTCCTGTGGGTGCTGGATGCGGCGGCGCCCCAAATGCGCGGCGTGGTGCCCGGCGGGGCCAAGCTGCTAAAGTTCGACGTGGCCACGCGGCAGCTGGTGCAGCGCATCGACTTCAACGACCAGACCGTGGTGTACCCCACCAGCTACCTCAACGATGTGCGGATTGACACGCAGAACAACTTCGCCTACATCACCGACTCCAACGCGGGCGCCATCATCGTGGTGAACCTGGCCACGGGCCGCGCCCGCCGCCTGCTCGGCAACCACCCGTCTACGAAGTCGGAAAAGCTGATTATCACTGCCGAAGGCCGGGTGTGGCGCAACCAGGCCGGTGAGCTACCCGACCTCGATTCCGACGGCATTGCGCTCTCACCCAACCGCGACTACCTCTTCTACCACGCCCTCACGGCTCGCACGCTCTACCGCATTGCCACCCAGTACCTGCGCGATGAAGCCCTGCCCCAATCGCAACTGGCGCAGCGGGTAGAAACCGTGGCAAATACCAACCCGCCCGATGGCATGGCCTTCGACCCGGCCGGCAACCTCTACCTCACCGATGTGGAAAACAACGCTGTGACGCGCATCACGACGGCCGGCGAATTCCAGGTGGTGGCCCAGGACGCGCAGCTGAAGTGGCCCGATAGCTTTTCGGTGGCCACCGACGGGGCGGTCTACGTCACGACTTCGCAGCTGCACATCCCGCGCCGGGAACGCACCGAGCCCTACCGCATTTTTAAGCTTGCAGTGCCGCAGTAGCTGGCCCGCTCCGCCACCGCAAACAGCGGCTGAAGTTTCTGATGAAGCTTCAGCCGCTGTTTGCGTTTTGTGGGTTTGTGGTGAGGCGGCAACTGCGCAAGAATCGGGTTTTCGTCCGTCCTGGCTGGGCAGAGCTTTGTGCCAGCAATTCTTTCTACGCCTTTTGCAACCACTGACCCCGAAACTGCTTTATGCATCACGCTAGCGAACCCGCTATTCTGTATTTCGGCACGCCCGTCGTGCTCATCAGCACCGTTAATGAGGACGGCTCCGTCAACTTAGCGCCCATGTCGTCGGTGTTTTGGCTGGGCTGGCGGGCGGTGCTGGGGTTGTCGGCATACTCCCAGACCACGCAAAATATCCTGCGCACCGGCCAATGCGTGCTGAATCTGCCTTCGGTCGACCTGGTGGGGGCGGTGAACCGGCTGGCCCGCACCACGGGCGCGGACCCCGTATCGGCGTGGAAAGCCCGGGCCGGCTACCGCACCGAGCGCGACAAGTTCGGCCTGGCCGGCCTCACGCCGCAGCCTGCTGATACGGTGGCCCCGCCCCGCGTTCGGGAGTGCCCCGTGCAGCTGGAGGCCGTGCTGGAAGCCCACCACAGCCTAGCCGCCGATGACGATGCCCAACGGGGCCGCCTCCTCAGCCTGGAAGTGCGCGTGCAACGGGTGCACCTCGACGACACCATTCTCCTCAGCGGCCACCCCAACCGCGTGGACCCCGACAAATGGCGGCCGCTCATCATGAGCTTTCAGCATTTTTATGGCTTGGGCCCTCGCGTGCACGCTTCCACCCTGGCCGAAATCCCCGAAGCCCTCTACCGCAGCGCCGATGTGGACCGGGCCCGCCTCGCGGCAGCAGCGGAAAGCACGCAGCCGGCCGAATGATGCAGCGCCTGCTTTTCGGGCCGCTGCTATTGCTGCTGGGAGCTGGCCAATTCGTTGCCTGCACTGCTCCTGCTGCAAAACCGCCGGCGTGCGCCAGGGCTGAAGCGCCCCCTCCCCTACCCCCCGATACCATCCACCCGGTGGTAGACCATTGCCCGGTGCCGATGACTTTGCAACAATATCGGTGAGGCCCGAACAGCGAAGGTTTGTGCTTCGGCGCGAAGGTTTGTAGTTCGGCACGGAGGTTTGTAGTTCGGCACGGAGGTTTGTAGTTCGGCACGGAGGTTTGTGCTTCGGAAGCGGTTGGCGGGGCTTCGGATGCCAAGGTTTGTGCTTCGGAAGCCGTTGGCGGACGTTCGGAAGGGTTGGGTGTTGCTTCGGAACCGATTGGCGGGAGGTGAGGCGCCCGGTTGGCCTGCTTACTCTTGATAATCCGCCAGCTTGCGCATCTGGGCCGGCTCGTACACCTGCCCGTTTTTCACCACCAACTGCACGCGGCGCAAGTCGCGCATTTGCCGGAGCGGGTTGCCGTCGATAATCACCACATCGGCCTGCTTGCCCACGTCGAGCGAGCCGGACTTAGCCTCCACCTTCATGGCGCGGGCGGCGGCGATGGTGGCGGTTTGCAGGGCCTGCATGGGCGTGAGGCCGCCCTGCACGTAGAGCTCCAGCTCGCGGGCCAGGCTGCTGCCGGGAAAACCCATGTCGGTACCGGCCACGATGGGAATTCCCTGGTCGTAGAGGGCCTTCACAAGGCGGGGGAAGCTGGCGAAGTAGGGCGCCGACTTAGCGGCGGCGTCGGGCTCCTGGCCCATGTTGACGAACAGGGCCTGCAGGGGCTGCGGCAGCCGGGCGAAGTCGGGCTCTATCGTCTTGATGTCGTCTTTGGTGGAGCGGAAGCCCATTTCAAATACGCCCACCGTGGGGTCGATGACGGTGTGGTGGGCTTTGAGGAAGGAGAAGGTGCGGGCCGCGGTGGTGTCGTTGAGGATGAGGGAGCGGTCGGGGTTGCGGTTGAGCAGCCGGGACACGTACATGATGTGGTTCACCTGGTCCATGCCGGCGTTCACGCCCTGGATGATGTTCATGCCCTCGGGGATGTGGCCCGTGACGGGGAGGCCCACGCGGTGCGCTTCCTGGCAGATGGCCCGTACAATATCAGGCTTCAGCGAGCTGTAGAGCTTGATTTGGGCGTAGCCGTTGGCTTTGTACAGCTGGACCAGCTGGGCGGCTTCGGCGGGGGTGTTGGCCCGCACGATGCCGAGCGCACTCGGCCCATCGCCGTCGATGATGCCGGCTTTGAGGATGCGCGGGCCCACGCCTTGGCCGCTGTCGATGGCCTGCTGGATGGCGTTGATGTAGTCGAACTCGTTGCCGCAGTCGCGCACGGTGGTGACGCCGGCCGCGAGGTAGGCCGGCCCCCACTCGGCCTGCTGGAAGTGGGCGTGCATGTCCCAGAGGCCCGGCAGCACGGTTTTGCCCTCGGCCCGAATGACGCGGGCGCCTTTGGGCACGGCCACGCTGGCGGCCGGGCCCACCTTGGTAATCTTGCCGCCTTCGAGCAGCACCGTGGCGCCCGGGATGCTGCGGCCGCGCACCACATCCACTACGGTGCCGCCCACGATGGCCAGCACGCGGGGCGAAGCGGCGGTTTTGGCGGCGGTGGCGCTCATCTCGGCCCGAAACAGGCGCATGCCGTGCTGGGCCGCCCGGCCGATGAGGGCGGGCAGCAGGGTTTCGTAGGGCTGCCAGAGCAGCTCCAGCTTGTCGCCCTCGGCGTCGTTGGTGATGATGGCGACGAGGTTGTTCTGCTCGTCGGTCCAGAGCAGCTCGTTGCCCCACACGAGGCCTTTGAGCACGTAGCGGCGCAGGCGCAGCGGCTGGTTCTGGAATTGCAGGGTGTCGAGGCCGTCTTCGCGGATGCGGACCGTGCCGCCGGGCAGCAGCGGCAGCGTGGCCGGGCGGCCGTTTTGCTGCCAGTAGCGCAGCAGCAGCCACTGCCCGATGCCGGGAGAGTAGCCCGCCACCGGAAAGCTCAGGCCCGTCAGCTGCTGAATGCTCAGGGCGTCATCGATGCGGACGCGGGCCTGGCCTTGCGCTAGGCGAATGGTGTCGTTGATGGTGCTGAAGCGCGAGGTCTGGCCTTTCACGGCCAGCCGCAGCGGCGCGCCACTGGGCGTGACGGCAATGCTGGCCTTGAGCACCACGGGCGAGCCCCGGTCCACGAACTTGAAATCGACGTCGTAGGTGTGGGCCTGTGCGGTGCGGGTGAGCCGGTAGGTTTCCTTGCCGATGCGCTGGGCAAACTTGTGCAGCAGGAAGGTGGCGCTGTCGGTGGGCGCCGGCACCTGGGCCTGCGCAGCGGCAGGCAGCAGGCTCAGTAGGGCCAGAAGGGGCCGAATGGGGGGGTGCAGCATGGGATGCTTTTAGTATTGCGTTATCGGCCAGACTAAATTGTAGCTTTGGCATATTTACCCAAACTCAACATAGCACGGTAAATATATTCCGCCTAGCTCAGTACAACGGCTTGTTTCGCATTGAGAGGCATTTTACCTACCCATATGACCGACATTCTACAAGACATTCGCGAGCATCTTCTTGCAAAGAATTATCACAACGAAGAGCATGTGCGCTTCTCGCTGGTTGGGAGAATTCTATATCAACTGGGGTGGGACATCTGGGACCCAAAACAGGTTTATACCGAATTTAAACCAGTAAAAACCGAAGACAACACCAAAGTTGACATTGCCCTTTTCGCGGGCAACTATTCTAATGACATGGTATTCATCGAATGCAAAGCTGTTGGGAAGGTTAACGATGACTTATCAAAAGTTGAAATGCAGCTGCGGGATTATAACCGGAATAACACAGCACTATTTGCCATTATAACCGACGGTAGAGCTTGGCGCTTTTACTTCTCTTTTGCTGGGGGAGAATTCTCGCAAAAACTATTTAAAGTACTGGACATTTTAGAAGATTCTTTCGAAGATTTAGAACAGCACTTCCAAACATTTTTAAGTAAAAAATCCATCTTCGATGGAAGTGCCAAAGCCCTAGCTCAAGACTACCTTAGCCTATCTCAGAAGGAAAAAGCAATGAAAGATGTGCTTCCTGAAGCAGAAAAGCAGGTTGCCTTACCGCCTTTTCCTTCGTTGCCTGATGCTTTAGTAAACCTATTGACGGCAAAAGGTCTTCCGCTGACTCGTGAAGAAGCCATAGCATTTCTTCAAAAAGGGTGGCTTAAAATCCTACTCTATAATATCCATCAAAACACCAATAACTAAAAAGCTAGAGTCCTCAGTAGTAACCCCCAATTCTAGCCATGAAAATTCAAGCTGGAATCTTCAGTTAACAAGTGGAATAAAAGCTAAAGGCTTGCTTAATGGTTCGCGAATGAGAGTTCAGAAAGGGTCTACTGCTTCTATATCCACGCAGCCAAGTATGGCTGCTAAATACATAAACTTGCGTGCAGGCCTAATTAAGGAAGGTATATTGATTGGAAAAAACTCGCACTTAGAATTTACCCAGGACTACGAGTTTGAATCACCAGCTCAAGCAGCAGTTGTAATATGTGGTTATTCAGTCAGCGCTCCAATGTATTGGCGTACCGATAATAACGTGATGATGAAAGATGCATTAGCAGCAAAATAGACAACGTAAGAGGCTGAAGCTCCCGTAGCTTCAGCTTCTTTGCGTTTCGGCCGCAGCCCCGGCAACCCCGGCAAATGGGTTTGGCGCTCAGCCACGTTGAAGCCGAAACAGCCGGACCCGCGTACTATT
>Ga0265780_10006361_pt1 | contig 14670 bp, 13 predicted proteins | sample P1T30metagenome_FD_192432 | JGI IMG/M metagenome (GOLD analysis project Ga0265780, IMG submission 192432) | Plant litter microbial communities from East Loma Ridge, Irvine, California - P1 T30 | ecosystem: Environmental > Terrestrial > Plant litter > Unclassified | place: USA: California... | reverse complement strand
TAGACAGAGACAGAGAGTCAGTTTCATGCTTACGGGCAGGACAAAAGCCCCAAGAGAAACATTTTACGGCTGATATATTTTTGAGAGCCAATAGGACGGGTTTGTGTGGCGCTCTTGTTGCCCTTGAGAGGTGAGTGGCGCCAGGGGCGTAGCGATAAGGGGTTCCTTTATTATTATTATACAAGCCTTGCTTAGTGGGCTGACGACCACTGCATGTAGTGCTGGTGGCTGGTGGTGCAAGTTGGCCTGATGCCTGCAAATGATGAGCGGTCAGTGTAATGGAGGACTTTATCTTTTCTTTTACTTTTTCTCACCTGCAGGTACACAGACCCCCACGCTTAAAACGGTCGGTGTACTGTATAGGTGTGCGAGGCTGTAGTGATATTTTCGGGTCACACATGTGCACAGGGTAAAGCTTTATGGTGGGTTGGATGAACCCCACGCTGGCGGCTGCCGGATAGCTGGTATGGACACAGCAGGCTTGGTTATTCCGGTGACGGATGGCGTGGCGGTGGTGGGGTGGGGGAGGAGTGAGGAAAGCTGACTGGGAGAATGAGGCGCTCGGTGGCTGACGGAAAGGCGGATAAGGCAGAGGCTTGTACAGACGGCACTGTTGCTTGTAGATCTATTCATCTTTACCAAGGAATAGATTATTTTTTACTTATATACGTCATGCCAAGACCGAACAGATACAGCTCGAGTTACCCTCCCACCTCCCAAACACCAAAGAAGACGAGCTCAAAGTAACATCCTGTTCATGCAAGAACATAATATTATACTAAAATAGCACATGAATCACCACCATCTACACAGAATCAAGCATACAAGTCCTCATCCTGAGTCGCATCCCCAAACCCTCCTTCCGCAATATCAACACTACTCTTTGCGGCATGAGATGAACTAGTCGCTCTTCCTTTACCCTTTCCGCTACCCCCAACATGGCCGTTACCATTCCCATTTGCATTGCCATTGAGTTCCAAATGCTCTGTGCGAATGACCAAATCCTCATCATCCGCATCAATCGCCCTAGCCTTGCCCTTGCCTTTATTGCTAGGAGTCGGCGCCCCATCCGTCTTCTTTTCATCTTCCTTCTTGCCCGCGCCTTCAAATTGTTTCCTAACTCTATCGTAGTGTCGCAGCTCGTCGGCGCTGACACTGGGTACGAGCTCCTTGTGAGCTTCCATGAAGTCTTCTTCCGTGACCATGACAGCTGTATCTTCCTCTGTAGCCAAGTGGTCGAAGAAATATGCGATTGAAATATTGGGCGTGTGGGTGCTATTGTACGCTTTGACCTTTTCATCAACAATGCGGGCGCTACGTGTGATGGCTTTGAGCATGGCGTCAGAGCAGAGGGCGTACATGTCGGCACCTGTGTAAGTAAAGGGAAGCCCTTGGGAGACACGCTGGAGAGAGAGAGAGGGATGTAGTGTGAATCTGCGAGGAAGGTTAGTGATTGTAAGATTATGAAGCGAATGGGTATTACGTACTTTCTTGTCAATGCTTCGAGGATGGTCTGCTGTTTCTCGTGGGTATCGGAAACACCCAGATACAGCATCTTGTCGAAACGACCGGGACGCAGGAGTGCTTGGTCGAGCAGATCCGGCCTGTTGGTTGCACCGATGACGAAGACGCCTTCTCCTCCATCGCTCATACCGTCGAGCTCGGCCAGCAATTGACTGACGATTCGGTCCATGACACCACCACTGTCGCCTTGATTTCCACGCTTAGGTGCGACAGAGTCGAGTTCGTCAAAGAAGACAACACAAGGACGAGCGTCTCGGGCTCTTTGGAACACGCGTCGTACATTGGCTTCAGACTCACCAATGTACATGTTGAGCAATTCAGGACCCTTGACACTGAAAAAGTTGAGTGAGAACTCCGTAGCAATGGCCTTTGCAAGAAGCGTCTTTCCTGTTCCGGGAGGTCCGTAAAATAAAATACCACTGCGCTTCTTCATACCCTTGGCGAACAGCTCAGGGCGCGACAACGGAAGCTGGATTGTTTCCATGACTGCATCCTTGACATGTGTGAGACCACCGACATCTTTCCAGCCGACATTGGGAATCTTTGGTGCGCCAATCGCGTCGGCGAAGTTCTTGCGCGCCGCATCCACTGCACCGTCTAGATCGGCCTTTGTAAGGCTGTTGCTAAAGTGGCCACCTGCTAGCTCGATGTCGCGCGTTGTGACGGTTTCACCTGATGAATGAGACTTGGTAGCAGACGCTGCAAGTTCTTCGAGACGATTTCGCTTGGCAACCAAAGCTCGATCAACAACATCCACAAGATCGCCTGCTACTAGAGCTGCAGTCTTGACCGCGACGTTGCCCAAGTCAGCTTCGGGAGATAGTCGAATGCCGGCGTCGTCGATTATACTTCTCAGAATGCCTTCTCGCTCGCCTTCATCAGGTGCCGTCATCTCAATCTCGTGTGTAAAGAGTCCTCGAATACCCTCTGGTACCTTGTCAATTTCTGTTGTTGTCGCAATCAGGACGCGGGAGTCGGCCAAAATTTCCTTTAGAGCAGTGTTCATGCGATCGGCATTCAGAGCATCAACATGCTTTACAAGCAACGCCGTATACTCGGCACCGCACGTGAAAGCTCGCTCTGCCCTTGCCTTTAGGAAACCCTCAGTCTTGACATCGCCACCTCCAGCTCCGCCTTCCGTGATGATGTCAAAAGCATCAATGGAGAAGGTGTGTAGACCGAGATCCTCGCAAGCTTTTGTAGCAAGAGTAGCCTTGCCAATACCACGTTGAGTCGAAGTTATCAGGACTGCAATTGGAGGTAGGCCTAGATGAATGGCGCGAGGACTCGTAGCTACAGACATCAGCTCTCGTAGCCGTCTACGCAATGGTGAAATGTAAGGCTTCGGTAGCTCGTCCAAAGCCATCGTCTTCTGCGAGCTCGATACGGGTGCTCGTTTAGCACCCAGATAGTACTGCCAAGCATTGTTGATGGGGGCGGGGGTCTTGCCCTGTTCACTCCCGTTCATTTCCATCTTTGTGCTGGCAGCGTCCACTGTAACAGCGCCGCCCCAGATGTCGGCTTCCTCGCCATCATGAGTCGTATGGGGAGCACTGGACACGTTCCCGATCCTGAACCAGGATACGACCTTGGGGTTGCGGTTGCTAACACTGGCGCTTTCTTCGTTTGCGTTTGGCTTAGCTCTGGTCAGTAATTCTTCGCTACCCGCATCCTCTTCAGTGCTAGTTTGGAACACTGCTCGACCAAGCGACTCGTCGATTGAGACACCTATCAGATCGCCAGTCTTCACGATTCGCCGCTTCTGTTCAAAGTGATCCTTCAAAGCTGCGAATAGACTGGGCTGGAGCAGACGGTCGGAGGACAGCGGTGTTGACACCTTCAAAAGGGCGACTTCTTTTGCGGAAGGGGGTAACGAAGAACCAGTTACACGAGGCTTCTGTAGCAAATTCCTAGGCAGATGCGAAGACTGGCTAGGGGCTAATGGGGTGATGCGGAGGTGGGACGGGCTGCCCAGATTTGCTAGAAGGATTGGCGATAGATAGGCATGTAGCGACGAGGCTGGCTGTGAGAAACCCGAGAAACTGCTTCTTCGATCGAGATCTGCAGTCTTTTGAACTGGGTAGCGGACAGCCTTCTTTGACATGTTCTCCGGCAGGCCGAAGACGCGGACAGGACGCCAATTTGTGTTGTCTTCCTCATCCACCCCACCAAAAGCCCCCAATCCCCAAAGGGGGTGCGTGGAAGGTGGTTCAGTGCCCTCAACCTTGACCCAATCGCCAGAGAAGCAACCGACCTTGACTAGTGTGTTTATATCCACAAAGACGCGGGCCTCTTCGTCGTCTTCACTGCCTGGTTTTGGATGGACGAGGTCATCTGGGACGCTTTGTAGAAGTCCTTGCGCCTTGAAGACCTTGCTCTTGCTGGTGGGGCCGCGGGCAGTTGTCGCTGTGAAGCTCGAATAGACCGACCCGGGGGTTGCGATGCCATTCGTTCTGAACTGGCCCGGCCGTGGTGTAGCGGAGGTGTATGCTGAAAGCACGCCTGATGACTGGGGTGGGAGCATAGGCGCATTCAGCGAGATGATATCGTCGTCCTCGTCCGAGAGGCCTCCTGCATCACTCTCAGAGAGCTCAGACTCGAAATTGTCAGCCGGCGGAGAAGCGTTGCGCGAATCGGCTCGGTCTTCAGCAGCGGAATAGAAGGTATCGTTGGATGTATCATCGGCTTCGTCGTCGTCGCCGAAGCCGTTGGTTGTTGGGGTCTGCTTGACAGGAGGCACGACAGGGTGGTATCTGGAGCTGCTGCGGTGCGACTGCAGTATGACGATTCGCGTGCTTGGTAGGATCAAGCCCTGTGATACAGGCTCACAGGCACTGACCTTGGCTGGCGGAGGCGGGACGTGTGTGATGGGATGGGCCGGCAACTTTAGAGGAAGCAAATCGCCGGTGTGTAGGACAGTGGGCAACTGTAGGGCTTCGCGTACTGCTTTTCGCCAAACCTCTTCTTGTGCAGCGAGATCAACTGCTTTCCCTTTGGTCCCATTGGCTTCGATTTGGCGGCTCTTCGGACCTCGCGATGCACCATTCATTTGGGCGATGAAGCCCCCGCCAAACTTGGCATGCACCTCGTCCAGCTTTCTCAGCGCTTCCGTGTCCAGATTCACATAGACTGTATCCAGCCCAACCGGCACAACATCGTATATCCGCACCTCGATAGGGGCATCCCGCCTTTGCATTTTGTTCGGAGCGGCATTCTGGAGGATGTGGGAGAAGGATTGCAGCGCGAGCGACGAGGCCGGGATGTGAAGGGACGAATGTGGGCGGACGGCACCGTTTTCAGCCTTTTCAGCACATCGAACGGGCAGGATAGTCCAGGATGGGCTTTGTGAGACGACGAGGGTGCTTGGAAGCCACGGCGTGATTGCGACATGCTGGACGCCCTCTGTGTTTCCATTTGCTCCTGCGTGCATACGTCAGTCATTCATGTATTGTCGACATCTCAAACCACCTACCAGTAATCTTGCTCTTAGCAGCAGGAAAAAAGTCATTGAACAGATCCTCGGAGAGTATCCCAACTTCGCCCTTCATACGGTCGTCGAGCAACAGGCGCGCCGAAATAGGAGGGCGGTCAAGACGCCTTCTCCGTCGCCTCTTGCGTGGATGAACGGCTCCATTATGCGCGTCCATAGTGAATGGTATAAACAGCGGTGCCTCGGTGGGCAGAGATAACAACGGTGGAAGCGCTGTGTTTGTCGCATACATCTACTCGGACGTCTGTTGCGAGCCGCATTGCCTCGGCAGAGCTAAAACAAGCTCGGAATACATGGATGCATGCATCATCCCCGCGACCATTGGACTGATTCGGACGTAGGATCGAGTTTACCACGACGCGACTCGTGTCTAGCAGAATTGCAGATATCATTCTGGCCTTGACGTCTCCAGACGCTGGTAAATAGTAGATGGAGCCAGGTTGCATGGTTAGCCCGTCACATGTCATGACAACCACAACATACATAATACGCACCCATGACACAACTTCTAGTCGTTGCCCAAGCAGACCTAGTAAGCATGCCGACAAACTCCCAGCGAGCGACTTGTTCTCGGTCCCATCGTTCTAGCATCGCTTCTCGTTGGAACATACAGCTCCTGGAGCCAGCCTTGAAAGTCTGCAGCTTCTTCACCTGTCAACAGACGCAGCCTTGCCGCTGCCACCAGAACGCTAACCCGCTTTCATCTCCCGTCCACCCCCGTCATGGAAATTCCAGGTTTGGTCGCTGATTGGCAATTTTTTACACAACATGATCCTTATCCGCTGCTGCTGGAGACATCTCCCCTGACGTAACGTCATCTCAGACCATGGATGGCGCGAGCGCGTTGATCGAGGTTAGCCACCACGGCTCACGCACTAAGACTAGCATCTCTCAACACTGTCCTTGCAGCTCACTCAACACTCACGCGTCCAGAAGTCAGGCAACTCAATTGCCAGGCTAGAAGAACATGTCGGCCGCCAGTGCTGTCAAGCATCGCATTGAAGAAGAATTCGGCCATGACGAACAACACACCAGGTCCAAAACTCAAGCAGCGGTGGATTTTGCCCATCAGGCTGAACGTCTTGGACAGTACACGCCAGACCAAGAGGATGAGTCAACCGGTTCTACACGGGCGGTAGAGGCGCGATTCATAACCCCACAAGACCCTGTAATCGAGACTGCAGACGGTCGTAGACTTCCTGCCGTCCCTCTCGAAGAAGCGACAAAGCTCAACCAGCTGAGGAATATCATCGACGATGACCACTCGGCGCAAACCAAGCCTCTGGAACCACGATTACGCGAAGCAAAAGACGGGACAGTCCATGGCCTCCTTCCGAAAGAGGCAGAGCTACAGGGCGAGGGCATCTCCGATGTTCCATTGGGTGATGCAAAAGCACCCTGGAAGACGAACCCTCTTTTTCCGCCTTTGCCCATGTACGGACCTCCTACACTCATGAGGAAATGCCAATGCATGTTCTTCCGCATCTCTTCCGGTATCTTGTCGTTTCTGTTCCTTCTCGTCATTGTGTTGGGCGCCGGATTCACGTCGCTTCCCGGCATGGTAAAACACCTATTCCTATTGCTCACCTTACGCGATCCTGAGAAGCGCCGGCCTTTTCACAATGAAGAGATCAAACGAAAGCAATTAAGAAGAGAAGCAGAACAGGCATGGAAGAAGCAAAATACTGTGCCGTCAGAAAAGAAGTTGGAAAACGGGGAAGACGGCGGAACTGCTGAAGAGTTTGAGCCTTTGGAGGGGGGGCCCGATCCTCTAGTCTGCGATGTCCGTTACTACGCACGACGGGTAGGGCTCGATTGCGAAATCTTTGATGTTCAGACTGAAGATGGCTTCATCATCGAACTATGGCATCTCTACAATCCCCGGGACTACAAAAGGACAGAATCCTCCCAGCGCTCCCCACACTCACCCGAGCTCTTTCCAGGAGATGGTAGTCGTGTTGCTGGATCGCAATATCCGGAAGGAAACAAGAAATACCCGGTCCTCATGATACATGGACTGCTGCAATCCGCAGGCGCATACTGCACAAATGACGACGACAGCCTCGCCTTCTTCCTGGCAAAGTCAGGCTATGATGTCTGGCTTGGCAACAATAGATGTGGTTTCAAGCCTCGCCATAGCACTCTACACTACGGTGATCCACGGATGTGGGCATGGAACATTCGCCAGATGGGCGTAATGGACCTTCCAGCCCTGATCTCACGTGTACTCTCCGAAACAGGCTTCGAGAAATTGGGACTCGTGGCGCATTCCCAAGGCACCACACAAACACTCGTCGCTCTGGCCAAAGAACAAAGGCCCGAGATTGGTGAGAAAATCTCCGTATTCTGCGCCTTGGCACCTGCTGCCTACGCTGGCCATCTCATTAACAAGGCACAATTCAAATTCATGCAAGTCATCAGCCCGAACATGTTCCGGACCGTTTTCGGCATCCATGCATTCATCCCTTTTATGATGATCATGCACAGTCTTCTTCCAGGCAAGTTCTATGGCTCAATGGGGTACCGCGTCTTTGCTTTCCTGTTCAACTGGACGGATGATCGTTGGGAGCGCGATCTTAGGAATCGCATGTTCCAGTTTGCTCCCGTTTATGTGAGTGCGGAGAGTATGAGGTGGTGGCTTGGACGGGAATGTTTTGCAAAGCAAAAATGTATATTGGCCACAAGAGAAGAAAAGGCTATTGAAGACAAGGAAGATGAGGAGTATGAGCATAAGAGTGTGCAGAGACAGGTACAGCCACATGAGGCCGATAAAGAAGATGAGCAGGAGAGGAAAGACGCTGGCCGGTATGCTTGGTACGGACCACAAACCCCTCCATTTGCGCTATGGGTCTGCGGCTCCGATGACCTTGTAGACGGCCGCCGGCTTCTGCGTCGTTTTGAGCGTGGTCGCGAACCCCATGTCAACGTGGTCCATTCCAAGGTCATTGAAGGGTATGAGCATCTGGATGTGATCTGGGCAATGGACTCGATTGAGAAGGTCGGCAAGGAGGTCAGAGAAGTGATTTGGAAGACGGCATCAGAAGGCGCGCGCAAGGTGTGTCGGACGCCCATGGGATGTGAAGATGTTCAGGATTACTATAGGAAGGGTGCGAGGAGAGAAAGTACAATGCGAGAGATGGATGTCTCGGCTGGTGAGTGGAGTGAGAAGGGCCAATCACAAGTGGCCGGCGGCGCTGGAGAGTAGGGCGAATGCAGGACCGCGTGTTATGTCACGAGTGCTGGCGATGGGGGCAGATTTTCGCGTTCGCGTCGCGCGGCCGGAGCACATGGATGGTGTTTCTCCTTTTCCTCCCGCACACAATATACCCCATCCTCCTTTTTTGGCGATAACGTCAGACAATAGAAGCTATGCACAGTACAAATCAAATGGCCGTGAGGTTGTGCATGGCAGGGTGGGATAAAAGTGGAAAGGCGCCGCGTCGCGTAAACAGAGCCGGACCCCTGCATGACCCCACCAAGCTACGACCAACGGGGCTCTCCTCACCGCTTGAAGCCAGGACACTTCTACCACGACCCTTGCGCAGGCCCTTTGACGTCCCTTTGACAGTCTGTTTGACACAGCAAAAACATCCACCATGCGAGGAGAGGTACGTATGCTAGCATTGCCCTGTGTAAACAAGAACAGCCGCGCACATAGACATGGCGACTTCCCCGCCTCTTGCGCCCATGGGGGAAGATGGATTCAATGCTCCCTAGGGCGGCTATATGCTTGTAGAAGCCAGAGCAGAGGAAAAAGCAAACGGCTTTGGACTCGCATTTCATGATTGCAACCGGATTGGCCGTACAGTGTGCAACCAATGCTAATATTGAGCGCGACAGATCTGCCACCTTCACATCGGCCAAGCTGGCACCCAGCTGGGTAACAGCGCTTGGGAGCTGTACGTTGACCCGAATCCGCATGCGCCCCAATGTCTATAGCCAAAAGACTGACACCAACACCCCAGATACCTCTTAGAGCACGGCCTGTTGCCTGATGGTCGTCCCAACCCCGATGCGAAGGAACTCGGCGAGGGCGGATCCTACGAGACCTTCTTCACCGAGACTGGTAGCGGCAAATACGTCCCGCGTTCCATCTTCGTCGACTTGGACCCTTCTGTATGCGGCCTCATATCTGGAGACTGGGGAAAATGCTGACTAGTGCAGCCAATCGACGAGATCCGAACTGGTGCATACCGCCAACTCTTCCACCCTGAGCTGTTGATCAGCGGCAAGGAGGATGCTGCCAACAATTGTGCGTGCCACAACAACATAGGAAAACTATTTTTTTTTTCCTAAAAAAAAAAGACGACTAACAAGAGTAGATGCGCGTGGCCATTACACCATTGGCAAGGAGATGGTTGACAGCGTGATTGAGAAGATCCGTCGCGTCGCTGGTAAGCTCTACTCGCTTTCCCAGCTCGATTTGCTTGCTAACTAGGAGGTCAGACAACTGCTCGTCTCTCCAGGGTTTCCTCATCTTCCACTCGTTCGGTGGTGGTACTGGTTCTGGATTCGGTGCTCTCCTCCTTGAGCGCCTCTCGACCGACTACGGCAAGAAGTGCAAGCTCGAATTCGCCGTGTACCCTGCTCCTCGCGTTTCCACCTCCGTCGTCGAGCCATACAACGCTGTTCTCTCGACCCACAGCACCATCGAAAACTCCGACTGCACATTTTTGGTTGACAACGAAGCCGTTTACGATATCTGCCGTCGCAGCTTGGACATTCCTCGTCCCAACTACGAGCATCTGAACCGCCTGATCGCTCAGGTTGTCAGCTCCATCACCTCCAGTTTGCGCTTCGACGGCGCGCTCAACGTTGATCTGAACGAGTTCCAAACCAACCTTGTGCCATACCCTCGTATTCATTACCCGCTCATCAGTTACGCTCCGGTCATCTCAGCCAAGAAGAGCTCCCACGAGAGCTTCAAGGTTTCCGACCTCACCTTTCAGTGTATGTTCATCATTCACATCATCTTCTGCAGATGCTAACGTAGATAGGCTTTGAGCCCAATAACCAGATGGTGGTCTGCGACCCGCGCAACGGCAAGTACATGGCTGTCGCACTTCTGTACCGTGGTGACATTGTTCCCCGCGACTGCAGTGCCGCAGCAGGTGCTCTCAAGGCCAAGTCGTCCTTCAATTTGGTCGAGTGGTGCCCTACCGGCTTTAAGCTTGGAATTAACTACACCAAGTACGCGCCCAATCATTTGATGTCTATTCACATCGCTAACAAGTTCTAGACCCATCAGCGTCCCCGGTAGCGAGCTCTCGTCCGTCGACCGAAGTGTTGCCATGCTTAGCAACACCACTGCCATTGCCGAAGCATGGTCCCGTTTGGATCACAAGTTCGATCTCATGTACTCGAAGCGCGCTTTCGTGCATTGGTACGTGGGTGAGGGTATGGAGGAAGGAGAGTTCTCCGAGGCTCGTGAGGATCTCGCTGCTCTCGAGCGTGATTACGAAGAGGTTGCCGCCGACAGCCTCGGCGATGACGAGGGTGTTGAGGAGGGCGAGTACTAAGCTGTTATAATTGCGTTCGGGGCGATGCTTTGGAGAGACTTTTGGGCTTGCTACGACGAGCCATATGGGGGGTGCGATAGGCTGACGACCGTCGATATTTTTGATAGGATCAACATGTTCAAGTAGATAACTACTTTGTGTTCAATTTACTTCTATACCTTTTGAGAAGAAACTTTCTATACCTGTTTGGCAGTCCTAGTATAGATGATCAGCCGTGTCCAATGGCCGATGAAGACCCGTTATTTGCCAATCGTCGCAAACGACTTGCATATTACGGCAGTCACATTTCCTCACGTCACCCTCATGTGCAATACGTTTTTACTTGAACCACATCATGTCTCACTCAATGTTGTTGAGTAACGTTTCAGCAAGATGGAGGAGAAGAAGAAAAAAAATCCAATCATCTACATTCTACATGTCGAAAATAGCGAAAGCCTGGCGCGCTGCCCTTGGCTTGTTATGTTATAGCAAAGCAGAGCAAAAACGTAAATGCAGGAGAGAGAGAGAAAGAAAAAGGAGTGTCAAAGAAAAGACACTGCCGTCTCCTCGTATATGGTAGAAGGGTGAAGTAGCGGGGGTGAACCAATCCAGCTTGAATAAAATATATACTAAGAAAGTAAGGAACAAACAAGATTTTTTTTCTTCTCTTTTTTTCGGTCAACTTCTTCATGTTATGAAAGAGAAGGAGAAAGAAAGAAAGGAAGAAAGAAAGAGAGAGAGAGAGATAGAGGAAGAATATACAGCAGAAGGGGAGATAGATTGTCATTCTACCTCCGGAACCGCTTCATCTCAAAGCCATCAGTGCGCGACCTCGCTGGCGGACTAAACGTCCTGTCTGAACCCGCGGTACTAGGTAACGCGCCCGAAGACCTTGGCGCATCGATACTAGACGTCATGCGTAGCGGGGCCTCGTCGTCCCTGACGGCCTTCTCACTGACCATGCCGGAGCGCGGGTCCAGCGTGTTCGTTCGGGGCGGTGTATCGTAATCGGCCTCTGGGATGCCGGCCATGACAGCCTCTTCATCGTTTCCGTTGCGGCTGCGGGAGAAGAAGCGATTGCGATGGGTGCGTTCGCGTTGCGTGGAGCTTGCATTTGTGCCTACGCGCTGGATACCCGTGCTGCGAGCGCTGTCTTCAGATTGACGGCTGCGCTCTTGGGAGCGCGAGGGCGACGTTACACGGACAACGGTGGCGCGAGCCCGGCTTTCGTTTTCGCGGTCGTCGAGCACATCGCCGCTGGGGTCGTCGAGACCCATTGATTTCATCCCTAAGGAGAAGTCGACACGGCGGCCCATGGCGGATAGGGTTTCCGGAACGCGCGGAGCGCTGCCAGGCTGGCGGAGGATAGAGCCGCGGCGACCTGGTATGGTTGATCCGCCAGCCGGGCCAGAGTCGGACCCTTCGGCGGGTGCGACAAAGGGCTGGTCTTGGGGCTCGTTGCGAATAGTACCGTTGGGTTGGTCGGGCGTTCCATTGATGCCAACTCCAGGCGTAGCAGGGTTCTGAAGGTTCTGAAGATATACCGGGAATGACTGTTTTTGACCAGGGTAGCGCATGCGGGGACCTTCAATCTCACATTCCTGGATGGCCATGGTAAGTGCACAGATGAATTTGTTGCGGCGCTGAAGCCTAAGCAGCTCGTTTTGCCAGTTCGACTTGTAGAAGAAGACGACATTGAGTTCGAGCCAGTGGACTTCTTGTACAGCTCGCAGCTCCGTCAGGATGTTAGTCTGATACTCGCGCTTTTCGGCCGTGACGAATTCGAGAAGAACGTTACGAAGACGTTCAATCTGCTCCAGAGTGGTACCAAATTTAATAATTATGGGTATAGCCTCGGCAAGGGCACCGGAACGGCGGTGATTGAGGATAAAGAGCGTGTTGAGATAGCTGTTCGGCGCTTGGACAATGTGACCCTGCATCTTCTTGAACTCGGTGTAGAAGAGAGCGATTTCTTTGACAAAGTAGTCGTCGCCCCTGCCAAGGTCACCAGTGTTACCGTAGACTGTGACACGGTCGCCGACATCGTAAGGGTGCTTGACGAAGACGAAGATGCAAGACTGGAGGAACTCTTGAGCAGTCGCAGAGAAGAGCCAAGATAGAGCGAGAAGAGTTGAGCCGGCAGAGGTGAGCACACCAGCAGCTGACGTCGAGATCAAAGAGATGAAAACGATGATGGTGATGATGAGTACAATGAACATGAAGACATCGTCTAGCTTGGAGACGACGCTGTCAAGATCCTTGAGGGAAGCGGTAATGGACTTGCGCTCGCGGCCGATTTCGACACAGACAGCCTCGAGCTCTTCCATGGAAATGTCGCCGTTCATGTCCTTGTCGAACATGGAAAAGGCAGCGTTGGCTTCTTCGTCGCTATCAAAGGCATTGTTAAGGTCTTCGTTATGGACAGTCTCGGTTTCGGGTCGGGCGAATGTTCGATATAAACGACGAGCCAGGACCTGAGCGCCACTTGTGGTACTAATCAGCTGAAGAACAACTTGGTGAGGATGACCGCTGCCAGTCACGGCTCGTCCGGTAAAGTCTCCCGCCACCTTGCCCGCGATATCACCGAATTTGTTGAAGCCGACTTTGATGTTCTTCTGAGCCTCTGTCAAGACTTGGCCTGGAGTACGAGCACCAGACGCGCCATGGTCGTTGTCTTGTTCAAATTCCGAGTCTTCCATAGCAATCTTCTCCTTGGAGAACCTGTACAGCTTTCCGAGACTACCAATCTGGAACTTATTCAGCTCGATCCTGTCTTGGTATGTTCGGAGATGGAAGCTAATGGCAATGAGCTGGATAATGATCTTCTCGATGAAGTTGAGTACGAATCCGACGAAGAGAGCTACAAGCACCTTGTTCATGTTGCGTTCCCAGTCTTTAGTCTCCTTGTTGCCGTTGAGGTGGTGGTTCTTCATTGTTGGCAGGAACGAGACTTCGATGGCCAACCACCAAAAGAACAAGGTAGCCGGCAGCTCGAGCTGTTTGCCCATGTCTCTCCATTTTTTGCTGTTGTTGGTGAAGAGACTAGAGATTAGACCGATGGGCCAGGGGAGTAGTTTAGCGAGGACCTGGGAAAAGGGTTAACAACCGTAGATGTGATATCGTAAGAATGCTTACTCTTCCAGCCCAGAGCGTCAGCCACACAATCATGAGCCATATGGAAAACCAGATTAGCTCGACGCCTCCAACGGTGGCTTCCTTGAACACAAATGCTCCAAGGAGTAGGGGAATCAGAATGACAAGCACCAAGGGCGTGATATACGTAAAGTATCTCACGAGCCATGACGAGTTGTGCACCTTCTTGAAAAACTTGGAGAAGTTTGTGGTGGGGTTCTCCGGTGGCGTGTAGCGGGCAGCCTGCTCATGCAACGGGTTTGTAGCCTCGTCAAAGTCGTCCACAAGGTCCTCTCGACGAGATCGTACTCGCGTCATGGAGCGTGTGGTTGATTGGTTCCGCATGAGAGCATCTCTTTCGTCTAATCCTTGCTCGACCGCAAGCACCGCAAGATCATCGTTGAGTCTGCTAGCCTGCTCGCGAGTTTGAGATGGTGATGATATTCCCTTCATTGGCTGAATGTCATGTGCGGTCTCGACGGTGAGATGCGTACCAGATCGCGATCGGCCGTGTGTTGACCGTGCGCCAGTGTCAAGGTGCGGGAGATGATGATGTTCTTCTCCAAAGACGGTCCTGTCCTCGTCGGATGATCGTTGATAAGGCATGTTGCTGTCCATGTTGTATGTCGGCTCAGGCCTCTCGGTGTTCGGTGTTGTCATGGCGGAGAAGCGCGCTCAGGCCGAGACGATTTGTGATATCAGAGCCGGCTCTAGAGGAGCGTGAAATAAAGCGCGTTAATCTCTTCACTGAAAAAGAAGGGCGGGAGAGGATAACGACAGGTATTCCCGAAACGATTGTATGCTTTTTTCTTTTGTGCCCACGACAATCAATGGCTTGCGGGTGCCGTTGCACTGGTCCAGTGTAAAACGCAAACCGCTGCGGTCGAACGGGGCCAGGCTCGATGCCGGTCCAGGTGGGTATTTAGCGAGTGACAGAGAGGGTTCCCGTTGTGCTGCAAAAGTAGTTTGTTGCGAGCGTGAGAAGAGAAGAGGAGGAGGAGGAGGAGGAGGGTGGAGTGATGAATT
>Ga0265780_10006359_pt1 | contig 14675 bp, 16 predicted proteins | sample P1T30metagenome_FD_192432 | JGI IMG/M metagenome (GOLD analysis project Ga0265780, IMG submission 192432) | Plant litter microbial communities from East Loma Ridge, Irvine, California - P1 T30 | ecosystem: Environmental > Terrestrial > Plant litter > Unclassified | place: USA: California... | reverse complement strand
TTTGGCCTCGTACAGCAGCTCGCCTATATTTCCTTCTGGTCCTGATGGCGCAAGACTGCAAGTACAATCTCGAACCAGACGACGTCTATGATGCCAAAGATGTGGCGAGGTTATTACAGTCACTCAACACGCCCATTATGTCCGCAGGATCGTGGATGGATATGCCGGACGCAGCACCACAGATACGCACCAGAATTGACATCTCGACGGACTTCTGCGAGCATGCAGCTCGATTCCATCACGGAGCGCAGATCGGCAACCCACAAACCGTGCCTAGCAGAGAGCTAGCTGATCCGCGTACAAGAAGGGGACTTATCTTCTGCCACATTAGAGGCTTCTGGCTAAGTGCTCATGCACCCGACACTACTGCTTACGACGCGACGGATGATCATATGCGGTTTGGGATTGACCGAAGCTTTGCTGGGGCATATGGCCATGACGATGGCTCTGAGGCAGGCGATAATTAGGCGTAAAAGTAGTCAAAGACGAATCATAATTTGCTATTTGTCATAATTGTCGCCAACATCCGATAGGAGGTGTGGAGTTCAATAGAGCGTCGGGTGTGTTCTGATAGAATATGAAGAATGGGAGTTGGATATTTGACCTTATCGGAAGAGGTGGAAGACAAGATAACTTTCGTAATACATCACAGTACATTATCGTTGTGACTATTCACACTATTTCATTCGCTGGGATATCTCTAACCAAACGCTCATGTAGCAAAAAACAAGTAAACAGAGCTAACTGAGAAAAGAGCTTCTCGCCGGAAGACGGGAACCAGACACAAGAACAGTAGATAAGCCAAAAAAAAAACACTCTCATCCAAAGACACGATCTTGATCCCAAGAATTCAACCACGACTCCGTTTTATGCGCTCACTGCTCTCAGACTCAGCAGGCCCTCGTGCACCCCTCTTCCTCGCAGCACGCTCTTCCTCTTCAGTGAGCTCAGCGGGCTCTTCTCGCAACCGCTTCAAATCTTGCTCATCGTCATCGTGCGGAATTTCAGCGAGGCTGCGCTTGCCCTTGGAGGGAACTGCCGCTTCTGACCCATCAACAAAATCTGTGGCGGGGACTTGGCCCGTAGCCGAATCCCGATCAGCCACCTGTTGAGCGACCAGATTCTTCATGTTGGCCATGTCGCTCCAATACATCCCCTTCTCTTTCATATATGCCAGATACTCAGGTAGTTTGCTCTCTCTCGACCTATCCTCGAAGTAATGGCGCTCTTCCTTCTTTGCGAGATCCTTCATGTCATCCCAGCTGAGGGCGCCATCCCCATTCACCGCCTCCTTCAGCGCAAAGTTGGACGTTGAGATGCTTCGATAGAGTATCTCGAGAGGTTTCTGACGACGGGCGCAGCTTATATACCTAGAGAGTTCCTCGTTCTCCGCCTTCACGTCTTGTGCGGCCAGAGCTTCCATGCACCTCCAGACGATCTGTTCCTTACCGTGAGGATTTAAGTCGTCGTATAGAGCTTGTATGATGTCGATGGTCTTTTCCATGTCGATTTTGGGTAGCCCACTGCTATCGCGTCCTTTGAATCGGGGATGCTTGATGAGATAAGCTATCATGACATCTATGTCCGATCGGTTCTGGAACGAGATATCGAATTGGTCTTGAAATTTCTTCAAGGCAGATTTGGGGTTTTTAAGCATTTCTGTCCGTGCGTTACACAAGAGTCTGGAGAATCGCTCTTTGATCGACTCCGGCTCTGATGTTGTCGGCTCTTCATGTATGAGAGCCTTCGGACCCGTCACAGAGGCGCCGATGTTCGACGTCTGAGGTGCAGCGGGAGGACTAGCTGACTGCCCAGTAGCATTGACAGCAGTCGGGGAGGAGCCAGTCTCCTTCGTAGGATAAATGCTGACTTTTGGGATGACAACACGCTCTCCTTTTGCGTATTTCTCCAGCTTGTTGAACTCTGCGTTATGCAACAGCTTATTCTTCATGGCGGATTCGAGAGCCTTGCCAAGCCCTCTCGCAGATGTTGCGTTGTTGACATAGTCAAGGATCTCGACCGGAATCCGGTTCGCCTGCCTCTCTTGGACCATCATTGGAAGAGCTTTTTGCAGAGCGAGGTGAAGATCAGGAATCAACTCCAGCAGATAATCGACCTTGCCGTTCCACCAATGATTGTTTGTATTTGCCTGGACCCTGGATCTCGCTCGTGATTCAGTAGTGCTCTCAGGCGGGGGCGCGTCAACCATGTTCTGCTCCTCGGTATCCACGCGGCTAGTGACTTGGACATCGTCCATATCGTCTTGTACCACGCTGGAGATATCGCGAGAAGCTGGCGGTGACTCTATCCCGTCCATGATCTGGCTGAACTCTGGCCGCATGTTTTGAGAGTCGACTGGACGAGAATGAGTAGGTTCTGGGATGCAGACTTCCATCGCTTCGGTTTGCGATGCTGCTCCAAGGACGATCAACTGCCCACTAGTACTGACATCGCAGTCTGTGGAATCTGTCGAGTGTGTCTGTTCATGAGTGTTGGGCTGGTTCTCATGTACACTGGAGGCGGCAACGTGGACGACGCCGTTGTTGTCGTTGTCATCCTCGTTGGTGTATTCGGTAACGGGCAGATCAGTTGCACCGTCGTCATTCTGGGGGGCCCTTGTAGGCTCAATGGAGGATGGTTGCTCTGCCGAGACTGCACCATGACAGGCTTTGACTTCGGCAAGAGCGCTCGTGTCGTCCTCGACATCAGCTTGTAAGTAGGCGGAGTCTTCAACTCTGTCAATGACTTGGTCAAGCTCAGGAGATGGTGACGCCACCGTAGTGAAGGTGCTGTAGCTGCTGACCGACGAGAATAGCGACGAGTCGTCGGATGAATCGTCGGAGGATTCCTCGTCACTGGAGATGTCTGGTAAAGGAGTACTACTGGCGTACTCAAGAATGGATACCACGCGGGGTTCATGGAGAAGGGTGCGCTCTTCAGCTTTCGAAAGTGACGGTAGTGGCTTCTTGCTCGCGACATCCAGATAGTACTCGTCAAAGGTTTGGTGAGGCTTCAGAACTCTGAAGGCGGTACAAAGGTCCTCGAACACGTCTTTATGTTGCCCGGTAACGTTCTCGTACTGCTGGAGGTGTGACCGTGCGACGATAGCAGAGCGGCGTGATCTCTGGTTGCGAGAAGCCTTACGAGGTCTCGACCTGGGGGTCTGTTTTCCGTCAGTCTGGTGAATGCTCATCACGCGGCGCAAGACTTACGGTGTTGTTGTCCGCCGGTGATATCTCGGTGCGCATCGCTTCCTGGACTGAAGCAACGACGACCGGTATCATCTTAGCGAGCATCTGTTGCAGCGCGCCAGCCTCGTACATCGGGCGGAGCGCGGCGAGTAGACGGGAAATAATGCGTTCCTCCATAGCCTCCAGATACTCAACCAAATGAGGGGACAAGGAGCCGTCAGGGGTGAAGACGGGGGCGGAGCTTGTGGTAGTCATTGCGGGAAGATACAGGTCGAAGGAAAAGAGGTATCTGGCAGAGGAATTGAGAGTAGTATTGCAAGAAAGTAGGTCAGACTCGCGGTGTGATGTGACTGAGAGGGGTATTGTAAATAGGAAGGTCGTGAGAGCGACGCTTTCGCCAAGATATCGCGTGCGACAGGGATCTGTAGGACTGCAGCGACTGAATACCGACTTTCATTGAGCCAGTAATATCCATGCGTGACTGGGTCCAGGTGAATGCGTCATAATAGCAAAACGTGCGAACGTGATCTACCCAAATAGGATATTCCAGGCATAAAGATCAAGCAACGTCCAATCAGAGATAGCGCTCGTAAAAATCCAAGAAGTGCGAGACACGAAGCTATGACTTGTCATCGACAATGGCAAGTCACCATACACGAGCGGCCATAAAAGCGGTAGCTTCAAGAAAGTGAAAGAGGAAGGGAAAGATACAGACACATCTCTCTGACGTCAAGGCCTGGAGTACATCGCGCACCTCACAGGCGAAACAGCGCTCGAGGATCACGTCTTTGCCCTTTCCAGGCAGCCCTGAGATGGCCGAAGGGGAACATTGTAGTAGAGATAATGAAGACGGGTTGTAGCTTATAGGATGGTAGATACCATGCTACTATTCTTGATCTGATATACCGACAATGAGGAAGATAAAAGAAGGTGCGGTATACTTTGAAGACACGATCCGTAGATGACATGGAATGAGACTGATGATATGTAAAGATGAACAGGACAGTTAGAAACTTCTCCGCTCACACACCTGCGTATGGGTGGCCTAGGGATGATTGTGGCCAGGCAGCTAGGATTTCGAGCACTCCCAGCCAGATATCTGGGCTCAAACTCTCAACAGTGATCCATCGGCATCATGCCCTTCCTCTCCCGCTGTCTGACAAAGCGTGCTATGAGGCGACGCGTGCGGCCCATTGTCACTTCGCTTACGTCAACTTGGTTAGTCGGATGTACTTAGGATAGAAACAGCGGCAATGAATTGTAGGACCTGGAGATGGCGTCGTCGCATGAAAGATGATTGAGATGGGGTGGCTGGAGAGACGCGTTGGAGTTTCGTTGTGGATCGAGCATTACGTCATATCTGAGTAATCATCCATGGATGTGCCCGCTCCTGACGTGCGACGCGACGCGATCCTCACCCCACCGTCCATCGCGATGCACATCGACCTACGACGCAAATGAACGACCAAACGCGCTTCCGTGTGAAGACAATCATACTGTTCGCGAAATTCGCAGACTCTTTGGCCATCGCGTCTTGCCTGCTTCACTGCAGCATCCTTTGCCCCACCCCACGTTGATTATCATTACAGCTTCGTAAAGCCTACAACCTTTGAAGTATAGTATTCAAACGATTTGTCCAACCTCTAGCTTTGGAATCGGACTCGCTGTGTAGAACGGTGTTGAGAGGCTAAACATAGCGTTTCGGGCTGCCGCATAGGCTGGCAGGTGCTCGTTCCATCTCCACGCAGCAGCCACGTCGATGTGTCAGCCAGCACCGCACGGTATCTTCACGATCTAGTACTCCGGTACACAATACCGATTTGCGCGCGTTATCTGATCTATCTGGTTTTGGCAGCCATACATGGCCAACACGTAACACAAAAATAGCGGTATGCGGTGACGCTAGACCAGATCCAACGATGCTTACACATGCTTACATTGCGCCGGTGGCTTCAATATCACACACTCCATGCGGTCGATGGAGATTTCGGGGCTTATCATCTACGACGTATAATGTGGTGTGTGGAACACTCAATCAAAGCTTCAAGTCCAGTTACATAGCAATCTCGACAAGATGGTGAGCGTCACCAATGCCAATGGCATCACCGGCGCCAACTTCGACGTGTTCGGCACCAATCGCGTTCTTCCTCGGGCAATGACAGCATTTACAGCCATCGCGTGGTACAACTCGATTGAGCTCATCATCCTCATCTTCGTCGTATTCAGACGGTACACTGGTTTATACTTCTGGAGTTTGATGGTTAACACGCTCAGCATTGTGCCGTATGCGACAGGTAGGCATAAGCTTCTAGAGTTGCAATGGTGATGGCTAACTTAGTCTCCAGGGGCATGGATGAAGCAGAACAGCGTTGCGCATGACCCTCGCATTTACAATACGCTCCTTACGCTCGGATGGATATTGATGGTACCCGGACAATCCATGGTTCTGTACTCGCGCCTACACCTGATATCGCCGAACCTCAGGCTTCTGCGGTTCATCTTTTGGGCAATCGTTGTTTCGGCAGCATGTCTTTGCGTGCCAACCGTAGTCCTGAATCTACGGTTATTCACCAACCACCCCGAGCGATACCTCCGCGGCTACATGGTCATGGAGAAAATACAAATGACTCTGTTCACCATCCAGGAGATCTCGATATCCTGCATCTACTTATGGGAAACCCGCAAGCTAATGCGCGTCATCCTCAACGGAAAGGCCAGGAAGTGGATGTGGCAGCTCGTCGCAATGAGCGTACTCCTGCTGATACTGGATATCGCGTTGCTTACGACGGAGTTCTTGAATCTCTACATGATACAAACGACCTTCAAATCACTTGTTTACAGCTTCAAGCCAAAGATCGAATTCGCAGTACTCAGTCAAATTGTTCGCGTAATCCAAGATCGTGCGCATTCTAGCCGCTCGGTCGGAACGCCTCCGTCGGCTTTGGAGCGTCAAACCAGTCCCCGAAAGCCAACGTCGAGTCAGGTGTCAGATGTAGAGAGCTTGCAACACAATGTGCCACTTGAATGGCGTTTGTCAACAGAGGCTACATCTTTTGTCTCGCCAGTCGCTCTCACTTTGGCGAAGAGACAAGACATCAAAAGCCCTAGGTGCAGCGTCGTGTCTATAGACGCGATGTATCCTGGGAGATTAGGATGATCGTGCGATAGGCATCTTTTGGTCGAGTGGACGATAGAGGTTGAGCGACGTGAGGGATACGGCGTGGAACTCGCGGCAGTTACGTATAGAGGACTCCTGGACTGGTGAGCTTTGGCGCGCTGCAGTTGCTCTCAGCAAGGATATCGCCTACTTCCATGAGCGATTAAGGCAGTCCGCAGTGTGCTTCACACCTTCAACCTTAGCAATGCTCCCCTTCGGCGTTGTCAGGTCAGCATACCGCGACCAGGCTCTTTCTCTGGGCGGCGAGTCACTTCCTCGTTCTGAGCAAAATTGATGAAGCTCCAATCGGACATGTCCGTAGTTCGCGGCTGCTCGGTGAGAACACGAGTGACGCATAGCTGAATTAGGATATCGAAGAGCTTTGTCTAGAGAATATGGCGATTGGCGCGCGTGAGATCGCAATATATCGAGAGAGCTGGTTGTACTATGAAAGGAGGTACGACGGGCATGTGATTATGAAAAGGTCGGACACATTTTGAAGGAGAAATGCTCCAGTAGACTGATGCTAAGGCTCTTCACACAAGATGAAGCTATAATGAAACTTTGGATTTGCTGCGTTTTGGCGGTCCAATGCTGAACCTCGACGCAAATATGATGAACTTTGGATAGCCTGTGCGCATCCTTTGCGGCGTGTGAGTCTCAGACTCGAACGTTGAGAAACGTAGCCATGCATGTAGAGCCAAAACTTCTCTGGAACGAACGAACCAAATAGGAAGAAAAGAAAACCATCGCAACGAGAAGCAGGGTACCCCTGCACATGTGTGTAGATGTGTCGCACGAGCTGCATCCCTCCGTCGACCAACTTTTCCGTTCATCGCTTCTTTTCCCGCTCAAGCCAACTTGAACACACCGCCATGCCAGCCATATACCCTCTGAAGCCTCCTGCCAAAACGCCGAGCCATGATGTAGGGGATGCTGCTATCGGGATGTGGCTCGTGAAACTGGATGCCACGAGCGACATCCGTAAAAACACTAGGAGTAAACTGCCAGGCTGAGCCTTGGAGCTTTTCCGCAGAGAAGCCGGCTCGAATCATAGCGCGCTTGGAGTCGTCCCACTTGATCGCTTTCGGTGTCTCTCCAAGATCTGAAAGAGGGACATGGAAGAGAGTCTTAAAGACTTTGTGGGCACGTTTGTCTACGCAGTAGATTCTCTCGGGCTTCTTCTCTGGGCTTGGATGGCCGATGTCGTGAGCTTGAGTCGCTGGCTCGATGTCTAGAGGAGTCTGGCAGCGTGTCTTCTGTTTAGCACACCCCCGTGTGACCGGCTTATCGAAGGTTTCAGTAATTTGTAGTGCAATATCGTGGTCGTAGTTGCTGATGACATTGTACTCGATGCTTTTGGCGCACTCTTTGGGGACGCTTGGGCCATCCCATGGGACAGTGCGACGCAGCTCACCACCTTCCAGGAGACATTGGCGAACCACATCGTCTTGCGCAACGCCTGTCTTGCGTTCGTAGAAGGAGTCGATACAATTCCAAAACTTGTCAAGGTTTGACTCCGACTCTTGCATCATCTTCACGTTATGAGCGGTTCGCGGCTTATCGATGGGATAGCGTAGCTTACCTCGCGCCGGGTTAACCAAATAGAATGGTACGTTGTAGGCATTGATGTAATGAGCCCAGTCTGTTGAGAAGCTTCCCTTGTGCGACTCTGTGGCTTTCAGATCGGATGTGCAAAGAAGTAGCCAAATTTCTGACGACCTTTTCCATAGCTGAATCTGATGAAGACACTCTTCAACGATAGAGAGCTGGCTGATGAGGGACGACAACGGGGCTGTAAGCATAGCGCGCGCGCTCCGGTGTTTACGTGACAAAGTATCTAGGCGGTCCATTGTGGCGTGAAGATCGATGTCAATGCTCCTTTCTTCATCTCCGTGCATCTCCGCAAAGCCGGTGATGTTCTTTCGAGAGTCGTTTTGACTGAAATTCAGCAGACGATGAAACACACTCAGCATCCAATCTTCGGCCTCGGTTGGGGTAGAAGATTTCTCGCTTGCGGCGATATATGTATATAGACCGTCTTCTGACCTAGACACTATGCGTTTGTAGTAAGTCCGCATCGTGGGTGACGCCGTACTGGTGCCAGTAACCTCTCGTAGTAGGCAGCTTCGAGCGCGTTCAAGTAATGCCTCAAAATTAAGAACATTATGTAGCTGATCATTGGTAGCGGTACCATTCTGCGCGTGCAAACAAAGCTGATCTAATCTTGACGAGACCTCAAACCACATTATCAACCTCTGGTATGACTGTGAGATGATGTGCCTTGCGACCCTCCCCACAAACTCTGGGGCATCAACACATGGATCGATCCGATCGCGCGCATCCGTAATAAGCTCGCAGGCATGTTCCGAGACGTCGATGATCGTGTCTGCAAGATAAGAGGGGTCTTCTCTCAGAGATAGTACGTGATCCTTAGCTTCACTGTAGATCGCACTGACGTAGCCTCGGAGTCTGGCAAGTCCAAGGTTGCCTCGCTTGATGTAGGGCGCGATGGCGATGGTTTCGGAGAGATTAGCATGGCTGCCATCCACCTGCAAAAAGATTTCCGAGACTGGCGGCTCTTCCAAGACTGGCCCAGACAGCATCTCATTCTCTGTCATGTCGTGCAAGATGCATCGGCAACACGACACGAGAAAGCTCATGATGCGCTGCTGAATCTTCAACATCTGAAGGCCTTGGATAAGATCGCAATGAATCATATCCCCGCCGACTTGGCCACAGCAACTATGCACTGTCCGAACTTGGCCATACACTGTAGGGTCGGTGTTGGGCAGGAAACGCACAGTCGCGAACATCTCGCGTGGCTTGCAGTCGGAGCACAGAACGCCATACTGAGAGAAATCAACCTCGCCTGTCACAAAGGTCCAGGGTAGGTTGCGGGCCCTCGAGTTCAGATAGATGAGCAAAGACTTCGGCTTGGTAAGATCTTCCAGGTTGATGAACAGCCAAAGCATTACGTCAAAGTGCTCTTTGGGTTTTGGACCAGCGCCTTTTTCGAATAGCTTGTTTTGATGTCGCCGAGCGAAGTCGGGTTGGTGCTCGATAGCGATTGTTGGCCACGTAGCACGCAGTATTTCACTCCTCTGAGCGACTGATTTCTTGATCCATCTCTTCCTTATCAAAGCTTCGTGTCGAATTATACAATTTTTGAGGATCTTGTAGTCAGAGCAGATGTTCTCGGCTAGAGCGGAGGCGTGTGATTGCGATCATGGTCGGCGTAAAGGTGTCCGCGGAATGCAGTTTCTCCAGAAGCATGTTCAACTTTGCGGTGTCGGCACTGTCAAAACTGGTTAGTCAGGTCAATAAAATCCGTCGATGCACTTACTACGCTGAACCGCGCAGCAAGACTGCTGGCTCCACCATCTTTACGATCGCTTTTGATGGGTCGCAAAAGTTCTAGTAGAAGTTCTGGAACGCGACAATTGGACTGAAGGAATAACGGGCGCTAAGAGCGATAGTCGAGGTGAGCGAGGATTTGCAGGATCTGACAAATACGAGTGAAGGTGGCTTAGTTGCAACATCGTCGCAAACATGGTCGCAAGCGCTACCTGCAGGTGAGAGCAAACTTGTAGACTGAGTGCATGATTCTAGCCCTAGGGCCAACTTGCTCATTTCTGGTTATGATGATCTTGGAACAACAGCTGGGTGGTAAAACAGTGAAAGTTCTCAGGACGTCTGAAGTGATGTGCAAACTGCAAAAGCTTATACGAGTTTCAGACGCGGGCTTTTCACGAAGAAGCTCGGTCCGTCCGTAGCGATCGAAACCCATATCCTCTATTGGCCATAGGTCAGGCCGACTGTAGGCTTCCAGATGTGCGCAATGACCAGACAAGGCCTGTTCGTGGTGATTACAGAGGGGCTTCGCATACCCTTCGTCCAGGTGAGATGCTATTGTTGAAGTTCGAGAAGCTTAGATATCTGGCTTGCCCAAACAGATACGCAACCCGTTACCTGCTCTTCAAATAATTTTGACCTGCCGAATGGGTAGCGCGTCGACAAAATCGCTAAGTATCTCACGGTGGTCCTGCCTAGAACCTCGACCTTCACGTACTGGATGAATCTTAATGAATCCCATTCTTTCGAAGGCGTCATCGGAGACCTGCCGTAGCGTGAGTCCCCTCGAACAAGGCGCCATGTCATCAGAGTAAACATGGATCAGAATGACGAGGAACGTATCTCCAGCCGAGACAGGCCGGTCACCAGTAGTCCAATCAAAGTCCATCGGTATACCGTCCAGGATAAATACTCCAGCGCCCTCACACGGAGGAGAGACGATCTCCATACAGAAGCCGGGGAGTTCGTTTTCTGCTTCGCCAACACGCGTTAGCCGAGTCATACACGTTGGGCCCTCCAAAGTGATACTAGCATCGATAACTTCGCCAACGTGAGCTGGCCCAAGGCGGGTAAAGGATATGTCGACTAGGGTGAGAGATGGCACCATCTTTCCGCTATGCCAGTAAATTATGGCTTGTAAAGATGGCCACGACCACGTTGGAACGGAATTTGAGAGACGTGGCAGCCGCTTTACTGTGGTATCATTGGTGTACCACAGTAGATCAATGAGCAGACTGCTTTCCCATGTACCAGCAATGTATGTATCGGCTTTTCGCAGTCGCATTTCTCGTCTGACTATAGCGGCGATAGCTGGTAACCGGTCTTTTGAATAAGTTAATTCCAATCCGGAATATGCAGTTACAATCTCACGCCAGCGGCGGACTGGGTCTTCGTCAGTTCCAAAGATGGGCCCGTTTTCGAGGTCGTCGTGAATCAATCCACTTTCTGACACGAACAGTTTGGGGCATTGCCAGTATATCTGGACGGTGAGTTAGGCGTTCGGTACTAGATTCCCAACGAAGTAACCGCCTTCGAGTACCAGTTCGCCCCCAACAGATCCTCATGTTATCTCGCCAATCAAAGATTATGGACGTTGACAGGAAGCGACTACAGATGGCTTACCTGGTCTTTGCAGAAATACACCATTCGTGGCGACAAGCGTCGTTCTTGGTACACCCAAGCCCTAGTCATAAGCGGCAAATCTAGTGAATAGGTAGCATATCGAGGGTCGCTGTCGTGTTTCTCGCGTACGTAGAGCTCGCAGTCTCTCAATTTGCGGGACTTGTATCGTTCTCGATCCGACGCGAACAGACCAAAGTCGCTGTTGGCAGCCCAAGTAGCTGCGATGGTAAGATGGGCCTGTTCATAGATGTTTGCCATCGTTGCTGCTGCTTCCTTCCAATCTTTCTCGTCATCCTGCTTAATGCCTAGATATACAAGCTTCAATTACTTACACGATACACCACGATTACGGAAAAGTGTGGCTTACAGCATGCATCAATCCAAAGAAATCGAATACCAAGCCTTTGGCATACGTGGACAGAGTCTGCAAAGGTCTTCGGTAGCTGATCGATGTTTATGCCCTCGATTAGGCGATCGGAAGAAGTATTGTCTAGCCTGAGCGTAGGACCTATTGGACCCCAGCAATGGCTCAGACAGGCATAGATGGCTGGTGTTGTCAAACCTTCGCGAAGATAAACATACCTGCCATCTATCTCGAGAATTCGTTTCGGGAGCTGGGTGAATTTGCGTCTAGCACAAGACCCATGATGGTTAACACAGGTTTCGATCCAGTCGTGCAGTGTTCGCAGAGCTCGGTCAGAAGACGTGTCTTCCGATGGAAGCCTTGTCGCAAGAACAGGTAAGAATCTGCGCGTGACTTTGTGCGCGATATACCGTTCCTGGTCTGCATGACAGTCAGATTCTGGGAACTCAATCCGTGTACTTGGCCCTTTCGATATGCAGGCTTGCCAAGGGCCTTTCCTTCGATGAAAGCTCGAGCCAGATTCCTCGAAGGCCCTGCCCATCAGAAATAGATGTTCAGAGGCATGCAAGACTTACCTTCTAATTGGAACAGCTCAAGTTCTACAGTGTAAACCCTTGACTCAATCGCATCTGTATAAGGCCGGAAATTGATAAGTATCGGGTGGTCTGCAGACGCCACATTGATGTCCACAATGCTATCAATTGGCAATCTTCCACCACAGTACGTAATGATAGCGTCGAGTACCATTGTACAACTATGGCAAGCAGCAGCAGCTCCAAGTCGAAGTTCCGCAATAGTACTCACTCTCGTGGGTTCCGGGCCACGCATCCTTCGAATCAGTATAAACCACGGTGTAAATAAGTTTCCCGTACCACAAAGCTTGTGGGGTTCTTCATCAATTCCGCCAGCCGCACTCTCCGCGGACCGGTCCGCGCATCCGGTATCCATTCCGAAAAAAATGTCCATTCTCAAATGCAAACGACAATAAACAAAGCTGTGAGGCTCATCTTGTTGCGCTCAGCAAGGCAGCAAGTGAAAGGCTGCCAAGAGGCGGGGCAGCATGCATGCCCGCCGCAGTATAGGTGGCGCATTCCTTGGGCACATGCTGATTGGAAGTTCCAATACCGGCGACCGTTTTAGGATCGAGACTAAGTGGTTGATGGGTGAAGAGATGAATGGCAGGAGGGAGAGAACGGATGTCGGAGCTGGAGCCGTGCGGGCCAGAAGGCACTAGTCATCGTTCCATTCTTGTCGCAAAGGAGGAAGTTGCAGTCGCGCACGTAGGATCTGCGCCCTCAAAGACCGATTCTTCTGGTTTTAGTGCTGTTACTCGAGCTCAATGAATCCATCCGTGTCTGATCTAGCTGGAACAATCTCAAATCGGATGTTTGGTGGGCTTATAACCATTTGACCAGCATTCTAGTACACTTCTTCAATGACTAGATTGTTCAATATTCTGCAACATTAGCAGCACAGAGATAAGGTCAAGGCGCACAGTATACTAATTCATTGATTCGTCTATCATAGACGCGTTACTTCATATATGTCATCCCCAATCATCCTTACCAGCATTCCACCGCGCTGGCCTTGCCTCTTCCAAACGAACAATAAACATATCAGAACTCCACCGACGCCTTCGTGTGGCTCATGTCGAGCATATATAGGCGTAAAATAAGATAAAGAAATGCAAATGATATACGAGAATCAAAGATCCGTCCGACACCCCTACCCTACCACATATTTTTGCATGTGCAGGAGCAGGCGTTCCTTCCCTCCCTCAGTCCAACTATAGTATCTCCTTCAGCTTCTCCTTTTGTGCGCTTGTCAAGCTAGCGGGGAACTTGATCTTTACGCCGACGATGAAGTCGCCGCGATCTGAGGGTTTCTTAGACTTGGGCATGCCGAGGTTGGGGTATCGTTCTGTCCAGGTGGGACCTGTGGGACCGCCGCTGCCGACGCTGAGTTGTTTGCCGTCGATGGTTTGGACGGTTCGGCGCCAGCCGGTGAGGGCTTCTTTGAGGTCGATTTCGATCGTGTGCTTGACGTCGTCGCCTTCGCGGGTGAACATTGCGTGGGGTTTCTGTGGTGTCGTTAGTATCCTTTTTTGCGTAAATTGGGAATGGAAACACTTACCTCAGAAACGATGAAGTGCAGATCTTGTGTTCCACCCTCCACCTGGTCGCCGACGTCTGAGAACTTGATCTTGCTGCCGGCCTTCAACCCCTTCTTGATGGGTACCTCCAGAATCCGGTCTTGCGTGCTTTGCTTGCCAGTACTCTGGTCGTATGTCTTGCGCTTGATCTTGAGCTTCTTTGTGGTGCCGTTGTACAGCTCCTCCAAGCTCACTGCAAGCGGCTTCTCCACGACTGTGACTTCAGGCTCTGGTGCTCGTCGGCCGCCGCGGAATCGACCGCCTTTTCCACCTCCACCTCCGCCACCGCCCATACCACCACCCATTCCGCCAGGCATACCGCCCATGCCAAAGCCGCCAAAGTCAAAGTCATCACCGCCGGCGCCGCTGTTGCGCATGAACTCGCCAAAGATGTCGTCGGCGTTGGAGAAGTTGAAGCCATTTCCGCCGCCGCCGCCCGTCGAGAAGTGGAACGAGCGTGTGCCGCCGGGCATGCCACCCGATGATGCGAAGGGGAAGCCTCCACCGCCTCCTGCACCCGCAAATGGGTTACCACCCGCACCTCCGGCATCTTCAGGGTGTGGTACGCCGCCGCGTAGTATGAATTCGAGCCCGTATTGATCGTACGTTTTGCGCTTCTCGGGGTCGGAGAGGATCTCGTAGGCTTGTGAGCATTCTAGACGTGCTGTCAGCATACTATATCCAGTTTATATGAGCTAGAAAGGCAGTGTACATACCTTTGAACTTCTCAGCAGCTTGCGGGTTGTCCTTGTTCTTGTCAGGGTGCCACTTCAGCGCCGCCTTGCGGTATGCTTTCTTGATCTCATCTTGCGTCGCGGTTTCTGATATGCCTAT
>Ga0265780_10006356_pt1 | contig 14680 bp, 18 predicted proteins | sample P1T30metagenome_FD_192432 | JGI IMG/M metagenome (GOLD analysis project Ga0265780, IMG submission 192432) | Plant litter microbial communities from East Loma Ridge, Irvine, California - P1 T30 | ecosystem: Environmental > Terrestrial > Plant litter > Unclassified | place: USA: California... | reverse complement strand
ACGAGCTCACTTCAAAGGACGCCCAAACATCGACATTCGACGAGATCATCCTCGCAGCACCTCTCCAATATACCGACCTCATCATCGATCCCGCACCGAAGCACACCCCCGACGAGATCCCCTACACAAAACTCTACACCACCCTCTTCGCCTCACCCTACCGCCTCGACCCAACCGTATTCAATATGCCTCCCGACGCTTCCGTCCCCCAATACGTCCTCACCACGCTCCCACCCACCGAACCTCCCCAAGACAACGCCGGCTCCCCCGGCTTCTACAGCATCTCGATCCACAACGCCTTCACAAACACTTACTCCACACCCCCGCGCCTCGAATACATTTACAAGATCTTCTCGCCCATGCGCGTCACCCCTCAACTCCTCAGCACCCTTCTCGGCCACGGTGTCGACCAAGAAGCTGATGTAAACGGCACGGTCAGCTGGATTTACCACAAGGTATGGAATAGCTATCCGAGAGAGTATCCGCGTGTCACGTTTGAAGAGGTGCTGTTGGATCAGGGGCTGTGGTATACGAGTGGGATTGAGAGCTTTATTAGTACCATGGAGACGAGTGCGTTGAGTGGGAAGAATGTGGCAAGGTTGGTGAGGTAGGGGTGGGTTGCGGGGGGCAAGGGTACGGAGGAGGCGTGGCAAGAGGAGCTTTGAGACGGGACATGAGTCTTTTGAATTTACTTCTGCAGTTTCAAGTTGCGATTGAGACATTTCTTGGGTTGGTAGTGTATAGCGTAGATGTTATTTGATAAGCCCGATGGCATTCGGCAACTTTCCATATCCTCTACGATATTTATGAAGTCTGTATCACTCCACTAATGATACATGTTTATCTTTGAAGTCACCAATCATAATGCCAGGTAAATCCCGTCGTTTGATGCAGGATGGTCTGCAATCGTGCCAATGCCCTACCATTCTTCCGCATCAGCATGGCCAAATACCGACGTACGTGAAGAAGACAAGTTCGGACGCTAGCTGACTTGCTTCACTCACGATGGCTGTTCTTGCAACAATTTGGTCTCCTACCTCGGCACCTTTGTGGGGATAAGCGGGGGGTTGGAATGTGTTTGTGTTAATCAGAACTGTCCTGATGCGAAGCAGACATGGCGAGAATGTGAGTACACATGTATCCAACAGGCGCAAGGGGACAAGTCTACAAATGCTCATACCTCAATCCTTCTACTGCTCGCGTTCTGCTTTTCCCCTCGTCATGTCCGGGCACTGTCTTGCTGGAAACGTAGCTTCCCACGCATTCATCGCCTCCAACAGTGTATCTTCGCGACCCATTCTAGCAATTGCGAACACGCCAAATGGGCGATTATTAAAAGTGAGGTAGGAAAGTGGCATGGTCGCAGATGGGGACCCTATGCCAAGGTCAACATATGTTCATCTAGAAAAGTCCCAGGCGGAGACTGGAGCTCGGAGCCAGACGCACCACCACCGCACACGAGAAGATTGAAGGCGGAATCTGCGGGACCCATGATGATGTCGATATCGTTCTCTTCAAACGTCTTCTCGATCCCTTCCTTTTGACAGATGGATCGTATTTCCGCGAGCAACGCGTTACGTTTCGTAATATCGAGGTCGTAGCCTAGTGCTCCCTCTAATTGATCCTGTTGTGAATAAACTGAGATGCGTTAATTCCTGCATGTGGCTTTCAACTGTGCATTTATCAGGCAACATACCTGCCGGAAGCTCTTGAGAAGAGTGGGCTTTGTTGTACGCAACTATGTCTGCAAGTGTTCGCACTTTTGATGAGCGCAAAGTGCGAAGATATGAGTTCAGATCATCCTCAAAATCAGCTTCTGTGGTTTCAGTTTAGCAATGCAAAGGTCATACCGTAGCTCTTATGTATCGGGGAAGAACAATACATACTGAAGAGGTCCCATAGATTGAGCCTGTCTTGGCTCTGGACTGCATCCGGAGAGATCAACTCAACCTTTTTGAGGCTCTTCACCAGTGGTTCTATCTTCTCGCATACCATGTTCGTGTCATAAGTCTATCATTCGTCAGTCCTGGGTACCACTCTGGCAATGTCTTATTACCAGTTGATGCTCCACTTGGGGATTGGGCTTGGCCAGGTCGGTAGACCATTTCCACTCCTCTGGATTGAGTACCCCAATTTTGAGACCGCTCCAGGTTGCAGTAAGTGGGTTCTTAATCCTATGCCTCGACCTATGTAAGCCACTGCCATCTTCCACAACTTGTATAACCTGCGCCAAATCAATCACGGTCTTGGCCATGAATCCCAGAGTGTCAAATGTCTTCGAAAAGGGGATGACACCATCCATGGGGACGCGTCCTGATGTTAAGCGAATCCCGTAGAGTGCAGCTCTTGTCGCGGGAATGATGATAGAGCCAGTTGTGTCGGTCCCGATCGAGATGGGCGCATACCCGGCGCAGACACCAACGGCTGAACCTGTAGATGAACCACCGGGGCTCTACCCATAACATTAGTGGTCATTGAAATCGCGACAAGTATACACTTACACTATAACCTAACATTATATCATCCGGTTGCACTTCATCTGTGGTGTATGCAGACTGACACTGACCACCTACAGCCGACCAGCCCGGGGGAAGGCCGGTGCCTCTACGACAGCTCGTCAGTGACAAAATAGATAGTAATTATATCACATACTTGTAAAATGCAAACTCCTGTGTACATGAGCGTGAGTCCCAGTTCACATGAACGAGGACAATGGACACGAACTCACCGAGAGCTGTGCTTTGCCAATTATCACCGCTCCAGCACGTAAAAGCTAGCTCAATTAGTCCATCTAACAACCCGATATAAATGGCAATACCGACCGCCTCGATTATTGCAGCTGCTTGATACGCTCTCGAGCCTTCTAAAGCAAAGCTGCTGGCTGTGGTGTCCATTCCAAGCGCCGGCCCTGTCTCAATGTTGTCCTAATGCACATCAGCCACTGATCTATGCAAAGTAGACGTCCTTGCCTGACTTTGACTAGTATCTTTATGCCATGAAGAGGTCCTCGAATACCTCGGCTTCGCCGCTCCTCGTCTGATTTCCGGGCAGCTTCGATCGCTGTTGGTGACGTAGATATGACTGCCCGTAGATATCCATCATATTATGCGATTTGGTGCAAACAGGTTCGTATGATTTCCTCACTCGATATACGATTCTCTCGCATGAGATACTGCAACTCCTGCGCGGTCGATGAAGGTGGATCGAACGGCATTTTGCGATGGGGGACAGGGCCGCGAAGTAGGCTCTGGTGCGAACCACTAAGTAGGGCTTAATCGACGAACAATCCTGGAAAGCAGAACTATATAAATGTTTGTAATAGCGCCTTCTAGACTTGATAGTCGTTAGTGACGGCACTGTTGCAGTCGAGTCGCGAAATGAGAAGATCCCTAGGTAACGAGCTGTTCTCCGGATAACACATCCTATCACATGTAAGCCTCACCTCACTTTGCCCACAACTTTCTGATATCGCGGCAGATACATGTGCGCTGGTCGCTCTCCAACGGAAGGGTACGATGATGTTTGGGTTCTCTCGCTTCCACAATTTCTTTGGACGCAGGTATATAATAGTACTCGTCGAAACTATGGCTCTACATGCCATTTGGTGGGCAAAAAACAGATGCTCGTTCTTGGTGGGAACAGTTGGATTGAATCTAGTCGAGACTCGACGTTTCTAGCGTTATACGACATGACAAACTTGAAGTGGACGAGAGGATTCTTCTCGGAGGATTACAACTTCAGAGTGCCAAAAGCTATATGGGAATGTATTGGTGGTTCGTAAGTTTTCCTAGTCTGATTGATTGCGCATGGAGGAGATGTGTTGACAGGTACACAGTGCAACTGGAGGAGCAACAATGAGGGAGCCTGAAGGCGGTTTCTCAAGCTCCGGTCTAGCAAGGATGTTCGAAGGCATGGCTGGTAAGGAAGCAGTGAAGAATGACGGGCCTACCGCGAGGCCAGAAACAAATTTCAGGGTTGCGATCCTAACATTGGTTTTACTAGAAACGATGTTCTTGCTCTAGTATAGAGTTAAAGGCGGGTATTTTAGTTCTCCCTCGCTGTCATGAAAAGCTCGGGCCGCAGCAAACTTTCCACCATTTCAGCGGCCTTCCAAGGTCCTAAAATGCCATGCTCAACATGTCTTTCTGCCTGGATAGTGTAAGCTAGGCGATACCTCGGGTTTCTCCGCTAATTCTGCGCGTGAGCTACTCTTCTCCGCCTTGCTCTATCCTTTCATTACTTTATCAGCGACACTGTCTCTCAACTAACGCGACCACAGCATAACTAACTCTGGCTGGGTACTCGGGGCAAGCAATTTCCATAATCGTCACTTGGTCATCCGCGGTTTTATACGTACACTATACATCTCTAAAGTCCCGTCTAGCGAATGGCATCGCCCATAATTCTTGTCAAGTGACCCTCGTTCCATGACTTCCCAGCGATCGCACTCAACAAAAGCCATTGCAACCCGCTTTTCATTCCGTCGCTACCATGTCCCACGCCATCCCAGAAATTCAGGTACTCCAGGTTGGTGTAGACCCAGAGGATCAACCACGCGATTTTCGCATTCATGTCGATCGAAAATTCGTCAAATATCTCACCATCGACGCAGGAATATACCATGTTGACGTCATGTGTCTCGCGCCGGCCTTGATCTCCTTGCTATCACCTCCACCGCATGGTGACTAAAACCAAGGCCACATAGCACATAACGCTTCAGATGGACTTCCTCACTTCGCCAGTGTCACGAAGGTACGGCTGCCCGGAGTAACGAATCTGTGACATCCGCTTTATATAGATCATGTAGAGTACAAATGGGACGAAAGCTTCGCTCAAACGTCTAGTAGGGAATATGGCAACTCAACGCCGAATCAACTGCGAATGAATGGATCGACGGCCACGGAATCGGCCCAAAATTTCTCGGCCAGTTGAACGAGCAAGGAAGAGTCATCGGCTTCTTCGTGGAACGCATTACTGAGTTCCGACATGCGGCACCGGGGGATCTCACACTGTGTCGGCAAGCATGGTTGAAATTACACGGCCTCGATATCAAACGTGGCGATATCAACAAGCACAGTATCCTCATCCACGATGGAAAACCGACTGTCATCGTTTTCGATAGTTCGACGCGGTGCTGCGATGTGCAGGATTTAGATGAGGAGTTTTAGATGCTAGAGAGAGCTGGAAGATGAGGTGATTCCGGGAAGGGACAGAGGATTGTGGATGGGGTGGTAGAGGTGGTCTAAAGATCGACTGCAGGCTGGGGGAATTTTAGGGAGAACAATGTCAGTGCTCGATCGCAGTACTACAGTGTGATTGGAAATAACGACAAGGTGGAGATAAAACGGCTATGATTGTCAAAGAAAGTCTATCGCCAAACTCCATGTCATCTCAATCTAAGCCACAGGGCTCGCAATCAAACAAAAACCCTCCGATGCCCTGAGACTCCCCATCCATCTCCTCCAGACTACTTCTTCTCCTCCCCTCTTCCAATGCCCTCTTCCAACGCCCTCAACATATCCTGATAGAACTTCGCATCCGTGAGTCTACTAGCGTAATCCGGCGTAGCCCGTCGCTCAAGCATAACGCTCATGAAATCCGCCAAGAAAGCCGGAGGATGTTTGGACTTCTCTCCCGCCTCGTACACCCAATCAGACGTTCCTTCATACACGTAGCAGTCAACCAAGAACATCCTCAGTGGATCTTTTGCTGCGGTGTTATCGTAGACGTTCGCGATGGCGAACTTGTCGGGGCGGTAGACTGTGCCGTTGGAGCGCAGTGTAGAAGCTTGTTTGAGGAATGCTGCGAGTAAGACGCGCTTGGAGGTGTTGTCGCCGATTCGGGTGCAGAGGGCGTACAGCTTGTAGAGCGCGCTGCAGGTTTGGTGGACTGCATCGCACAGAGCCTCTTTCCATGCAGAGAGGATGTCGCCATCTGCGTTTGGTTTTGCCGGAAGGTCCTGGATTGGCAGCGCGCCTGTGTAGAGAAGTTGTACGTAGTTCTCGAAAGCATCGGCGCTCTCTGTTGGGAACTCGAACACAGGGGTTATGCTGAGCTTCTCCTGCCGCCAAAAGAGGCCGGTATGGTATGTGGAATAACCATCGAATTCTTCGGCTTTGGTGTCGTTTGCTCGGACGATGCTCGGGAGGAAGTTTTTGAAGAAGATCGATCTGGACTTGAGGAGATCTGTATGGATGAAGAATGATTGTGCTGTGTCCGAACCCCATCGCCTGGCAATCACTTCGATTGGTCGGCTTGTTAGGTAGCTGTCTTTGTTAGCAATACGATCTCACAATTCATAGATTGAAGCATTACCTGAGAGTGCGATCTTGGCCAGCGATCATGTTGGAGTTTTCCTTCATCGTTTGGAGTTTCTGTGTGTGAACCTGTGTTGAGTACTGCTGAGAAGCTGGAGAATAAGAAGTCGAGCGAGCGTCCGACTTAAATATCGTGAGGACCGCTCTTGCGGCCTAACAAGTGTAAGAAATCTAAAACATGGCAAGCGAGACTTGTCTGAGACATGAACCATTATGTTTGCTTTACCATTTCTACGGGCCAATGAACACGAGGTACGGTGAGGTCACTCAGCCGCAGAAGTCAAAGAAAACAATGGAAACCCCAATTTTCTTGCATATTGCGCTTCCCTAATCTGTTGATACGCAGCGGTGCCTTGAGAAGGTCCAAGCGTGGAGAGAAGATACATCATCGCTGGGTGAGGTTTTGGCAGCGAGGGCAAACGGTGCGAGCATATAGAGATTGAGCGACTCAGAAACTGCATTCAAGGTAAATCGAGGTATCCTAAGAGCTTCATCTCCGAACTGCATCTACTACCTTCCCCACTCACTGCACTCATTTCACAACCTGCGGCACAAGTTCAACCCAATAGCCCTAAACAACCATCAGTTTTCATCTCCACATATCGAAAAGCGAAACACCAACTTACATCAGGATCCTTCACAAACGCCAACTGTCTAAACACGTGTTTATACCCCTCATCCACCGCGCCAGACTCCCCTTTCACAACACTATCGGGCATGCCCATTTGCTCTTTTTTCGCCTCATCCAACGGTTTGATGACTTCGTACCCGAAGCTCTTCACTCGCTCCAGCGCGGCTGCTACATCTGGCACCGTGAAGCCGATGTGACCGAAGCCAACGCCTGGCTTGGAGTAGTCGTTGCCGGAAGTGTATGGTGTGTTGGCGTCTAAAGGGACATGGTAGAGTTCGAGTAAGCCCTTTGACGTCCCGATTGTTGCAATACCTGTTATCGTATTGGTGAGATGATGTAGCATTTTCAAGCGTTCTGATACGCACCAACGTCTCTGGGTCCCAAGTAGTATATGGTCCAGGGTCCGGCGTTGAAGATGAAGACTACGTGCAGGCCCATGCAGTCGCAGTAGAAACGTAACGTCTTCTCTGGGTCTTTGATTCTGACCATCAAATGATTGAGTCGGAATTCTGATGTTCCTGGTGACGCTGGTCGTGGGGGCGGGATGATGTGTTTGCCAACGTCATACGGACCTGCCGGTTGGTTTGGGTTGGTTGAAGCCATGACAAAAGTCAATAATATCTTGCGTGTAGCACGTCTAATTGGCGATGAAATCAGAGATACTTGTTGTGCAGCAGCATGATGCTACTTGTATTCGATCCGCGTGTGTGGGGCATGCGGGGTAAGGAGTGGCAGTTGTGAATAACGCCTTGAGGTCGTGGGTAACGCCTTGCAGTTGGAGAGGGACAATCGCGAGATTTGGGCTGACCGAATAAGTCTTTCGGATGTGACTTTGACGCCTATTCTAGATACAATTGCCAATCTTCTCGGGCCAGTGAAAAGAGCTTACTGCCGTAATAATCATGTTGTTCTCTTTTCTTGTTGCATTCCACCAGTGAAGAATCTGGAAATGAGGGTCGAGTTGGTTCTTTTGGTACTGGGTTAGTTATTCGACGAAGCTTTCCTTGAACACACAAATGTATTCACTTTGTGATCCTACTCCAACAGGAGCACATTGACGCTACCCAGACAAGTACACTAGATACTCTAATCGAAGACTGATGTGATTGATTCTGATAGCGATGGCCGTGACAGTATGAGCGACGTGGCAGCAGGACAGCACTTGCAATTGCAATCAGATTGCTCGTGAAGGCGGTCGAAGAAGCATCTGTATCAATGATTTGAAGAAGACGAGAACAACAGCACTGGGGAGAATCTCATCGCAATAGTATACTCCTTTCAACAAGGTGACTTGGATATGCCAGAAGCTGGTGATAAGCATCGTATTAGGGGCAGGTCCAAGGGAGGGCGTTAAGTACGTCTTATGTGTATGTTGAGACGAATTTTACTATTGAGAAATCGTATAAGAAGTACTTGGAATATGCTTTACAAAGGCCCACGAAGGCTTTGCTGTCCAATTAATATTACATATATTGTAGTGAGTTGCAAGAGGTCTCAGTTCAGAAAGAACAGGGTTGACATCATCGCGCTAAGTTAGCGTGGACCCTGCATGTGGATTTGATGGATCAAAGCTTCATGCTTGACTCTGCCCTCAACTTCAAACCCCCACTTGCAACTCACGTATCAACATGGAGTTCCAGCGAGGAGAACGCGTAAATCTCAATTTCGACACTGGCGCAGTGGAAAAGCTGGAGCCTGAGGACGACTACCAGTCGGCGCAACCCTCGTTCCCTACATTCGTGGGCGACATACTCGAGCGCGAGTCGGCTCCAGCTAACGCACCAGTTGCACCTTCACTCAAAGGAAATATAAACGGTTTCCCAGCGCACAAGAAACGTACGCCTAGAGTTTCAGCCTTCAAGCAACAGCGCGCGGCAAAGGAACAGCAAGCAGCAAGCGCCGCGAAAAGCACTTCACAAGATGCGCCCAAGACACGCAATGTGGGGTTTGACTTGAGCAACGAGAAGAGGTCAATAGACGAAGAAAACAACAAAAGACTCGCAGACATGTCAGCTGCCGAGATTGAGGAGGAGCGACGGGAACTCATGTCGAGTCTGAGTCCTGCACTGATCCAGAAACTCATGGCGCGGTCGAACATAGAGGAAGGCAGCAACGAGCGCGATCTCTTCCCAGTAGACCCCGCTCCGCTTTCTACGACTAACGACGCAGAGCCTCAGACGAAGACAACAAGCACAAAGAAAGTATCCTTCGCGCCATCAGAAGACAAGGACGGAGTCGCTCCTCCATCAACCTCCACCACCTCTACCACACCCGCCTCACAACCCACCCCCTCCTCCACCCAAGACGCAATACACTTCCCCACGCCCCGCCAACCCCCCGACCTCGACCCCAACGACCCCTCCTTCCTCAAAAACCTGCACGAAAAATACTTCCCCAACCTCGCCTACGACCCCAGCGTCCTCTCGTGGATGGCCCCGATCGACCCCACCGATACATCCTCGCCCTACCACCCCTCACAGACCGCGCTCAACGCCACCGAGCTGCGCTTCGACTTCAAAGGCACGCTCCTCGCGCCCAGCGTCGCGCGAAGCATACCCTCCGACCGCGGCCTGCATCACCACGCCGACGCGCCCGAGGCCGCGGGCTATACAATCCCCGAGCTCGCGGTGCTGAGTCGCAGCGCTGTACCGGCGCAAAGATGCATGGCGTATCAGACGCTCGGGCGCATATTATACCGGCTCGGGCAGGGCGAGTATGGCGTGGAGAAGGGCAGGCAGGACATCGATCGGCCGGTGCAGGTCGCCAAGGATCCGGGGGTGGAGGATGGCGAGGATAGTGAGGAGGATGATGAGGCGGATGTGGGTAGTGCGATGGCGAGGGGGCTGTGGTCGTGTATTGAGGAGGGGCGTGTGGTTGAGACGATGACCGAGGAGGCGAATAGGACGAAGGGGCATTTAACAGCACGAACGTTTGCGCAGGAGGCGTTGTGGAATTGGAGGAGGGGCGGAGGGCGGAAGAGGCAGGCTGTTTGAAATGGATGTGATGCGACTTCGCAATGGATTGGAGGGATGAAAGCTTTGGAATACGCTCACAGAGCACACAATGCCAACACACATCAAGTCAGGGACAATAACGCCTCAAGAGTCTCTCCTCATGGACATTCGGTACCTATGTACACCCCCTAACAATAACCCTCGCACTCCTCCATCTCAATCAACCCCAGTCCCAGAGTCACGCTTCTTCTGTCTTCCGCGCTTATATTCGTTCGCAATTTCAGAAAGACTGGTCATCGTGCCCGCTAGGTCATCGACATCTGGGGAGGGTGAAGATTGAATTCCTCGGACAATGCGTCTGAACTCTTGGCTAGCGTCTCTGCGTCTCTTGTTGGGCGATATACTATTGTACAAGACATGTTAGCAGATGCCAAGACGTCAAAACGTGCAAAGCTCGCAGCATGTGCGATGTTTTGCTTACGGCTTTTCAACCCCATCGATGATCTGCACGTCGTTGTACGCCACGGGCTCAAGCTGCGGTATCGCATCGTCTGCGTCGTGCATGTGGACGTCGCCTTGTGTGTCGATCTCAGCTGGTAACGGCTCCCTGCAAACTGCTTCGGTGATGGTATGTATTAAGTCTTCTCGGATGTACACAACGCCCGTACTGGCAGATGGCATCGCAGCGATTTCGCGGTCGAAGATGTCGCTCTCGGTGACTAGTGTGACGTGGTCATCGTTGTACTTGCGCCACAAGCCGTTCTCGAAGTCGTAGATGTAGATCCAGTAGTGGCCGCCCTTGGTGCCACCCCGATGGGTAAAGACAGCGTGCAGGCGGTACGGGTGATCGCGGGATTCCTTGAAGAGACTGTCGATCCCGGCTTCGAGTGAAGTCATCTGTACGTCCATTTGTGCAAGGTCTTTCTTCAGGAGCTGTGCCTTCTCGGTGAGCGCGTCGGCGAGCTCGGGTGGTGGCGTCGGCAATGAATCGTCGTGCTGCTCCTCGTACTGTTTGCTCAGATCTGCGATGAAGGCGCTGGCTTCGTCGACGGACTCAGCGAGGTCCAGTCCTTCAACATCCATTCGCTTTAATGCGTCCCGACGCTGCTCATAAAGCCGTAGCTGTCCTTGCTTCTCCCATTGTGCTTCGCGGAGTTTCAAGAGCTCGAGCTGAGGCAGCGATTGTGTTTTCTCCAGGTACCGATCCAGGTAGAGCGTCTTCTCTAGGCCAATGTGCGAGCGATCATACACCTGCTCGCCCTTCTCTTTGTCGAATTGCAATCTTCGGAGATTGATGATCTGAACAGGCGCAGCCTTGCGGATGTAATCATACTTCGTGATGCCTCCTTCCATCTCACTCTGCCCAAAGTCGTCGTCGAGGGTAGCGTAGAGATTGCGATCTCGCCAGCCTGGCGAAACCAAAAAGTGGTCGCGAAGCTCGTGAGACTCTTCTGGTTTTGGTTTGGTGTTGCGGACCGAAGTGACATCGCTGAAGAACAACTCCTTGATCGTGTCGAGCTGTTCATCTTCACGCAGGAAACCCTTGCCCTTGATAGCGCACGAGAAGAGATCGAAGATGTTGCCCAAGACTTCAGCAGCGTCTTGTTGCCGGGCGCTTTCTTCGATGTTTCCGATTTTGCTTTTCGTGGGTGCTGCCGGTCGAGGAGGAATAGGAGGCGGCCGAGTAGGCGCAGCTGGTGCTGTGCTTGAGGCATCCTGCGACTGGCCCTGCAGATCCATTGCTTGCATAGAAGTGTCGCTGTTATCATCTCCCATGACTGAATCAGCGGTGCAAGTAGCGGCGGTCTCGCTGTCATTCGTGGGAGCCAGCATCGGACCAATCACAGGTGCCCCTTCGATAGAACCCAGACTATCGTCTTTCTTGCCATTCAGTTCTGGTGATTTCGCTTCTGACTGTGGAGTATCTGTCTTGCATAGTGCCAATGCAGCAATGTCTATCGCTGGCTGCACCGTGTCTGTAGGCGCTGTGATCATGTGGTTGAAGAAAGTCCGTAATTCGCGAATGAACTTTTGAGCGACCTCAACCCTATCAGCGGTCACTTCGGTGCGGCCCACCTTCTTTCCTCTCAAGGCCTCTGGTGATGGGTCTTGGAGGTATTCTTCGCAGTTTAGAACTAGGTCTCGGAGCGGTTTGATCGTGAAGAGGAACTGAAGGACACTGTTGAGATAGCAAGTGTTTCCGATGTTTCGAAGACCAACCGGCCAGGTCTCAAGAGGGTAGTCGTTACGGCGCACTTCTGATTGATTTGATCTGTTGTTGAAGTTTGTTGCCTGATCTTGCTCAATCATTTGATAGGCCTTTTGCATCTTTTCGGCGCTCTCTGGTGGCGCAAATGCTATTGTGGTCTTCATGACGTCGAAGTCGACCTTGGCAGTCCGATCGCTGATGGAGAACAGAGCATATGCCTCGCCCATATCCATCTCGGGCTGATCCATACTGCCTTCCTTGAGCCATTGGCGTAGGCGGCTGCTATTTCGATGCTCCGCGATTATTGATACAGCCTTGCGGGCGGTATCGAGCGAGCCAAGCTTGTCTCCCGTCTAAAGGATGTCAGCACTACTTCGCAGCTAGCAGCAAGCAACTGCTATACTATCGACGGAGAACCAGCGTACCTTGAGAGAGACCATGGTGACAACGAAGTCATCGGCCACTTCTTCCGTCAAGTCTAGCCAGGACAATGCCTGTTCATAGGTCTCCAAAGCATCGGAAGCTTCCGCCCTGATAGTCTCGCTGTTGCGCGCGTCGCCAATGATGCGCAGCTGTCTGCGTGCGTCTTCGGCCATGTGTGGACTGATGTCGGAAAGTCTGGACCTGAAAGTGCCAATAATGTGCTCGTCGTTGAGGTGTTTGGCGTGGGCTGGCTCGATGCCAAAGGATTTGTATGCGGCGTCAAGCTCACGTCTGCTCGTAAACCCCTGCGAACCGTAGGTAGCAACCTGTATCTGCAATTCTTCGCTTTTGCGGCCAACGGCGAGATCTTGTAGGCATTCGTAATAGTAGGAGCGGCTTTCCACATCGACAACAATCTGCTGAGCAAACGCAAACAAAATTAGCGCATCCGAAAAATCCCCGACCGCACCAAGAGCGGCGTAACACCTGCTGTTTGCTGAGCTTTGTCTTTGCTAATGTGGGGATCAACTCACGGGTGGTCTTCTTCATGGTTGGTACTCGCAGCGCGACCTGGTACCCTGTCGTCTGTTTGTGTTAGTGAGCGCCAGAAAGACAGGAACAGCACACACAGTTATCACAAGCCAGGGCTCTTTCCAGATGGGCTCCTGCAGGTGTAGGGAATAATGGCGTCTGTCGCGCGCCAACACGGTCGCTCTCTGGGATCTTCAGGATAATTGTGTTCAGCTCATAGCGAGTATCTTCGATCGTGTTGCGCAGCGTCGACTCCAGAAGTCCCTGCGATTCGGCAGGTCGTGGAAGGTACCACACTCGACTGGAAGGATCATCCTCCACTTCCAGCTCTGTCGTGAAACCAAGTCGCTGGAGTATAGAGTCGCAATCTCTGCCAAAAGTTCTGAGGAACTTCTTGTTGAAGAGCGGGATCCGCGCCTTGCCCTTGACCGGGTTGAGGGCGTCCATCAGGTAGGTGTTGAGGTAGTCGGGTCCATCAACACTCCGAGCCATGATGGCATCAGCGCGGTCGCCGGCCATCTGTTTTGCATCCTCCCACCTCTTCCGCAGCTGCGCCTTGTTCGTCAAGGTCTCGATGTCGTGGTCGGAGAGGTGGGGGGGCTTCATGTGTATGTGCACCTTGACTGGACACTGCGCTGCCGAGCATGTGAAGGTGTATTTGCGAGCTGCATGTTGAGACCCCAGTCCGACAGCTCCATTTGCGTCCTTGTCGTCATACACAAAGTGGTGCAGAAGGAAGTCGGATTCCGGCGTCCTGCACCTGCGTGTCTTCCCATTCTTGTCACGGCAGTCGACCACGACGTCTATGTGCCAGCGACACTGCGGGCAGTACGACGCAATCTTGTGCACGTCTGGCGCATCGGGGTCTTTTTCAGCAGTCGGCAGGAGAGACTGCCCATCTTTGATCATGAGGGCATGTCTGCAGCTCCGGAAGGGCACGGCGGGGACTGGTGGGCGGCTCGGGTCATACTGCGGCGGCGCAGAGGTGAGGATGTTCCGGCCGGCACGTTCTTCATACTTGGGGTCATACGTGAGCAGGTCGTGTAGCAGCCGCGGCGCTGTCTTGCCTGCACAGAGCCGTGGTTAGCAGGGCCGGCCGTGCAAGTGCGCGGGAACTGTACCAGGCGCCATAGCCGCGCTATGAATATGCTGGAGTGTGAGTGGGATGCAGAGGGTTTGTGTTTGGAGCTGCAGAGGGACTCCGAGGACGGCTTCAATGGCAGGCGAGGCACGGGGAAGGCCGAGTACGCCAAATGCAGAGAGTGCGACTGGAGAAGTGTCTTAGCAGCTCGACAGCATTGTAGGCGGCAATCAATGTGACGAGCGCGTTCCATGCGCTTCGTCACGCACACGCCGCGGCAGGTGGCTTGGGAGGGCTAGCGGTCTACCAGCGGGAGAGTCTATGGTACTAGTTTGGCATGTTTGGCAATCGGACGGCGCATATGTGAAGCTTGCCGGGCCTCTGTCGCTTCGAGGCTCGAGTCTCGAGTCTCGAGGGAGAGGGAGTTGCGACCAAGCGACCAAAGCAGCCGATGATGCGGGTGGCATGCTTGTGGCTTAGCGCACCTTCCGAGCCAAGCCATTCCGAGCCAACCTCACCACCGTTGTGAGCGCA
>Ga0265780_10006354_pt1 | contig 14681 bp, 12 predicted proteins | sample P1T30metagenome_FD_192432 | JGI IMG/M metagenome (GOLD analysis project Ga0265780, IMG submission 192432) | Plant litter microbial communities from East Loma Ridge, Irvine, California - P1 T30 | ecosystem: Environmental > Terrestrial > Plant litter > Unclassified | place: USA: California... | reverse complement strand
TTTTAACGACATTGAAAAGCCAATCGTTACGTATACTTAAACTATCTGAAGACGGCCGTAAAATAACCGACGAATATATATTATTCAAAGATCAGTTAGGGCGACTACGCTCCGTAATTACTGCCCCCAATGGCGACATCTATTTTTGTTCGAGTAACAGGGACTGGAACCCGCAGAAGGGTTTCCCGCAACCCGATGACGACAGGATATATAAACTAAGCATAACAGGAAAAACAGCAGGTAACGTTGTCAGGCCGGTAAAAGCAGGGGCAGCCTCCGGCAATCAACTGGTGTCGGGAAAAATATTATACGAGTCGTATTGCTCCTCCTGCCATAAGCCAGACGGAAAAGGCATACCAAACACCTTCCCGTCCTTAGAAAACTCAAAAACAGTTAAAGGTGAAAACAGAGCATTGGCTGAAATAATTTTAAACGGCCTGCAGAACAAGACCATCGAGGGCGTAAAATACGATGGTTCCATGCCTTCATTCGAATTTCTGAAAGATGAAGAGCTTACAGCCATTCTCAATTACATCAGAACCAGTTTTAACAACCAGGGCTCAACTATAACAGTCGACGAACTTAAGCAATACCGAAAAAATTAATGGAAACAACAACTAAAAGTAACAGAGGCTTTCTTCAGAACATGCTGTCTATCCTTGGGCCCGGAATAATAACCGCAGCGTTGATTTTTGGCCCCAGCAAAATGACCATTACGTCCAAGATGGGCGCGGACTTTGGCTTTAACCTTATCTGGATCATAGTAATTGCGATATTTTTCATGTCTGTTTACACCAATATGTCGGCACGGATAGGCATGGCTACCGATGATACTTTACTCACGTTAATCAGGAAAAAGTATGGCAAAGCAGTTTCGGTCCTTATAGGAATAGGCATTTTTTTAGTGGCAACCTGCTTTCAGTCAGGCAATGCAACAGGCATAGCCGTGTCTATTTCTGAACCTACGAACACTAATCCCAAGATATGGATTATCCTGTTTAACGTTATTGGCATATCACTGCTTTTCTTCCGTTCTTTTTACCTCGTTTTTGAAAAGTTAATGCTGGCGCTCATTATAATCATGCTGTTTGCTTTTCTTACAACGGTTATTATGGTCCCCCCTCCCCTCACAGAGCTTGGCAAAGGGTTTATTCCCGGTTTTCCGGATGGGTCTTTAGGCCTGATCATTGCCTTTACAGCTTCTTGTTTCTCCATTGTTGGCGCATTTTACCAGAGTTACCTCATACAAACCAGGAAGAAGCTATCACAAAATCATACGGCTAAAGAAACCGTGATGGGCAGCCAGGTGGGCATAATCCTGTTAGGCGTAATGAGCGCCGCAGTGCTGATATGCGCCGCGAACACCCTTCACCCGCAGCATATCAAAGTAAATTCCGCATCAGAGATGGGTAAAGCTTTGGAACCGCTCTTGGGTTCAAGCGCTAAAATCCTGTTTTTTATAGGCCTGTTCAGCGCTTCTTTTTCATCCCTGATCGGGAACGCCGTACTGGGCGGTTCGCTCCTGGGAGACACTTTTCAATATGGCAATAATCTTAATCATAAGATGGTTAAGCTGTTTATCTCCTTAGTGATGATCTTCGGAACCGTCATCGCAATAGTTTTTGGAAAATTACCCCTGCAACTAATCGTCTTTGCCCAAAGCATTACCATTTTCCTTGTTCCATTTATAGGTATAACCATATTCATGATTGCCAATGATAAAGACATCATGAAAGAACACGTCAATAAAACCTTCACAAAGGTTTGGGGAATCGCCGGCTTATTAGTTCTTATAGGTTTAGCCATCAGCAACTTACTCACACTACTAAAATAAACGATAATGGAATTGAATTTAAGAGAATTTGAAGAGAAGATATTAGCACCCTCTCCAAACCTGGTCGAGGACATGAAAAAAATAGAGGGCGACATTATGTTTTTGGGCATCGGCGGGAAGATGGGCCCGAGCATGGCTAAATTAGCCGTTAAAGCCATTGCCCTGGCAGGTGTTGAAAAGAAAGTTATCGGGGTATCCAGGTTTTCTTCAGGAAATCTGAGAGCAGAGCTGGAAAACGAAGGGATTGAAACCATCGCCTGCGATCTTTTAGATGAAGAGGCTCTTAAGAAACTGCCTGGCGTACCCAATATTATCTATCTGGCGGGCCATAAGTTCGGCACTACCGGAAATGAAGATTTTACCTGGGCAATGAACGCCTACCTGCCCGGCCTGGTCTCTTCTCATTTTAAAAATTCGAGGATTATAGCCTTTTCTTCAGGAAATGTGCTGCCCTTCGTACCCCTTAAAGATGGCGGTGTTTCAGAAGAATACAGTCCGGAGCCAGTGGGCGAATATGCACAGTCCTGCCTCGGCAGGGAAAGGATCTTCGAATATTTCTCTAAGAAACAGAAAACACCTATGCTTATTTACCGGCTGAATTATGCTGTGGATTTCAGGTATGGCGTATTGGTTGAAATTGCAAAAGCTGTTAATGAAGAAAGACCGATAGATCTGACCACTCAGAACGTCAATGTTATCTGGCAGGGCGATGCGAACGAAATAGCCCTGAGATCACTCCTGCACTGCAGTTCTCCCGCTAAAATATTAAATGTAACCGGACCGGAAATACTATCTGTAAAATGGCTTGCCGAACAGTTCGGAGCGCTTTTAGGTAAAAAACCAGGTTTTATAAATACGGGCGCAGAGACTGCCTTATTAAATAACGCATCAGAATGCCATAAACTGTTCGGATATCCGCGTACTACTATCCGCGAAGCTATAGAATACACCGCCACCTGGATCGCTAACGGCGGACAGTTATGGAATAAAGACACCCATTTTCAGGAAAGAGGAGGAAAATTTTAATGAGCAAGTTATCCGGATTATCCGATACGTTGAAAGAGCATTTAATGCAGGGAACCGTTATCCCGGCTCACCCTTTAGCCTTAAATGAAGACCGCAGTCTCGACGAATATCATCAACGGCTGTTAACAAAATATTACATCGCGGCCGGTGCAGGCGGCATTGCAGTTGCTGTACACTCTACCCAGTTTGAGATAAGGGATCCTGAGGTAAATTTATTCGAGAAAGTACTTCAGCTGGCGAGCGAAGAGGTGGATAAGGCTGATTTAACGAGGCCTTTTCTTAAAGTCTGCGGTATTTGCGGCCCGACGGAGCAAGCCCTGAGCGAAGCTTCCATTGCCCTAAAACATGGCTACCATATCGGGCTTTTAAGCATGGGCGGACTAAAAGGCTGGACTGAAGAGCAGATCCTGGAACGCGTACGCCTGGTGGCAGAGATTATCCCCGTATTTGGTTTTTACCTGCAGCCATCCGTTGGCGGAAGAGTATTTTCATACGATTTCTGGTCAAAGTTTGTAGAGATCGACAATGTTGTTGCCATTAAATGCGCTTCGTTTAACAGGTACCAAACGCTGGATGTTATGAGAGCGCTGGCTAATTCCAGCAGAAAACATGAAGTGGCGATGTACACAGGCAACGATGATAATATAGTAAACGACCTGCTGACCACGTATAAATTCAGCACAGCACAGGGTGAAACTGAAATAGAATTTAAGGGCGGCTTGCTGGGACACTGGGCTGTATGGACACATAAAGCCGTTGATCTGTTACAGAAGATTAAAATCTGGAAACAAGATCCCACCGCTGAACCTGCCGATCGGCTCTTAAGCCATGCCATTGCAGTTACAGACAGCAATGCAGCATTATTTGACCCCTCGCATGATTTCCACGGCTGCATATCAGGCATACACGAGGTGCTGCGCAGGCAGGGCCTTATGAAAGGCATCTGGTGTATAAGTCCGGAAGAATCCTTATCGCCCGGACAAAAAGAAGAAATTGACAGGATTTACAGAGAATACCCGAATTTAAATGATGATGATTTTGTAACAGCTTTCTTGTCTGAGAAAACTCCTGCAAAAAGCTAAACGAGCTGTGTTTTAAAAATTAATATCTAATCTGCAACAATCGACAAATGAACAGAAGAAATCTTTTAAAGACTTTAACGTTAAGCCTGGGTGCAACGGTAATCAGCAGTGATCTGCTGGCTAAAGTCGACGAAAACACTTACACATTCAAGACTCCCCAAAACCCTCTTCTCAAACCCCTGGACAAGGTTATAACAGCCATTACTTTAGGGGCCGGCAATCGTGGAATGGTATACGGTGACTTTGCAAAAAATAACCCGAAAGAACTTAAAATAGTTGGCGTTGCAGAACCTATCCCTTTTCGCAACGACAGATATGCCAGCATCCACTCTATCCCTAAAAAAAACAGGTTTGATACCTGGGAAGATGTATTTAAACGGCCCAAATTTGCAGATGCCATCATCATATCAACACCAGACTACCTTCATTACGAGCCCTGTATGAAAGCCCTGGAGATGGGTTACGATATTCTCCTGGAAAAACCGATCGCGCCTACTGAACAAGAATGCCGGGATATATTAGCGTTAGCGAAAAAGAAGAACCGGATCGTAGCGGTATGTCACGTACTGAGATATGCTCCTTATTTCATAAAAATGAAGGAACTGATCGCAAAAGGGGCAATCGGGGAAGTAGTCAGCGTTCAGCACTTCGAACCGGTAGAACATATCCATATGTCGCATTCGTATGTGCGCGGCAACTGGCATAATTCAAAGAAAACCACTCCTATTATTTTGGCAAAATCATGCCATGACCTCGATATCATTAAGTGGGTGATCAATAAACCCTGCAAAAAGATCGTCGCAATGGGCGATTTAAAATGGTTCCGCAAGGAAAATGCGCCTGAAGGAAGCGGCGACAGATGCGTGGCATGCAAGGTGGAACGAGAGTGCCCCTATTCTGCAGTTAAAGAATATGCAGAACGCCAGACTCATTTTCTCTCTGTATTAGATGTTCCTGATAATATCCCCAACAGAAAAGAATATATTCTTAAAAAACTTGAAACCAGCGATTACGGCCGTTGTGTATACCGGATGGATAATGACCAGCCTGATCACTATATCACCAGCATTCAGTTCGCCGATAGCGTAACAGCCAACTTTTCCATGGAGGCGTTTACATCTTACCACGGACGCCGCACACGGGTAATGGGGTCTATGGGCGACCTGGTTGGCGATATGACGGAGCTTGTTCATCATGACTTCAGGACAAGGAAGGAAACTAAATTCATACCCGATGCTATCGAGGTTAAAGGTTATGAAGACCACGGGCATGGCGGCGGCGACTGGCTGCTGGTCAGAGATTTTGTAAATGCAGTAAGCCAGCAAAACCCTGCATTGCTTACTTCTACCATTGACGAATCCATTGAAAGCCATATCATGGGTTTTATGGCAGAAGAAAGCCGGAAGCAGGGCAAAATAATGGATATTAAAATGTAATCCTTTCCCTGAAGGAGGATTACCCAATAGTTAAAAAACCATACAAAAAGATAATGAAACTAATACGTTACGGAGAGTTGAACAAAGAAAAGCCGGGGATAATAATTGATGAGGTCTATTATGACGTTTCTGCTTTTACAGAAGACTATAACGAAGTTTTCTTTGAGAGCGGAGGCTTAAAACAATTGGAAGCCCTTGTTGAAGAACGTAAAAATGAGCTTAAGCAGATCCCTGAAGGCGCTCGTTTAGGTTCTCCTGTTGCAAGGCCTTCCAAGATAGTTTGTATCGGATTAAATTACGCCGATCATGCCAGTGAGACAGGTGCTCAGCTTCCTCCCGAGCCGGTGGTCTTTATGAAATCGACTACAGCTCTGGCCGGACCGTTTGATGATATCATTATTCCAAAAAACTCGGTGAAAACAGATTGGGAAGTCGAACTCGCGTTTGTTATCGGCAAGAAAGCAAGTTATGTAAGTGAGGAAGAAGCAATGGATTATGTGGCAGGCTATTGTCTGCATAATGATGTATCCGAAAGGGAGTTTCAGCTGGAGAGGAACGGCACCTGGGACAAAGGAAAGGGCTGCGATACCTTCGCTCCTATCGGCCCTTTTCTGGCTACAAAAGATGAGATCCCCGATGCCGGCAGTCTCAGGTTATGGCTCAATGTGAACGGGCAAAAGATGCAGGACGGGAATACATCAGCTTTTATATTTAAAATCCCTTTCCTGGTATCTTACCTGAGCCAGTTTATGACACTACTTCCCGGGGATGTGATATCAACAGGTACGCCGTCGGGTGTTGGTTTAGGATTGAACCCGCCGGTTTATTTAAAGCCCGGCGATATTGTTGAGCTGGGCATTGAGGGACTGGGAGTTTCCAGGCAGGAAGTAAAGGCTTACTCTCCCGGCCAGCTTTAGCGGTAATACCATGCAGTTTCTGCACTTTCCGGCTTGATAATCCAGGATATCTCCAGCGCAGAAACGCTTATCCGGCAAAAAACCCGATCTCTTTTATGAGATTGGGTTTTTTGATATTAAAAGCTTCTTTTCTTTTCAAACACCCTGCTATTTTTGCAGCTGCGATGGAAAACCCCTTACTAGAGCTGGCTCAGGCATATGCAGATACAACGAATACCCTGATTTTCCTTACCGGAAAGGCCGGAACAGGGAAAACGACGTTTTTGAGACGAATTTGCCAGAGCGTAAAAAAGAAGCTGATTATCGTAGCACCTACGGGTGTTGCTGCGATCAACGCGGGCGGCATGACCATACATTCCTTTTTCCAGCTTCCCTTCGGCCCTCTCTTACCCGGAAGTACAGAACGGCCGGAACTGAGTTATAATGCTGAAAAGCGCGAGCTTCTGCAAAATCTGGAGCTTCTGATCATTGACGAAATCAGTATGGTACGGCCGGATGTACTGGATCAGCTGGATCTGATCCTGCGGAATATCCGGGGCAACCGTCATGCTTTCGGTGGTATACAGCTGCTGCTTATCGGCGACCTGGCACAGCTCAGCCCGATCATCCGCGATGAAGAATGGACTTTGCTCCGCTCTTATTATGCCACTCCCTATTTTTTCAGCAGCCAGGTTCTGCAGCGTACGCCCTACGTTCGCATTGAGCTTGACAAAGTTTACCGGCAGAATGATCAGAGTTTTATTGAGATCCTGAATGAAATGCGGGAACAGCAGATGTCGGCAGCCGGACTGGAGAAACTTAATGCGCGCTATGTGCCCGGCTTTAAACCTGCACCCGGCGACTCGTATATTACCTTAACCACCCATAACCGTATAGCACAGCAGATAAATGCCGAATGGCTGGAGGCCCTCACAGGCCCGGAAGTTGAATATAAGGCCAGCATTCGTGGTGAGTTTCCAACGGATGCTTACCCCACAGACATCTCGCTGAAGCTCAAAGCCGGAGCGCAGGTTATGTTTGTCAAAAACGACAACTCGCCCGAAAAAAAATACTATAATGGTAAAATCGGCACCATTACCCGGCTGGAAGCTGATACCGTACATGTAAAAACGGAAGACGGCCTGGAGATCGCCGTCCAGGCACTGGAATGGTCAAATATTAAATACCAGATGGAGGGCGATGAAATTAAAGAGGATAATGCAGGCAGCTTTGCCCAGATACCGCTGAAACCGGCATGGGCTATTACCATTCATAAGAGCCAGGGGCTGACTTTCGACAAGGCTATCGTTGACGTGAGCGAAGCTTTTACCCATGGGCAAGCTTATGTAGCGCTCAGCAGGTGCCGCTCACTTGAGGGCTTGATATTGCGAAATCCGGTAAAGGCTCAGAATGTGATCGGCGATCCTGCCGTTAAGCTTTTTAACCAGATGGCTGAGCAGCAGCGCCCAAACCAGGAACTGCTGAAACAGCATCAGGATAATTACAGAACCTACCTGCTTACTGAGCTGTTTAACTTCAGCGGACTGAAGGAGAAGATGAATAAGTTTGAGAGCCTTCTGCCTGCACTGCCTGAAGAAGTTTTTGCTGTCGCCGAAAAACTCCCTGCGCAATTGCCAAAATATACCGATGAACGCATCCGGAAAGCAGCCGCATATTTTCACACCAAAATGGAAGCCGCTGCAGCCGACCTACACCGCCAGCTAAGCCTGTTTGTCGGCACGTCGAAAGACCTCGCAGAAAAGGCAGATAGCTTACTTCGCTGGATCATGAGCCGTCTGAACTGGATGGAAACTTTCCGGGAACTACCGTTTACTACCGATGCTTATCTTCATTTATTACGCCAGCCTAAAGAAACATCGGGAGGCTCTTACCTGAAAGCGCTGAGTGCCAGACAAAATGAAAAGTTATACGAGCAACTGCTGGAATGGCGGGATAAAACGGCACAAGCTGAAAATATGTTAAGCAGCATGCTGTTTACAGAGCAGACACTGGTGGCTATAGCTGCCAGGGTACCGGCTACATTAAAAGTTCTGAGCGGCATCAGGGGCGTTGGCCCGGAAAAGACCAACCGTTACGGCTCGGCCATCCTCACTATGATCCGTGCGTACCTGCAGGAAAGTAACGGAACCGATAGTCAGGCGAGTTTATTTTAAGGCCTGACCCCGGCCTGCCGGCCGTTTATCCGAAATATTCGATCTATCTTTCATATTCGAGAATATCACCAGGCTGACATTCCAGGGCCTCGCAGATTTTTTCCAGTGTAGAAAAGCGGATTGCCTTTGCTTTACCCGTTTTTAAGATAGACAGATTGGATAATGTGAGATCTACTTTCTCCGCAAGCTCCGACAAAGACATTTTCCGTTTGGCAAGCATTACATCCAGATTTACAATGATCGCCATACCTATACCGTTAATTCGTTTTCTTCCTGTAATACAATTCCTTTATGGTAAATAGTCGCTATCGCCAAAATTATTACTGCTGTAATGGCTCCGCGACCGGTCTCTGTAATCAGCCTTAATTTTGTTGCGGGCAGCTCCGCGGATATCAGCTGATTTACAATCAGGTAATCTAGAAATGCCAGGACATCAGTTGCCAGGAAAACCACAGACAAGGTGATAAGTAATTTATAAATACTTTTTCGAAAAGGTGATTCCAGATTTGCCTGTTCAAATATTCTCTTGAATATCCACAGGATCAATACCCCTATACAGGTAAAGGCAAGCTTAGACAAAAACGAATAATAGCCGATCTGCGAAGCTGGTTTTACCATAACCTTATACCTGTCCCAGGCTGCATATAACCTGATGTTGTCCGTTTCGACAGATGCAGCGGAGGCTGACTTTAACGACCGGCTAAACGACATCATTTCATAGGAAAAAACCTTGTCGTTAAGTTTCTCATTCTTTCCGGAAATACGCAGTAATGAAGTAATAATAAAAATGAGTGTATAAACCGTCAACACATAGAAAAGTATCTTGCTGCCGATCCTTAATGCAGTGAATATAATTGGTGATTTCATAGTGATTTATTTAATCACAAAAGAAATAAAAGTTTACCGATATTCAAAATATATTTATTGTTTTTCGATAAATATATTTTGAATATCAGTAAAATCCAGTTTGATTCAAAAAACCTTAGTATTAAGTCTAACTGATCGTATCGATGTTATTGCCGAGATTGCGGTAATTGATTTTCTCCTGGGGATTGGTACCGTTCAGGTATTCTTCAATATTGGTATAACCGTCGCCGTCGGCATCCATAGCGCCATCTTTAGCATTTTTAGGATCGAGTTTATTTTTGATCTCCCAGTCGTCCGGCATACCGTCATTGTCACCGTCGGCAGGAACCTTAGCAGCATTATATGTAAGGTTCGGATAACCGCCAACCTCATTTATGTCTTTAATGATCCCGGTTTTAGTCATCGGTTTACCACTGCGCACCATTTCTGTAACCCGGGCGTCGACAGCATCACGTTTAGGCAATGTAGCGCCCGCCTTAGCCAGAACAGATTCGAAAGCCAGATCTGCCGTCTGGTGCGGTGCCACCGGCCATCCTTCAAAAGGTGTATTCACACGGGCCAGGTTTTTAGGGTCGCCCCCATTTGGCATGGCACCCGAATTCATCCGCATACCTGTCCAGTTGTTGTTCGTGACCTCTTTGTTTCCGTCCATAATATTTCCGGCAACATACCATTTGCCGGGGCGATTAGACGCTTTAGGGTACCAGCTGCCTTCTGCCCATGCACTGCCGGGAGAGTACATACTGCGCTGTTCTATCCGTGCAAAAACCGCACGCATACCATCATTAGTAGCAGGGCCCGGTTTGAAATAGTTGTTGATCAGGTTGATCGTTGAAGTTTCATCGCCTCCGTCTATAGAACGGTGACGCCAGTTGAAAACCACATTGTAGCGGAAATCAAAAGGGCCGGACATGCCTATCGACGGATTCCGGGCTGTGTTGCTGGCGAAGAGGTTGTGATGAAAGGTTGAGGGGTTTCCACCCCATGTACCTCCAAAGGCATGTCCTTTGGCATCGAGTGCTTCACTGGAGATTGTCCACTGAACGGTGATATTCTCTGCCGGATCTTTTATCTGGGTTTTCCCGTCAAATGACGGCCTCATATGCCTGTAAAGCGATATATTTTCGTCCATTCCCCAGCTTGCCGAACAGTGGTCGATGATGATATGATGATAGGGATTTCCTCCTATGTTATCATCGCCCTGTCCGCCGGCAGGAACACCACGGCGCACACGCAGGTGGCGGATGATCACGTTATGCGTGTTGATATTAAGCGTACCGGCAATACAGATTCCATCGCCCGGAGCAGACTGCCCGGCAATGGTGATGTCCGGATGATTGATATTAAGATCGCCGTTAATTTTGAGCGTACCTGCAACACGAAACACAACAATACGCGGTCCCTCTGCCTCTAAAGCAGCGCGCAGGCTGCCCGGGCCGCTGTCATTGAGATTGGTAACGGCAATGACCTTGCCTCCGCGTCCTCCGGTGGTAAACATACCTCCGCCCCATGCTCCGGGAAATGCTGGAATAGCAGCTTCGGGCAAGCGCGGCGGATGCGGGGGAATCTGTCCGGCTTCAGGCTGTACAGCGGAAGCCTGGTTATTCTGCGCATTAGCGTCCGTACCGGGACGTAAAAAAGCAAGCAACAGCAAGCTCAGGGAGACAATCTTACAGGATCTTCTCATATTCGTTAAATCTTATAGTGGGTTTTCAATTTATAATCTGCGCCTAAATTAGAATAAAGCGGCCTGAAATAAGTGTAACATTTACGTTTAAAATCTGGTTTTCAAATAGGATTTAACCCTTGAAACCGGATGAGTCTGCTGAAAACATGGCCGGGGAGGATCCGGATACAGCTGCATGGTAATGGTATCTGTAAAGGAGGGAAAAAGCCTAGTCGCTTTTTCCAATCTCATGTTTTGGAGGAACAATATTAACATCTTTTTCCTCCTCCTTTTGTTCAATGTGAACCGCGTATTCCGCAGGTTCTATCCGTTTACCTTTAAAATCCACATAAGCCCGTGTAAATTCGGCCCCAAAGTATAATATGGCGGCAGTATAATAGATCCAGAGCAAGATGACGATCAACGACCCCGCTGCGCCATAAGTCGAACTGGTTCCTGATTTTTCAATATAAATTCCAATAACCAGCCTGCCGATCATAAATAATATTGCGGTAAAGATTGCGCCCGACCGCACATCATCCCAACTTATCCTGGCATCAGGCAGGACTTTAAAGATGATGCCGAACAATACCGTGATCACGATAAAGCTTATCACACTGCTTAGGATATTAAAAAGAGTAACAGTAATATCCGGCAAATAACGCTTCAGATAATCGCTGAAAGCATCCAGCGCCCCGTTAAGTGCCAGAGAAACCAACAGAAGAAAACCCAGTGTAACGATCATGGAACCAGACAGCAAGCGGTCTTTGAGCATCTTCAGCCAGCCTTTTTTAGGTTTTGGCTTAACCTGCCAGATGATATTAATAGATTGCTGGATCTCGCCGAATACAGTCGTGGCGCCGATTATCAAGGTAAATATTCCGATAATAACCGAGATGGTCGATTTACCGCTGATTTCAAGATTTTTGATCATATCCTGGATTTGCCTGGCTGCATCATTACCAACAATTCCGTTAATCTCGGAGAACACCTTGTTTTCTATAGCATCTTTACCAAGTACTATCCCAGCCAGTGAAATGAGCAGCAGCAGCAGCGGTGCCAGCGAAAATATGGTGTAATATGCCAGCGATGCGCTGTACTTCAATGCAAGATCGTCCGAAAAACCTTTAAAGGCAGCTTTCAGGATGGTAATGCCGTTTTTGGCGGCCTGCTTTGTAAAATAATCTTTGACAGCCATATTCAGGGTTGTAAAGGATTGACTTTATGAACGGCGATAACGCTATCAACAACAAAATTACTTACGCCCCGCCAGGGCAGGGTATGAAAATACTCCTTATAATGAAGTTCCAGGTAAGCACCTGTATTGGCGTTCAACTGTGCTGCGACCTTCGGGTCGGTTACCGAAAACATAAATTCGTTGGACTGAACAGCTCCCTGTGCAGGGCTTTTAAAGCCAGCCTGTATAAGTCTGCCTTCATAGGTCTTGAAGATATAACCTTTATGTACAAAATAGTTCATGGTGCCTGCTTTGGTTCCGTCACCGAACACAAAATAATACCGGTAATAGAACACACCAGCGAGAACCAGCACCAGAACCAGTACGAAAATGGAGATCACACGTCTTTTCATAAAGCTCCCGCGATTTTATTTTAGTCAACCGTAAATGGCTGCAAAAGTTTTAGGGGGGCGAAAGTAGTCCGGATCAGGATTTGAGTATATAGGAAATCAGCTGGTAATAAGTAATTTATATTCCAGCTTAAAATTTCCAGTACCTGTTCCCGTAAAAGGTCAGGGTCTCAGCTGATCTCGCTTTATATACTCTATACTTTACTTTCAAGATTTAAAACATCCAGGCCTATGTTCGTTAACTGAGGGTTTAAGGCTATAAAAGTTTTAAGGATAAATAAAACAGAGTCATCCTCATTATCAACCTGCGCCAGCATATTCTTTTTTACAGGATTTATATACGATTTCATTTTATTAAAAAACTGCTCATCGCCCTGGCGAAAAGCCATAGACCAGCCTGAAAATGTTCTGTTTCCGACTGGTCTGTCAACCAGTTTAATAATATCGTTATGCCTGCGATCTTTTTTTATCCTGTTAAACAGCGATTGTATCTCCCCTGTATATCCTTCAATCAGCTGCATAATATTTCCTTCATTATACAGTAAAACGCCTGTGATATCATGGGCTTCATTCCTGGAACGACTTTCCCTTAAAATATCCAATAATATTTCGGCTGTAAATTTAATTGCTCCCTTACTGATGTAAATAATACAATGCAGGGGTTTACCATTATCCATAAACGAATGTATGTGCTTTGAGAACTAAGATTATACTATTACCGGAGTTTACGGTGCAGACAGCTAAAAGTTTCCCCGGTAATTTAAAAATCCGGGAAGGCAGCAGCCGTTTGATCTGAATATTGAAAGCTGCCGGATTAATAAAAACATCGCTTAAAAAATATGCAGGATTACGCGGTCTGAAAAAATCTGACTAAAAAAACAATCCGTATTTTATTATGTATTTATGAAATTATTTAATTAATATTTTGAACAATTTACAAAAAGGAGAACTTTTCTTCTCAGAATACCCATCGAAACAAGACCTGCAATTGCTGACCAAGGCATTGGACGCTTCTATATCCGGAATTATTATTACCGATAACGGGCAGCCTGACAATCCGATAATCTACTGTAATAAAGCGTTTGAGGAAATGACCGGTTATACACGTGCAGAAATCATCGGACATAATTGCCGCTTCCTGCAAAAAGAGGACCGTGCCCAGAAGGCCAGGATTACATTACGTGAAGCCATTGAAAATGGAGAAAAAAGTGTTGTTGAGATTCGGAACTACAAGAAAGACGGCACACTTTTCTGGAATGAGCTGTATATGTCGCCAATAGCCGGCAGCGATGGTGAAGTAGCTTACTTTATCGGCGTTCAGAATGATATAACACGCCGCAAGCACGCCGAAGATGAGATCAGATCGAATCAGGTAAAAATGCAGGAGCATATTGAAGAACGGACAAAACATTTAAAGGAAAGCCAGGAATATTTGTCGAGTATCGTGCAAACGGTGCGCGAGAGCCTTATAGTCCTGAGTCCTGAGTTAAAAGTATTAAGCGTTAACGATCATTTTGTAAACACGTTCAAAGTATCGCATGAAGAAACCGAAGGCAATAACCTGTTCGATCTCGGTAACGGGCAATGGGATATCCCGGAACTAAGGAAACTGCTTGAGCAGGTGCTGCCAACAAACAACCCGGTTATAGCCTTTGAAGTTACCCACGATTTTCCGCATATCGGCAAAAAGCTGATGCTTGTTAACGCACACCGGGTCGAACTGGAGGGCAAGTATAAAGACCGTATTTTAATTGCGATCGAGGATATTACCGACCGGCGCGCAATTGAGCAGCGCAAGGACGACTTTCTATCTATCGCCAGTCATGAGCTTAAAACTCCGCTGACAACCATAAAAGGTTATATCCAGATCATCAATCGCTTAACGGCGCACAGTAATGATGAAAAGTTAAAAAGTGCAGTGGGCAAAACATCCTTATATGTTGAGCGCCTCAATAACCTGATCGGTGAGCTGCTGGATGTATCACGTATACAGTCGGGCAAGATTGAGCTGCACAAAGCGCCGTTTGATTTTGATAAGATGATATATGAAGCGGTGGATAGTTTACAACAAGGAAACCGTTCGCATGAAATTACTATTACCGGCGATACAAAA
>Ga0265780_10006352_pt1 | contig 14686 bp, 17 predicted proteins | sample P1T30metagenome_FD_192432 | JGI IMG/M metagenome (GOLD analysis project Ga0265780, IMG submission 192432) | Plant litter microbial communities from East Loma Ridge, Irvine, California - P1 T30 | ecosystem: Environmental > Terrestrial > Plant litter > Unclassified | place: USA: California... | reverse complement strand
TTTGGCCATTGGTCGGAAGAGTGGCCTTGGGAATGTTTCGGATGAATGAAGCTGTTGAACTGCGAGTATGTGATGGTAAGGTGTACGCGAGCAAGCGATCGATATCGTGTTAATCAGGCGTGTGATTTGATCAAGCTTTCAGTGCAGAGAAGTGCCTCACGCTCGGCACTCCAGTCGATACTGTAGGCGGGTTCGATAGTAGCATTACAGAACACGGAACGACACTTACCATACCGCATGGCGTTACACGCAGTCTCGCCCATGAAAGCGCGCGAGTGGCCAGTGGACAGTATTGTGGTGCCATCGAGCAAGTGGTCCCACCGCCTGATGATACCACCAGCCTATGTGAGCGAGTGGACATGGCCGCAGACCGCTCTCATGGCGACAATTGGTGACTGGCCACTTTTTCGCCACCAACCTGGGACATGACAGTCGTGAGTAGGAGATGTCTCCTACCGTGAGATATTGTAGCTCCTGTGAGTAGATAGGTAGGTAGCAGGGTAATGTAGGTACCTACACTCCGGAATTACGAAACTCGGGAACTTCAGTCGGGGAGATGGAGAGCCTTGGCTGGCGTTGCCCCACTTTTGAGTGCCTGAGGTGGCCGATCCAGACGATCCGTGGAGTTGATGGGATTCTAATCAACTTGGAGAAGGACTTTGATGAGGTTTGATTAGGCCTCTCCACAATTCGGGACATCTGCCGCGCCCCTTTCGATCGCCCTTGGCTATCTAAACTTATCGGGAACATCTCCAGCGCTCATCAGCGCGATTCCGAAGTCCATGTTTTTACAGTACAAAGATCGGATACGCCAGAAGATGATCCTTACATACAACCTACGACATGTATTTCACTGGACACACTCTATCTCGAAGTACCAGATCCCGCCAAGCAGAACACCGTGTCACCACCACACCCTGTGCACATCGGACACCATGCCGCTGCCCATCAGAACGTGCGCACCAATTTGGACTGGTTGTAAGCATGCGCCGTCATGTCTTCCTTCCACAGCGCAGTGCGGTCGCGCACAAAGTGTGGGAGCGGGAGCAGGGAGATGTCGCGATTGGGTTTTGCAAAGAAGGCGATGGACTGCCGTTTGGGCAGCATCGTGTCAAAATCAACATCCCCGCCACTGGCCGCCTCTTTTGCCCGCTGCAGACCTGGCTTCGACACCCGGTGCACGACAGCACGAAGCGTCGAGTTTGTCCAGCGTTCCAGCGAGTCACCAATATTGACGATCATGACCGGTGTTGCATCGGTCACGGCGCGGAATTGGCGAGCGTTCGAGCGCTCGACGACGCCTGCCTGTGTCTCGATCTCAAGGCCGCCAATATTGTCCTGGAAAAGCAACGTGACACTTCCGAAGTCGGTATGTTCGGCAATGCGCAAACGGCTACCATCGAGGAGGCGAGCGTCCGCTTCGGGATAGCAGAGTAGGCGAAGCTCATGATTCTTGCTCGAGTGCATGGCTGCTAGCGATCGGGGCGCCAGACCCAACCCTGTGGCTAGCGCTTCCATGATCTGGCAGAGGCTGTCGTGGCACTCGTCGAAGAATCCCTCCATGAACTGGCGGAATCCTGGCACGTCGTTGTCGTGGGGCCATCGGTTGGCAAAAAGAGGATCGCGACTGTCGCCGATATCATACGATTCCTGACCTTGTGAGCGAGATTCGCTTCTGCATGTCCGTCCTTGCCGTTAAGCTGCTTACCTTGATATCTTCTACCGGCTTAGCATTGAGCTCTCCTTTCTCAAACCCTGTCACTCCGTATGTCTTCTCCAAGCCGACATGACAGTAGCCGCGGTGCGGGTTGGGTCCTTTTGGATGAGCTGCAACAGCTTTCGCCTCAGGGGGCAAAGCGAAGAACTCAGCACCCTAAGCTCGAAGTCAGACCCCTGCGTGACCCGGTGGTTCGAATACTAAAGCCGAGCGGAAGAGAGAGGAAGGAGTGTACTGACGATATCGAAGGCCTTCGCAATTTCCGACTCCCGTACGCCGTGGTTCACGAGCTTCGCCACGCCAAACCGCCTCAGACTGTCGACGAGCTCGCTACATATCTCAGACCTCTTCTGCTGCCGCTGGTGTGGATCGGTCGAAGCGACAAAGTATTTCCCAAAGTCCAACGTCGGGATTTCTTCCATGGTGATGGACAAATTTCTGACTGATGCAGGCCTTCGATCACACGATTGGTATGTGGACACCGCTTTATGAATGTATTCAATGAGCTCTATAAGGTCATCCCGGAGGGAGCTGAAATGCAATACTTGGACTTTGCTTTTCATGACCTACTACCGCTCAGAGACCTCTGGCAACACTAGGAAGCCACAAGGTGGCACCATACTTTCCCATGTCTGTTATCTCCATGGCACCACTTGCTGTCGACCTTCGTTTGCCATTCTACTTTTATACCGCGGGCCGGACGAGCAGACCAGGAACACCGCATCCACTTGCTAATTAGCGACAATGTGCACCTCCCGACACCCTGACTGGCTGGCTCTTATCGTGAGCATCGACAGAAAGCTTAAAGCGCTTGACAATGCCAGACATGATACCACGCCATCGACACCACCTCCCAGGGAACTGCCGGAGACTCCTGTCTCCGTGTATGACAGCACTCTTGGTCCACGCGGAAGGCAGGCGAGTCCATCCTGTCCAAAACGTGAGTGAATACCCTTGGGTATCCATGTATAGTCTAATTCGCGACGCTCATGTTACATAGCAGCAGCCTAACCATTGTCAAAGTTGGTTTTGCATGCAACAACCATCCTCTCAGCGCTACGGAGATCCGACAGATGTTACCGATACCGATAAAGTAGCAATGTGAAGAGGAGCAAGACTCCGTGTGTCTTTCCTTTTTACCTCTTTGGGTGTTGCGCTGCCTCACGAGTCGTTTTGTTTGCGTCATATCTAGTCGTAGGATAGTTGACGAGATGTTGGTCTTGTCCGCAAAGCAGCGCCAAGACAGTAGTGGCCGGCGTCTGTCATGGCATTTGGTCTCTTCGCTGCAAAGTGGTGCCACTGAAAGACATGCAGTCCACGGCGTGGTGTGGCGTATCCACAAGTAGGTTTTACTACCGTCGGGTCTCAGTGTCCTCATCAGCTGGGACTCTTCAATTGCTTTGTATCAACATATCTCAGACTTTTACTGTGAGCGCAGCTGGCCATCACAGGTTACGGATCTGACTACCTTCGATGTACAACGCCTCTCTTGCGGCTATTGGGCCATCAAGCAGGCCTCTCTACGTAGTGGCGCTTCTGGGGCTCGTCATCTACTTGATATGGGTGAGTAACATGCGCCAATGGGAGCCTCACAGCTTGATTCGAAGGCTAATAAGTTCTGCTTCAAGCTCGTCTCTATCATTGTGTACCGGATCTTCTTCCACCCACTGGCGAAGTATCCAGGGCCTCTCCTAGCCAAATGTAGTGACTGGCATGCCGGCTACCATGCGTACCGTGGAGATATCCACGTCGACATGCTCCGATGCCACGATAAATACGGTGCGAACCCACATCTTCTGCTGGCTTCGCAGTTTTGTCCACTAATACTTCGCGCAGGCGATGTCGTCCGATATGCCACGAATCGAATCTTGATCAATACGCCTTCGGCTGTCACAGGTGCGTCAGCCTCTTCTTCGTGCACACGGGGACCCGAGGAGCTCGACACGGGTCATGCTGACTGCCAGTGCGTTATGTGTAGCTATCTACTCGACTTCCAAGGCCGTACGCAAAAGTCCGGCATTCTACGGACCAATGGTCCACAAAGGCGCCAACACTCTTACTATGACGGATAAACTCGAGCACGCGAGACGACGGCGCATATTGAGCCAAGGGTTCTCAGAGGCCTCCATGTCTATGTTCGAGGATCTGATCCAGGCTCGCGTCGACCGATTATGCGGCCATATCACGAGCATGATGTCAGACAACGGATGGACTCGAGGAATAGACATGTCTAAACAATGTACGTCCTGCTTCTCGCGAGTATCCGCTCGAGAGAGCCTCTCACACCACGCTTTCGCTCACAGCTTTGCTCTTTTTAGGCAATTACTTAGCTTTCGACATCATGTCGACCGTGATATTTGGCCACGACTTCGACCTCACCACGTCAGACCAACATCGCTTCGTGCCGCAGGCTATTGAGGACTCAAACGTGCGCATAGGCACTTTGATGCAGATGAACGGCCTACGAAACATGCGGCTAGACAAGCTGTTGTTCCCAAAGGCGATCGAAGGGCGAGACAGATTCGTCAAGTTCGTTGGTAGCCTGCTGAGAATGCGCATGGGCAAAGACGGCGCCCTGCCACGAAGGCGCGACATGATCAGCCTGTTGAGTACAGTTGACGACAAAGAGAGCGGTGCGAGGTTCACGGATCGAGAGTTGGTTTCGGAGTGCGCAACCTTGGTTGTCGCAGGTAAGACGTACTTCGACAACAAGTCAAACCCAGGTCGATTCATGGCTGACTGAAGCATAGGCTCCGATACGACCGCAACCGCATTTGCAGCATTCCTCTTCTACATGTCGAAGTATGCAGAATGGCGGGCCAGAGTTAGCGCAGAGGTACGCTCGGCGTTCAATATTCCCGGGGACATCAAACCGGGCCCCCAGCTCAGCCAATGTCGGCTCCTCCGAGCTAGCATTGATGAAGCGCTGCGCCTATCGCCTTCGTTTGGCTCTGCTCTCTGGCGCGAAGTGGAGTCGGCCGGGCTGCGTGTTGACGACTTGTACATACCACCCGGCTGCGAGGTTGGGGTTTCGATCTACGCTCTCCAACATCACGAAGCATACTTCAAAGACAGGTACACTTTCGACCCCGACAGGTGGCTGGACGGGTCAGCGTCGAGACAGGCGTTCATGCCGTTCTCCAGAGGTCCCCGCAGCTGTGTTGGCAAGTCGCTTGCCATGCATGAATTGACTTTGGGGGCGGCACATCTGCTGTGGCGGTTTGACCTCGAGGAGGATGTCCAGCGTACCATGGCGAACCCGCTACCATCCGACAGGATGGAGAAGGAATATGCTCTGTACGAGCACGTTACTGGTGCCCGGACAGGCCCATTCATCAAGTGGAAGCCAGCCCAAAGATATAGTGCGGCATGATGACCCACTGGCCGGAAAGCTATTTGGGAGTCGCGGAAAATGCTTCGCCTTGCATGACAGCGATAACACGTATATTAAATCAATCAATGTCAGTCAAACTGGCAAGTCTCAAGACATGCGATCCGGTCTCGCCGAGTTGAAGATTTCCGCGGTGCTCACACATTAGCGAATTGATGTTGCAAGTTAAAATTGACCGCCGACAAAAGCCAGGAACTTGGTGTCGTGAAACGTGACGTCGTTCTGGCTTCTGTAGCTATTCCGTGGGAATCTTACTTCGCCTCTCTGCGTGGACTTTGCCATTTTGAACATCTACAGTACAGTCATACGAGGGACAGGTGCAGCTCAACCAGAGACGGAACTTTTTCGTGTCAACACCAACCCTAACCCTGTGACAGACAAGAGGACCGCCTCACATGCGAATGTGTTCGGAAATCGTCTCGCATGGTCATCGTATCATCATAAAGTCCAAGTGTCTGATCAGCTGCTGTACATCTATATGTTCGCGGAGGCTTGGGGGCTGATACGGCATGTCACAGCGTGCTCGACATACAGAGACTGTCTATGGATGTGACACGGCGAAAACTTGTGAAGACCGCCTTGCAGACGGCCTTGAGGCAAAGGTGTGCTAATTGGCAACTTCCCATTTAATTTTTGTTCTTGCTGGAAGATACGGACATTTGGCTTGTACGCCCGTCCTAGATTCTAGAAAAGTTCTTTTACTGCTCTAGGCTCTAGTCGATGATCGATCTCCCCATGCGAAACCAGCACCGATCCATTAGCCAGCTGCCGGCAGAAGCCTACTCCTCTACGTAAGCATCACAAAGACATGTGTAGTGCTGAGTCCGAGGCTCGAGCTGCCATCTCTGCCGTTGTCGATAGTCTCATTGATCACGGGGCGTGTGGCTTGGCGCACCTTGAGCCTCGCCACTGGCATGAGTTAACCAGCCCTGTACCTGAGAAACCAGATCGTTCATTTCGCTGTCGTATCTCTCAGATACTTGGACAAGGTGCTCGACGTACTGAATGGCCTTGTCTAGGACAACGGGCTTTGGGGCGGTTTGTTCTGGCTTTTGATATGAGGTGGTTTGGTACGCGTTGGATGCCTTGGGGAGGAAAAGACCCGACGGCGGTATCAATGCATTCAGTTGCTGGACTTTGGCATTGACCACCACCCGGTACTTCTTCTCCGTTGCAGCGTGCGGTCGCGCTTGGTTGGTCTGGGTGTCAGTCCCACGTGCGGGAGTGGAGCCAAGGCTCTTTCTCTGTACGTCCTTGAGTTCGAACGAAGGGTCCTTTTCTTCTCTGGCATCGTCTTCTTCATCTTCGTCGTCCTCGTCGTCGTCTTCATCGCCATCACCTTCGTCACCGCCACCGAGGGTCCCTTCAAAGTCGAAGGGCGGGTGAGCTCCGTAGGCTAGCATCGAGTCGGCAAAAAGAGCCGGGTCGAGCTGCGGCGTTCCTGCGTTGACGCCGTAGCTCGAACCCCGGCCGCGGATGTTTTGTATCATCGAGAGTAGCTGTTGCAGCAGAACCATGTCTTCGGTGGCATACTGCTGCGGCTGGTGCGTGGAGGGCCGCTGTGCTGGTAAATTTTGCTCGGGAACCGACGCGGTCGACCTTGATGACATGATAGCGCTTGATTGGAATCGTCTTGAGACCGACGCACTCATGGCAGAGCGACATAGATAAATAGCAGGCAGTGTATGCCATTCAGCTGCTCGGTGATGTCCTGCATGTTGGTGGCTTGGTGAATCGAGCCGCTACGGCGACACTGATCGAAGCATGATGCCGGGCGTGTTGGTGGTCCAGGGCCTGCCTGGAGGGTCTCATCCTTCGTCTTGTTCCCTCGCCTTGCTCGACCTTGGAAATATGCACTGCGATCACTGAGTACTATCTAACTGTACACGTGTAAGTGCAGAGCCAATAGCCGAGCGAGCGGGGCGGCCGGGAGGCCGGGAGGCCGGCCGTGTTCCTAAGACAATATCTTGGCTGAGGCTAAAATAAACGACACACGGAACTATGAAAGACTGTATATGCCTACCTACAGTAGGGCTGACTCTGACTCCCAGGCTCGCAACAAGCAGCAGCAGTAGCAGCAGCGTCGTCTCGATTGATCAACCAATCTCCAACTCTGGCCTGTTCCAAGGCGCCCGAATGTGCGTCATTAGGCTAATGTTATACGTAGTAGGTACACGCAGTAGCCCTGCGCCTACGGATGGAACCCCTGTGTTGGGACGCCTTCAGCCTTTAGCAGCCACTCTACCCACGACCCACGTTATCTGGTCGCTACACCTAGGCTTTTTCAGACCGCCGATCGACCCAGCCGAGTTCGCTCAGCCATGATCAGCGCTGCGTTGTGCTGGAGTAGACCGGTGTGATTCCATGTGCAGAGCTGGATCCTTCGCTCCAACCCACTTGAACAAAGTGTCGCGTCCACCGGTGGCTTCCTACCAACCTACAGTGGTGCCACTGCGGTGGCACTACTACTACACAACTTTCACTCGATGACCGCCAAGCTCTATCTTGGTCCATATGGTCCAGGGCTCCAGTGTTGGCATGCGTATCGGGGAATGTGATTCGGCCGCGACACGCTTAGACTGAAGCTTCGTCACAGTGCTCCCCAGTGTTCTCTTACCTCCTACCCTTGGCTGCATCTCGACATCTTGCCGTACAAACGTTCCATGCTATACTTAAAAGTCGCGCGGCCATCAAACGAGTGAGACACGCCGTACTAGCTCAAACTTTACCACTGTCACTCATCTCGTCCAGACACAATGGCTCGGGACCCGTTTGTTGGATGCAATTTTCAGACACCACCGGAGTTGTGCACACTCGAAACGTGCTGCCTGGCCCAGTCCAATTTCCAATATCTGCCATCGTACGGTGGCAATCTTTTCTTCGCCATCTTCTTCGGCGCGCTTCTCGTGCCGCAATTCGCACTCGGCGTATTCTACCGCACAACCGGCTTTGCCATTGGGAACGTCCTTGGGCTGGTCCTCGAGGTCATTGGCTATGCGTCGAGAGTTTGGCTACACGATAGCCCATTCAACCACACGCCCTTCCTAATGTGAGAACTCCGCGAAATTACCAATCATTCCGTCATCAGCCCTGTTGACATGAACGCGCAAGTTACTTGATCACTCTGACCATCGCTCCGGTCTTCATCTCAGCCGCAATATATTTGTGCCTCGCACGCATCATCGTCATGTACGGAGCCTCTGAGTCTCGCTTCCGTCCTCGCACGGTAGCTATTACGTTCATGACCTCTGACACCCTATCACTCGTCCTGCAAGCCGTGGGTGGTGCACTCGCGGACACGGCAGACACATTGCCGCAGCAACGAAAGGGATTGGATGTCATGATCGCGGGCCTACTCCTGCAAGCAATCAGCCTCACGGCTTTCCTGCTAGTCGTGGCCGATTTTGCGTTGCGCTGCCGGAAGGGAAAGCTCGATACCGACACGACCAGGAAGCAGACACGTGAAGGAAGGTTGTTCAAGGTGTTCTTAGCCAGTCTGCTTCTTGCCACCGTTGCTGTGCTCATTCGATCGATCTTCCGAGTGGCGGAGCTGTGGGAAGGTGAGTTGCCCTTGGCCGCGCGCCTCCGTTTCTCCCAAGCTGACTGGCAAACCCAGGTTTTCAGGGAGATCTCTGGAATGACGAAGTCGATTTCCTCGTCCTCGATGGAGCTATGATCGCTTTGGCTTGCGTGTGTCTTACCGCATCCCATCCCGGTCCAGCGTTCTGTGGGAATTGGGATGCTGCGAGGTGGACGTTCCGAGAAAAGACTCGGAAATCCGAAGAGCCGGTGGCAACGGAACTGAGAGAGTGATGGAGAGTTCTCTCTACGAAAGTTGGTCTATATGTAGACTGGACGACCGATGCGTGAATACATGGAGGTGAACATGTGCCATGGACTCAAATTAGAAGATTGTGGTAACTTAGAGCAAATCATATGCAGTGTCTTCTCTTGACTAGCTCGCACCAGTTGACTGTTGCTGAATAGGTCCAGGAGTCACATGGGCAAGTCGCAAGGGCCCAAAGATACGAGCAATGTGCGGCTGACCTGGACTGCTGTCTGCTGGAGCCTTGATATATGTCTCGTGAAGCGGCATAAGGGGCGTGGCAGTGCCATCCCTGTATATTTTCGCTACAGTCCGCCAGACGAGAAAAGATACTCCATGCGCAGCAAGGTTGAAGAGCGCTTGGCTAAGCACACTTATGTCCCTCTGGCGACGCCGCATGTCTATTCGCCGACCAGCTCTGGTAGGAAAATCAATACACAGGCTCGCAGGATGAGATGGATTCCACCGGTCAGGAATCTCAGCTTGAGCGACTGAAGAGCTCAACTGGCAGTGACTGGCTGTCGGACAAAGCCAAATACCAAGTCGACGCAAGAGTGAGAACAAGTTCTTTCCAATTCCTACGGAGGAGCCGAGAAGGATCCCCGAATGTGGAGTGGAGGGGGAGAACGGGAGATGAGAGTCAGCTTTTAGGGCACTCGGCCTGGAAAGCCGTGGCGCCTCGATGGAAACGGGATGATGAGCAGGACTGTGCGAAATGATTGACGAGAGAGCACATCTCCGCACACCAAAATACCATGGAGAAGATAGCCGATGTGCCTGGAACTGAACTGCTTGAATGCAGCATGAATGGAGATTGAAGGGAAGAGAGCGCCACAGCCCGCCCGCAATGATGGGAATCACAACTCTGCTCCAGTGGCACCACCACGTGCTTCTACTACGAATGCTTGTGGAATCCTCGGTGGCACCACGCAGATCGCTGCTACTTATAATATACGACTAGGCGCTAGTGACTGTGGCTGCGTGTTGTTGTCTGTTGTTGTCTCTAGTTTTTGCGCCGTCATTGGATACTGGGTACCATCATCGGAAAATGAGCTCTACCGACGGGGCGTCCATCACCAGTTCCGACAACCAATCCAGATCCTCGTGGGAGACAAGCGAACGCGACGAAGGGATTGTCCATGTCGATGATGGGCTTCAGCTTTTCCTTTCAGCACATGGACCCCCGCGAACGAACGGCCAGCCCGCAGTCGTCTTCATATCCGGAGCGGGCGTCGGCAGTGCGTGGTGGAGCGCCGTGGTCCGCCAGCTGGCCCCGGTAGTTAGATCCTACCGATACGACCGTGCCGGGCTAGGTCGTAGCCCACCATCAGCAACACCCCGAACTGCCGAACGCATGGCACAGGAGCTGCTCAGCCTACTGGCTGCTGCTCGGATCCGGCCGCCGTACTTGTTGGTAGCCCATTCGTACGGAGGCATCATTGCACGCGAATTGCTTGCAGCATCAGCGGATGCCGTCATGGGAATGGTGCTCGTTGATGCCCTGCAGGAACTCTCGCTACACAAGCTGCGGCCGCCGTTTGACGAGATTGCAGCGCTCTCTGCTGCCGTCAACTACGCTGGAGCCACTGGCCTTCTTCGGGAGCACAAGGGCACGGCAAGCGACCTGACGCGGGTGGCTGAGGACCAGGGCTCGCCGTCCGCCGCAGACACGACGGCTGCGGAACGTGCCTTGTTTGGCGAGAGCAGCCATGCCCTTGCATCTAAACGTCAGTTCGAAACACACCCACTCGGCCTTAGGCCCGTGACGGTGATTCGGGGCGACAATGGTTGGTGGACCCTCCCTTCCATGCCTTGCTCACTTGATGTCTGTACACGGATGTTGACACACAGATTTTACAGGGCGAGACGCTGCCCGTATTCGCGCAGCTGCAGCATCTGCAGGTGCGGGGACGCCAGAGCAGCGCGCTGAGATCGACGCCTATCTGGACCGCCATCGAGCATTCGACAAGGAACTGCAGATGCAGCAGCTCAGTTTGTCGTGTAGTGGCAGGTTTGTGCAGGCGGAGCACAGTGGCCACCACGTCCATGTCACCGAGCCAGCTTTGATCGCGGACGAAGTGCTTGCAATGTGTCGCGAATTCGCAGACACGCTTATTGAGCACGACGGCATGTGATGTTGGCTGTACGGGGAAATAATGAACCACTAGACGCAAAGTGTAGATCATGGAATCCTTTCTATCCACAATCGATATGTTACACATAGCTACTAAATGGCGAACCGTTAGCCGCCCGTCCGATCATCGCGCGGCGCAACACTGCATCCTGCGAGTCATGTCCGGAAGGAAGACCAGCTAAACGGCTAAATCGGCTGCACCACTGGCTGGATTAGGGCAAGGCAGGCGCTGGACTATATATGCGGCTGCAAGGCTGGCACAAGTGGAGCGGCGACAAGGCTCGATTCGCAACCGCCTACTAGGGGCGGCTTCCCACAACGGCACCATGGATGTAGTCTTCAGCTGCTAACGCAAAATCGTCACCAACACAACAAAGATAAGCACAGAAGCGGGTCTTGAGATGCCCATCGATGCTACATAGGTGGGTCCTTCGCATGCGCAGCGATTCCACTGGTCTCGCAAGCTGAAGAAGGGCACTTTACACATCGATGGATCACAATCCTAGTAAGAGCTAACTACATCCTTTTGGAGGACTTCAGCCTTCCTGAAGCGCCGATCAATTGTGGTACAAATGGAAGCCATGAGCTTCCCGTTGAAGCTTTGCCGATCGACTAGCCTTTCGCCGAGACCTACTCACTACGGCCTGACCAAGCTTTGTGGAAAGAGGCCTCATACCTAGATTGAAACATGTCTCTCGGAGCGATGGACTTGGACTTTCATGGCTCTCTAGCGGATATGTCCCCCATGCCGTTCGACTGTGAGTTGTCTGCCTCAAGTTTGGCCTTCAATCTGCAACCGCTAATGGTCGATACCAGTCGAAGAGTACTGTGCAAACTCTCGCCCAGAAGACCCTGCAATCGACCCATGCGTAGCCGCTGCAGAGTTCCCACAGGACTGGGAGACACTTCTCAACACATCACCCGGCCCTCCACATGACTCTCGTCCGGGAGAGCTGTATGCATTCCAGAATGAACCACACAGGCCTGTCCAGGCACAATCACAGTTCTCCACGGCTTCTGTAGCACCCTCTGCCGCCCCATCACTCTGCCATTCAACGTCGATCGACTCGGGGCTAGACACAAGGCGCAAAGGGAAGAGCAAACCCAGGCGACGAACCTACGGAAAAGCGAGCCCGCCGTACTCCACCGCAGTAACGGGTAATTGCGGTTCTCGAAAAGCGACTTCGGAGGCCGGGGGCCATCAACCTCAGCGAGCACACTACACGGTGGAGAAGAAGTACCGATCCACGCTGAACGACAAGTATGCTTCACTGGCCGACCTCATCTCTCGCGATGAAGTGCAGCAAATCTGTGGTCGCGAGGGTGACGTTCGAGTCGTGCAGTCCGCGCTGGAGTCGAACAATAACGCCGGGAATGCGAGGCGTCAAAGCAAGACGATGACCTTGACCGCAGCGATTGAGACCATTCGCTTGTTGGATCTCAGCTGCAATCGTAAGGCCGAGCGACTGAAGAATATGATACAACAACTGAGCAGTATCCAGCAGGCCAAGACCCATGTACTTGGTGACGATGGAAGTCAGATGGAAGAGTGCCGTGATATGGTTGTGCCCGCGACGATGTGAGTCGCAGGCATTGGACGCGATTCGGGGAAGACGACACAAATGGTAGTAGAACATACCCAAAAGTGACTGGCAGTCTTTGCCATGACCAAAAGGCTGACGCACTCTCATGTAAACAATGCAGTAAAACGACAACTAACGCAAAAATTGAACGACAACGCTATCTGTACATGTACTCTCACCCTCCATCGACGCAGATCGGCGAGTCGATTCCTGAAGAATCGGGCAGCTTTGGGCCTCCCGCAGAACCTGAACCGCACAGATCCAGGCGCAGTGCGAGGTTCTCAGACTCCAGGTGCCGTTGTCGTTCTTCCTTGCATCGGATAATTTCCTTTAGCTCTTGGATCCGCCGCTGCAAACCCTCCATCTTCAGTCGTTGCTTGTCTCGGAAGCGGCGTGAGGCTTCTGCATTCCTGCGACGCTTGTCTCCAGACTCTGGGCTCTGGACAGGGGATTCTTGATTGCAGAGTGCCATTCGGTCTGCGGCCCGTGTCAATTCGTCAGAGGTAGCGCTTGCAGTGTATCCAGTCACAGATTCCCGTGCTGGCGTGTTGGAAGGAAAATCTTCGTTGGGCGTCTGATTGCGGCATTCTGGCCCTTGTGGATGAGCGAGTATGCTGTTGTCATCAGAAAACTGCCACGGGTCGAGTGTCTGGTGAATTGTTGTGCCGTGCGAAGGAGTGTCCCAGCAGAATAGCATCTCATCAAGGATGTGATCCAGTTGAAAGAGCGATTTTGCCGCATTTTCGCAGTCGTTCAACTCGGTCTCCAAGTCACACGGTCCGAAAAACGCCGGTTGTTGCTGTTCCTCGCTCATCGGGTCCGAAGTCTCCAGCGTACCGTTCATGTTTCGTCGCCTGTACCGGCTCTTCTCGCCCTTCTTCCGTCATGAACACAACGACTGTAGCTAAGGTATCCCACTGCCATCAGTTCGGCGATCGTCGCCCACGTATTCGCAGACTTCAGCCGCCTGGCTCCAGCTGGATACTGTGGTGCCACCCCCCGTGTTCTGTCAGCAGCCATTCACCAAAATGGTGCCACCGGGTTGGGAAGCGCCACGGTCATCATGATCATGATGCAACTACAGTATGCTAAGAGACTGCTTGTCCAAAGGATTGACAAATGCCTTGTGGAAGTGCTTAGCACTCAGTACTCCACAGATTCGGAGACTGAGAACATCGCGCACTCCACTACTGTACCTACCTACGCACGACAGCACAGTGGAATTATGAAGATCGCAGATTCAATATCGAGCGAGAGCAAGCGTGAGCTGGCACACGCTGCTCTGCTGGCATTGCTGGAGTGAGCACTTGTCATCCTTGGTACACTTCATCTTGTTCTGACAACCGATTCACAGGAGCCAGCTGTGCTTACCGGTCAAATGGTACGCCTCAGATGCTTTGCGCCCCATTTGTCACTATCACTGGGTCACTGACCACAAGTTTCTGGCAGGATCGACACGCAGCAGTCTCTTCTTGGGGAGCTGGACGCCCGGCGCTTCATAGAGGTTGGACCGGTAGACACACTGATTCCAATGCTCCAAAAGACTCTGCTCTCGGACGAACGACTGCCCGACAGAGGCTCCGCACCGGAATGCACATTCGTAAACGCAGAGCTGGAACATGGCTCTCTGCAGTCTCTCGTCCGCCAGGCAACCATCAAAGAAAAGACGTCGGACCAAGAAGGAAAACAAAAGAGCAACCAACCAGCTGAGACTGCACCCAAGAGCACTAAAGCCACGCCAGCTTCTCAGAGTCCAGAGATCCCAGGAGACCAGTCGGCCACGACTCCCACAGCAGCCGCAAAAATCGTCCCCGACATCAGAGACGCACCTGTGAAGGCCTCCGAAGTCCTTCTAACTATCATCGCATCGGGGCTCAAGACTCCACGGCAATCAATCGATACATCGAAATCGGTCAAACTACTAGCCAAAGGGCGATCAGCATTGCAAAATGAAATCGTCGGCAACGCCACCGTCGAGTTTGGCAACATGCCAGATGGCGCCGAGGAGCTCTCGGTAGACGAGCTCGGCCAGGAG
>Ga0265780_10006351_pt1 | contig 14687 bp, 13 predicted proteins | sample P1T30metagenome_FD_192432 | JGI IMG/M metagenome (GOLD analysis project Ga0265780, IMG submission 192432) | Plant litter microbial communities from East Loma Ridge, Irvine, California - P1 T30 | ecosystem: Environmental > Terrestrial > Plant litter > Unclassified | place: USA: California... | reverse complement strand
AAAAAAGACAATGACAAAGGCAAAAAGACAAACAGCTCTGGAGGATTGGAAGAGAAAAAGGGTATTGATCCGTTCGCGATAAGGGAAATCGACAATGGCGGGGAACCGGGGAAACCCAGCTTATAAGCGCACTAAACCGCCCAGCTACACAGTATGGTGCTTTCCGAAAAAGTCGCGCAATTGAATTCAGCATCCGTCAGTGTTGCATGACATTCATCAAGATGGAAAGAGAGATCCTCAGCGTATCGTGCAGTACTTGAAACTTTGGCGGATATTCTGTAACGCGTGATACGAAATGCTTCGAGTGAGAGGCGCGAATCCGACGAGAGGTCACGGGACGTTATGCCCAGAAAAGCACCTGTGCAAATTGAGCTACGTGTCTCTGAAGAACATTCCATGTTCTATGATCAATCATTTGACTGCGTACTATCGCTGAGGGGTATCTATACTACATGTTTGAACGGCGCACTAGCAAGCTGAGCACAAAGCGGCTACATTGACCCTAACAGAGTAAGGGTTCGAGCTCAAGCATGGGTCGAGTGAGCGTGAGAAGACAGACAGAGCACAGCTTAGCAACATGGAGCTGAGGCAAAGCCCTGCCGAGCATGACGAACTACTCGGAGGCCTTCTTCCTGCCCCTGTAGTGATTGTCAGTACTGCACTGCATTGAGACGTCAAGTGACATACCGCTTCTGTGGGGCCTTGATTTCGCTGTTGGCAGCAGCAGCCTTCTTGCCACGCTTTGCCTTGGGAGCTTCCACTGCCTCTTCCTCGTCCTCCTCGTCCTCGGGCTCCTTTGGCATAGCTTTCTTCGGGCGACCACGCTTCGCCTTGGGAGCTTCGACTTCGTCGTCTTCATCCTTCTTGGCGGCCTTTGCACGAGCTTTCTTGGGTGCAGGAGCTGCCTCGACTTCTTCCTCGTCATCGACCTCTTCCTTCTTCTCGGGCTTTCGTCCTCGAGCTTTCTTGGGTGCTGGTGCCTCGTCTGCGCTCTCCTCGGGTTCCTTCTTGGCGGCCTTACCACGCTGCTTCTTGGGTGCAGGAGCTTCATCTGCGCTCTCTTCAGGCTTCTTCTTGGCCGCCTTGCCACGCTGCTTCTTCGGGGCTGGTGCCTCGTCCTCGTTGTCGTCTTCGTTGGCCTTGGACTTGCGGGCGCGCTTCTTCTTGGGCTTCTCCTCCTCGTCCTCGTCCTCGTCCTCACCGTCCTTCTTGGCCTTCTTCTTACGTGAGGTTCGGAAGCCGTTCTTGCCGGGACGGTTCATCTCTGGGTCCTACTATGGTCAGCACTGCGTTGGGATCATGTTTCAAGTAGGTTGCAACAATTCACATGTCAGACGGTGCAGATAGGAGACAGACTTACGCCTTTCCAGTCCTCATCTGCAATGTGACGATGCTCGAGCGCGTACTTGACTTTCTCCTGGTACTCGGCGGGCAACTCGTCGAAGCCATCAACCATGTCTGTGTCGCCCTCGGAGGTCTCAATCAGGTTCTCAATCTGCTTGGGTGTGACGCAGCTCCTGCGAAGCGTTAGGCAAGGCATTGATTGCGACTTGAAGACTCACCAGTGCCTGTACACCCAGCTCGTGTGCTCCTGGACGGTGATCTGGACGGCATAGCGAAATTCGCCTTTCTGGATCTTGATGCCCTGGTCCTTGCACTCTTTGTTCGCGCAGCCAGCGCGAGCATTTGGCGATGCCTCTGGAAAAGCGTCAGTCAATTAGTGGTGGTGTTTGTTAGTTTGAACACTCACCAACACGAGACACGACCATGATGGGCAGGGAAAGTGGTTGAGATTTGATTCGATTTCGAGAGGCGCGTGTAGACGGGCCCTTTTAAGTACTTAGCAAGAGCAACCGAGCTGGTGAGAGGCGCTGATGCCTACCGATAGAAATTGAAGTCAATTGACGCGTTGTGTTATTTGCGCGTTCTGGGGTTGACGTGTGTTGGAGCAGGCAGCGGCCAATGAAGGGTCCTGCCTCGGCCGCTTAGCGGGAGCTCAGTCGTTGACGGCATGACAGAATCCCAGCCAAAAAGTTTCCGGCGCATCATGCATGAGGCACTTCACCACCCTCCCACCGCCGCCACCCTTCAATGAGCACTGCGCATACATGCTTTCGCAGCGCCCTCACACAGGCATTCCGACCGTCTAACCGCGGAACCGCTGCTTCTTCTTCCGTGGCCGCCTTCCTGGTCCCCGCGCTCGCCAGACCCCAAAGACACCACCTCTCGACAGGGAAGCGCCGCTCAAAAGAACAATCAGACCGAATCAAGCCCCCGATTGAGTCTGCCCAGGATGGATTCATCTACAACTATCCCCCGAAGCCAGCTGTTGCGCGGCTCAAATCCTGCATACCACTTCCGCCAGCGGACACCCGGGGCGATATCCAAGAATGGCTCACCCGCATCGATGCTTTCCTTCCAACACACCTCCAGCGAGTACCCTCGGATAAGCCTGACACATCCGTCACGGTGACGTCGCTTGATCTCGCTTTGGTCATCAATGCAGCTCAGATAGCGTCGCTCGACATACTGGGCCATTTGGGGCTCTCAGAGGGCCGGTGGCAGACGGTCGTTTGGATGGCGAAGAAACTTGTTGAAGACGGACGCCACTCAATTGAGCCACCGCCACAGCACGACCACGCTGGGAACATACTCTGGCACCAATTGCGGTCTCACTCGTTGATGGAACTCACAGAAGGCCCCATTCGAATTGAGCGGATCCGACACTCTCAGAAATTGAAGCATGGTCTGGACGATCTCACATCCGCCCCAGACACTATCTCTCCGCAACATATCGCAATCAAGCGAGCGCTGGGTCAACTGTGGAGGAGCTTAGGCAACATGATTCTGGCTGGTGCCGAGCAGCAGACTGGGCAAGAAGACAGCATGCCCCATGTTCTTGAAATTATCGCCCACCTTCATCATGTAGGCTTCATGCCTGAGTCAGTCTACACCTATCGGCCCCACGAGAACAAGTATGCGCTTCAACAGCCACCAACACTGCACATGCTGTCCTCTAAGATCTTGACGGCATTGTCTGATGCGTCTTGGAAAGCACACGAAGCGTCTGTAAAGCTAGCAAAAGACGGTGCAAAAGTCTCGTACTTCATGGGCCACGAGATACCTGGCTCTCGTTACAAGGTCATCGTCACCAAAGTCGCACCGGAGCTGTGGCTGGAGCTGGTACTCTGGTCTTGTCTTCATGGAGGCTGGACTCATGATGGACTTGCTATTCTCGAGCTACTGGCATCCAAGCAGAAGGACAATCGCTGGGGTTTGATCAGCTGGCGGGAAATTATATTGGCCGAACAGTATAACTTGCCGTCGCCTTCGAGGTTGTGGAAGCTCTTTCCCATGAACGGGGACGCTGCGGCTAATGCTGCTGACCGAGCGCGGCTCCGGAGGACGATTAGCAGTGAAGTGGTTGCTGCGTTTGTGGACGCACTTGTCAATGGGTTGCGAGTCGGCGTGGGTTTTCGCGGTGCCGACCCAGAGATCACTATTCGACAGCTCAAGACATTGAAAGGATTTCTTGACACAAACAATCTCAGTCTCGGATCTGCGGCATGGGACTCAATCATGGCACGACTCCTAGATTCTGGAGCTTTCGTACCCGAGAAGCGCCCTGAAGTCTTTTTAAGCCTTTTCGAGCTCGCTTCTGGATTTGGTGCTGAAGTTGGGACCGCCAACATCTCTGCTACACCCAACACCGATGTACCTTACTTCTTTGAGCCCACCACCATGCCTCTCAACTTGCTACACCGCACGATGCGAGCCTTCATCGTGAACGGAGACATCAAAGGCGCTACGGACACACTGACGCTTTTGCAAGAATACACTGACGACAACAAACAAAAATCGCTGAAGGAGTTCTTTAAGATGCTGAAGCGCGAGGCACCACGCAAAGACGGACCATTCTCCAGCCACTTTCCGCCAATAGACTATCCTGCCTTTGACACGAACTTGCCTGTTTCGCTGCGGGCTGAACTCCTGGATTTGGCTACAGACTCCAAAATCTATGATCTCGGGCGCTGGTTCCTCTTCGCCAAGGACATCGACGGCCCCTTGATAGGGCGAGACTTGTACAACCACCGAAATGTTGCTGCATCTATCGTTCGATTTGGAACTCTGGCTGGGGAAAACGACCTCGTGCTAGATATCGTCAAGAGGGTCGGGGTTTGGAATACCAAACAACAACAGCAGCGCATGCCTGCCGAGGTCTTCATCGCACTTCTCTGTAGTCAGATCAAGCTTCGCCGCTGGCAGTCAGTGTCAAGCATGCGGCGATACATCACAGACACTGCGCAATTCAGACCACGACCCATCATTCTCTCAACCTTTGCAGCCGAGTTGCTTCGATTGGCGAAGGAGTCTGAGAAAGATCGCTCAGAGGCCGAAGAGGCGTTCACGGACCTGCTGTTCGCATGGGAGACAATCGTCATGAGTAATATCCGAAATGAGCTCTACTGTGTTTTGGCAGTCATGTCAACTGTGGACGGCTCATGGAAACAGTTTTGCTCTCAATTTTTGGCGGTCTCCTTCAGACAGAAGATTAAGCTGTCTACGAATGACTTCAATCAAATCCTCCGAGGTGTGATAGACGGTTACGGAAGCAGCATGGCTAGGCTTCTCGTTGACACTTGGTGCTACACAACGCCCAAGACCTTCGACGCCCATCGTGCTCCTGGAGGACTGGTGCGCATGCCGCGCTTCCAGCTGGGCAAAGGCGACGACTACCTTGACCGACCAAAGGACATCGAACTCGTGCAAGAGTCCGAAGCTAAGCTGGTCTTGCAGGGTCGCGTGCAGCTCAATCGACAGACCGTCCTTGCAGTTCTCCGTCAAGTCCAAGAGGAGATGGCTCAGAAAAAGTGGCAGGAGCTCCCAGCCACTGAGCATACAAAAGTCCGCAATACGCTACGGTGGATAGCGCGCCTACTCCACAACCTTGGCTACGACCACGAAGACATCGTGCGTGACGTGGGCAACGGCCTCGCGGAGCTAGCTGGACTTGAGGCTCCCACGGAAACTAAACATTATGTAAATTTCGATGGCGCTGATCCAGATCTTGGTCGAGCCGCCTCTCGGCAGCGCGCATAGACTACCATTCTTGTATATATCTTGTTGCGTAACGGTGTAAATGCTGCATGAGGCACGACAGATATATTGTCGCATTTGGATCAGGCCATGCGACCTCAATATTGAAGAAATTAGGTCCCCGAACCCTTGTGGCGTTTGGTACCAGTGCTTTCCTACTATTGCTCCACTTCGCAGACCAGCTGTCACAACCCCAGACCGCTTTGCTCTTGCAATCATTCGACTAATCAGAGTCAAAGTAAAGATTTAAGAATGGAACCATTGTGCGACTGTCCCCAAAATTTCATGCTGGTATCCAAGCGAAGCGAATAAGAATACTTGTCATCCACTCCATCCATGGACATGAAGTTCTGCAACCAATGAGCCGCGGGTTGTAGTTGGCTACGTCGAAGATCTTTGCTGCAGCCTTCCAGATCTCTATCCAACCACCGCACAGTGGGCCACGCAACCTCGATCCATAACGGCGTGCATCCTGCTGCCAGAACAGGTAAGTGGTCAGCCTCACGGGGGCGGCTCTGGAATGGTCGACGCATAAAATCACTTTGACCACGTTAAAATAGTACACTGAAGGACTTCGCATCATGTTCATATATCTGTGAATATCTGATACACAAGCGAGGAGAGAGTCACGTTTCAGGGACGAGGCACTGCATTATCACAAGCAGCGGCCCGCTCTGTTGTACCTTTTGAGAGCGGCTGCGTTTTCACCGCTCTCACCGACTTTTTGGAACCTGGCGCCAGAAGCCGAAAGCGAATCGATAGACTCTTAGTTTGACCTGGAGGGGCAAAGCTGGCGACGTCAGGCACGCACGTCTGTTTACATGAGGGGCAGATCTGTGGTGAGGGACGGGTAAACATACAGACACAGGATTTGACATTTTTCTTTGCTCCCCGTGCGCGTCAGGATATTAAAAATGACGAAGGCATAGAGGTGGTGTGCGCCCAAATACTGTAAGCGCAAGCAATCTACGAAGCATGCGGGCTGCTGTTCGCTGCGCGATGCAGCCGGGCTTGTGTTTTACCAGGGACCAATGAGAGGCGGTGGTTGCTCGTTCGACAACTTTTTTAGCCCGGATGCCTTCATCGCTGCGGTCGAAGGTTCAAATTTAGTGGGGCACATCGGGAGAGGGGCACGCGACTGCGAGGGAGAAACACGATGAAGAAGGTCCTCAAGATGATTGTGACTGTGGTGCTCCCGGCTGCCTGGAGGAAAATGGCTTCCGTGCGACAATGTTTCTCATGGCGTGCATGATGACTGCTCTGCCATTTGGCGGCCGTTCGAGGAGTCAGAAACATGATGCGGCCCTGGCCTGGTTCTCACCGCTGGCGCTAACGACATGTGGGCCGTCCGTGCGCCTTCCTAAAATCCCAACCCATAGATATTCTCTGCCTGTGCCCGCCTTCCCACCCTGCAACCCTCACAGACACCAAAGTCGCACCAGAAACCCAATACTCACATCAATAACACCAACATCACACATCTTCGTCGAGACAATGCCGCAGGCAATCGCTGAGTGCTAAATTCCCTCTGGCTGGCTCACAATTTTTTGTGGGCCATCCAGACGGCCCAGCTCGCGAGACTTCAACTCAACGACGATACAACACACACGATTGCGTGAAGCAGAACCTGCTCGCAAACGTCTCAATCAATTGAACATTCGTCCGGCCTGCACTGCACACCACCACATTGTTAGTTCATTCGGCTCTGCCCACGAACACGACGACCCGCCTTCAGCTCTGCCATAGTCAAGAGCCAGGCCCTCCAGTACACCGCACACCACGTCGATCGAGGGCCGCTTTTCCTCTCGATCCGATAACAACATCTCTTCCCTGACACTTCATCTACCAACCCCACGCCTACGACACTACCACCAACCATGGCACATCCCACCTACTCACGGTCTGCCATGTCCGAGCTGAATGGCCACCATCACCAGGACCGAAAGCTCATGCACGACACCAATACCACTCACTACAACGACCAACGTCCTGCCGCGCGAGACTCTGCTCCAGCAGACCACCACAACACCGAAGGTCGAGGAGACGGCTTAGCAGACACTGAGGACGGTGCGAATGAAGACGATGAGGAAGACAGTAGTACTGCACAGGACGGCGAACAGGATGACGACGATGACGAACCGGAGGTGCTCGCCCCGTCCCTAGGCCTTGGCAAGGGCAAAGGGATGGGAAAACGCCCTGCTATCCGTATCGAGCCCGTCGATGAGGAGTCTCAGGAAGTTGACGACGAGACTGCCTCCAACGGGACGGGGCTCATTTCTAGCAAGCAACCGGTAGGCCAACTACTTACGAACAACAAGAAGCGGACCTTCAGCAATCTGTCCAGCACCTCAGTGCTCTTTGGGGACGACTCGACTGATCAGGAGTTCCCGAGGCGGAAGCAGGCGCGGAGACTCAGCAACATAGTCACTAAGCCGTTGCTGACATACAAGGAGGAGGATGAAGATCTCGATGAGCACGCCATTGAGAGTGATGATGAAGACTATAGCGCGCTCAACCTCATACCAGATGATGAATCTGACATGGACATCATGGAGCAGCAAGAAGAAAGCTACATTCTCCAACAAGAGCAGCAGGCAACCACGCTTCTGAACGAATTCCGTGACGCTCGCCGACTCAGCCTCGAAAGCTGTATCAGCGACAACATATTTGATGTCACTGCACCACTAGACGAGGCTTTCATCTCGGGTCTACCCGACTTGGGCTTCGCGCAGTTCTTCGAGCCAGAAGCTTTGCCTGCATCGCCAGACCCAGCTGCGAAGAGGAAGTACTCCGACAGTTCCACAAAGCGTGTTCGCTTTGATGACGAGGTTCAAGTATCAGACAGCTCTAGCTCAGAATCATCCGAGCTTGACAGCAGCGTTTTCCCTGATCTCTTTCTTGAGCAAGACCAACTACCCCCGATCTTGCACCAGTTGCTTGAGTTTGACCATGATGAGGACGACGGAGATTTCGCTTCACCTCAGTCTGACGCATCATTTTGGGATTTTGGTCAGGATGAGACTCGCATTACTCAAGCGGGGTACTCCGACGATACCGACAACGACTCTGCCGGCTCAAGCGGCTATGATTGTACAGTCACACCTTGCATCACTCTTTGCTCCGTTTACTAATGCAAATATGTAGCTGACATGGGTGACACAACTGACGAAGAAGATTTGGGTCCGGATGCGCCGCCACGGACCCCTCTTCAGCAAAGATCTGTTCTGCGCCAACCCCCATCCGCACCAGGCTCTCGTGCTGCAACACCGAGGCCGTTTGAACGCAGCTCACGTCCTGTTGGTCGCCAAATCCCTCCACCACGCGGCATTTTCATCCACGACGACGGCACCAAGGCCATTGCCGTCACCAACAAAACCTCCAAGACCGTGACATTCTACCGTCCTCGCCCAGCGATGATCCCATGGATTCCAATCAACAACTACCACAGCACTAGTAGTAGTACCGCCAATAACAGTCCTCGGAACTCTATCGCGCAACTGAATGGGAACGGCTCTGATAGTGAGGTCAGCAATGAGGTCTTCAACAATGCACTTGGTACCGACATCATGCTTACTGGCATATTCGGATCTGCTCCAGGAAACAACGACTTCTTGTACGGCAACCAGAGCATTGGGCCCCCTGAGGCGTTCTATCCGTTCGTGAGCATAGGATCAAACGGCAATATGAACCTTATGGATGATGAAGACTACGATGACTCGGAGGACTACGAAGATGACCTGAACATCACCGACTTTATGGACTTTGGTTCAGAGGGCGACGACACTGATGTAGAAGAAGAGTACGAGGAGACGGATGTCCCGGCAACACCAGCTACTTCTCAGGTAGCCCTCCACGGTTCCACTCCTGCTCAGCCAACACCAATGGCAGAGAGTCCTGTGACGCGCAAGAGATCCACATCAGATGCTATGCTTCAGCACTTCGATCGTGGCGTTGTCACTGCTTTCCGCAACAACCAAAACCGTTACCGCGACGTCGCCTCACTTCCACAGGACCCTACAGCGCGCAGTGCAATTTCTCGTCCCGTACGATCAGGGAAGTCTGCTGAGGCTCTGATCACACCTCTGCGCAAGCGATCAAAGTCGAATCGATTGAACCGGACTCCTCAGCACGCGAAGTCGCCTATTGGAAAACACAGCTCACCCCTCTCAGGTGTGACCAAGGCCAACTCGCGACTCCAGAGCTCGATGATGGGCGCTCCTCGCGGACCGCCTCGAATGGGCACCTTCTCTTGAAGGTGTCGTGTCAGACACTACCACATTACAGCAACTAGTGGTCAACCAGAGGAAGAAGAATAGGGAAGAAGTATTTGGGATCCCTCGAGAGGATACGACGCTACGATACCCACGGCTATTTTGCTTCCCGCTTGCCCAAGCGGCTTTGTTGTTATTACGACCTTCACGATGCATATGCATTTACCAAAAGTTCTGGTTTCCTCTAGACCGACTCGGTAAATTTGGAAGCACTCGACTCGTGCCAACGCTCTGCATCTTTCGTATGTTTTTTTTTCTTTGACTTGGCGTTTCCGATCTCTCACAAGACGATGTAGAGTCTTGTTGATGATACCATGTACCTCCAGCGGCACGATTTGGCGGGATGGCGTTGAGGCTGTGGGATTTGGCTCGGACGGCTGCTGCTGTTGCTGCTTTTCCTTTGTTTGGGCCTTTTGGTGCTCGAGTATGTAGGATTAGCTGTTCTGGTAGTGCGCCTTCGATTGCAATGCAGGTTCCAAGATTCTCAAGATGAACTAGAAAGGTGAATAATCCGCACAGCAAATATTGTTACCGTCCAATAGTTAATGCTCTGCGATAAATGGCTTCGATTCGCGGCCCGTGCCACCCACGGCCGCTAGGCGTCGACGTCACCTCTCTTAGGCATGTGAAGACGTACCACCAACAACATCGCTATCGCTTCCCTGCCACGCCCAATGCCTGCACAAAAATGGAGGATACCAATGGTGACTATGAGGAGTCTGGATCGCTAGTACAGAATGCTATAGTGCGTACAACAATCTGTACACGTTGCTGACGCTTCATCGCACGCGACCGAGTCAGACGACCTAATAATAACACACGCCAGGACCTGCTCCTCCTCCCCATACGCGTCGCAACCTCGCCCGTCCTCCTACGAACCTACCTCCGCACCATCCTCCTCTTCATCACATCCACCGCCCTCTTCGCTCTCGCCGCCGTCGCATACACGTCGTTCTACTACTCGTACATACCCGTGCGCGGCATCAGCGCGCCGGTATACCTGCAATACCACCATGGCGACAGCATTTTACCTGCGAATAAATGGCCGTACGGTATTGCGAGTGTACCGGGGCTGGTGAGCAGGCAGAAATACCATGTCGTTGTGGAGATGACGGTGCCGAGGAGTAAGACGAACCTTGAGGTGGGGAATTGGATGATTGGGATTGAGATGCGTGTGATTGGAAGTGGAGGTTTAAGTGATGGTGTTAAGGGCCTGTTAGGCTGGGATGAAGAATGTGATGCCACTACAACACAAAAGCTCGAAACGGAATCCCCAACCGTCCTCGCACGCAGCAAACGCCCCGCAATCCTCACCTACCGCTCCCCCGCCATCGAACACGCACACCGACTTCTGCGCCTCCCCTTCTACCTGCTCGGCTGGCACACCGAGTCCGAGCACATCTCAATCAGTATGCTTGAGAGTGTAGAGTTCGACAAAGGGCCACGCAACATCCCAACGTCCGTCAAAGTCGAGCTGCGCTCGCGCCATCCTTTAGACGTATACACCGCTTCCGTACGCTTTAGTGCGCGCCTCGAAGGGCTCAGGTGGCTCATGTACCGATACTGGCTGTCCAGTGCCATCGCATTCACGCTGCTGTTCTGGAGCGTGGAGATGGGCGTGTTGCTGTTCACGTGGGGTGTGTTCACGCTGTTATTCAGCAGTAGTAAATCTACACCGACCGCGGTGATTAAGCAAGAAGAACGTTCGAGGATCAAGCAAGAAGACGGAAGCGAGCCCGGGACGCCGATGAGTAATACGTCGCGCACGTTTCCGACGCTGGCGTCGCAACCGCCGCTACATTATTCGTCGCCGTCGCCGAAAACGGAGGCAAACGAGCCGGCGCTGGAGGATATCCCCATGCGTGAGGATGCGGAGGCGGATGATGAGGATGATGGCTTTGTGCTGGAAGACGAGCCTGTGCCGAGTGCTGTGGAGAACGCGGGTCTTTTTACGGATAGTGGGATTGGTACGAGCATGGAGAGCTCGTTTGATCGCGACCGGGGACTGAATAGGCGGAGAAGTGGAAGGGGGAGGGATGGAAGTGGAAGTAATCAGACTCGCTAGAATCGGGATCGGGCTACTTCTGCGCCGGCTGGGAGGGACAGGACGTATGAGTGGGTACATGGCACTTCGAGGGCGGAGAGGGCGTGGGCAGGGAGTTTCTGGAAAGGATGAGGGCTGAGGGCAGGTTGGATGGGAGTGCTTTGAAGTCGGACTAGAACACGTGGCTTCTTTGATGATTTGGCGCACAAGTTCCAACCTCGCTGAAGTTTACCAAAGTCTTTCGTCAGTCCTGCTTGCAACATCCAGAATTGACTGAATTCTAAACGTAGTTATACGTCTCAAAACTACGAACCATACATCCTCATGCTCAATCACATCACAACATCGGCCTCGTCTCCGCCCCAGGATCCTCCCCCCTCGCAAACTTCCTCTCAATCCTCTCCTTACCTTTCTTCATATACGCCTCAACCTCCCCATCCTTAATCTGCGTCAGCCCACTCGCAACATCGACATCACTCCTCTCCAAACTCTTCGCCTTGATGTACACGCCATTCGTCTCCACACTCCCACTCCCACCACTCCCACCATTCCCTACCGCCTTCTTACAAAACTCTCCAACTTCCTTGTAGTGAATCGGCGACCCGTTGTTGTTCTCAAGTAACATCGCGAAACAATGCGGCATGGCTTCGAACTCGCGCCACACCAATTTGACTCCCTGAGCTACGCAGCGCTGCGCAAATACCGCATCCTCGTCGCTTAACATCTCCTCGCCCACGGAAATGAAAATTGGTGGTGATTTAATCCAGTCCTGCGCTGCTAGGGGCGACACTAAAGGATGCATCAGCGCACTGCCATCACAGTACAAGTCTGCGCGCGGCGGTTTCGCGGGCCACGCTTCGCATTTCGGGAATTGGCGGTGCTCGGTCGCACTGGGTGGAGGCAGGTAATCGTATGTTTTCGCCGCGGACTCGATGGACGGAAGAGAGCGCGTGATGTCAAGCCAGGGACTCGTTAGAGCGAGGCCTGCTGGAAGCGGAATATCGACTTCGCGTCCATTGAACTTTACGGTCGTGCTGCCGCTGCGGTGGATTTGCAAGAGGAGTTGGAGTAGCGCGGTGCAACATGTTCCGCCCGCTGAATCGCCTGCAAATACAATCTCCTCTGCTGGAACGGGTGCGTGTGGTGCGCCGGGCGGTGGATACAGGAGGCTGAGATACGCGGTGAAGCAATCGAGCAGCGCAGCTGGAAATGGGTTCTTGGGACTCAGGCGGTACCGCACGTTGAATATACGACCGCCTGTTTCGCGGCCGAGTTTGGACATGGTTGGGCGATAGGTGGCCGGATCCATGAGATACATGGCGCCGCCGTGGAAGTACAAGATCGTGACCTTGGAGGATGTTTCTTTCACAAGAGCATCGTACTTTTCCTTTCCACTCAGACCAGCGGGCTCAGGCTCGTCGTTCTTGACATTAGCGCGGTACCCATTCCATTCTGCTTCCAACGCCCTGTTTTCACACTCCGTCCACGTCTCTTCTCCAGTTCCCATATCTTTGATCGCTTTGAACATCAATTGGCGCACATCGTCTTCCTCGGGGACGTCGAGCTTGACTTTCGAGCTCCACACTTTTCCTTTCACGCCGGGGTCTTTCGTGGTGAGGGCTTGGATCTTGGATATGGGTGTGGGGGTAGAATTGGGACCCATCATTTCGCGGAGCATGTTGACTGTGATGGCGGTCCGAAGGTCCCATTTGGAGGATGTGGGTGACATTGATAAGCCGTGCCATAGGGCTGTTTTCATGAGGAACGGTGTCTTGGGTAGCAGCAGCTTTAGGAGGGCGGAGGGTGAGGCGTCCATGGTTGTGGATGTGCTCCGCGGAGTGATGTTCTTCTCTTTTGTTGTGATGTTTGGACCTGACGCTGGTCGTGAAGGTATTCGGCCCTACTTCCTTAATACAGCTGAGTCTCACGGTGTAGTACAAGGCCGACAGTATGAGATTGAAGTAGAGAGTGGCAACGGACGATAGAAGGAGTGTTGACGTCGAGAGATTGGGTAGCAGGGATGGCGCGTGGGATGTGCCTCGGCATCTCTGTGATAGGGCCGTGACCGGGATCGGCGTCCTTCACATCTTTAGAAATGACTCGCGTGCATATGGTGTAACTCCGGTAGTTCATATGGTGTCCCCAGGTTGAGTGCGTGTGACTGGGAAATACGCTAGAAAGGTCCAAACGGAACATAGAAACGTCATACGCAAACACTGTGCTTCTGTGAAGATCATGCGGAGGAAGCAAGACGCGGAAAAAGGCATACAGGTCACGAAGCGCACTGTATAAAGGAGGGATTCATGACTCTATTCATCTATTCGCAACTTAGTAATGCATGCTGTGGTACAGTGAGGGCAAACTCCAACTACCGACAGGGCCGCTCCAGACTTTAGTCTTCGTTAGGCCTCACCTCTGCCCGTCGCATCCTCGACCGGAGACTCTGCTTACGGTGCTAGCAGCATATAAAAGCTATAACAGAGTCACGGTGCGCCAAAAACACCACGCGTTCTATTGAACCCAGCAATCGACTGTACAATCAACTGGTTGTCCTAGAACAACCTGAGTACGACTATCTCTGACCGTCGTCTGAGGGCGAGGCAAGAATATCTGAGAGCGAATGCCCTGCCGGCAAAGTAGGTCGTACAGTGGCCATGGAATGTGGAGATGGGACTGCAGGAGGCGGCACGGGTGGCTCGACAGCGGGGGCGGCACCCGAATGCGAAGCAAAAACGGTCGGATCGGGACGCCCAGGGCGTCGTATGGCGGCCACTGCTGAAGGCGGTACAGGTAATCCTGAGGTCGAGGTCAGGACACTCCGGAGCGGATGTCCTGCAGGCAAAGAAGCTTCGCGCACAACGTCCTTGAAAGTCGGGAGTGGTTCTTCTGAATACCGAGGTGGAACAGCGGAAGGCAGTCTAGATGACTCGGCAGAGGCAAGGGATCCTGAGGACGAGTTCAGAATGCTCGCCAGTGGATGCCCCCGAGGCAAGGAAGCTTGGCGAATAACGTCTCTGAAAGTTGGGATTGCGAACGCGGAAGCTGGTGCTGGTGTCTCAACGGAGGGGAGTGGCGCGTCTGGATCATGCTAGCCATCGAGTTCGCCCTCCTCGCTACCTCTGTCTGTACCACCTCCATTGTCCTGCGTCGTGTCCTGGGCGGTTTCCTGGGCCGTATCCTGAGCCGTATCCTGAGCCGTATCCTGAGCCGCACCATTAGTGGGCGCAGGTTGGCTGTTTGGCTGCTCTAGAGCAGTACTTTGGACCCCATCCATG
>Ga0265780_10006350_pt1 | contig 14689 bp, 19 predicted proteins | sample P1T30metagenome_FD_192432 | JGI IMG/M metagenome (GOLD analysis project Ga0265780, IMG submission 192432) | Plant litter microbial communities from East Loma Ridge, Irvine, California - P1 T30 | ecosystem: Environmental > Terrestrial > Plant litter > Unclassified | place: USA: California... | reverse complement strand
GCAACCTTTCGGTCTAAGTGAGCTTTCTTCGCAGCCTCACGTTGCGCCTTCTCAACCACACGCGCTTACTCCCGTGCGGTTGCAGCAGCTAGACGCTCGGCCTCCGCACGTTTGCGCTCTTCCGCACGCGCTGTAGTGTGTGAGCCAGGCGTTGGCGATGCGTCGGGGGCAGTCGAGCGTGTTGTGCGTGTCCGAGAAGTGCTTGCGGAGCTCGTGAATGTTATCGAAGACGACGCCGTGGGAGTCGGGGTACGCTTCGCCGATGACATCTTCGCCAACCACTCTGTGTGTTGCTGCTCCCGCTCGACTAGTTTTTGATTGTACTCGAAAACACGGATAGTACAGTGGGCATGCATGGCTGGATCAGATTTGTTCTCTTCAGCAAGACCGGACCATATTTGGACCATAGCCTGGAGCTCAGCAATATCCATGCGGCCATCAACATCGTCGCGCCTTGCCCGCTTGACACGGAGGTATTCGAGGAATTGACGTGCTTTGGCCCGCGTAGCCGCTTTCTCGAGAGGTGTGCTGAGCTTCACAGACGGCTTGCGCTGCGGTGTCATAGCGGTTCTGGATGCTGCGCTGGACGGACCGACATCATCAACCTGGGTGTTTTGTCGAGCGAGTTTGGCATCATACGCAGCTTTGAGCGTAGCATTACCCAAGAGATCGTATGCTGCCTGGACTCCCTTGAAGACCGCGGCACGACTGGCGCGTTCACTAGCTGCGAGATGCACTGTCTTGTCAGGGTGGTAGATTAAAGCCAGCGCCTTATAAGCGGCACGAATGACTTCAGGGGCGGCCTTCGGAGCAAGACCAAGGGTTGTGTAATGATCGGCGATCGTCATGGTGTTCGTTGGTTCGAAAGGTTGAGCAGCGCGTGTCGATACGAACTTCCGTCGTGGTCTTGCCGACAAACTCCTTGGTACCAGCCTTCTTATCTAGCATCGTCTGGCCATTTCGCACAATGTCTCGTATGGACTCACCTCGCCCAGTCTCGCAAGTTGTCGACGAGACAATAGCATCGTGCAGTGTCTCGCACGCACGATGAGACAGCAAACATGCGCCGGAATAGTTCAAGGTTGTCTGGGATGACATGGCTCAAGCTTTCCACACAGCTGAGTGAAAGACCATGTCGCATGGCGTCTATGCACCCATACGAGACGAAAAGCTTTTAAAGAAATCTGGGAAGACATAAAATATGGCCGCAGGATGCTTGAGCACGCGATCAGTAACCCCAGAAGCTTCTCGAACGTTGATGTCCCAGGAGGTGCAGGGCTGAAGAGTTAGGTAAAAACGTGGGAGGCCCGCCCTCGGAGACGGGCAAAGATGGCGCAATCGCTTCACGATCGCCAAATTTTTGAGATGGGAAAGAGTCTTTTGCACGGGTGTGGGTGGGCACACTGCAGTGTGTTTTTCGTTACCATTCTTATAGGACGGCACATCACATCGCTCATGCGCGGCGCAACGTCAGTTTTCCACACCCCAGACACCGGTCTTAAGCTCTACCCCGAAACACCACATTACCATCTACAATCAATACCCTACGACCTGGAGCATCGACGAGGGGCCGAGCGCGATTGCCGATGGATAGTAATAATGTCCGAATTCTATCGTCAGCCAGTTTCACAGCCGACCTTAATAGACGTGTCTGCGAGTCTGAGGTTCGTTCGTGCTCCGTGAAATCTCCCGCGATAACGTTAACCTGCTATAGTTTGTCTGGACGTGATGCGTACGATCACCATTTCGACCTTGCACATCTCTACCACGAACCAAACTCCCGTGCCCATCCTCTCCAGGTCCCGCAGGTTGGATATGCGCATGGTGAGCTCGCATACGCGTCGCACAGCAGCGCCGTGCCACTTCCAGGTAAGCGCACTAGTCTCTTAATTGCTATTTATTGCTCCTCCACATGTCGACGCGATCAATTCTCTTTGTAACAACATCTGTACCTCTTATTGCCTCCGACGCTTCCCGTGATCTGTGTCCGCGCTGCTGGGTTCCTCGGGGTCGATCACGCGGTTTTTCGCCAAATTGCGTGCTTTGCACGTGACGAGCCCTGCATAGTGCAACACAGTACCTAGCAACATAGGCAGGTGTCTAGCAAGCGATGCACAGCATCTTACAAGCTACATTAGGCGCCATCGCAATGGATTCAACCAGGAACTCGCTTTCCTCTCATTAAGAAGCCGCTGAGATGATAGCTGACGTGCTTCTCAAGACCTTCAGTACTCGTTGCCCACCATGTCCGTACACCCCATGTCGCAGCGATACGAGCAGGAGTCGTCTCTTCTTGAGGAGCTGAACGGGTTCCAGCCCATCACTCCAACAAATTTCAACATGAGTGCATACCACGCTCCCTACCCGGACAGCAACGCCACCACCTCCACATCTTCAGCCACCAGCCCTGATCCTAATTCGGCAAGCCTCATGAACGATCCCATCATTGTGGAAGCAGAAGAGGACAAGCGCAAGCGCAACCAGGCTGCTTCCGCGCGCTTCCGACAGAAGAAGAAGCAGCGTGAGCAGCAGCTCATGGAATCGACGCGCGATATGCAGAACCGCACTAAGAGGTTGGAGCAGGAGAACGAGGGCCTGAAGAAGGAGAACTTGTTCTTGAAGAAGCTGCTCGTCGAGAAGGTTGATCACATGAGTGATGATGATCGCGAGATGTTGCAGAAGGCGGCTAATGGGGTGCTCAATGGGAAGAAGTGAGGACTGATAACGGCCGTATCATGCATATTTTGTTGTTAGTTTTCGCGTACGGTACATGATGATGAGCAGCGCTGGAGTTTTGAGGTATACACAAGGGTGCTGCATGGTGCTACATGAGGTGCGATATTTGGCCATCTTATTTGCGTTATTCACGAATACACGACTTTCTTACGTCCGACAACAGGGCTTAAGTAACAGGCAGTGGTCGATCTTGGGCCTCGAACAGCACACTTCAATTTTCATCTTTTATAATTATGTATTCGTTCGCATCAATGATACTTGCTGCTCATCGCACAAGTGTGACGTCACAGCTCCACCTCTATCCGTATCTATTCTCTCCAGCCCTTCAGCATGGCCGCCTTCTTCTCCAGGTCTGCAATCTTCTTCTTGTACTCTTCTTTCTCCGCCTCGCTCTCCTTCAGCCTCGCCTCTAGATCTCGAATCGTGCTCAAGCTTTGCGCATCCGTACCGATCTTGCGCTCCAGACGCTCTTCCAGGAGAGACAGCTTGGTGTCGAACTTGGTGCGCAGGGCGTCTAGTGGGCTGCTGGGGCTGAGCTGTCGTGGTGGGCTGGGCGACGCGTTTGGGAAGAGGACGGTTTTGGAGATGGGCACGAAGTTCGGCTCGCTGGGGCGACTGTCTACGTTCGATTTAAAGGCATGTGTCGTCGAGGAAGAACCTATGGTAGCAAGCTGTCCGAGACCGGGTAACCGCAGCCCTGGAGGAGGTTTGAGGGTGTAATTTGATGACTGTTGTGGGGGTGCTGCAGGCTCACTGTTGTTGTAGGCTTGATCGTAGGCTGGTAGATCGACACGTGCTTCTTCTTCATCTTCTTCTGGTATCGTCATAACCTGACGAGCGGGCATAAAGTTTCCGTAGATCTGGCGGTAGTAATCGGCGACTGATGTTGAGTCGCGCTTATGCTCGCGATTAATGGGGACTTCTTGCCCGCGACGAGCCATGCGGTGGTCAAAAGCTGGAGGCGGTGGGCTTGCGTTGGGTGGAACGAGCCGGACACGATTAGTTGCGCCGTTGTTATTTCCTACTCCCACCATGGTGTATCGTTCACGTCGTTCAAGTGGACCTATACCGGAAGGGCCGCGGGTGAGATTTGGACTGAACTGATAGGGTTCGTATTTGATCTCGCTTGGGCGTTCATACGGCGCATGTGGCTTTGCAACCTTGAATCGCTCCTGTACCTGGTCTTCTCGAGTCCTTGTGCCTTGCAGAACGGCCTTGTCTTTGGCTCGAATATTGGCTTTGCCATTTGCGTTCATCTGGGCCTCCACTTCATCCATTGTCATTGAGGCAGGCATGATTGAGAATGCAAGGTGTGTGGTAAGCCGCTGGGTGATGAGAGAAGTTATGTGTGAGTTAAGAGTGATGAGGGGAATAAGGACTGGCAGTGGGCAGAGATGATATACATAGAGCGCGGCTCGCAAACACTTGGACGACAAACTGTTAGCGCGTGCAGATGTTTGTCACTTGGGTCCGGCGTTCTATCGCGTCCGCCGATGCTCAGGCGACGACGTCTCGAGTCTCAGGGCTGAAGTGAATATTACCGGCTCAACGTCGCCGGGACAATCACTCTGAGCGTACTCTCGATTTGAGCCTCTACTTCAGCTGATCAACCATATGCATGTCTCCACATTGAACCTGATGAACCGTTAGAAAGCGGGTCAGTAGCACCGTCAGTTTTGCGCCGTCATTCTTGCATTCAGCAGTATTCCTCTGATGTCTCATATGATTTGGCGCCGCACTGTCGTTGCTAATCACGATTGCCATGGCTTCCTTCATCTGCAGCATCTCCGAATGGCGTCCTTTCTGGCCAACGCCCATGGATCCTCGCATTCTGTAACTTCCAGGCCTCAAGTGTCAAACTACAGGCTGTCAGCCTCACAACAATTTCGGACACATATGCTTCAAACTCACCTGCCACTTCTGCAGTCCACGATCTCTAGCTCCCTTTGTGCTCGCAGTCGATCTACTCGCCATCTTCGGCTCATGCGCCTTCGTGTACTCTTGCGCTAGACTTGCGCAGACTTTCTTGTGCACCTTGAAATTTGCTTTCTGGCAGTCTTTGTTGCAGTAAGAGACGCTATGGCACTTGAGACATTGCTTCAGCGACTCCGGAGATTTTCCGCACTGTGCGCATGTCGAAGCTGGCTCTGAGACTGGTGCATTTGCTGGTGCGTTTGAGGACGACGATTCTTCTTGCGCCTCAGTGGTGGTGGTTGTGGCATTGTTATCCACGTCTGACGTTTCGGCCATGGCTGACTGCTGTGCCCAAGCCTGAGCTGTGTGTTGTAGGAGACAGAGAATTACTGCAAGGATCGTCCTAGGTCGGCGCTCGGATGTTGTCTTGAAGGAAGGCTGCATGTGTCACGCTGTGAACATTTTGCAGGTGAACGCTAGCGCAAGCGAGCCTAGACTATTTTTGGGAACTAGCGCGTTCTCGTGGCGCAGAAAGATTCCATCGTTCTCTACGAATTGAGCTACGAGCTATGAACTCACGCCTGTATGCAACCAATCTGTGCTGATACATACAGTCCCGAGATTATGCCGATACGGAAAATGCTCGCTCCCAGTGCGCCACGCTATGCCCAACTCAGGTCAAACAAAACACATGGGAACACTTCAGTCGCCATCGGACAGTGCATGCCCTGTCGGGCCTTGCGAAGTATCTGGAATAGGTCAGTAATGCTGCTCGACTAACATCGATCAACTTACAATCAATGGTGACAAAGGCTCGATCCACCTCTTTCAAGCCTTCAAGGCAGTACTGGAGCGTCTCCGCAACGTCGTGGCATCTAGTCAAAGGTGTGTCCTCAAGCATGAGTATGTCGATCTCAACGCAGACACCATCGCCCACGTGATAAGACTTCATGCTCTTGAAGCCTGCAACAAGCGGCGCGAACCGGTACGCCATGAACAAGATCTTACGCTCTAGGCTGTCGCTGGCGGCCAAGCCCGTCAAGCGAGTAACGTTCTCGAGACAGGTCCCTGCCCAGTCGTAGATGATGAACAGGGACAGACATGCAGCGCCAAGCGGATCGAGCCACCACACTTGTAACTGATGCCCAATGAGCGGAAAAAGAAGCGAGAAGGTGTTGAAGATGACGTCCGTTTTGCAGTCCTGAGCAAGAGCCTGAACTTGTGTCGTCTTCACCCTGATGCAACCGAACCAGATTACTCCTTTAACGACGATCGTGGCGACCATCGCGAAAATAGCAGCAGGAGGCAGGTTGGCAACCTTGTGTTTACCGCTCGGTAAGAGCTGCTCGACCGACTCCTTCAAGATCTGCAAGAACGAAATGACCATGATGATTGAGAAGACCAGGATCCCGATTGGTTCGAGACGCCGTCTGCCAACTGGAAACTTCTTTCTCAGCTGGGAGAGGCGCCAGCCAACAAGCTTATTTGTCGTCCAAATTATGATTGTGCAGAGAAGATCGAGGGCGGAGTCGACGAGCGATGCGATGAGCGAGAGGGAGGATGACCAGATGGCTGCGACACCTTTGGCCGCGAGGAGAAGGATGTTCACGATGACGTTAATCTGTTGGTGTCAGTGACCTTTACAGCATGCGCCATGCCTTCCTTTAGCGTACGTTGATAGCCCATCGGACCTGCTTCGCCGACTTGCGTCTCTTCTCGCGCTCTTCTTCTGGGAGAAACGGCTCCAAATCGCCTCCGCTTGTTCCCAATGGACCTCTATCCTCCACAACACCATCTCCGTCGGTGTCTATGGGATGCATGCTATCCACGATGTCATCCGCGAGCGACGAAACCACCATGTCGACCTCTAGCCAGTCGTCTAGACGGCGATTCTGTTCTTCATAGAATGCGCGGAGCTTCTTGTTCGGTACGCATTTCAACTTTCGGATAGGACTGTTAGCAAGCGCTTAAACGCAAATATCTTAGACCTCTTACACTCTCGTCGCTCTTCCTAAAGTGCTCCAGCATCTGATGGTCAACATTTTCAATGAGCTTTTTCTTCATCTCCATTGCCCGAACACCATGGACAGTCTGCTTAATGGCATCCTTGAACCTCTGCCTTGAGTTCACATGATTGATCGATCCATAGCCGCTTTCGATGTCTCCGCGCTGGAGTTTGTCGTAGCCATGCCCATTTTGAGTACTCTGAGAGTTGTTGTATGACGAAGTTTGGCTCAGGAGATTGCGTCTTGATCCGACCATGTCTGTAGAGACGGTTGTATATCCTGTGATGTAAAAAGGGTTGGCAAGGCTTGTATGTTGTTGAAAGACGCGAAAGGACGGGTTCAGCACGCAGGACACGCAGGACGGATAAGTTAAAGCAGTTCCCTAAGCGTGCGTGACTGCATCATCAGATGGATACCAACCTTCCTTGGTCATAGTCTTGTTCGTCCCTGCGTAAGGTTTGGAGATGCTTGCGCTTTCGTTGTGTGGAGTCAATGACGTTTGCCGCTTCCGCGAGATCGGCACATAACGACTTGGCAGGAACCAATTCTAACGGCTACACATGCATGCAGTGCCATGCACCTCGGTGAACAGATGGCAAGGACGCATTATTACAATCAAAGATACCATATGATTACTATTCAGATGTTGTGCTTTCTGTCGGACCCTCCCAGGCGCGAGTTCAGAAATACTGACGTCATGCTTGGAACTCAATTCAATGTGGAGCCATACTCATTGCGCGCGACTTCCCAGAAACTGGCCCAGTCCTTGCCGTACTACCCGACCGGCAGTCCCAAGTTTTCGGATTTCCAGATCGTCGAATGTACGATGATCGCCGGTCAGATCGTCTGTCGTATTCACACGAATGCTTCAAGCTCTTTCGCAACTTGCCCGCCTCTCCTGGACATATCGCCGTGTTGCGTAGCCATCGAGTACACGTCTTTGGGTTTTTTCATTTTACCCATCCATTTCCAGAGGAAGAGCACCTAGGGCGAGCAGCTACAAGTACCCCTACGTTCGTATCTGCGTAGCTCACCATTTCCCTAGTTATGTCTTGAAAGGCAGACTGGTTCGGGACCTACATTGTATCACTGCGTCCATATGTATCTCTGTCTCTAATCTGTTACCAAAGGCAGCCTTTCGAGGTAAACATACAACGAGCTTTTTTGCCGTCCAATCAATCTTTCAACCTCGACACGAATCACAGGCGCACCCAGCATGGTGAAATAAACGTACATTTCGATAGGTCATCGATCACTCATCCGCGGATAGCGTCAATTTAACGGGACAGCTTTGGGAGACACCAGATCCGAGCTCAAAATTTCTGAGGCCAAGCTGTCACATCGTTCAAAGAAAATCCGCGTTTCTATGCTGCAAAATCCACGCCGAACTCAACACTGACTCGTTGCTATGATCAGGCAGGCCAAGTCGACACCTACGTTCAATCGTGCGATTCGAGAAACCTCTCTTGGCATCTGGACACATCGGCTGCAGCGACCCGTACATGTGGCCATGGCCAACGCAGCCAACATCGTTCAAGTTGTCAAGGAAGGCTTTCGAGAAGCTTCGGATGCCATTCTTGGGATTCGAAGTCGGGATCCCAATACACTCAGAAAGTACAAGCTGCGCAATGTACTACACCTGGTAAGTGATGTACTAGTGAGTGGGATGCAGCGGTTAAATACGACTGACTCGCCGTTGTACTACTCTCCCGTGCTTGCAGCAGAATGCATGCAGGTACGCACGAAGGATTCCTACTCCCGGAAGTATGATTCCTTTTCCTCACAAAGATCTCAATGGCGTATATAACGTCCGAAAGTCCACTTAACAACACAACTTGAAGCCACCTCTCCGATATCCCACAATGGCGTCTCCTTATGCCGTAAACCCACAGCCTTTCGCCGGCAAAGTAATAGCAGTAACGGGTGCTAGCCGCGGTACCGGCTTCGCCGTCACCAAATATCTACTAGCCCGCGGAGCAACAGTGTCCATGTGCGCAACGTCCTCTGAAAACCTTGCCAAAGCCGCCGCAGAGATTGATGAAGAGTTTCCAGAGGCAAAGGACCGGTATTGGACATGCGTGGTCGATATCAGCAAGCTGGAGACGGTCAAGTCATGGATCGAGCAGACGGTCACCAAGTTTGGACAATTGGATGGATGTGCAAATGTCGCTGGTAAGCTTCAATCAACCACTGCATTGGATCTTATCCGACAGCTAATCGTCCTGATATGTAGCTGTCGAGCAGCGGGAGATTTTCACAATCACAGATCTGGATCCTGAATACTTCGCCAATCTGCTAAATGTCAACGTGGTGGGTACATTCCACTGCCTGAAGGAGGAGATGAAAGCGATCAAGGATGGCGGCTCCATTGTCAATGTCGGCAGCGTTACGAGCAATTATGCCTCGATAGGCGTCTCAGCGTATACTGCGGCAAAGCACGCGTTGATCGGTCTGACCAAGGTCGCTGCTTTCGAGGGTGCACCGAGGAATGTTCGCGTGAACGCGCTGTGTCCGTAAGTAAACCGTTTTTCCCTCTTGCGCGGCTGAGCTTAAGAAACCTAGGGGCGCTATCAACACAGACATGATGGCGAAGCCGTTCAACTCTGCAGCTGGAGAGTTTATGCTGCCCAAAGACAAATTGCCAGTCATCCTCAAGCGGGAAATTGCAGAGCCGTGGGAGATTGCGGCGTCAATTGCGTTTCTGCTAGGGGATGAGAGCAAGTATGTCACGAAGGCTGCGTGGTACCACGATGGCGGTTGGGTTGAGGGAAGCTACAGCACATAAATCTAGCTCGCACGCTGGCTATGTACACACTATTGCGTCTGCCTAGGTACCGATGCGCACAGTTTCAGATCTAGTTGTCATACCCACCGTGTGTGAGGATTTCTGACTCCAAGTTGATCCTACAATTCGCTCCCATCTTGCCATTTCTTTGTCTGCTTACCATCAAGTGATACGTCGCAAATAGCGCTCTTCCAGCCGTGAAGCATTGTTGGCTTTCATAACCCTCGTTGTTTCATCGTTGTCCATAGTCAATCTTCGTTTCCGAAGTAACGTATATCGCGCGGCCGTCCACGTTGCCTCCAGTCCTGGCTGCGCCGAATGGATCCTTCGGCGTCTGACCAATTGTATTTCGCCGCTCAGTCTTGTTTCCCGACCACAATCTGGCCTCGTCGTCGCTCTGATTTTGTTTAGTAGTCACAACCTCCTCCGACAGATCGTCCCGCGAGTGCAACTCGTACGATGTATCCATGATGTCGGGTCGCAATTTGAGGTCTCGACTCTTTGAGTAGTGTTGCTGTGGCCTGGACTGATGGACAGGATCTGTAAGCCTATTGCGGCTGTTGATTGTCGAGTTGAAAAGACCTGGAACGTAGCGCGCGAAGAATGGCTTCAGCGCGGGAATCGTTGCGCATAGTATGCCTGCGTTGACTTCGGCGAAGCACCAATGGTACTGCTCGGTGATATCCCATGTATAGTCTGTGGATGCGAGAAGCGGCGGAAGGAGAGTCGTTCGTTTTATCGCGACGGCGCAGACACTTGCTATCGGTCAGTAGGCGATTGACATGATCGCAAAATGCTTACAAGCCACCAGTAGCAAACAGACCACAGATCGTGATTTTTTGTCGCATTGACATCTGCAGTGGAGCGATGACCGGTATCGGTAGAGCCAGCTCGAATACGTCGATAATGATGTTGAGGATAGACAGGGCCATGTATTTGGTCAACGGATCTACACACTTTGCGCCTGGTGCGAGTCTCAAATCCCAGGTGGCTGCCACAGGTTGGCAGCCGAAAATGCTGATCAAGTCGTAGACTATAGCGTAAGTGATGACGACTGCGACCGTTGACCAGACGAGAACCCGGAACCAGCGTTGCGGCGATAGTCGTAGGTATAAAAATAAGATCGACAGCTTCGAGAAAGCAATACTCGTGGCGTACAAAATGGTTTGTACGAGTGTCATCTGCGTAGGAGAGTCAGACAGTACATCACCGTTTGTGGAGCGAGACTTACGATTTGGTAGTCCACGATCCAATCTGACTGCTTCACGTCCCAGAAGTGGTATCCGACACCAACAGTCATATCTAGCTCATCTCAGCGTTTGTCAAGATTGGGTTATGAAGGCTGCAGACGCTTGAAAGTGGCACCCAGCATAGCAATGGAGAACAACAGGGCTATCACCACCATATCTGAGGTCGTCAGTCTTCGATCGCATATTTCTTTCTAGCGCGATCACTCACAGTCATCAGTACTGACGCCTCCTTTTGTCACGTAGGATCTCGTGAAAATGCGGAGAGATACAGCGATAGCAGCAATGACGGTCGTGCAAACACCGGTCGCGATCAATTGGGGGTGTGCGGTGATAGGACTTGCTCGTCTTGCTTGTCCCAGTGGTGGTTCGGCCATGTAAATCACACCCGTCGTCGAGTCCACAGCTTGTCTTGGGTATAGTTGACTCCATGATTGATGCATCGTTGGTGTATTCGCTCGTCAAACGAATTTGGGAAAGAAAGGTAGACAACTGTGGGGACTATAACGAGAACTGGTGTCCATTTCAGGAGACCATGCGATCGTCGTTCAAAATGTCTAGATGATGCATCTTCATGAGATGGAAACGACCCCTATAACAAGAAGAGGTAAGTGTTAGGTAGGCATGGCCGCGGTGGTCTGAAGATCTTCAACGCTCTCAACTTCTCATACTCGAAGGATCTCGAGCTTGGGCCGATGCTGTGCAATGGCGCCTACCGAGGAACCCGTGGCAACGGTTCCCCGTTGATTGACAGTCTGATTGCCGCCTACGCATCAATTGCTGTGCCGTCGCATACCTGCAGCCGTAAGAGCGTAATGCAAACCTCCTCGGTGCAACGACGAGTATGGCCAAAGTTCCGCGAACGTGGTCAAGCGTCCCATCCCAACCGCACTACAATCCTACAGAACAGTCCGCCATTATGGTGCATCGATCCCATGTTCGAAGGATCCGTAGCGGTCAAGGGAATAAGGCGGCTGGGACCTACATTGCACAGTTTGCAGTGCGCTGAAGCACAATACTGGTAATAAAAAATTGCGTGTTGTGTTTAACCTCGAGTGTGATAGGTACTGCCAGCACTTGTATCGCGACGAGTCATGGAAAAGTCGTGTAAATCGATCGTTCGTCTCTGATGTTGAAGGGGAAACGGCAGAGGATGCGGCTCGTCGGCAAAATTCCCTAGCACGTGCGCATTGAGCCTCAACACCAGGCCCCCTAGGCGCGGAAGCATTAAGCCGCTCGAAAATCACCCACCATTGTCCCAAGTGAGTAAGACTGTTTTGCTTTTACTTTCAGATAGGTACGTACTCATTTGTGAGAGCAAAGGCCTGCTACACCGACAGTCGATGTCCTTTGGTACATGCGCGACCGACAGTCACAAAAGTCTGGAGCAAGGCTACAGATGAAGAGCCTTGAACATCGAAAGCAAGATACAGGACAACCATCCTACTGAGAAGCAATTCTCACAACCCTAGGCACTGTTGTGATATCTGCATTCAACGGACCAGGGCATACACCGCTGTCGTCGAGTCCGCGACGAAGTGGGCTGAGATCTACGCATTGCGTTTGAGAAGCGCCAAAGAATGCATTTGTAGGCTATCTTTCGTGGCGTCAGCAGCGACTTTTCAGGATATGAATGGAGGTGTTGTTGGTCGTCCCTGAGGTGGTTCTCAACCTCTCGAATTCTTCCCGCATGCTGGGTGCCCGTGCTAGCGAAAACGCTACGGACGTAGACTTCCAGATACCTTCTTTTACCATGCCATATATACCGTGGAACATGTGCTCGGTAGAGATAGAGGTAGTAGAGGTAGAGCAATGGAAGCTCTAAAAGAGCCGCTGAACGTGTTGTGAAGACAAGATGTCACCAATGACACATGACTCGTGCGCCCGCCCTGCACGTTTCTACCCGTAGGTACCGTATAAACCTGCGATATCGAGTTAACCTAGCGGAGCGAGACAGGGGTATTGGCCAATGGCAAAGCTGTGTTCTCGTGTTCTGCCAACTCCGCCCGCCTTCAACGACGCAGTTTGTTAGCCAAGGCGCTAATTTGGGTTAACTCGATATCGCGAGTTTCTACGGTACCACCACTAACCACTCCATCGGATTGTCACAGCACACAACTACCAACCGCGTGGTTAACAAGAAGAGCTCTACTCCATAGAACGTTATACAACCAACCAATGCCAGAGCGCTGACTCAATTTCATACCATCACCGTCCGGCCTGAGACAACCTTAGAAGCTGACAGAAGTCGCTACACCTTGGTCATCCATCGGCCTCTCTCTATCACGAGTGTATCCAGTCTATACGGTCAATACGGTCGTATCCGTACGGTCCGAGAAGACACCTACAAAATAACTCGCGACGCGTGAAGCGGAAATTACGCGGAAGAACTCAATCTTGGCATCAGCACCATCTAAAAGGAGAACGACATCACACCAACAACGAAGCCTTGACCTCAATCCTTCCTCCAACACCACAATGACCGACCGCGTCCCCGCCTCTCCAACAGGCTTCCGCCCCTACAACAACGTTCTTCTCAGCGTCTTCGCTGTGCTGTCTGTAGTAGGGCTATGGTACATGCGCATCGGCCTCGTGCTTGCTGACGCGCCGGTGGGCTTCCTTGACGTCGTGCAATCCGGCGCGCATCCCAATGGCGTGCCCATCAAGAAGAATTACACGGGTCTCGGACTCCTGGACGAGGGCATCTCGTTCCTCGTTACTGCGTTTATGCCTGGCGCGGCAGGCTGGAACGAGACGTTTTACTGGCAGCAGGTACATTTTTTGCTGCAGTTTGGGGTAATGGGTGCGATCATGAATGTTGAGGCGTGTCGGGAGAGGAACAGGGGGAGTGTGCTGAAGTAGTGAGTATTTTGCAGGATTGGTGGGCGTGATGGATGGGCATGCTGACGGAAGTGTAGTACTTTTGCCTGGGCGTTCGTGTACCAAAATGTTGGCGCTGCGATTGTGCTCTCGCTGTGGACGTTGCTTCTTCACCGCGTGTCAGGTCCAAACGCGTATTTTCAGTCTGGACGCACGGTTCCTGTGCAATATGCGCGTTTGATCCTGCCGTCCACAATCATCATCTACCTCCTCCCCACGCTCGCAACTTTTTATCCTAGATTCTCGAACGACACGCTGCAATCGGTGCTTGCGTTCTGGCAATTCGCACCTCTTCTTGTCAACATCCCGTTATGGTTCGCAGCGCCTTTCGTTTCGTCCGCGCCGGCTACTGGGAAAGCGAAGACGGCGGATCTGAAGCATCTCCACGTCCTTTACTACGCTCTGTTTTTCTTCTCGCTTGCGTCGCACTGGTACAGCGTCTTCATGGTTATGTCATCTGAGACTGAAGGCGTGACGCTCTCGCGCGTCTTCTTGCCTCATAGAGCTCACTGGCTGACGTCCATGGACAACGGTCTGCTGTGGATCTTCCAGTGGGATTGGATCATCATTGCCACATCCTTTGTTGTGACTGCCATGATCGGCGCGTACGATGTCCAGCGTTTCGTACCGGAAATAGACACGGACTCAGACCGTCTCGGCAAGATCGTGTATATCGCTGTCGCTTTGGTGGCGCTGGGTGGACCGGGAGCAAGTTTGGCGGCGTACTGGGGGTTCAGGGAAGAGCAGCTGGCTGTGATGGAGGAGAGGGTCGAGAAGAGGGATGAGAAGAAGGCGAATTGAAAGAGAAAGGAATTTCTACCAACACGGATCAGCCAAGTATGGAACCAGCACTCGAATTGTTCTTCAAAACTCTACAAGCCCAACTACTCTACAAGCACTCTCCGCTCATCCACAAAAACCACCTTCCTCTCACACCACCCCTCATCGCCCCCCACTCCCCCAACACCATCCACCCCTTTCCACACCATCCTCGGCAAGCTCCTATCCTTCCCCCTCAGCGCCACCGCACCACACAACCCATCCACCCCCACCCCATGCACCACATCCGACAAATCCACCGTCAGCGCCGCAAGCCCCGCATCGCTCACCGTCTTCGTCCT
>Ga0265780_10006349_pt1 | contig 14689 bp, 15 predicted proteins | sample P1T30metagenome_FD_192432 | JGI IMG/M metagenome (GOLD analysis project Ga0265780, IMG submission 192432) | Plant litter microbial communities from East Loma Ridge, Irvine, California - P1 T30 | ecosystem: Environmental > Terrestrial > Plant litter > Unclassified | place: USA: California... | reverse complement strand
CTTGTCGGTGCCTGGCGCGCAGCATGACTCCAAACGTCACAAAGTCGTGCATGACAGCAGTAATTTTCCGTTCTTGGAATTCCCGGCAGGTACGTATTCCGCATCATCAGCGGGTGTGATAACGTGGGTAGTAACTTCACATCCACAGAGCTGAGGAATCGTGTTTACGAAGAGATCATTGAAATTGTGTCACAACGGCTCGTCTATCGACCATGCACCGAAGTAGCGGGCAGTCATCGGAACTTGCCACGCAGTACAGACAAGCTCATGGTACCCTTCTTGAGCCTCACGCAGTCGTGCCAGCAGATACGCGCTGAGCTTCGGACATGGTGGCTGAAGTCAATGACGATTTGTATGCAAGGTCTACAAGCCTACCTCCGAGCGTTCATCGAGGTGCCACGAGTACCCATTAGCATCGCTGCTCAAACCTTCCAGGCTACCGTTGGTGTAATACGAATCAAGGCTGCTGCATGCACTGAGGTGGATCTTGTGCTCTTGCTCAAGATCAAAACTCTTCAGCCCTCTCTACCAATACACGTGGACTTCGACAGCGACTACGCGCAGTGCCACGATTCGTTCGTAGCTATGTTCGACAATCAGCACAGTACGTGGCTACGCTGGATCAGGAACGGTATCATCAGACAAGCGCGCATTACCACTAGGTCCTCATCATCTGCCCGGCCGCATTATCCCATTACGTTGAACCTGGTCCTTCATAGGAAACATGCGGTGCCATGGCTCGGTCCGGTGAAAAGCAGTTGTAGCGTATCAGAGACCAGACTCCTTGACAAGACTGGTCTTGGAATTCCGGGACTTTCAGTGGTTTGCGGTGTCGTGGATTAGTACTGCAACCAGACAGGTAACATGCTCCTAGTTTAGTACGCTGAATGATTACCGCATGCTACTGGGCTCATTTCTCCGGCTGCAAGGACTGAGATGGAGGTGGAAGAACCATCCGGTTCCGATTTCGGCACGTGCTTTCACGCGCTAGAATACCCAGGTGCTTGACCTTCAGACTTTTCCTGCTTTCAAGTACCTTCTATTCATCATTCGACATTTTCATCGTGCACAACACCTATTGATCATGGCTATAGACGTGAAATCGCACGAGCGCCGGGCATTCCAGGTTCCGAGCTTGACAGAGCTGGGCACCCCTCTGTATATGTTGCGCCATAAGGACACACTTGCATCAGGGGTCTTCCCTTTCTTCGATTTACCTCTAGGTAAGCACAAGAGGTCGCTTTCTTATTGAGGGCTGGTGGTATACTAACATTATGTCAACAGAGCTGAGACTTTGCGTATACGACGAAGCAATCGAGATCGTAAAGCACTGGCTTGTCCGCAACCCATCAAATACCGAAGGCAACGGATGGCTCCTACTCAAAAATACGGGAAAGCTCAACGCGCCTTTCCTAGGCCTAACACAGTCCTGCAAACTAGCCCGATCCGAGTTCCGAACTAAATGGCCTCAAAACATCGTCGTTGACGTAGCAGGCCTGCGAGCTTACTTCTGGGCCTTTGTCGAGCTTCCACGAACACAATTTAAGGTGTCCGCTCAGACCTGCGCGCACAATATCGGAGCCATAAACCTAGACGCTTTCAGATCCTTCGAGGTCGACCTAGTGCCTTTGCTGAAACTCAAAGCTCTTCATCCCAAGCTCTTCATCCCAAGCTTTCGATCCGACTAGTGCATTTTTTTTTTTGACAAATCTCCGTACTTCGACGAACAACTTGGAGCCATTCTCGACAACCGAAACAGCACTTGGCTTCGCTGGGTGGTCAAGGGAACCTTAAAAGCAAGCTCGCATCAATATCAACGTGTCGAAGATTGGACGCTCTCCCACCATTGAGCTACATCTCGTCCTACGCAAGAAGCATGCCGATAACTGGCTTGGCCGGTGAGGCTGGAGCGCAACTTTCCTCTCGACTCCCAATTGGACATGATCGGGCTTTCGATCGATGGTGTACATGTGGTTTGCGGGGTTGAGGACTAAGGAAATCTGACTCGGACAAGCACGTGTTGATCTTGATATCAGACATGAGGAGTGTCGAAGCCGGCGACTTATCAACACATCGTGCGGCTTGGGACTCGGAGAAGTGGACGCATCATGGTTGAGGCAATTTGGGCGAAGCTAAGGCTGTCCAAGCTTGCAGCTCTTCAGAGACCATAACATATATTCAAGGACCTTGTATTGTCACAGATTCACTCGCGTTGGTTATGCATACGTAATGCATGCCTTTCTTTCTAGGCTTCTTACTTCCTATACGTAGAACAAGGCTAATGGTTCTGTGATTTCCATTATCGAGACCTTAAATCACTGTTACCATTATCACTATTGACGCAATTGATTCCTAAGATTGCCCACCATGGGCATGATGGACCCGATCTACAGTTTCACCGAGCAGGAGCGCACCCTCACGCTAACTGGTCTCAGCGCTAGCGCGCATACTACCTTCGTCCTCTCCGCTCTCAAACCTTCACAACACTACTTCACAAAACTCACCGCCAAAGTCTCACCTTCAAAACGCACTCAGCATGAAGAAGTATGCCGGAAAAGACACGAAATAACCACCAAAGCTGACACTATGAAGGGCTCGCAAGCGGCGAGCTTCCGATGCGGAAAGCACGCAAGTGCTGGAAACGCACCCTGCACCCAAACGACCCAGGTTCGGACACAAGCCAAACATCTTCCGCTTCCTCGCCCTACCTGCAAGTGATATTTATCCGTATTGCAACGCCACGGTCGTCTGAGCACTGACATTCGTTGACAGAATTGAGAAACCGGATCCACCTCACAGCCGTAACAATTGGACGGCTAGAAGTTATGCAGCGCGAACAGGTGCAGACGGGCCAAGATTATACACGGAGCCACGGCAAGCTTTGCGCTCGGTATCTCGGCCTGACGCAGACCTGCAGACAGATCCAGTTCGAGTTTCGGATGTGGTGGCTCAGCAGCATGACCGTCTTGTTGTCCGATGTACAGCCCTTCTTCCGTGCTTTCATCGAGAGATTTAAAACGCCGCTCAAAGAAGCTTCTAAGGCGTTCCAGGCTGCCGGTGGCAATTTGAACATACTTGGCTCCTGGTGCGGCGATGTGGATCTTCTTCATTTGCTCAAACTGAAAGCAATCGAGCCCAAGACTCCTATTTCTATAACGTGGGAAGAAGGTCCTCTACAGCGTTGTTCTAAGGGATTCGACATGATTCTTGCCAACCAAAATAGCGTGTGGCTCCGCTGGATCAAGAATGGCACCTTGAAGGGAGCTCGCGTCATGTTCGTGACTGGAACTTCTCGCAGCGGTGGTCCGCACAAGATTATACGCCTTGTTCTTGGGAAACAGCACGTCGATAAGTGGATGGGGCCCCATGCAGTCATCACTCCAAACCGTTACCGCAGCTCATGCGCAGAGTATTGGGTTGCCTCTCCGCGGGGGGCGTATAATGTTAGGAATAGTCGACTGAGTCTGTGCCAACCGCACTACCGGCTTTAAAACAGAGGCAGCTCAACGGCAAAAACCTATTCCGTTATTAACTGCCGAATTCTGCACGCGCAGTATGAGTTCTGAGGGCATTCGTGTCACAGCTTCTATATGCCGCATTGACTTCAAAGGTCACATGTTCCACAAACCTCCAGCCTCAATTCTTCTATGCATTCTTTGTATTATTGCGAACAAGTTCGTTCAAGTGCCGTCTAACACACACATGTAATCACCATAATCTAACACCCCACATCTGTCGATAATGAGACAGATACCGTATCCCCTTCACAGTTCCTCTTCCTCATCCCAACCCCCAACTTCCTCAGCCCTATACCTCTTCCGCCCCCTCTCCTCCTCCTCTCCATTCCACTCGCAACCATCCCGCTTCCTCCATACCAGCCCCAACATCTCCGGCGCCTTCTTGAACCCCACGATCCCAAACTTCGGCGGCGAGAACATCTCTACGCGCTTGGATGCGCGAAATGTATCGGGAGAAGGCGACGAGCTGCGCTTTGTGCCGCGAGTGTTGCGCGTGATGGGCTCGGCGTGTGATGCGAGGCGGTGCTTGCACTTCTTGGTTGGTGTGCATGGTGAGGAGGATGAAGAAGGTGATGCGGAGGGGCGCTTAGTGCCGCGGGTGGAGGATGGGGTGGGTTCGGTGGGTGTGGCGGGTTGGGATTTGCGCTTCTTGTTGGTGGAATTGGATGGCGTAGGCTCTGTGGCCTCTCGGGCGTTCTCGACATCGCTGCTCGTCTCGCCCATATCCTTGCGCTTCTCGCGCGTAGCATTCTCATCCATGTTCATCTGTGCGATGATCTTGCGCGTCTTATTCTGCATGCTCTCATGATGATACTGGAACATCTCCGAAAAATTCTTGGGCTCATTTGGATACTCAACAGTAGCGTACAGCAGCGAAGCCCGACTGTAGTCCTGCGTAGGGCCCATCACCGTCTCAGCGATGTTGACCTTCGCCGTCGGCATGCGGCGAGTAACTGCCTCTACAGCTAGCGCCAGAAACAACGATGCATTCTTCTCCTTTGCTGGCGTCAACTTTGCCGTTTCTTCCGCCGTGAGTTTATTGAGCAGAATGTCCTTGACGAGATCTCCGCATGACTGGCACTTGAACGCCTCGTTGTCGTGTTGCAGTGTTTTGCAGTTCGAACCACATGGCTCTTTGCTGACGACGGTGTGACCGCAGATGAGATAGTGTCCGCCGCCCAACCCACATTCGCAGTAGCCTTCCGCTGTGGAGACTTGCATGCGGACTCCGCGCCAGGTACCGTAGTAACCCTTGGGCATTGGGTAGGCTGGGTCGGGGAACTCTTCGATGATGACTTCCGATGCGTAGTCTGGTCGCATGTATAGCCCGGAAGTCTCTTGATGGACTGTGGGCTGGTGATTGCTGGTGACAGGCGTGGATGTAAGCTCCTCGACTTGCTCTTCTTCGGCAGTCGCTTGGTAGCCGGAGGTTGTTGGTTGTGCTTCTGATTGACGATTGCTCACACCAGGCGCCGATGTAGGTGTCCGGGCTGACTTTTGGGCTCGCGGCTCTTCAGTAGAAGAGCTCGTGTTGATCCTCGCTGTTTCGTCGTTCTGCTCTTTTGTAGGAGGAGTCTCAGGGGGAGTCGGGTTTTGAGCATGTGTTGCATCTTCCATTTCGACGTCTACTGACACTGGCGTAGACGTTTCTGTGCGGTTGATCGGAGGTGGGGTGAAGTTGCGTTCTGGCGGAGACGTTGCTATACGGTTGCGGCCGAGGTGTGCGAATGAATGAGAAGGGGTGACAGTGGTGAAGGCGCGAGCTGGGGGTGTATGCATCGCAGCCTTGCCGAACACAGGTCGATCGAGAGTGCTGAGTAGAGGGTCGACGCGGGCGGGTTGAAGGTAGGCGGACGGAGCCTGGAAGGAAGTGTGCGCTGTGGGCGTATCTGAGCTCGAGGATGATGACGACGGTGAAGCGCACTCTGCCTTTTCCATGAAGGAACTCATTGGCACGATCGGATACGCGGAACGAGTGAATGTAGGTCGAGGGCTAGTCTCTATCGATGGAGAGACTGTGTTAGCTTGCGCTGGAGCATTCGGCGCTCTAGATGTCTCGCTCGTGGTGGGCGCGTTGAAGATGCGCTTCATGAAACCGAAAACCATGGTGCCGGTCCAGAAAAGATGATCTCTGAGTTGACAAGTGGTGCGATTCAGCGGGAAGCTTGAAAGTCAGGGGATGCTGTAAGAGCGAGCTGAGGGTACAAAGATTGGTGAGCGGCTGGATACATGAGCCAGAGTTGGGTTCTTGGCGCGGTCATTGTGTGTACATGTGGCTGGATTTTGGTGTGAGTGAAAGACTAAGACGAAGCGGGTATTTGCGCATGCGAGGAAAAAAAGTTTGACTATAGCTGCACAATGAGGCGCAAGTCAGTACACCTCCTCAAACGCTTCAGAGCTGGAATTAGCTTGTATTGTGTATGTACATACTCGGGAAGTGATCATGTCATCGTATGCGGTCCCAGCTCCTCGCCGCCCACCTTGACATGTCTAGACTCTGGCGCGTCCGTCTCATGACTCTTCATAGCCTCCAAGACTTCCAAACCAACATCCATTCGCGGGCCCGTGAAGTTCTTCCGCCCATCGACGAACCATTGGAAAGTGCTGATGAACAAGATGATGCCGAAAGCGACGACACAGTAATCTTCGAAAGTCAGCAAAGCTAGGACCAGAAAAACGAAGCATACATACTCATGTTCGAAGTAGTCACAGGCAGCTCTGGCGGAAACAGAAACAGCACCGTAGTAACAATGGTATAAGCAACGCCCAACAAATTCGCCGCCCATCCAAGCAGTCCAGGGAGTCTGAAGTGTCGCGGAGGCAACATCTTGCGCCCACGGCAAAGATTGATCGCAACGGGAATAGCATAGCTCACCCCTAGAGCCACCACCGACGCTGAAATCAGCGCATTGAACGCACTCGATGACCCAATAAGAATGAGTCCGAATACGATAGTGAGGCCAGCAGCGAGCACGAGCGCATTGAGCGGCAGCCCAAGTCGATGATTCACCTTCGCGAACACCCTGGACCAGGGTAGGCCGCCGTCGCGCGCGAAAGCATACGTCATTCGGCTTGAGGTCGTCATGATAGCTACTTCGGCGAATAATATGCAGATGAGTGGGAACATGAGTAGACACGCAGCTCCGGCTCGGCTGTTCGTGGCGTTCCGGAGAATGTAGAGCAAGGGCCCTGTGGGAGATCCAATGATGGCTTCGGTGTCGCCGCCAGATACGAACAAGAGCACCATGAGAAATATGAAGCCCGTCACTGTCCCTATTCCGACACAGTAGATCATGATCTTAGGGCCTTCGACGGAAGCGTTGGGGATTTCTTCGATCATGTGTGCGACCGCGTCGTAGCCAGTCAGGCCGAAGCCACCTTGAAGCAAACCCAGAAGCCACGCAATGCCATCCGGCCAGCCCGTCTCGTTCTCGAACTTGGTGAACACGAACTCTGCGGACGCGTAATCTGGGGAGGAGCACGCGAGACACGTGATGCATACAATGGCAAAGCCGCCGATGGACCAGATGAAGGCGCCGCGATTGACGTGGTGTAAGATGTTGTTCAGGAAGGCATTGATTAAGAAAGCGATAACTGTCCAGGCGACGTAGATGAGCCAGACTTGGTATGGCTTCAATGTGAAGTCTGGGTGGTACAGCGCGATGAGACCGGATATGAGCTGAGAAGCCAGAAGGCCTCCTGACGTCGTTAACGCGAGCCAGCCCGAGACGTTGATCCAGCCGGTGATCCAGGATGCCAAAGGGACCCAGCGTTTTGGTGTGATGACGGCCACCCAATGGTATCTATGTCTTTATCAACTATGTAGAAGGGGAGAATTGGAGTTACTTACTGGCCTCCAGCGGTCGGATATGCGGACAAGAACTCGGCCAGCGATGCAGCAAGAGCAAGATTACACACGCCGGCTGTCAAAAGGCCCCATATCACGCTTGTTGAGCCTCCAGAAGGGAGAGCCAAGCCGAGCGATGATGATAGTGCGGTCCAGGAGTTCAAGATAGCAAATGCCAGCCCAAGCATAGAAAGCAGACTGAACTTGCGCTTGAGTTCGCCCTTGTGCCCGAGCGCTTGTAGCTGCGCTTCATCGTCGAGGTGTCCATCGGGCCTCATCTTGGCATCACAGTATCAGAAATTGGCGACGTTCGCAGAGAGATGTTCGTCTACCGGTGTCGGGGGCACGCGACGTTATAAGCTGACGGCTGAGCAGTCGCGGATTACTTCCGAACCGCAAGCCATCGTGACGTCGCCTTTCCATAAAAGGCATGTCTACCCAGCGACAAGGCGCCCAAAAGCTTCGAAGAGCTTATGTCGATAAGGACCCTTGAATCGTTGTGACTAAGGACGATAGATGTTAGGGTAGCATCCAATCAAGGACCATGTCAGCCACCGTTAGCACTGGTCTTATCCGCTAGGATCCGCAAAAATCGAGCATGCAACCGCATGTGCACACTACTGACAGCATGGAGCAGAGGGCAAGTTGATGGTGGAGGCGAGCTGACATACGAGATGTTGTTTGGAGATATCATGAAGACGTGACCGAAGTTTGTCGCCTGCTCAAGCTTTTGGCGAAGCTTGGCACGCTCGAATGAGGTTCAACCTCGTCAACACATGGCCCTAACAACGACTTGGCTGCATAATTGCTACCATAGCCATGAGAACCATGATGTCTGAGATTGTACCTTCTTCTTCTCGTTCAGCACGACATAATCGAATGCACGCCTTTGACCTCAACGAAGTTGGTAGCCGATCGATTTCCGCACCTTCTCAAAGTTACGTCACAGCCTGAGCTCAGCTTCCAGCTTCAACATCCCAACCTCAAGTTGCGGCACCCACAACATGATGACAAAGGCCTGGAATAGAGTGCGTGGCAATCGCTCGCAAGAGTACACACCTCTGCCACTGAGCGAAAAGGAGCCGCTTTCTCCGAGAAAGACACGACATTCATGCTGGTCGCCATGGAGCATCGTAGGCCTCACTCTGTGCATCGCTGGCGCTCTCTTCGCCATCTATGGACTGCTGAAGTAAAGAAATGCGTCTGATTGTACAGTCATCAAGCTGATTAGGCCAGCTCGCTGTCGGCTCCGCCCTCAACTGACGGATCTTGCGACACCATCGACGACGGCTATCGCTGCAGCCCCAAGACCACCCACTTCTGGGGCCAGTACTCGCTCTGGTACTCAGTACCCTCCGATATTGATGTCGCGCCTCCAAAAGACTGCAAGGTCACCTTTGCGAACGTCCTTTCTCGCCACGGCGGCCGCGACCCCACGCTGGGCAAGTCGATGGCGTACCACATCCTCATCGCCGACATACAAGACACCGCCACCGCATACCCAGCGGAATTTGCATTCCTTAAGGACTACGAATACAGTCTGGGGGCTGATGAGCTTACGGATGCTGGACGGCAGGAGATGGTCAACTCTGGCGCACATTTCTACCGCCGCTATCACAAGCTCGTGAAGAAGCACACACCGTTCGTACGTGCTGGAGGGCAACATCGTGTAGTGGAATCAGCACAGAAGTGGCTGCTAGGCATTGCGCAGTCTACCAAGGCGTCGCCCAAGGATGTCGACGTGGTCATCCCAGAAGGCACCGAGTGGAACAACACGCTTTCTCACGACAATTGCCCGGCGTTCGAGGCTGGACCGAGCCATGGCCTTGGATACAGAGCGATGCAGGTGTTTGCAGACAAGTTCGTTCCGCCGATCCAGAAGCGCATCAACTCGAAGCTGGGGACAGACCTGAGCACGACCTCAGTTGTAAACCTTATGGATATGTGCCCTTTCGATACCTTAGCCCACCCTACTGCGAAGATGTCGGACTTCTGTCACCTTTTCACTACCAAAGAATGGCATGCATACGACTACTATCAGACGCTGGGCAAGTACTATGGATTCGGCGTGGGCAATCCACTTGCTGCGACGCAAGGTGTAGGCTATGTCAACGAGTTACTCGCACGCTTGACGAGGAAACCGGTCAAGGATTCCACGAACACAAATACCACTCTCAACTCTGATCCGAAGACCTTCCCTCTCGACCGCAAGGTGTACGCGGACTTCAGCCACGACAACGACATCAGCGGGGTACTCGCCGCCCTCGGACTGTACAATAACACAAAGGCTCTCTCGAACACAACGATCGAGTCGACGAAAGACACTCATGGATACTCAGCAGCGTGGACAGTGCCCTTCGCATCCAGGATGTACGTTGAGAAGCTACAGTGCAAGCACAAGAAAGAAGAGCAGGTGCGAATCATCGTCAACGACCGCGTCCAGCCTCTGGATTTCTGCGGCGGAGACAAACACGGTCGGTGTGCGTTGAGCAAGTTTGTAGAGAGCCAGGGTTTTGCGAGACAAGGTGGGCTGTGGAGTCAGTGCTACGAGTAAGACATTTGCACCTTAGACATATTTCAACGCAACAATCAAGACATTCATACCTAGAAGAAGTCTCGAACAGCGACCGAGACTTTTGCGCTGAGGCAATGTGGCCCGCTTGAGAAATATGTATATATTGAGCAGTGAAGTGGTCACGAAAGTTTGTCACAGCAAGCCAGCGAACAGCCAACACACAACAAATACCCAGAACGTCACAGCATTCCCAACTGCAACCGTTCGAACGCCAACAGACTCCGGAAGGCTGCATCGATATGTCTTGTCCCACTCCGAAGCAGTATATTCGCATCCCGGCTGCAGCTTGGAATGCATACGAATCGCCCAGCTCGATACCACGACAAGAGGAACAGGAGTCAAAAGAGAAGACCCAGCTCAATTTGAAGATGAGATTCAACTTGGGCGCTGAACAGCCTTCTGCTCAACGCACACGTGTGGCCGGAGCAACTCAACTACAACAAGATGCAGTGCTAGCATCATCTCCAGCACGCCACCCACCACGCACACCAAAGCGCACCAAGATCCAACACGCCAGCCTGACCACATCCATCTCATCTCCATGCCCATCTTCTCCACATAAGCAGTCACTCCCTAAAGTACCATGTCAACATGACGACCAGCTGTGGAAAGCTCCCCGTCGCCAGCTTTCAGCGTTTACAAATCGGCTTCAGGAAGACAGGCCAGTCGTTGAGCCTCTAAGTCCAGCCATCGACCCACGCATCCTCAACGACACATGGCGCACATACCTACCCTCCTCTTCACCCATCTCCTCGCCCATCGACACACCATGTCCATCGCCTCGCACACCTGTCCTCACACCCGTCCAAAAGCCCTCATTCTCTCCCCCGGTGTACCAGCACTTCTCCTCCCCATCACCACCTAGCTACGATATTTTTCTGCCCACGTCGCTCGTCAACATGAGTATAAGTACGGCACCTGCGCGGAGTGTGTGGCGCGGTGAGGCTAGGAGGCGGTTGACGGTGAGGTTGAAGGTTGGGAGTAGGTTGGGGGAGTGGGTCAAGATGAGGGAGAGGAAGGAGAGGAAGAGGAAATATGATCGGGCGAGGAGGGCGAGGATGAAGGGGAGGGTTGGGTGAGTGGTAGGATTGGTGTGGGGTTTGGCAAGGGTAGTGGGGAGATTTGAGGGGTCGGAGTGGTGAGATACATACATTCTTTCATTCGCTTCATCGCTCGCAAGCATTTCAAATTCAGACAAACTACCAACATAACTACAATCACTATTTCTTCCTCAAGTCAAGTTTAACAGACACCGAGCTCAATGAAAAAAAGGTAAAGGCACGCGGCCAGACGGGGTCATTCGAGCTTTCGCTCAAATGCTTCGAGGCTGTGAAACCCCGAGACAACAAGTCTAAAACTTGGAACATGTCGAAGGATCTAGTGCGGCCGAGCAAAGGAAGCTCAGCAGCAATCCTGCACTGAATCGCGTCACAATTTAAAGGTCAAAGCTAAGCGTCAGACTTTCTGTTCAGCTTGGCGTGACCTCTCTTTCGACGCAGTATGGATGCTAGGAATTTTTCAATCAAGACTTGTAGGGACCTGTTTGTCCTGAAAGCTGATCCAACACAAATCGAGTAATTTCGTACATTCGTGGATCTGGTGGATCATGTTGAACTTGTCGAGTGTGAAGGACGTCGGGCTCCAGATTGGCCGGCGCCGACAGCTGTCTTGGCATCGATAGCTTTCAATGAATGATCCCTCCATCGTGCTGCAACCTTCACCCCGCCATTGAGGGCCACAGCACAACATGAGGACGCCATATACATGCAGACAGTGTCTGTCTATGATCAGAAGCACACGCCCGCAATTAAGACCGTCGCAAACCCTCCGCCCGCTCTCCCAAAATGTTTCTTCGCAGCGCAACCACTCCACCAAGAGTCCCACACAGCCAAAGCTCGCCATACCAAAACGCAGCCTCTCCACGACTCCAAACCGGAGCTTCGAAAAGGCATTCGAGCCATACGAGTACATCGACCCAGAGGGCATACGGCGCAAGCTGGTCCTGACCGAAGACACCCTCTTCAACTCCTTCTCCAACTCGCCGATACCCCAAATACGCAAGCGCGCAGCCTTCATGCGCCAAAATGCCTACTGCCCACACCCCTCACACAAGCCCACCCGCGCGCCCCACAATCCTATGGACCTCGAGGCCCGCAAGTCCTCCGAGACAGGCACACCCCCTGCTCACGTTGACTTCGAGTGCCCGGATTGCGGCATACCAGTATACTGCTGCGAGGAGCACTGGGCCGACGACTACGAGGCACATCTGGAAGTGTGCGATGTCCTGCGACAGTCAAACGAGGATGATCATGATCTGCGGAGTGGCCGCTTCTTCAAGGAGTTCCAGTTCGCGGAGCCGCAGATCGAGGAGATTCTTGTCAATATGACGAGCTGGGACACATACCTGTACACGCGCGACTACGATGCCCTGAACGAGGACCGCGAGATGAGGCAGGCGACGAAGCTGTTGACGTATCCGATTACGATTGCGAGTGTCATTAACGAGTTGAGTCCGTACAATTTACGCAAGAATGGGCGTATGACGCCTGAGGGGTTGAAGAGTTTCAGCGGTAAGTCGTTCTACTCCACCTATTCCCACCTTAATCGTACTGATGTATGATACAGCCCTCCGCCACACCCTCCACCCGCCTCGAACGGGCGGCGGCGATACCTGGAAGAACGCCAAAATCGCTCCTCCCTCGGTGCGTCTCTTCGTCCTCGGCGCGCGCGCAGAATCTTCTCTTCCTCGCGAAACATGGATGCAGCTCGCGTACCTCTTCCACCGCGTGCAATTCTCCCTACACTTCATTGGCCCAGAGAGCATGGCCAACCGCGAGAAAGAACTTCCGTTACCGCCCCGTACGCCGTTGAATCCGTTTAGTGCAGTTGTGGAGGACAGAATCTCAAATGCGCTCAAGATCAGCACGTATGTCGAGCACTACCACACACTGCACAAGTCCGGACACTTCTACCCATACGATCCGTACTTCGATTGCTTCGTCGTGTTCCACCCTGGCTTCGGCAATCCAGCTGGCATGCACGAGTGGGAAGAGACCATTCCTCTACTCCTAGAGACGAAGTGTCCAATCATCGCGACGGGATACAGTCCGTTCGACATGCAGCAAGATGTCGAATTACTGGAGAAGCGGTATGGCAATGAGATGGATATGCTGCTCAAGCCTGGAGAGAATCTGTTCCGAAGTTTGCGATGGGATCTGAACGACCTGGACCCGCATGATGTTACGTGCAGCAACTGGGGCGTGTACGCTTTCCGGGGTAAGCGGTACGAAACGACGAGGAAAGAGCCGGAGAAGGAAGAAGTGGACAGCGAGAGGACGGCGTAGATCACATGAACGCTATGTATTGTATGTACAATATGTACAAGGCACGCTTCACATTGAGTTCACGATTCCCTCAAAATGTTGGATTACGCGAACTTCGCGAGACACCCCATGAGTATGTGTAATGGTGTGCAACGCATTCGTCCACTCCCTACAGTACTGCGTCAGTTCAAAGGTACTGACCCTGCCCTGCCACCGCGCTGTCTGAACACCCTCCGCACTACCTATCGGACTTTGAATGTTCATGCATGCGCTATTCGATCTCGTCGTTTAACATCCCCATTCGGACTGAACTTGGCAAGGCTAAAACAGGCCAGCTTCCAAACCCAGCCTCAACAACGCACGCATCGCTACTCAAACGTTGAACAAGACACGTGCATTTTCCTTGTCGCGTGGTTGGTCCTCGTCATTCGTGAGATGCTACGAGGTATGGTGGTATGTTACTTTGTGATGTTCCTCGCATGAGGTGTAATACGAGGCGGCTAGCTAGATTCAGCTATGAGAGCTATTTTCGTCTGGGAGGATTTTGTGAGACTCAGCCTTGTAGAGTGTTTTATCTGTATCTGGGATTGGATTTGCGTGGTGGTTGTCGGGTATAGAGGAGGAGAATCGCTGCATGGGATTGGGTTCTTTGGTATTAACACTCCATTGCACTACACTCGCTTTAGTGGTACACCACTCGCTCCACAACGCTCGTTACCTATGCAATCGCCTACACAATATACCTTATACAACCTCAACGATTCAAGTACCCAAAGCACCATCTTACCCTTCAAATCCTCCGTTGCATCACACGCACACACCCACCATAATGTCCAAACCCCCACAAATTATCACATACCCCTCACCGTTCCCACAACCCCACCACCAAGTCCCCAACGCCCACCATGAAAATACCACAATGCAGCAATTACCCTACGACCAATCCCATCCGCCATTCGACCCGCGCCTCCCCCCTTACACCGCCACACCCACCTGGCCGCGCAAACCCCGCACGCTCTGCGGTTTCGGCCGGCACAACATCTGGATCCTTGTCGTACTCGCCGTGCTGGTAGTTGCTGGCGCGGTGGGCGGTGGCGTCGCGCGGGCGGCGTATGTGAGGAGGAAGAATGCGGAGTTGCGCCCTGGCGGGGATTACGTAGGCGCGCGGGCGACACATCCAACGCCAACATATGTCCCGCTCGCAGCGAAAGACGTCACTTGGATAGATACGTCGCGTGTCGAGTCGCTGAACTCCTGACATACACATGTACTGAGGACCGGAATATCGCTTTTGGAGACATCACGGGTTTAAGTGCGTATTCGTTGCAGCAGTGCGTTGATGCGTGTAGCACGTAGAGTACCATGGAGGGGAGGAAGTGTATGGCTGTGGCGATTGGAGCGGATTTGGGGTATGCGTATGGTGTTA